>Ga0182024_10026966_pt1 | contig 10075 bp, 9 predicted proteins | sample P32metaG_FD_120480 | JGI IMG/M metagenome (GOLD analysis project Ga0182024, IMG submission 120480) | Permafrost microbial communities from Stordalen Mire, Sweden - P3-2 metaG (Illumina Assembly) | ecosystem: Environmental > Terrestrial > Soil > Wetlands > Permafrost | place: Sweden: Stordalen...
AGCGGGTAGGAGACCAGCATGGTCCACAGCATATTGAGGCCGAACTGCGCCCCGGCCTGCGAATAGGTGGCGATGCCGCTCGGATCGTCGTCCGCAGCGCCGGTCACCAGTCCGGGCCCGACGTGCGCCAGCGGGTGTTTAGTCAGCCGCTGCCTGATCTGCCGGAAGGTCAACATCGCGATGTACCTGGCTAGCTGTGGAGCATTACGGGCGCAATTCTAGCGCCAGGAGACCAGGTATTCGGTGCCTTCAGGCCGCGGCTGGCAACGACATAGCAGCCATCAACGCGGGGATATCGATCGTCGCGAAGTTGGAATAGGCGTCGGACACACCGTAGGGCAGGATTATGCGGCCGTTGTGGCGCATGGCGCCGCAGGTATAGACGACGTTGGGTACGTAGCCTTCGCGCTCTGAAGGCTCAGGCCGCAGCAGCGGCTCGCAAGTGCGGGCGAGCAGCTTGCTGGGGTCCGCCTTATCGAGCAGAGCCGCTCCGATCGAATATTGCCTGACCGGCCCGACGCCGTGGGTCAGCAGCAGCCAGCCCTGGTCGAGCTCGATCGGCGAACCGCAATTGCCGATCTGCACGAACTCCCAGGGGAACTGCGGCTTCAGGATGACGACTCCCTCGCCCCAGGTGTACAGATCGTCCGAATAGATGAGATGCAGATTCTCATTGTCCTGCCGCCCGATCATCGCGTACTGGCCGTTGATCTTCCTCGGGAACAGCGCCATGCCCTTGTTGCGCGCGGCGGGGCCCTTCAGCGGCGTCATCCGAAAGCGCAGGAAGTCCGTGGTCTCGATCAGCTCCGACCTGATGGCGCGGCCGCTGTAGGCAGTGTAGGTCGCGTAGAAGGTCTTGCTGCCGTTATCCTCGAACTCAACGAAGCGCGCATCTTCGATGCCGTTAGATTGCGCGTCGGTGATCGGGAAGATCACCCGCTCGCTGATGTCCTCGTCGAAACCAAACACCACATCGATGCAATCCGACGCCGCACCGGGAAGCCGGTGCTGCTGCATGCGCGGAATGGAAGCCAGGCGCGCAGTTGCATCCACGCTCACACTGCCGTCGGCCGCAACGAGTCCCGAACGGAACGTCAGCGAGGAGATATGCCCTTCGCCGACGGCCCGCAGGCTCAGGATGAAACGGCGCGCGCCGGCCGGCACACCGGATTGATCGGGATGGGCGACGATACTCGGATTGAACAGGGCCGCCGCTTCAAACGAATACTCGAGCATGAAGTAGGCGCCGATCAGCTGGCGCTGCGTCTTGCTGAAGACGGCGTGGGCAAAGAGCGCTACCTCCATCTCATCGGCGCGTGCCTCGAAGGTCGCCAGCAGATCGCGGTGCCGACCCTCGAAATTCTCCAGCACAGCGGCCAATTGCAGGCTCGCCGTCCCGGCATCGAGCGCCAGGACGCGATCGACGATGTGATTGGTGCGCGTCTTGTCGGTCCGATTGCGGTCCCGCGGTTCGGTCGATTGCCTGAATGGGCGCACCACCACCCTTGACGGATCAGGGCGCAGGTAGCGGGCTTGACGGCGCAGGAACATAGTGTGTGACAAAGTATCTGTTGCCCGGTTGAAGCTGGTGCGAGGCGGTCAGGCCGTGGCGTTCAGGCGGTTGCGGCCAGGTGCGGCGTAACTTTGGTGCGCTCGCCGCCCAGGCGTGCAAGCTGACGCATCTCCGCAAGACTGAGCAGATAGGAGACGACGGACTCACCGCCTCGGTTCTCGTTGGCGCGATCGGGATGCAATCCATCGCGACAGCTACCGGTCTCCAGGTCCACCAGCGGCAACGACAGGTCGTTGCTGCCGAAAAACCAGGCAAACGCCCGCGCCGCCTCGGCCTTCCACGCCACGTCGCCATCAGCGCGCCACGCCGCCAGGCAGGCCGAGATCGCTGCGGTGGCTTCCAGAGGCTGCTGGTCAAAGGGCAACGGCGGCATGCGCGTGGCACCGAAGCTGTGCGAGCCGACCGGCCTGAAGCAACCCGCCGGAGTGGTCTGCAGTGTCATGAGCCAGCGCAGGGTTCGCAAACCGGCGCTGACGTGAGCGGGTGTCCCAGTGGCGCGTCCGGTGACGATCAAGGCCTGGGGCAGGCGTGCATTGTCGTACGCGAGCTCCGCTTCGAACCAGGCCCAGTCCCTGGTCTCGACCGAAGCCAGAATCGCGATTAACCTGCCGGCGAGCAGGCTTCGCAGGCGCCTGGCCTCAGGGTCTTCCGCAACGGCAGCGCAATAGGCGTCCAACCCGAGCAACGCAAAACTCCACGCGCGCGGGGAACGAAAGCACTCCACGGACGGCAGTGCCTCGGCAAACAGCCCCATGGCCCAGCGTTGCAGCGCCGAATTGTGACCGCTGCGTGCACACTCACCCAGGGCCCAGAGCGCGCGCCCGTGGCTGTCTTCCGAGCCCAGGTCCTCGAGCCAGCGTCGATCGAATCCCAGAAAGTTGCGGAACCGTTTCGTATCAGCGTTCCAGGCGTGCTGGACGAAGGCGGCAAACCGGCCGGTCAGCTCGTCGGACAGCAACTGCTCGCCGGGCTTGCCCAGAGCACAGGCCACCAGCAGCGCCCGGGCATTGTCGTCGGTGCAATAACCGTGCGCGCGATCCGGCACGCAATGCAGCGCATGCTGGAACAGACCGGTGTCATCCGTTAGGGACAGGAAATGTCCGAGCGGCATCGCCGGCTGAGCCAGAGCGTCGCGCGCAGGCTCGTTATTACCCGGTCGCGCAACCACTCGCAGCCGATGGGTGCGTCGCGCGCTGTCAAAGGCGGCGAGGTAGCGCTCCGCGATGCGCGGCCAGGTCATCGAGCGACTGCTCGCATAGGCTCGCTCGCGCATCGCCAGTCGCCGGGCGTCGTCGGTAAGCAACGCAGCAATGGCGCCGCCGATGGCGGGGGCATCGCCGAACGGAACCAGGATACCGCGTTCATCGGCCAGCAGCTCGCGGGCGTGCCAATAGGGGGTGGAGACGACCGCCATTCCCAGGCCGAAACTGTAGGCCAACGTGCCCGAGGTCATCTGCGCCTCATTCAGGTAAGGCGTGACGTAGACGTCAGACATCGAGATGAAGCCGAGCAGTGTCGCCTGGTCGACGAATTGGTCGAGAAACACGACATGGTCGGTGATTCCGAGCGCTCGCACCCGAGCCACCAGCCCTTCGCGATACGCCTCGCCCTGATCGCGCACCAGATTGGGATGGGTCGCTCCGAGCACCACATAGACGGCATCGGGCCGCCTTTCGATGATCGCGGGCATGGCATCGATCATCACCTCGATGCCCTTGCTCGGAGACAGCAGGCCGAAGGTCAGGATCACGGATCGTCCGGCAAAGCCGTACGCGGCCTTGGCCTCGTCGGGCTGGACGAACGCGACGTCGGGGGTGCCGTGGGGAATCACCTCGATCTTTTCGGCCGGCACGCGATAGACGGTGTGCAGCAGCTCCCTGCCCTTCTCCGCCATCACGATCACCCGCGAAGAGGCGCTGGCGATCCGATCCAGGACGCTGCGCTGCGGCGGTGCCGGTTGCGCCAGCACGGTATGCAGCGTCGTGACGATCGGCATGGTGAGGCGCGACAACAGCGTCATGATGTAGCCGCCGGCCTCGCCGCCAAAAATACCGAATTCGTGCTGCAGCGAAACCACCTGGTATTGGCCGGCGTTCAGGAAGGTGGCCGCACGCTCGTAGTCCTCCAGCTTGCGGTCGTTGATCTGAACGCGCACGGCGGATGGGTAATCGTAGGCGCAGTCGTGGTCGGTCATCGCCACGATGCAGGTTTCCACCGCACTGGGCGATCTGGCGACGGCCTGCTGCAGGTCAGTGGTGAACGTGGCGATGCCGCAACGGCGTGGCAGCGAATTGCCGATGAACGCGACGCGGCCGAGTGCTGTCACTCGCGCGCCTGCAAGACTGCATTCAACGGCAATCAGCCCGCTGGCGCATTGGCGAGCGGACTTCGGAACCCAGCGGCTGGCCGCTGTCCCCACAGCCGCCGCAACCGGTCCAGGAAGCGCTGCCAGCCATCTTTGACTGCATTGGTTTGCATGATCCATCTCCCTGGGTCGAGGCCCTCAAGCCTGCTCCCAACCCCTGGATTGGTCGGTGCGCTGGCGAACAGTGGGGAGGCGTCAGTGCGCCCGCACCGATAATGTCGTCAACTTACAGCTTTGGTTGCTAGGCCGTGAGGAAAGCTTCGGTCACCAGGTGGCGGGGCAGTTCGATGGTGAACACACAGCCCTTGCCGGGCATATCGCGCACGCTCAGCGTGCCGTGGTTCGCCTCGACACTGCGCCGAGAGATGGATAGGCCGAGCCCGACCCCGGATTTGTCGGCGCTGTGTTGCGTGAAAGGCTGGAACAGGCATTCGGCATCGCCTGGCGGCAGACCTCCGCAGTTGTCCTCGACGTCGATTAGAACGTGGTTGGCGGTCGCATAGGCGTTCAATACGACTTCGCTGCGGGGTCGGGTGAATTTGAATGCGTTTTGCAGCAGGTTTCCCACCGCCGAGAACAGCATGTCCCGATCCGCGTCCACGGCCAGGCGGGAATCGACCCGGGACACCGTTAATGCGCATTCGTGCACTTGTGCTTCGAGCCTGGCAGATACTTCCAGATCGGCGATGAAGTCACCAAGACTGATGAGCCGGCCGCGCGCGGGAATTGCGCTCCTAAGTCGTACGTCCGCCAGGGAGCGATCGACCAGATTACGCAGTCCGATCAGGCAGCGATCCAGAACCCCGCCGGTGGGGCCGGACAGGCCAACCTGACCGGTCCTGATGGCGCCCACGGCCTGCGTGGCCGTCGTGATGAGATTACGCAGTTCATGCGCGAACACACCCAGGCGCTCATGGAATGCGTCGGCGTCCCGATCGGCGACCAGCAGGTCGCGCTCATAAGCAAACTCGGTGACCGAATCGGCGATGGCGTTGTCCAAGCAGCGATTGAGAGTTCGAAACTCATCGACCTGAATCAGCACATTTTCCTCGACCGCCAGATCGGTGATGGCCTGGCACAGATCGCCATAGTCGTGCACCACCCGGTCGAAGGTATACCCGTGCCGCAGCAATTCCTGGCCGTGCCGCCGAGCGGAAATCCCAATCTCAGACAGAGCCGATTTCCCGCCTCCTGACGGTCCGGATACCCTGCGGCTGCGCAATGGATCGGTACCCTGCTCAACCTCCAGCGTCTTGATGATCTGGTCGAGGATCAGTGGTATGCCGTAAGCCAACGGCTCATCGCCCGGCTTTGGTGCAGCGCGTCGAGCGGCCGTGGACCGGCAGCGCTCGATCAGCTTGCCCCGGTTATCGCTGAGGAAATGGTACAGCGTAGGCGTTGGCTCCCTGTTTGCGGCGGTTTCGAACTCTCAGGCCGAATTACCTGCCTGCTGAGTATGGCGGCCACAAGGGCCGCCGTCCGTTCGGTAGCGTACATAGTTTAGCACCGGGCGGATCCCGTCGACCAGCTCCCCAGCACCTTGAATGTTCGCTCGCATACGGTCGGCACCGATGCCAAACCATACTACAGCTTTACATTATAAAGTTGTGCGTTGCGGGTTAACAATTCGGCCGGTCCAGTTGCCGGCCCTGACCTGCCCCGCCGTAGCCGGCGCACGGCTTACGGTCTGGAAATCCGGTCGTAGGATTCCCGATCGGCCTTGTAGCACCTGCAGGCGGCCGCCATCAGCCCACGGCGGTCCAGCACCGTGATATCGCCGCGGCTGTACTGGATCAGCCGGCGTTTCTGCAGCGCGCTTGCGGCCTTGGTCACGCCGACGCGACGCACGCCCAGTTTTGAGGCGAGCACTTCCTGCGTGACATTAAAACTGTTGGCGCGCGCGCGATCCTGGGTCATCAGCAGACGGCGAGCCAGGCGCGACTCGAGCAGGTGGAAATGCGCGCAGATCGCCGACTGCGCGAGCTGGCTGAGCCGGACCTGGACATAGCGGTCGATTTCGCTGCGCAGGGCTTCGCTACGCCTGAGCTCGGCGCGCAGCGGCACCGCATCCATCCGCAGCGCGAACCCTGCGGCCTGCACGATGGCGCGCTCGGGCGACATTTCGGCATTGAGTACCAGGGCAATGCCCAGCATACCCTCGTTGCCGACCAGACCGACTTCGAAGGCCGCCGAATCGCCGGTCGGCACGCTCAGCGACACGACACTGGTGGTCGGAAAATAGACGCAGTCCAGCGACTGCCACGGTGCGAACAGCACCTCGGCAACGGCGAGCACAACCGGTTCGCAGTTGGCGAGAATCCGCCGCCGGTCGGAGCCTGGCAGCGCTGCGAGCAGGCGATTATTCGCGGCACTGGCTAACGTCGACGACACTATCGTGCTCCCGTGCGGTCGCTCGCACCTTTAGGGGCCCATCCAGAACGAGGCGCGCTCGCGCAGCCGGAAACGAATGATGACAGCGCTCAACAGACCTCGATTGCCACGACCTTAGGGGCACGGCACGCTCGGGTCTGCGCGCTAGCGCACATAGGCGTTTGCAGCGGGTATTGGAAGGCAGAAGCTAGGAGATGGCGTACGGCAGCAGGCGATCGAACTCGGTCTTGACCACCTGATAGCACTCACAGCAGCGCGCTTCCAGGCGCTCGCGATCGAGCACCACGATCCTGCCGCGACGATAATGAATCAAACCGGCCTGCTGCAGTTTACCGGCGGCCTCGGTCACGCCTTCGCGGCGTACCCCGAGCATGTTCGCGATCAATTCCTGCGTCATCGACAGCTCGCTCGACGACAGCCGATCCAGGCTCAACAACAGCCAGCGGCACAGCTGCTGATCGACCGAGTGGTGCCGATTGCAGACCGCAGTCTGGGCCATCTGCGTGATCAGGGCCTGGGTATAGCGCAGCAACAGCCGCAGAAACGGGCCGAATCGTCCAAATTCCTCTTTCAACAATTGCGCCCTCAGCCGATACCCGTAGCCCGCACTCTGCACCACCGCGCGACTGGGCGTGGTCTCGCCCCCCATGAACAGCGAAATGCCCAGAATCCCCTCATTGCCGACGATCGCGATTTCAGCCGACGCCCCGTCTTCCATCACGTACAGCAACGAGACGATCGCGGTGGTCGGGAAATACACAAAGCGCAGCTGCATGCCCGGTTCGTACAGCACATCGCCAAGGCCGAGCGGCACCAGCTCCAGATGTGCTGCAATGCGGTCGAAGTCATAGGCCGGCAGCGCATCAAGCAGATGGTTCTGATGCGGGTTGTGTTTCGCTTGGGTAGCACCGGGTGGCCGATTCGATGCCGGTAACGACGCCGCTTTCGGTTTTTCTTCGCTCCGCCTGCCCGTGGCCATGCAGGTACTTTACCTCTCCGGCACGCGCCTGTGTGCGGAATCGAACACGGGCGAGCGGGGAGTGTCGGCCTTGGGCCGAACTCCCCGTTCTGTAAATTTTATCTTGCGCTCAGGCGGCTGTTCTGGATAATTACTTCGACGCGCCGGTTCTGCTGCCGGCCGGTTGCAGAGCTGTTGTCCGCCACGGGCGAGCCCTTACCCATGCCTGAAGAGCTCAGGCGCCCCGAGTCGACGCCCTGGTTCACCAGATAGAACTTGACCGCGTCGGCACGTCGCTGCGACAGCCCGAGGTTGTAGTCTTCGCCCCCAATATTGTCGGTGTATCCGACGATCAGCGCGGTGCGGTCCATGTACTTGTTGAGAAAAACGGCCAGCCTGCCCAGATGAGAATCGCCGCCGGAGTTAAGGTTCGCGTTGCCGCTCGAAAACAGAACATCACCGAGCGTCAGCACCAGGCCACGATCCGTGACCCGGGCCTGTAGACCGTCGATCTGCCTCTGCAGATCCTCGGCGGCAGAGCGCGCCGCATCTGCCTGCTGCGCCTGGTCGCTGGCATTGGCCTGAGCCATCGCGGCGCGACTATTGGCAGCGTCGGCAATCTGCTGCTGATCGGCGGCGTTGGCCTGTGCCATGTTGGCGCGGCGATTGGCGAAATCGGCTTCCTGGGTGCGCGCCTGCAGCCGCATGGCCTCACGCTGCTCGGCCAGACCCTTGCGCTGATCGACCGCGAGACTGCTTTCGGCTTCGGCGCGCGCAATGGCGATCTTTCGATCCGCCATGAACAGGCGATGATCGGACACGAGCTTGTCGGGCTCCGGCTTTTCCGCCGCCGTGACGGCCACATTGGCCTGCTCCATCGCCAGCGGTGCGCGGCTGCCGAGCTGCGGGTCGGACTGCAGCGCGGTCAGGCGGCTGCGCAGCATCGCGGCGCCATCCGGTTCGACCGGCGCGCTGGCGCAGCCTGTGAACAGCACTGCGGCCACGGCCGCGGCGATCAGCGTGTGGCGGCTCGATAGCAGAATGTTCATTACTTGACTCCTGAATTGCGCTGCATTTCCTGCGACAGCGTCTCGGTGCTGTGGATCATCTCGTCATTGACCGCCTTGTCCTTGGTCGCCGCGGACTGCGCGCTCGATAGCTCCGCATCGACGCGCGATTCCCGCGCCAGGCGATCGGCATCGGCCATGCGCTTGTCCGTCACGGCGGTCTCAGCGGCAGCGAGCTTGTCGCGCGCCTCACTCAGCGGCGGCGAGGACGCGTCGGCAATGCGCGCCTGATCGGCCACGGCAATGGCCTGCTTGGCCGAGGCCAACTCCACCGTCGGCGCCGGGGGTGTGGAGGCGCAGGCAGCCAGGAGCAGTGCGCCCCCCAGGCCGATCAGCGCCACCGAAGGTCCACGCAGACGGCGGGTGCTTTCAAATATCCGGGGCATCTTGGCTTCTCCTGCAACAGGCATCGAAGCCGCCGGGTGTAGGCGCAGCTTCGGGTGCGCCGCCGATACTCCGCGCATGCGGCTCAGCAGTCGGTGCGCTGGCGTACGTAAGGGGCGCTAGCGCCGAGTGACTCGCCAGCTCGGGGCTGTCACGCGATTGACATAAGTAGCGGCTGCTGGGCGGCGAATCTGCCGACGTTGCCCAGGTACGCTGGCGCACAGACCGCGCCTTTAGGCTAAAGCTACTCTCGCGGCCGGGCTGAACCTGACGGCGCTTTAGCCGAGTTCCGGCCCCAGTATCCCTGACCCTTTAAAAATAGAGATCACCTATGAATATGAAACATGTCCTGGCCAGCACTGGCCTTGCGATCCTTGCCTTGGGCGCGAGCGCAGCGGTGCTTGCGGCGAACGAGATGCAGATCGACCACCGGGTGTCCAAGACCCTGCAACAGTTCGACGCCATCAACCCGGCGAATGTGAGCCTGAGCCAAAAGGCCGCGGGCATGCTGGTGTTTCCGCGCGTCACCAAGGGTGGCATCGGTATCGGCGGCGAGCACGGCGACGGCGCACTGCTGGTCGGCGGCAAAACGATGGGCTACTACAGCGTCGGGGCGGCCTCCGTCGGCCTGACACTGGGGCTGGTCAAGCACAGTGAAATCATCATGTTCATGACCCAGGAGGCGCTCGACAAGTTTACCTCGAGCGATGGCTGGTCGATTGGCGCTGATGCGGGAATTACCGTCGTCTCCGGCGGTGCCAACGGCAGCTACGATACGCAGACAATGCAAAAGCCGATTCTCGGCTTCGTGTTTGGCGAGAAAGGCCTGATTGGCGACCTGTCACTGCAGGGCTCGAAGATCTCGAAGATCAAGAGCTAGCAGCGGCTGAAGCTGGCCCGGCGCGGCATGCGCCGGGCTGTTGGGGGTCTGGAGCGGAAGGGGATCGAACCCTCGACCTTCGCATTGCGAACGCGACGCTCTCCCAACTGAGCTACCGCCCCACGAGGCGCGCGATTCTAGCATCCGGGGCTGCCCCCGCAAGCGTAACACCCTGCAATCCGGACACTTTTGGCCCCCAGCGCGCACCGCAGCAGTCGGAGCAATCTGACGCTGAGCCGAGGCATGCGCGGATAGCACCGGCCAGTCGTCGCGGCATGCTGCATAGCAAGGCATAGCTATTGAGGGCACGACATGGAGACCCAGTTCGAAATGCAGCGATTGCTGCTTCGCCACCGCCAGATTCGCGATGCCATGCGCCAGCCGGGCGGTGTGCGGGTGACCATGGAGCGCTAGCTGTACGCGATCGCCGAGCGGCTAAAGGACATTCCCGCGGCGC
>Ga0182024_10026967_pt1 | contig 10075 bp, 6 predicted proteins | sample P32metaG_FD_120480 | JGI IMG/M metagenome (GOLD analysis project Ga0182024, IMG submission 120480) | Permafrost microbial communities from Stordalen Mire, Sweden - P3-2 metaG (Illumina Assembly) | ecosystem: Environmental > Terrestrial > Soil > Wetlands > Permafrost | place: Sweden: Stordalen...
AATGTGGCCCATGTAGTAGCGGCCCAGAGGACCATCCACTCCGCCAAAGTGGCTAGGCCAGCGTTGCTGTGTACGCAGAAGCAGCCGGGTGGTCTCCACGCCACCCATTGCCAGCACAATCCGCCGCGCCTTTACTTTGCAGGCCCCCTCTGGTGTACTCACATCCAGACTCTCCACACACTGGCCGTCCGCGCTCAGGTTCAGACCCGTCACCGTACTTTTCAGGCTCAGCTTGATGCGCTCTGACCCGAGCAAATGATCGCGATGCCCCAGAATCACCTTCGATTCCCGGGCCCAGCGCTCTACAAAATCCAGCGTTAACCCGCTGTTCAGCTTTTGCTTATATGGGATGAAGAAGGGGTCATTGCCGCAGAGCAGATATTCAGATGCCCGCGTATACCAGGGACGAATCTCATCATGGCCGATGGGCCAGCGAGCGTCCGCCACGAAGTCGCGCTGCATCCAATCAATATCGTCGAAGGCCACGGACCTGCCGCTCCAAGTCCACGACGTACCCCCCAACGCTCTGCAAACCGCAATTTCCATCGCAGCGTGGCGATTGGGATCCACGATTTGTGCCCGCGAAGCCTCAGCCGCAGCAGGATCAACTTCGCGTCCTCCCGACTCAAGCACAAACACTTCATCCCCGAGGCGTTCGAACTCCAGTGCTAGGGCCATGCCCACGGGTCCGGTGCCTACAATACACAGATCCCAGACCTTGTCATTGGAGGAAATCCGGTCAATCATGTTCAACCTCAGTCATCTCCGGCTAAAAGGTGAGGATCAGTCGGTTGCCGGATCGGCTGAATCGATTTCGTGGTGATGGATGAAATGCTTGTAAACCGGAGGTCACTCTAGACATCAACCTTCATCGAAGAGTTGAAAGAAAACTGAAAAGGCCAGTCTTGTATCACCCCCGGGGTATTCACTTCCGAAACGTCTTCGTCGTGTTGACGATGCGACAATCCGATGGTTCGGAATTACAACTTAAAAAGGGAAAAGCGGCCTAATGCAGAACGCGATGAGGCGAGTCGAGAAATGCGCGATGCCAAAGTTCAACACTCATCAATCCCCACAGAAGCTGGCCGTGATCCGCGGTTCCTGCGTCGTGTTCCATTAGGAGCGACTGAATATAGTCAGAATTGAATAGACCTCGTCGCTTCGTAGTCTCTGGAGAAAGCAGGTCGCGTACAAAGGGTCGGCACTCCTTGCGGAACCAAAGCGAAAACGGCATTGGGAAGCCCTCTTTTTTCCGGTCAATGACCTCCGCGGGCAGCCATTTGCGCGCCACTTTCTTTAATAAATACTTCCGGGCAAGCCGCTTAATCTTCATATCAGAGGGAAGGGATGCAGCAAATTCAACTAGCTTATGATCGAGCAGAGGCACTCGGCCCTCCAGAGAGGCAGCCATGCTCGTCTTGTCTCCCCGCGCCAGAAGATCGTCAGGCAACCAGAGCTTGGTATCGACATAGAGCATGCGGCTCAGCCAATCCTTTGCATCCGCCCCGTCAAGCTGTTCCCGAAATACCTCTACTGCGTAGGGGTCACTAAGTTGATGAAAAAACTGCTCCGTCAGCAGACAGGGCTTTCTGGTGCGGTCGAAGAGTGGAAACCAATTGGCCAGGCGAGTCAGCTCATCCCTTTGGCACAAAGCCAGCAGCGCAGCCTTTGGCCGCCGTAATCCAGGTAACCGCTGCACTACGCTCAAGGCCAGAGATTTAGCTGGACTTGGCACAAAGCGAAATAGGGACGACAATTGTTCCCCGGCGTAGCGTGCGTATCCGGCAAATAACTCGTCTCCTCCCTCGCCTGTGAGAACCATTTTTACGTGCTGTGAGGCCAGCTTGGATACCATGTAACTGGCAACACAAGCGTTATCCGCAATCGGTTGATCCAAGTGCCAAACGACCTTTTCAGCGAGGTTAATAAAGTCATCCGGCGTCACATAAATCTCGTGGTGGTCTGTTTCAAAGCGTTTTGCAACAATACGCGCATAAGGCAACTCGCTGAAGGCCTCACTCCCACCACCCTGGAAACCCACTGAAAATGTCTTCACAGGCACGTTCATCATCTGCTGCATCAAGGCCACGATCAGACTCGAATCCACCCCTCCGCTTAGGAACGCGCCGAAGGGAACGTCGCTGACCAGATGAAGCCGCACCGCCTCACGCAGCAACGCCTCAAGCTGTTCTGCACACGCACCCTCGCTCGGACGACTCTCTTTACTCTCGGCGAACGAAAGGTCCCAGTATGGCCGCACCTTGGATCCATTTCGGTCACAAGTTAACAGGTGGCCCGGCGAGAGAACATGGATGCCGGCAAACATCGTTTCGGGGGCTGGCACATATTTCAGAGAAAGATAATGACCAAGTCCCTGAACGTTCAAAGATGGCACTACACCCGGATACTTCAGAATTGCTTTAATCTCTGAACTGAAAATGAGGCTGCCGCACTGTTCCTTGTAATAAAGCGGCTTAATTCCCAAACGATCGCGAGCGATGAACAGCCGCTGACGTGAGGAATCCCAAATCGCGAAAGCAAACATGCCGCGGAGTTCCTTGACACAGTCCTCACCCATATCCTCGTAGAGGTGCACGATGACCTCTGTATCGCTCGAGGTGTTAAGCACGTGACCCCGCGAACGCAGAGTCTGCTGAAGTTCACGATAGTTGTAGATTTCCCCGTTAAAGACGACTGTAATCTTCCCATCCTCATTCGAGATCGGCTGTTTCCCTCCTGGAAGATCGATAATACTTAGCCGCTGCATGCCCATAGCGAAGCTGCCACAGAACAGAGTTCCCTGGTCGTCCGGACCTCGGTGTTCAATGACCGACAGCATGTCAACTAAAGTAGCCCTGTCAATTCCTTTACGACCTTCGTATTCGAAGGCCCCTGCGATTCCACACATAGTAGAGCCTCCGCCAATTCACGGGCTAGGTTATTAGGAGAAACAAGGACGCAAGATCAATAGCGGGGACGTCAGTCCGAGCTCGCTCTTGTCCAACAGGGTATGAACTGCGGACGACGCTTATGCCACCTTCGCCGGCACACTTTTCTCTGCGCGGAGCAACCTCGAATAAAGCGCAACGAGCTCTCTCTCTGAGTTCTCCCATGCCAGATGGACACGAAAACGCTGCTTACCCCGGCGTCCCATGTCCCGCCTTCGCTTTTCATCCATGAGCAAATCGTGAGTGGCCATGCTCAGTTTGACGTGGTCATTCGGCACAACGTATTCGGCTGCATCCTGGGCCGTCCGGCGGTGCTCCTTAAGATCAAACGCCACGACGGGCTTACCGAATGCTAAGTACTCTATTATCTTATTTGTCGTCGAAAGGTCGCCGTATTCCGTCAAAGGGTCGGGAGCGATACACAGGTCCGCTGTCGCAAGAAATTCCCACAGAACCTTCTCCTCGGTCACCCGTCCCGTAAAGGTGATCCAATCGTCAAGCCCCAATCGATGCGCCATATCTTTCATGCGATGCTGTTCTGGCCCTCCGCCGATGAGGGTGAACAATACATCCTTGGGATACGAATCGGCGTAATGGCGAATAGCACGCAACAGATAATCTATGCCGTCCTGCGAACCCATTTCGCCCAGGTACACCACGAGGTAGGGTCGGCCCCTCTTCCGCTCCGGGCGAACAGCCTCGACTTCAGACCAGAAGCGTGGCGGCCCGCTACGCACGATGGTGATCTTGTCGCCCTCGATCTTATCGCGGCGGATGGCAATGTCACGATGCGACTGGTTGACCGCGATTACAGCGTCCGCAGAGCGCAAGGTGAGCCGCTCGAGAAGCAGCAGCCCGCGATAAAGCAACCCACTCCGGGGTCGTCCCTTGGCTACGTACATCTCGGGACAGAGGTCATGGTGATCGAAAATAAACTTTACGCCTAATGGTCGAAACAGCAGCGCGAGCGCAAAGTATGTGTCCGGTGGATTGCACGCGTGAATCGCTTGAAAAGGCTGGCGAATGTAGGCTCTTATAGAGAGCCACAATGTTGCCAGCCAACAGCAAATGAACTCGATGAAGAACGCGCAGGTAGCTTTATCGGCGTCACACATCATCGAATACCGATAAATTTGCACGCCTTCTAGTTGTTCGACACTCTTGGTATACATTTTCTTTTTCGGGCAAATGACAGTGACGCCAAATCCAGCGCGCCGCAGACTCACCGCTTCCTGCCACACTCGGCGGTCAAACGGCACGGGTAGGTTTTGGACGATGATTAATATATTTGGTTCAGTATGCATCCTTTATCACCTTTCTTTTTGCTCGTAAATGTTTGGCTCACGCATCGCTGACGGGAAGATCAAGAGCGATGTATCACCGGGCGAAATTGAAGCTAACTGGGATCAGTCGAAGACCAAACCGCCATCCGTCGTTGGCAGCACGCAGGAACTGAAAGACTAAGCCAGAAGGCTCGTTCTTCGCGCGTTCTTGTTACTCGTCTCCCGGTATCAGTCTCATAGCCCTAGACGCGTCGCACCGGCGCGGCTCTCGCGAATCGCTGCCCTACCGCTCCGTCAGGCCAGAGGACGCAGCTAGCCAACACTTTCGCCACTTACTGAAACGGTTGTCGCCCGGCGCTTCTCACAGGCGAGTCTCACGTCTTCCCACACGGAGTGCCATTCCCTCGCCTCATCTCCGTGGATCGGCATCGCGCGACGTCGAAGCATACGATGATTGAGGCCAGTGCAAATCGCAACCGCCTCAGTCAATCCTTTAGCGGCCTCAGAAGCGATGCACAAAGCCGCGTTCGTAAACCGGCACCGTTGAATTGCATTCGGAACAATGTGCTGACAGGCGTGCCAACGCTGAGACAGAAGATAGGATAACGACAACCTATCTTCCCGATAACCCAGCACGATTTGCGGCACGGTGGCAAACCTGCTCTTCTGGTAAGTGCGGAACAATAGTTCCTGGTCCTCCACCGCAGTGCCTATACGGTAATGATTGTAACGAAACCATTCGATCCTACCCATCCAAGTAGAGTGCGGCATGAGAACGCCCTTCCACAGGTGAGCCCACATCTGTTCGTGCGTCAGGAGGCCGCGCCGCGCACCCAATGCCGCGCCGTCATTACGAAAGACCGCGACCCAGCCTGCTACAAGGTCCACCTCAGGATGACTTCGCAAATACTCGAGTTGACATTGCAAACGATGTGGATATGCGATATCATCGCCATCCATACGGGCGAAGAACGTGCCGCTCGCCTTGCTTATACATTCGTTGAGGCGTGTAGGCAGACGTTTATTCTCACCGCCTCTCGTGACGATGATTCTTGGATCGTCGAACGAGGTAGCAATCTCGAGGGTATTATCCGTCGACCCATCGTCGATAATCAGCAATTCCCATTCTTTGAAGGTCTGATTGAGAATCGAGCAGATAGCCTGTGCGATGGTTCCAGCACAATTGTAGACCGGCATGCCAATAGACACTATTGGAGGGCAACGGGACGTTGTTTGCATTGAGTGTATGCCTCGCCATCAGAACTTGGAGTCCGAAGCCGGAGAGGGAAACGAAGACTGCTCGGGCCACGTGTGGATCGGACGTTTCAGTTCTGTTATTTGTATCAGCGACTTTTCCTTCACAACTGCCAAGAATGGATTATGCAGATGACATGCGAGTCAAAGCAAGTATTCAAGCTCTATACTTACAGTAACTCCGGTTGTTTGGACAGTGGCGTCCACATGCTCGATGATGGCTGTGTCACGCAAGGCGACGAAAGCCTGTTGCTTCAGAATCGGACGCGATCGAGACGAGCAAATAGACAACTCCCACAAAATACATGCTGTAATAACCCATCCCCTGGGTTCCAAATAGGCTTTCACCACCCCAGGCTGCAACCATTCTGCCGATAACCAGTGCAAGGCATGTGCGGGCAGCAAGCTGGCAGATTGGATTCTGACTCTTTAACCGCCTCTGCGCATACAGGCAGACGGAAAGGCACCATCCCAGGAGCAGAAACAAGCCGCCAACTCCAAGCTCTCCAGTCCAATGGAGGTACGCATTATGCCCAAAGAAGTTATAAGTTATCCTCTGAGTTTGATACCAATGAAAGTTACCCGGACCAACCCCAATCAGGAGGTCCATAGGGTGCTCTGGAAGGTACCGTAACAGGCTAGCCCTGTCGGAGGACCGGTCGGCGTAGTTGCCCTCTGAGCGCAGTTCCGGATTCCACAGCTCATTCATTCGGGTTATCGCCGTAGTCTGCTCCGCAGGGGGCAAGACTAGCGTCACGTAGCCTGTATACAGACCCGCAGCGGCAATCGCGGCAGCGGCGTACGCTTTCCATCTTCGAGGTGGTGCGCACAGGACAAAGACAAACATGGCGACGGCTAATCCGGCAATGTCGGAGCGGGAGCTGACCGCTAACACTGAGAGGACTGCCAGGATTGCAGTGGCAGCCGCTGCCACCTTTATTTTGCCTCCATATGCCTCGAATACCATGAGGGAAAACCATGCGTTTATTGAAGCTGTGCCACCGATAACCGATCGATAGGACGTCAGGAACCATCCAGTCCTGTCCGAAAACGGAGCAGCTCTCATCTCGCCTGCGTTGAACTCCACGGCGCGAGACCCAAAATATTCTTCGCCTGATAGCGGCACGATACCGCTGATGTGCAACGTGTGGAGGATTTCGTAAATCAGAATTCCTGCAACTAAGATTGCGCAAGTTCTTCTTAGTTGTGCCGCATCCGGTTTGCTGGCAAGCAGGATGACGGCTAAAAGCGCATACTGCCAGAACTTCACGATAGTGAATGCATAAAATTTCAGGGGGTTCGGATCAACAAAGACAAAATTGAAAGCACCGGAACATGTGGCCAGGATGGAGAAGCCAAAGAGAGCTCCGACGCCGGCAGATAGCGCTCTGTGTTCAAGTACGTACTGCAATACCGATCTTCCATGTGCAACGATGTGCGCGAGCAAGCAGACGTCGATTGCAAACAAAGCTGCCTGTGCGCTGGTGCCGAAGATGTACAGAGGAAGCGGGATGAGGCCACTTACAAGCAGGTACCCAGTTGCATCGGCACTGCGCGGCGCCCGCAGTATCCCGAGAACCAAGTATGCGGTGATGCAGAGTGCTAGGTAGGTTAGCATCGGTTCCCGTATGAGTAGATGGCTTCACTGTAAACGCCTAGCAGCTTAGGGATGACCACACGATTGTCGAATCCATCGCGAACCCTCTCTTGTGCGGACTGAGTTAGCCGCGCACGTCCTTCGGTGCTCATTGAGAGAGCCGATCTAAGGGCGACGACGAGTCCGGCAACGTGTCCAGGTGGAACTAGAAACCCGCAGGTGTTGTTGAGTATCTCGGCCATCCCGGTTCTCAGGGAGCCGACCACGACCCCCCCGCAGGCCATGGCTTCAAGGCACGTAAAGCCAAGCGCCTCGCGGAAAGATGGAAAACAGCAAACACCAGCGTCCCGGTAAAGTCCCGATAGGCGCTCCCGCTGGCACATACCGAGATGCACAACCCAGTCCGGGAGCCTTCTCCCAAAAGCAGCCTGAAGTCGAATAAAGCGATCCCAGTGAGAGGTTGTCCGTCCTGCCAAGACCAGTCGACCTCGCCAACCGGTCTGCCGGAGTAACGTGGCAGCTTTTAGAAGAATGAAGATACCCTTATTTCTTAATAGACTACCGGCGAATAAAATATCGCTCCGTTCTATACTCTCTGACGCATCTAACGAAAGCTTCCTCCAAAGCTCTGTATCGATGCCGCTGTAAACTACTTGAACCCGATCGGCACCGAAGCGCTCCCTTACCAATGAGCCCTGTTGCTCGGATGCCGCGGTGATGACGTCGGCGGCCCTGAATTCCCGGGTTTCACATTTGATCTGGAGGCGCCTAGATGCAGATGCGTGGTCTTTCCAAACCCCATCTATTCCGGCAGTCAGGCCATGCATCCGCACTACCATAGGGAACAGACGTGGCCCCTCGAGCCAGGCAACCGATTCGCCCCTGAATCCTGGAAATTCAATCACATCTGGACGCGAATGGTTGGATAGAGTTCCGATAAATTCAGCAATCCGTCGCCGATAAGCCTCGCCCTGTTTCACAGGTGCACGGAAGGTCCGCGCGACGATGTTCCTGTTCGGGACGTCAATTTCGTCGTCCGGCAATCGGACGACGGTCAGCTTGGGCAATGGTGTGGCTGATGTCAGCAACCCATCATCCGCCGCGGCTACAATCGTCACATTGTTGCCCAAATGCGCAAGGGCCCGACCGGTTTCCCAGACGTAGGTCCCTATCCCCGCTGACCGCGGCGAAGGTGGACATTCCTTCGATACGAAAACGATGTTCATAGTAATGAACCTGACGCTTCGGTGACTGGGCACGATTCACTCGCCATGCTTTTTCTGTTCTGCCGAGTTGCTCGCCAGATGACTGCTGCGCTCATGATCAACTGACCCAGGTTTCCGACCAACATACCCAGAGCGGTGCCCATCAGCCCGTAACGCCCGGTCAACCAATAACAGCTAAGCAGGGTTATCAGGACTAAGCCCAGAAAGATCGGGACCTGGATTTTGTAACGCCCCAGGGCCGTCATACCGTAACCCAGAAAAGACGCGACATAAGAAAGAGCACTACCCGCACACAACACGGTCAAGACTCCGGCCATACGCGAGTACTCGTTGGTATAGAGCAAAGCCAGAATTCGGCCTCCAGCAAGGGCAGAAACCACAATCCCGGCAATGCCAAGCGCCGCGGCCACGAAAAGCAGTTTCGTCATCAGTTGACGGAAGGCGGAACGCGCCCCGTCAACGTGGTATTTTGCAAGCCGCACGCATGCCGGAGCACCTAAAGCGTTGACGAGCATCCCTCCTATGAACGTGAGATAGGCGGCCGCTGAGAATAAACCAAGTTCACGGGTATGCAGTAATCCCGCTACAACATATCGTGGAACCTGCACCTGAATAGTAAGCAGAAAAGCAACAACCCCTAACGGTGCAGCTTCCAAGCAGAGCGGCATCAACTGCCGTCGATCGAGAACAGGACGGAGCGTTTCAGCCATGGTGCCTGGGGTGTAGGCTGATCGCTCACGCTGGCGGAGCAGGGTTCGCGCCACGGGGATGTCGAACAGAATGAAGACCGCGCTCCAACCGATCACCAGACCTGCCAGCGCAATTGGGGCCGAGTGGCTGGCGCGGAATAGAACCGCGACACTCGCGACGGCCAGGACGCCACGTAGGGTGAGGGAAACTCCTACGTAGTCCATCCGTTCGGATTGCTGAAAGAGGCCGTAGAGAGCATCACTTCCTGAGTCGACGGCCTTTGAGAGCGCCCAGAACAGGATGATCAGAGCCGATTGGTTGCCGACAGCCCACATGACAGCCGCAACAAAAACCGCAACGATGACGGCTGCGACGGTCGTTAGCGCTCGCAACCCGACGTATTGACCGAGTGTGTGTCTGTTATCAGCATCCGTTGCCTGAATCGAGCGCAGTTGCAGGCCGGCAACGACAAAAAGAGGCGCCGTCAAGGCAAGTCCGTAGATTAGCTGCCCGACGAGCGTAGGGTTGCCGAGTTTTGTAAAAACAACGAGAATGCCCCATTGACAGAGTGCGAAGACAGCATTGCCAACGGCGTTCCAGAGAAAGTTGGTTCGCAGTGTGCGTGTACGAGTTGCGCTTAGCGACAGGAACTCACAGGATCGTTTGATTAGGAACATGTCACCTTAGAGGGTGCGTTGAAGAACTGAAGCAGTTCGTCGATGCCTGTTTTGCGGAAGAACTCGTCGATCCAGGTGATGCGCGGCTCACTCCCGGTTTTGAACACCGGGCCGACCAGAGCGATTGAGCTGGAGCGTGCTTCCCAAGCGTTGCGGCCGCGTGAGGCCTAGGCTAGGGGGCAGCCCACAGAGGAAGCATGCCCATTCTTGAAAGTTGATCTCCGAACACCTGTCTTCGAACAACATTCCGAAAACAATTTTCCGCTGGCGCTTGGCGCAAGGGGGAGTTCTAGGTCAACCTGGTAACAGCGCCTTATAGCTTACTGTAGATTCCCTCTGGAATCGGAAAAGTTCGTTTGTTCAGAACCGCGCCGATAATTTTGATCCCGCAAGAGCGGAG
>Ga0182024_10026968_pt1 | contig 10075 bp, 14 predicted proteins | sample P32metaG_FD_120480 | JGI IMG/M metagenome (GOLD analysis project Ga0182024, IMG submission 120480) | Permafrost microbial communities from Stordalen Mire, Sweden - P3-2 metaG (Illumina Assembly) | ecosystem: Environmental > Terrestrial > Soil > Wetlands > Permafrost | place: Sweden: Stordalen...
CTAGGAGTTCATCCAATCTGGTGGCACGAACCTCAGCGCCTTCGCCTTGGGTCGTTGCCATTCGGTCAACAGCTTCCGATTTGCTGCAAGTCACAGGAGCCGGGGCTTCATTTTTGCCTCGCATTTACCGAGAAGAATCGCCTGCGTTGACCCGATGACACCTGCCATCTGCTCCGAACCCTGCACAAAACCTTTTTGACCAGTCAGCAAAAGGGTTCAGGATGTCGATCCGACACTTTCGGGGCTAAAGAGCAGCTTTGAGGCTCCGAAACATTCATCATGGCTCGACATCATGGTGTGCAATGTAAGGCGTGTGGCCAATCCATCTCGACCGGGATCGCCGATCCAAGCTTGCGAATCCCTTCGCGCCCGCTTCACTGCCCGTATTGCCGCCAAGAGGATTTCTACCTTGAACAGGACCGGATCGAGTTTGACACGGAAAATGGATTGCCATTGATCAATCGGACTGACGCTCATGAATTCCGAAGCGGTGAGAACCCCGAACCACGAGCTGAAGCGGCGGACCGACTAGGGTGACCAAACGACAGGACATCCTGCCACAGACGCAGTCAACGATGGGCCGCCGTCGTATCCGATACCCAGGCCATGAGCATCCCGGGACCTGCGCCTATTCGATCGCGGAACCGGCTACTACACCAGGTTCGGCAAGCTGCGTATTGCGTGGCCGATTGATCGCCGTGAGCCCTCTCATCGACGTGCTTCCCAGTGATAGTTGTCCGCGACCGTGTGGGCCAACACTCTGAGGTCGATCGCGTACCCTGTGCTGCGCAGCTATCCTACGAGACATTATTCCGCCGGAAATCATGCCAAAGAAACGTTCCTTTCCACAATGGCCCGCTGGTTTCATCGAAACCGTGGATTGTCTGCCGGTGTCCAGACTTCCCGAGGGACCGAAATGGACCTACGAAATCAAGCTCGACGGCTATCGGCTGGAAGCCGTGCGTAGTGCTGGTCGAACGACCCTCTATTCCCGGCGGCAGAACGTGTTGAATCAGAAGTTCCACTACATCGCGACCGCATTGAAGGATCTCCCGGATGACACGGTCATCGACGGAGAGCTGGTAGCCCTTGGCCCGGATGGTCGGCCTGATTTTAATCTTCTGCAGAACTTCCGCTCGGCAGAATCGCGCATTCTTTATTACGCTTTCGACATACTCGTCTATAAGGGGCGCAACCTGACCGAGCTTCCACTATCGGAGCGCCGGGCCATCTTGAGCAGCGTCATCTAACCTGGAGAGCACGTTGCTCTTTCTCAGGTGTCGGATCGGTCGGCATCGGAAATGCTGAAATTCATCACGGGCCATGGACTGGAGGGTGCGGTTGCGAAGCGCTCAGACAGCGTCTATCAGCCTGGTCAACGAACGGGGCAGACAGGAGCAAGTATCGGGTCAACCTGGGACAGGAATTTGTGGTCGGCGGATACGTTCCCAGCCACTTAGGCGTTGATTCCCTGGTGGTGGGGTTCTACCGTGGCAAGGACCTCTTCTTTGTCGTTTGGCGAATGTTAAATCCTCTCCACGCAGTGGCATCGGAGACTGCAACGACCACACTGAAGAGATGACGACGGATGGTGCGTCGACCGGCACCCATTCGCGGAACAATTGCGTCAAAACGCAAGAGAGATTGAGTGATTGAGTCGCATGTGGGAAGACTGAGAGGAGCGGCGCAGAACGGACATCTGGAGGTTAATTTCCCGTTCTATGGACAACGAGTTATCGCGACCTATTACCTGATGACCCGCCAGTTGCTAAACCTCTATGAGCAAGGCAACGTCCCCATGCTAGCGGACTTGCAAAAAGCGCTTTAGTAACAGGTCGCCTTCACGTGCCGCCCTCCGCAACCAAGCGCATGAATACGGCAACCACCTGGCCGATCACATCTATCTCTTCTCGATATTTGAAGCGCTGACTGCGCGCGCGTGAAAAGGGATGCGGAATGAGAGTCAGCCAGACTGATTCTTTGTCGAGTTCGCACCAGCCGCAAACGTATCCTTTTCGTGTAAGCAGAAAATAGATGGGCCGGTCAAACTCGTGGCTCAAATGTTTTCGCGAGGTGATGCTCGTTTTTTGCAGATCAATCAGCACGATGGAACCTCCTAGAATCATCGGATCGAGCATCTGATCGCGATGTCCAATGATGCCCCGTCGATACGGACTCGTCTCCAGCCCAGCGGCTAAAGGAAGAAGGGTCGTCTCTTCCGGGACAGGATCGGAGCTGAAGCTATCCGGCAACAGGTCCCGTGCCTGTTCGCCCAGCGGTCCCTCTGCTAAAAGAAGTGTCGTATTGGGGCCCGCGAGCTGGTTGAATCGGAGAAGCCCCCCGTTCTCCGGTTGGCAGTAATCTAACATTTCCCCTGATGGAATATTGTAGATGGCCGCCAGGACCAGCACTTTGGTTGCACTCAACTCGTGGTCTTCGCGTTCCACTCGACCGAGCCAACTTGCGGAGATCTGATATGAGGGGCTTCCCCATTCTTGCGCTAGACGCAAGCTCCGTTCTTCCACGTCCAGCAGGGAAAGCCCCCACTGACTACGAATCGCGCGTAGCCTGGCGCCGACTCCTTTCATTGAAGACCTCCCAGAACTGCTGCCAAAGCGATTTCACAAGTGTAACTCGTTGCAATATAAAGCTGCGAAATGGATGATCGGCCGCATGTTACAGTCGACCTTGCTCTTGTTGTGGTGCATAAGGATTCAGTTCTAACTTGCGCCGCAAGGATCTACAAGCAGCAAATCAGGGGTCAAAGCAAATCGTATCCTCAAAAGCAAGCAGGCCTCTTGGGTTGCGTCTTTTGTTCAACAATGCGGGCGCATACGGACCAGCTCGGCCACCGGGTGATTGACGGAATTACCGTGACGGGAACGCGCACTACGACCACCGCACCGGGAACCGCACTGGGGGCGGCAAGCGCCGTGGAGACGACCAAAGAAGTGTGGCGTGACGATGCGCTAGAGATGGATGTGGAACGAACGACCACAAGCCCCCCGGAACGGAACCACGACCTGGAAGATAATAGACCGCACGCTGGGAGCGCCGGATACGGTGCTATATCTTTTGCCAGCCGGTTATAGCCTGACCGATGTTCCTGCGCCGGGGCCCCCAGACGGGACCGTCAAGGCTGCAGAAATTCCCGATCTCTCTGACCCCGGGTTGCTCTCGGAGTAAAGCACACCGATTTCGAGGTCTTTCAAGTGGCTAAGGGTTTCCCGATAAAACTGGAGATCGGTGCCTAGCTCCGCTGCGATTTCGAGTTCCGTGGGCGCACGGCCACACTTGGCATATAGTCTCCGAATCCCTTGTTCGATCTCGGGAGCGGAAATGGTCCAGATGGAGGAGTTCTGCGGCGAAGTGGCGTCGCCCTGCAAGCATTCTTGCGGCACATCCTCGGCGAACCGGCGGGGAAAGGCTGGAACCTCTTGTGGCTCATTCGAGGAGCGCGATCTCGTCCTTGCCTTTGCCTCTGTCCGCTGCTCCTCCTCATCCTCAGCACTCTCTTCAGAGTACAAGCTGTCGGAGTCACTCGCCGCTAGGTGGCTCAGCTCCTCTCGACAGCCTGCTAGACCTACCTGTAATTCCGGGGCGATTTCAACGTCTACGGGGGCTCTGCCAAGCGCGGAAGACACTGCCTGAATCGCGCGAGCAGTGTTGACATCGGATATCATCCAGGCCGGAGCAACCTCCTGCGAAGCTATGGCTCGTCCTGGAAGCGTTCGTGAACTAAGGTCTTCCTGCATAGGTGGAGAATCTCCTGTGACAACGGTCGTCCGTGTGTATAAGACAGGCTTGGTAGAAGCAAAGTGGGACCAAGCGTCAGTGACGATGACGATCCAATAGTCAGGTGACTACTTTCCTGTAGTAGCGAGAATATACATCGAGCAAACAGAGGAAATCCTTATTAAGTACAACTTAAGCGTGCCTGAATGACTTATTGTGCAACCACCGCTAAGCAAGGTTTAATCGAGTAGCGTATAGAAGATTTAGAGTCGTCGGTTAGTGTGACGGAATGTAGCTAATGTACCTGCAGTTGGAGCTAGGTACATTATGCCAGGAGGTTTCACTGAATATGCTGCTTCTTTTTCTCTCGATTGCATTGACCAATACGCAACAGACACGACATGACGCCAACGAGTGGAAGATGTATCAACAAATCCGACGCGAAGAGTCGGTCATCGCTGATATGTGGCGACCGCCTGCCAAGCTGGCCGCGGACTACCGCAAAGCGAGAAACTGCTACGTTAAATATCATCTGTATCGGGCCGCAAGTTGCAGTGCTGAGCTTAACAAGGTTGAAATGGATCTAGGCCAAGAGGAAGTGGCAAGGACCGAGAGCCGATGAAGTTGGAGGTGGACACAAGCTTGGCTAGGGGGCCTAGTCGACTGTTCTGGCGAGTTCGAGGTCACGGCACGTACGCGTGAGTCCCCCGCTCGAATCGCCAGCGCAGGCCAGGCAAATGTGAAGTTAAATTAATGTCGACTTCAGGAGGGTTTAGTGAAGGTCAGTCACTATATCGGTTGACGTATTGCGGTGCTTGTGTCTGCTCTACCTTGAAGGTTCTCGCAGATTGTCACGAGTAGGTCTTTCGGCGCTCAGAAACTCGCTTGGCCTGTGACTCGCAGGTTGCAGGTCCGAGCTATGTTCGGAGCATCGGTCTCCTGGTGATGTCGAAACGAATGACGTTGTGACCTTACTGAATTGGGCTGATTGCCCGAAGGAGTGCGTTTGGAAAACCATTGCTTACAAATAGGCTCGTTCCGAAGTAGTGAACAGCTTGCGAGTCATCAGGAAGCTGCGAGAGGGGAGACCGTCGCTGACGGTGTACGATTCTACAACAAGGACCGCCTGGGATGCGCCCGTGGGGTACTCGCCGGCGCCGTCCTCCAGATACTCGTGTTATTCGCTGGGGCAATGTGCTGGGGGCTGTACTCAATTCTGCGTTAGTATTCGCACTTATAGGGGTTCACCCGTACCTGGGTAGCACATGGCCCGCTAGCGATCTACATGGCTCTCTGCGCTACCGACGGGTTTCGGGTCTAAATACCGATGATGTGCTAAGGACGTTTCGGCAACGATTAGTTGGCATTCAACAAGCGCTTCAACAACTTCGGCTGTGACGTGCTCGTGGCATTGACCGTCTATTTCGACTGACCAGTCGCGCATAGCGGCGTTGTGCCAAAGGGTTATTCTGATTTGCTGGAGACCACGATGCATGTGGCCTAAGGTATTGTTCGGTTCTCTCGTCACGAGGAAGCCTCCGATCTTAAAGTACATCAGCTAGTGATTATGAAGCGGTCTACATTTTGTAGAAACGGGGTTGACACGGCTAAGACCTCATCCAAAAAGCGGAAGTAGCCGGTGTTTCCAGATTGTGTCTCATGAACGGTTATCGGCTCAAGTAGATCAGAATGATAAAGACTTCAATACGTCAATCTAAGGCGTACCTAAGATCCAGTGTTGTTCTCCTTGAGCGAGAATATACATCGAAGAAATTGGCAAAGTCACATAAATAATAATTAATTTTGCTTAATCCAGGAGCGCCGGTGGTTGAGAACGATAAGCTGGAGAGTTCAAAAGTCACATTAAATAGATTTTATATCTAACCAGTCTTATTGTATCGTCGTCTGTTCCAGAAAGGTGGAGTTCGCGACAATAATCTCGCTTCCTTCGCTAGTAAGGATAGTGTGGATGGCCGTAACCGCGGTCAGGATACCGTGCTGGCCCGCGATCTCGAGACTCTTCCCGATGGCGAGGAACTTCCTGGCGTAGAATCCGATGACTATATTGCGAACGATGTGCCAGGTGCCGAGGCCGAATGCGAGGCCGAATGCCAGCGCTGCTGCGCCGAGAACGAAGGTGGTTACGATCCGAACCATCTCCGTGTCGATCTTCAACTGGCTCATTGCCATCATGGCGACGACAAAACCGATCAACGTTTGGACTACTTTCCCCAATAGCGGAGCCGAATCGATCCCGGAGCTTTCGGCGGCCTGCGTGACGGTGCGTCCGGCAAACTGGCCGACCGTGGTACCCAAGATCAGGAGTACAAGCGCTGCTAGGATCTTCGGTAAATATGAAAAGAAGACGCCGAGCGCCGTAGAAATGGCGACAAGGCCGAGAGCGTCGCTTACCGTTCGGGCCAAGAGGAAGACGACGAGAAAGTAGGCGACCTTTGGAAGGAAAAGGCTCAACTGTTGACGCAAGCCGACTCTCTTTAGTGCGTTCGCGATGCCAGCCTTGTGAATGAGGTTATCAAAGCGAACTCGGACTAGCGTGGTACGGAGCCCAACCTCCACGAGTTTTGCAACGATCAAACCTACAATGAGCAGCAGGATTGCGACGCCAACTTTCGGGATTGCCGAGACAATCTCGCTACCGAGACCAGCGAAGGCCTCAATAAGCTTTTTCTCCATGGTTGATATCCTTTCGCGTGTCTACGGGCTCGAGTTGTCGATTAAGAAGCAGCCAGAACTCCTTGAGCACCACCAGAGGCGTACTTGTCGCGAAATATGTCAACTGACCGACGGTTGTTCGGCGCTGAATGGTACGTCTGACGCGCACTATCAGGTCGCTGGAAGTGTCATGCTCAAACTGTGCCAAGGCCGCGATAGGTTCTCCTGTGTCGATCTCCTCGGCACTTCGTATTCCCGAATCTTCCGGCTCGTGGTTCATTTTGGGCGAGTAGAAATGGCGGAGGGCAGTTTCTTATAACGTTCGCGAAATTCTTCACGAGCACGCTTGATGCGCATCTTTGTTGCCGACAGGCTGATGCCCAGAAATCGAGCTATTTCCTCGTACGACAACTCATCCATATCGGAGAGGAGAAGTGGAATTCTGAGAGTGCTTGACATCGAATCCAAGACCGTGCTGATCAATTGCTTCTCGCTGATCACTCCTGCCAGCTTTTCCGCGGTCACCGGAACCTGGAGTTGGTCGAGGTCATCAACGTCTAGCTCCTCGATTCCGACATAAGATCGGGAGGCTTGTTCTTTCAAATGGCTAAGGCAGTGGGTGATTTTAATTCGTTGGAGCCAGGCCGCGAACGAGGATGTTCCGTCGAAACTACGGAGTCCGAAGAACGCCTTCACCAAAACTTCCTGAGCGATATCCTCAGCATTGTTAGGATCTCGCGTGATGTACCTACAGTTGGCCGCAACCCGTCTTTGATGACGCAGAATCAACTGCTCAAAGGCTCGCAAGTCTCCCTCAGGAGCTTTCCGTGCCTCTTTGGTGAGCGTCTCATCTGGATCGGGGAGTTGTGGAGACCGGTCATCAGAGGGTTGCGTCATGAGGCATACAGCATCTCACAACCACGGTTCTTCTACAAAAGGAGACATGTGCAGGAGCGGCCATGGCGCTCGACCTGCGTCCGCCGTTGCTAGAAGTGTTTCCGATACGCAACAGAGCCTGACGAATTCTCGCTCTCGATTGAAAGGTGAGGTTAACGTTGGTAGAGGTTATATCTCGATTATCACGGATGTCGTCAAAGCTAGTGTTTACAGTAGCAACTGCGCAATCCGTCGCTGAGTGAGCCGCTTTGCGTTGTCGTAGGAAGGGGCGTTCTAGATGTCCGGCATTTGAGTATGGGAAACAGTTATTGACATAGGCTGGTGAGCTTGATATTCCTCATCAAACATGCGGTATTTGCTTTACCTTGCTTCTACCTTAGGTTCTCCTTGTCGCGCCTAATGCTGAGTCGAACCACAGCGGTTTGATAGCTGTAATTCGTGCGTATGCATGGCGCTAGAAACTCGTCTCATGTGATGCCATGGTGTCTTGCCTAGTCTATGTGACTCTTAGCATGTTCTCTCCGGGCCGCGAATCACCAATTGACATTTGGAGCGACTATGAAGGTGCTGACCTTTCTTCCCCCCTGTGTACTTCAAAAACGCGTCACCGCTGCACTCGCCGCCCGCCAATTCGTTTTAGAAACGACAATTTCTGCGAGGGAGTGCTTGCAGTGTGCCCGGCTCGCGGAGTATGAGGCGGTTCTCGTTGACGCCGATCCCGCGAACTATACCGATGTCCTGGCACTGGTAAAGCTGTTACGTCAGGAACAACCCAGCGCAGCTGTCTTCGTCTTTGAGCACCGTCTCGATCTAGATCAGCGTTTGCAGTTGTTCGATGCCGGCATGGACGACTGTGTGCATGAGCGATTCTCTTCAACCGAGTTCGCAGTGCGGCTGGGCGTTTCGATACGGTTGCGTCAGGCAGCGTCTAATCTGGCGGGGACCAAAACGGAAGTCACCGTCCTGCGTTCGGGTGACCTGGAACTAGATTTGATACGAAGAAAAGTCACGCGGCGGGGAAAGCCGATTGAGTTGCGGTCTAAGGAATTTCTGCTGCTTGAGTACTTGGTACGGAACGCAAACCGTTCGGTCACGCGCACCATGATCCTTGAGCACGTATGGAATTCAGCATTCGACGGGCTGACAAACGTAGTGGATGTCTACATCAGCTCGCTACGAAACAAGGTGGATCGAGACTTTCCGCAAAAGCTGATTCAGACGAACCGTGGTGTGGGTTACACCCTTACCTGCGGGATCGGGAGCCAACCCGTAGATGAAGGAGTTCCGGCACGGGTCTACAGGCAGCCCCCTCAGGTCGGACGATAGGGTCCGGCCCGGGTACAACGCATAAGCGCACCCGGGCAGAAGTTTCTAGGGTTTGTTAGGCGGCCAAACGTCAACCTTCAGCGACGTTTCAAACTCGTCAGGAGTTTGCTTATGGCACGGTCGAGTGCGGCGTCACTGCGCCGTAGCTCGTGGACCTTGGCTATCGAATGCATCACGGTTGTATGATGCTTGCCGCCGAACTCGCGTCCGATCTCTGATAGAGATGCGTCAGTCATTTGCTTGACCAAGTACATGGCGATCTGACGCGGAATTGCAACTATCCGTACACGGCTGCGTTGCTAGAGTTCATCAAAGGGCATGCCAAAGGATTCAGCTACGGCGCGTTGAATGGTCTCAATGGCGATCATCGTTGCGGTCCTCACGGCTTCACTCATGTAGCTCGAATTTAGACAAATGTCTCGACCCTGACTGCCGAAGAGGGTCAATGCGGTTCTTGCTGCCGGTCGCACCTGAAAGCAACCGTTGACCGCGCCCGAGTTTGTATTGGCGTCTGGGGATACACTTGCCCCGGCTAATGAAAGTGTTGCTGTCCCTGACGCATTGCTCCCAAGCGTGTATTTGCCCGTTGCCGTCAATGGACATGAGGTCGTAACTCCTGGAGAGCTGTTGGTGCCGTAGGTTGTCCTAGCCCCGTTTATCGCGCTGGAAGAGATATTCCCAGCCCCATCAAGAGTAAGACTTCCTATGAAGGTAACCGGTGAGTTGATGGCGGCGATATCACTGGCAATCATCGTGATGGTATACGTGCCAGACAGGCTAGAGAGGGAGTACGAAGTCTGGGCCTGTACCGGTGACGGGTTCACTATGCTTCCTGAGCTGACCGTACCACTACCCCTGCAGGACAGGAGTGGCAAAGCTAGCAGGCTCAGAAGAGTAGCCGCCCGAAAATTTGGTCGTGTTTGCATGATCGATTCCTTAGGGCAATTTGCTGCAGTCATGGTCTGTTGATCGAACCTCTCTTGACATGGGGTTCAGACTGGTCAAGACGTACGATGCCTCTCTTCTTAAATCTGGTTCAGATGGTAGATGAGCGACTCGCGCACTGTTGTTGACGTTTCAGATCTGAATGTGGTCTCAAGCTTTAACTTCGTGGCGGTTAGAACGAGTTGTTCTAGAGTCTGATGTGAACCGAAGGGTTCAAGACACTTGTAGACAATTTCCGCCTGGATGAAGTCTTTTGTGCCATCCGACAGACGCGGTATAGCAGCACTGGTCAGTGCGTACGTTTCGTCATTTCTCTTCGTCACTCACGTCTCCATTTCACCCGCTCCGCCAAACGGTGTCTGCGCGAGTCGCATCTATTAGAGCATTTTCTGTAATGGTGTAGACTTGATTTGGCGAAACTCTGCGGCGAATAAAGAATGGGGAAAGCTTATGGGGATGACCTGCGCCGTAAATTTCTGTTGGCCTACGATCAAGGCGA
>Ga0182024_10026969_pt1 | contig 10075 bp, 9 predicted proteins | sample P32metaG_FD_120480 | JGI IMG/M metagenome (GOLD analysis project Ga0182024, IMG submission 120480) | Permafrost microbial communities from Stordalen Mire, Sweden - P3-2 metaG (Illumina Assembly) | ecosystem: Environmental > Terrestrial > Soil > Wetlands > Permafrost | place: Sweden: Stordalen...
ATGAAGGCTTCGATCAGGAACGAGAACACGACCGCTGCGGCGCCGAAACCCAGTGCGCGCATGGTGGCGATTTCGCGGCCGCGCTCGGCGACGGCGGAGTACATGGTGTTGAGGGCGCCGAAGATCGCGCCGATGGCCATGACGCTGGCCACCAGGCCGCCCAGAAGGGTGATGAGCTGGGTCATGCGCGTGGACTGCTTCGCGTAGTAGTCGATTTCGCGGGTGACGTCCACGCTAAGGCGCGGATCGGCGGTGACGAAGTCCTTGAATTGCTGCAGGGCAGCCGGCGAAGTGAGATGCACGGTTACCGACTGGAAGACGTTGGTGGGGCGTTTGTACACGTCATCGAGCACACGAGCGTCGCACCAGACTTCGGAATCGAAAGCGCTGCCGCCGGCATCGAAGACACCAACGACTTTCCAGTGGCCGCCGCCAAAGTCAACGGTGTTGCCGACCGTCAAACCTGAGTATGTGGTGTTGGCGTTTTTTCCGACCACGAGCTCGGCAAGTCCGGGCTGAAACATGCGGCCTTGCGCAATCTTAACGTTGCGGCGAATGGTAAGGACGTTCGCGGACACGCCGCGAACCTGGACGTTGGCGTCGGTTCCGGTGGATCGAAGAGGGAATGGTGCGACGACCACGACTTCGGAGGTGACCAGCGGGCCGTCGGCGCCGCGCGCGACGCCCGGAGCATCCTGCAAGATCTTGACTTGATCAAGGGCGACGCCGCTCATCATTTCCGATGTGGCGCCGGCCCTCATGACGATAGCATTGTCTTCGGAACCCGAGGCAACCAGGGTGGCTCGAAAGCCCCGGGCGAGCGAAAGCATGGCGACGAAGACGCCGACGGTGCCGGCGATGCCAAGGACCGCTACGATGGCGGAAGTCCAGCGGGCCTTCACACTGCGAACGTTGTAGATTACCGGGATAGCCACGTCAGACCCTCCGAAGCGCGTTGACTACGCGCATGCGCATGGCCCCAATTCCGGGGAGCAGGCCGCTAACGACGCCGACGAGTAGCGCCGTGCCTAGTCCTACGGAAAGAATCGCGGGGGAAAGAATAAGAGTGGGCAGCAAACCGTTGAGGGCCGCCGCCAGGACTGGAATGGCTAGAGCAGCGAGGCCCAGACCAATCAGGCCGCCTACGAGAGAGATGGTGAGCGATTCCGCGAGAACAAAAAAGAGCACAGAGCGATCGCTGAAGCCAATGGCTTTGAGCACGGCGAGTTCGCCGATGCGTTCGCGCACGGAGATAGCCATGGTGTTGCCCGTGACCAGCAACAGGGTGAAGAAGACGACGGCGCCGATGGTGAGGATCAGGAATTCGATGTTGCCGAATTGTTTTACCCAACCCGCGGCGAAGGCGGACTCGGTTTCGGTTTTTGTTTCGAACGAAGAGTTGGCAAACATATCGTCGATGGCTTTGCTGACACGAACGGCGTCATCGGGATTATCGAGTCTCAGGACATACCAGCCAATATTGTCCTTGAAGGCTTTGGGGACGCCTTCCTCGAAAGCGTCCCACTGAAACCAGAACTGACTCTCGTCTCCACCCATGGTGGTGCTGTGATAGATGCCGTCGAGATTGAACTCCCAGGTATTTGCACCGCCGAAAATCGTGGTCTTGATGGGGATGCGATCGCCGATCTTCCAATGGAATCGTGCGGCGGTTTTTGCTCCGGCAATGGCGCCCTGACGATCCTTGACGAAATTGGCCCACTGATCATCGGGTACTTGGAGCTCGGGAAGAACCTTGCGCTGATTTTCAACGTCGATAGCGAATTGCGGGAAGAAATTCTTCTCGTCCTGGTAGACGCCGCCGAACCAATTGTTGTGGGTAATGGCCTTGACGCCGGGTATGCGCAGGATTTTGTCGCGATAGGAGAGCGGCAACGGCTGGATGATCGAAATGCGGTTGATAATCACCAGCCGGTCTGCGCCGGCGATGTCTGCGCCCCGCCCGAAGGCGCCTTTGACGACGGCGAGGAAGGAGAACAAGAAAAGCGCCACGGCGAATGATCCGATCGTCAGGATCAGGCGAACCTTCTTGCGGAACAGGTTGGCGAAGATCAGTTGGCGGAATTTCACGCGGCACCTCCCGCATAGGCGTTTTGCTGCACATTGCTGCCTTCGACGAGAAGTCCCTTTTCGAGATGGAGCTCGAGATCGGCGAGCTTGGCGACGACCGGATCGTGCGTGACCATCAGCACGGTCTTGCCGTACTCCTTCACCAGGCGGGTGATCAGGTTCATGATTTCGTCGGCGCTCTTGCGGTCCAAGTCACCAGTGGGCTCGTCGCAGAGAAGGAACGTGGGATCGGCGACGATGGCGCGGGCGATGGCCACGCGCTGTTCCTGCCCGCCGGAAAGCTGACGCGGGTAGTGGTTCATGCGATCGGCGAGGCTAACAACGCCCAGCGCGGTTTCCACGTGCTTCCGGCGCTCGGATTTTGACAGTTTGGTGAGGAGCAAGGGTAGCTCGACGTTTTGGAACGCGGTGAGCACCGGGATCAAGTTGTACATCTGAAAGATGAAACCGACGTGGCGCGCGCGCCATTGGGTGAGCTTGTTGCCGGACATGTTGGTAATTTCGTCGCCGGCCACCGTGATGCTGCCGTGGGTGGGGACGTCGAGTCCACCGAGCAAGTTGAGCAGCGTCGTCTTGCCGGAGCCGCTGGGGCCCATGAAGGCGACGAAATCGCCTTTGTCTACATCGAGGTTCAGCCTTTGCAGGACCTGGATTTCCTCGCCGCCGCGGCGGTAGGTTTTGTCCAGACCGCGTACTTGAATAAGGCTATTGGTTCTCCCGCTGCCATCGACTCGAACCATGTTTGATCGCTCCTGTTTTTTCTTCTTACTTCTTGTTTCTTATCGTTTAACGGAAACTATTTGACCGTCGTGCAGATCCGCCGGACCATTTACGACCACGGTGTCTCCGACCACGAGGCCGGCGGCGACTTCGGTGTCGGAACCACGAGTGCCGCCCAAAGTGACTGCGCGGCGCTCGAGGCGATCATCTTTCACGAGAAATACGACCTTCTTTCCACCGTCGTCGTGGACAGCGCTTTGCGGGATGAGCGGCATCGCCACGGCGGCCTTCGCGCCGGGCTCTTGCTTGCGCTCGTCACCAAGGAAGGTGACCTTGATGCCCATGTCGGGAAGAATCCGCGGGTCGAGCTTGTCAAAAGAGATGCGGACTTTCACGGTGGCCTTCTGACGGTCAGCCGTGGGGATAATGGTGCGCACGTGGCTGGGAATTTCCCAGTCGGGATAGGCGTCCAGTATCGCGGTCACATGTTGGCCATCCTTGACGCGTGCGATGTAGGACTCGTTGACGTCCACCTCAATTTCATTCGAGTTCATGTCCACAATCGTGGCGATGCCGGTGCGAGTGAAGCCTCCGCCCGCGGAGACCGGCGAGACCATTTCGCCAACCTGAGCGTCTTTGGAGACGACGATGCCGCCGTAGGGAGACTTAATCGTGCAGTTGTCAACGACTTGCTGAGCTTCGACGATGCGCGCTTCCGAGCCCGCGACCTGCGCTTTGGCGAGCTCGATTTTTGCCTTCAAACTGTCGGCGTTCATGCTGGCGGTGTCGAGTTGTTCCTGGGTCTGCACGCCGGCCTTTTGTAGTTGATCGGCACGGTGCAACTCGATCTGCGCGTTTTTTAGCTGAACCTGCAAATCGGCAATGGCGGCCTGAGCGGAATCGCGATCAGCCTTGGCGGATCCCAACGCTTTTTGGGCGTCGGAATCGTCCAGGGTGGCGAGGAGTTGCCCTTCTGCGACCCTTGTGCCCTCGTCAAAGAAGACACCCGTAACGCGGCCAGTGATTTTTGCAGCGATGGTAGCGCGGCGGCGCGGGGTCACATAGCCGCTGGCATTCAAGAGCGCTTCGCGCCCACCTGCGCCGACGGGCTTGTGCACGGTGGTAACTTCCACTAGGGGCTTCTGGTTCCAGAAGGCATAAACGCCTCCGGCGATGCCGGCAAGAATTACCAATCCGCCGAAGAAAATCGCGAGACCTTTGCCGAGTTTGCTGCCCTTGCGCTGCCCTTCGTGAATGCGCAGAGAGCCGAGATCATGTTGCGCCGAACCTAAAGGCGTAGCCATCAGCCGGGTTTCCTTCAAAGAGGGTTGCACACTGGGATTACGTACGGGCGGTAGAGAAGATTACAGAATTTTGCCGTACGGGTGCAATTCTGCGAATAGTTTAGCTGATTCGGGGTGGATTGCGAAACGCAAGGGAATGAAGGAAGGATTCACCGGCGGGTCCGCAGACGACGCAAAAATGGAAAGAAGGGCTTGACGGCGAAGAGTGGAAAGCGGTTATATGCACAGCGTCTATTAAATCGATTTAAGAGGTGGTGGATGAGAAAGTCGGACGTGCGGGGAATTCGGTCGATACCGTTGGCGGTTGTCCTTCTGGCGATGAGCCTGCTGGGTGCAGGTTTGCGTGGGCAAACGATACGCGTCGATGCCACACCGGGCCATGAGACCAATACGATCGTGCCAACAAAGGCGTTAGGGGCGGGGATTGACCGGCTGCCCTACGGGGCGGCGGACAAATTGTTTGTGGATGGGACGATTCAGCAGGTTTTGTCCGCGGGATGGCAGACCGTGACGTATCGGCAGAATACGGAATTGCATACAGAAGCGTGGCACTGGAATCCGCAGGGGACGTGGAGCGATCCGGCGGGGAAGGGCTACTTCACCGGAAATGCTACGCCGGGTGCGGAGATGATCCGGCACTCCTACGGCTATCCGCTGCCGCATCGCGGGGTGACGCGGGACGATGGGACCGACACGGTAGGGTATTCGCGGCTGACGGACGGAGATGAGGAATCGTATTGGAAGAGCAATCCGTACTTGACGCAAGGGTTTACGGGCGAGAGTGACGCGGCGCATCCGCAATGGGTGTTCCTGGATTTCGCGAGTCCGCAGCCGGTGATGGCGATACGCATCGCGTGGGCGGAGCCGTTCGCAACGCAGTACGAGGTGCAGTACTGGACCGGAGAAGATCCAATCAAGAAGCCGACGCTGGGAGTGTGGCAGACATTTCCCGGCGGGTCGGTGAAAGACGGCAAGGGCGGCAACGCGACGTTGCAACTGGCAACCGAGCCGGTAACCGTGCAGTGGGTACGGATCTTGATGACGAAGTCTTCAAATACCTGCGACACGCACGGAGCGGCGGACAAACGGAATTGCGTCGGATATGCGATTCGCGAGCTCTATCTGGGGACGACGACCGCGGACGGAAAATTTCATGATTTGATCCGGCACACGGCGGATCAGGACCAGACGGCGACCTATTGCTCTTCGGTGGATTCGTGGCACGCGCCGGAAGACTTGGATGAGCGCGCCGGGGATCAGGTGGGATTCGATTTGTTCTTTACCAGCGGCGTAACGCGGAAGCTTCCGGCGATGATTCCGATCGCGATGATTTACGGGACACCGGAAGACGCCGCAGCCGAGATCGCCTATCTGGAAAAGCGCGGGTACGCGATTTCTTACGTGGAGATGGGTGAAGAGCCCGACGGGCATTACACGCCGCCCGAAGATTACGCAGCGTTGTACGTGCAATTTGCGGCGGCGCTCCATCGCGTGGACGCGACATTGAAATTGGGTGGGCCGGTTTTTACGGGAGTGAACAAGGACATCGAGACCTGGGCGGACGCGGAGGGGCGCACGTCCTGGACGCGGCGTTTCGTGGAATATCTGAAGGCCCACGGAAAATTGGGAGAGCTGGCGTTTTTTCCCTTTGAGCATTACCCGATCGAGCCGGGGAAGATTGCGTGGAGCAGCTTGTACGATGAGGCGACGCTGGTGACCCATATTATGGAGGTGTGGCGTCAGGATGGCGTGCCCGCGAATGTCCCGCTGTTCATCACGGAATCGAATATTTCTTGGCAGTCGTCGGAAGCGTTCGTGGATGTGTGGGGAGCGTTGTGGCTGGCGGATTACATCGGAGCATTTTTGAGCGGCGGAGGAGACGCCGTCTATTATTTCCATTATTTGCCGACGGGTATAGGGCGAGGGCACAACGGATCGATGGGAACGTTCGATATGTTCTCAGCGGACAAGGATTTGAAGATTGTTCAGCCGCTGTCGCAATATTTCGCGAGCCAACTGATTAACTTGGAGTGGGTGCAGCCGGGGAATGGCGCGCATCGCCTGTTTCCGGCAGCGAGTGATGTACTCGACGGCGCCGGACACGTGCTGGTGACGGCGTATGCAGTGCTGCGGCCAGACGGGCAGTGGTCGTTGATGGTGATCAACAAGGATCAGGAGAATGCGCACGAGGTGAGGATTTCGTTTGACGATGCGGAGAAGGGCAGCCGCGGGTTTTTCACCGGGCCGGTGAACCTGACCACGTTCGGCAAGCAGCAATACCAGTGGCACGTGGATGCCAAGGGGGGTTTTGCGGATCCGGATGGGCCGGCGACCAAGTCGTCGGTGAGTGCCGGTGTGGGGACGAAGTTTACGTTGCCTGCGGCCTCGGTGACGGTGATCCGCGGGAAGGTCGAGAAAGGGAATCCAGCCGCGAAATGATCGAAAGAGGCTTTTTCGGGCAGGTGTGATATCGTGACGGGGTAGACTTGCCGAGTTGGATTGCCTGAGTTCCCTGAAGGGCTGCGCTTCGCGGCCTTCCCTCCATTGACTTCAGCCGATTCAAGGCCGACGGCTTGTGAATCTGAAGACCGGCGGAATGCCGAACCTTCCTCACAGAACGACGGTTCGCAAGATCAGGGAGAATTAGGATGAAGAGCCTTTTTGTGGGAAACATGAATTTCCAGACGAGCGAGAGCGACCTGCGGGCGTTGTTCGAGCCGTTCGGGCAGGTGACGCGCGTGCACATGGCCATGGACCGGGAAACCGGGAGAGCGCGCGGCTTTGCGTTCGTGGAGATGCCGAATGATGAGGAAGCCGCGAAGGCCATCGCGGGACTCGACGGAAAAGAAGCCGGTGGGCGCAACCTGAAGGTGAACGAAGCGCGTCCCAGGGGCGAGAGCGGGCCTCCGCGCAGCCCTCGGGGATTTAGCGGCGGCAATAGCACCGGCGGCGGTGGTGGCAAGGGCAAAGGCGGCGGGCGAAACCGGTTCTCGAACGAAGACTATAGCGAGGCGGTGCGGCAGCCGCGCGAACCGCGCTGGTAGCTGACTGGATAGATTCGCTGGACGGTCCGGCGCTGATCGGATCGCATTCTTCTTGTGAGGCGAAGAGATGACGACGACTTTTCAGAAGCGGCAAAAAGAGATGAAGCGGATCGAAAAGCGAAAAATGAAAGAGCAGAAGCGCGTGCAGCGGAAGATCGAGAAAGTTGCGCTGAAGGAATCCGGACAAGACGGGCCGCAGATGGGAACGGCGGAAGAATTGATCGAGGAAGAATCCGACCGCTATTAAAGGTCAGCGGGCCGCTATTTTTTGCGGCTCGCGCTCAAGCCAGACATTCAAGCGGAAACATATTCACGCCGAAAAATTGATCCTGTCTGCTTCAGCCGCTGGCGGCTGTCTGTCCGCTGGTGCGCGAAGAGCGAACTGAGACTGCCCAGTCGGGTGCGGAGCGACCATACTCCGAACCCCGCCACGTGTGACCCAACGGACTAGCCAACCCCTCAAGAGTTCATTGGGCAGCGAACAACGCGCGCAATCGGACCCGGCGCAATTAACGCACGGGAGCAATTTCGAGCCGGTCGCCGATCTTTGTGCCGGAACGATAAATCGTGTGCGGAGGGAGTTCCAGCACGCTGGTCGCTTTCAAGGACACCTTGGAGATGCGAAAAGGGCGAACATGTTCCTCGACGTAGACGACTTCTTTGTCCCTGCCGAGAAAGATGAGGTCGATAGGAAAGAGCATACCGATGGTATGCACGCCACGGGACGGCACAATCCATAGACCACGGCCGAGCTGCGCCCAGCGCCGCGTTTTCCCGAGCAAGCCGACGAGCCGACGAAGGTAACTGTCGGCGAGCATCGCTTCGGTAGCAACAAAGGTCTCGCGCGTTTTGTTGTAGACGTATAATGAACAATTCTGACCGTTGTTGGCCATGATCTATCGACCCTATTCGGGTGTCCCCTCAAGAAATATACGACTGCAGCGACTACTCGATGGACTTGCGCTTACGTCGCCAGATGATAATGAAGAGCACGAGAACCGCCAGCGCCCCTGCGACGACTCGAATCAGTGTGACGTTATCCATTGCACTTCTCCTTTTAACTTCTCGGCCTCACGACGTCTGTGAGGTCGCGAGGTTCGTGGTCACCGCTGCAAGGCCGGCATCAACTGCCGGATCAGAGTGATCACAGCTGGGCCCAAAATCACCACCATCAAAGCGGGAAAAATGAAAAATATCAGCGGCGGCACCATCTTCACCGAGGTCTTCGCGCTCATTTCCTCGGCGCGCTGACGGCGCTTGATGCGCAAGTCGTCGGAGAAAACGCGCAGGGACTGCGCGACGCTGGTACCAAAGCGGTCCGTTTGTACCAGCATGGCGACCAGAGACTTGATGTCCTCAAGACCCGTGCGGCGTGCCAGCTCTCGTAAGGCGTCGAGGCGCGTTTTTCCGATACGCATCTCGAGGTTTACGAGCTGCAACTCCTCGCTTAGCTCCGGGTGCGTGATGCGTAGCTCCTGCGCTACTTTCAGCAAAGCTTGATCGAGACCAAGGCCGGACTCCACGCAAATCACCAGCAAGTCCAGACCGTCGGGAAGACCGCGGCGCAGTTTGTGCTGGCGGGCCTTCATTCTCCAACTGAGGAACATGTCGGGGAATAAGTAGCCGAGCGCGATGGCGATCAGCGGAATCATGAACGGATTCCACTTGTATATCCCGGTGACAAAAACCAATAGAACGAATGCGATGGGCGTCAAAACCTTGAAGCAGCGCATGGCCGAGAGCGCTTGGGAGCTGCGGTAGCCGGCACGCATCAGCAATATCTGCGTTCGCGGGGTCGGTCCGGCATCGCCAGGGACCAGTTTACCTAGCCCGGCCAGTGTGTCGCGGACGCGATCCTTTTGTTTTGTGGCGAAACTGGCTTCCTGGACGGGCGGCGCAGCGGTGTTCGCCATGCGGGAAAGCCGGGTTGCGATTCCCATTCCACCCGGCGCAAACGCGTAGAAGACCGCCGCCAGAATGGCGAAGGTGGCCACGAACGTCAGCGCTGTAATGGCCCAAAGCATTTGCAACACTCCTTACCAGCTAAACCTCAATGTGAATAATCTTCCAAATCAGCAGCGAGCCTATGACTTGCATAATTCCCGCCACGGTCAAAATCAGCGAGCCCTTGGGGTCCTGGAATAAAACCTTCATATACGTGGGGTTCATGACCATGAGTACGATCAACATGAAAACAGGCAAGGCAATCAGGATGCCGGCGGTTAACCTGCCTTGCGCGGTACGAACCCGGACTTCGCGATAAATGCGGAAGCGATCGCGGATGACACGCGCGAGGCTGTCGAGGATTTCCGCCAGGTTACCCCCGGTCTCTTTTTGAATGAGCAGGGCGGTGACAAAAAAGCGGACGTCAATCGACGGGATGCGCTCGGTCATGTTCAGCAGGGCATCGCGCAACGGGAGACCAAAGTTCTGTTCTTCAAACGTAGTGCGGAATTCGCTGGCAATGGGGTCAGGAGATTCTCTCGCGATCATCTCTAGCCCGGTCGTGAATGCGTGGCCCGCACGAACCGCGCGGCCCAGCAGATCCAGGGCTTCGGGGAACTTTTCCTCGAATTGCTGGAGGCGCTTCTGGCGAAGGTAGGAGACGACGCCATACGGTATGAACGTCGCGGTGATACCGAGAATGAGCCCAACCCAAAACTGAGGGTAGAAGAGTCCGACAATTACGAAGGTTCCCAAACCCAGACAAGCGCTCATGAGAATGAGCTTGCCAGCCTTCATCTTGAGTCCCGCTTGAGCGAGGCGTTCCTGAAGCCGCACGGACCATTGCCAGTGCAGCATAAGGCGATGGACAGCCGGGACGCTGCTGAGCATCTCGTCGCGCGCCAGCTTCAGTCCGAGCGAAACGTCGCCCCGGCGCTCGGCCTTGCGCACAGCCCCCATTCGAAGGCGCACCAC
>Ga0182024_10026970_pt1 | contig 10074 bp, 15 predicted proteins | sample P32metaG_FD_120480 | JGI IMG/M metagenome (GOLD analysis project Ga0182024, IMG submission 120480) | Permafrost microbial communities from Stordalen Mire, Sweden - P3-2 metaG (Illumina Assembly) | ecosystem: Environmental > Terrestrial > Soil > Wetlands > Permafrost | place: Sweden: Stordalen...
CCGAATGCGCCGCGCCCATCTTCACCTCCCGAATCAGAAAGGCACAGGGACTCACGACATGCCCACAGCGGGAACCCCAGACGCGATCACATTCGATTCATCGACAAAGCCGAATGCGCTAGCCGCGCGCTTCGATGCCATCGTGACTTCCTGGCAAGAGGGAACGGCGAACAAGGCCGACCTCTGTCAGATTGCCCTGTCCCGATTACCGGGCGCATTCAAACCCCAAGAGTGCCTGCTCATCGACAACAAGCGGGAGAACGTCGCTGCGTGGGAACGGCGAGGCGGGCGCGCGGTGCATTTCGAGAGCGGGCCTGCCCTGGTCGATCGATGGGCGAATTTGCTGCCCGAGCCGCCGAGCGCGATTTCAAACCCTCAATAACCCCCCAGGCTGATCGCGCCGCGAACGCAGGTGGCCTGAGTCCACCTCGACGGTAGGGCGGGGCGTCGTGATGTGGGCGCCCCTCAGCAGCGCGTTCCGGCGCGCCCGATCCGCGCCCGTGTCAGGGCGTCGCGGACCAGCGCCAGACGGTCGTTGCCAAAGTACATATCGTCATGGTCAACGAAGATGGTGGGTGAACCAAAGCCGCCACGTGCGACGACCTCGTGGGTGTTGGTTTTCAACTGATCCTTGACTGGCTGACCGGCGATGGCGGCGAGCATGGCGCGAGCCTCAACGCCGATCCGGCGGCACGCCTCGGTCAGAACGTCATCGTTGGAAATGTCCTGATCCTCGGCCCAATAGAGCTCGAACACGGCCCGCGCGAACGGGGCCAGCGCGCCGCGCGCCTCCAGAGCGATGCAGGCGCGCATCGCCTTGACGCTGTTCACCGGAAACACGCTGGGTGGCATCTTGATGCTCAACCCGGCGAGGCGCGCCCAGTCCTGCAAGTCCTTTTGCATGTAGCGGGCTTTTTCGGCCACCGGATGGGCGCGGCTCGCGTAGACCGTTGGATTGGTCGTGTTGAAAATCCCGCCCACCAGGATCGGCCGCCAGATGACCGCCTCTTGAAATTCGGCGGCCAGCGGCTGAATGTTGTGGAACGCCAGATAGGTCCATGGACTGGAGCAGTCGAAGAAGAACTCGATCATGTTTCGACCCCCGGAAATTCGCCCGCGCGGCGAGCCTTCACGCCAGCATCAGCCCGCCGTCCACCACCAGCACCTGGCCGGTCGTGTAGCCGCCCCGCATCAGATAGAGGTAGGCCTGCGCCACTTCCGCCGGCTCGCCGCCGCGTGGCACGGGCTGGCGCCCCGTCATCCGCGCAAGCTGGTCCTCGGGCATTTGCTTCCACCGATCGGTCAGCCAGTCCGGGGCAGACCGCGTTCACCCGCAACGGCGCCAAGTCTACCGCCAGCGCGCGTGTCAGGTGCTCGATGGCCCCGGCCATGGCGGTGGCGAGCGCCATGCCCTTTTGTGGCCGATGCGCCAGGACGCCGTCGGTGAGGGTGATCGAACCGGCGGTCGAGATTCGCCCTTGGGCGTGCTTGACCGCGATGAGCGCGCCCCAGAACCGCACCGTGAAGCCCGCGCTCGAGGCCGCCAAATCCATCTCCGCCACCAACCCTCCGCCAAAATTCGCCCCCCAGTCGCCCGCGGTGAACACCAGGTGGTCGAAGGCCCCGACCCCCTCGAAAAAGGCGGCGACGCTGACCTCGTCGCGCACGTTGGCCACCGCGCCCGACGCGCCTTCGCCAAGCCGCGCGACCGCTGCTTCCACATTGGCCGCGCCGCTGGAGCCGACCACGACCCGCGCGCCCTCGGCCAGCGCCCCCTCGGCCACCGCCAAGCCGATGCCCGAGCTTCCGCCGATGACGACGATCCGTTGGTCGCGCAGGGTGGAGATGGACATCGCGGCTTCCTTGGCGGCTAAGGGCTTAAAGCAGGGTTCGGGCTTTGGTTCATCGGCGAGACATGGACCACCAGCCACGCCGCCCTGTCGATCGCCTGGCGTGAATAGAGCAGGGGGACGAACCCGCCGGCCGACCACAGAGGAAAGAGGTCGCGGTAGTAAGGACTGAACGGGTCCCCCGACTGGCCGGGCGTGTTGACCGCCATGCTTTTATCTCCGTCGCCCACATCAAGATCCATCCGCACCGTGGACGGTCCGGCGAAGATGTGAGGAATTCCCCAAAGGTCGACCACGATCTCGCCCGGCTTCCGAAGGCTGGCGACGCTCAGCGATTCTTGCCGGGCGGCCGATGACGACAATGGCTGGATCGGGCGACCCTTCGGCCTCGCGGTTACCGCCAACGTCCGTTTGAAAATTCGCTCAGCCAAAACCTGGAACCAGCATCGGGACTTTGCGGCTATACGCGTCGTAGGCTTCAGCGCCCAGTTGACCGCGGAGGAATGTCTCCTCGATCCGAGCCGTGAGCCAAAAACCCGTCGCCACGAGCAAGAATCCCAGCAGCGCCACCGGGGTTGATTTGATCAACGCCGTCATCAACGCGGAAAAAATGACGCCGGTATAGATGGGATGTCGCACCAATCGGTAAGGCCCCGTATCGACGATGCGGTGGTCTTCCTTCAGAGTGACGAAGCCGGACCACAATCGGCCCAGATGCAGCCGGGCCCACCAGCAAAATCCGAACCCGACCGCCACCAGGACCAACAAGCTCCATTTCAAGGCGGCGGGCTCGGGCCACAGCGCCCGCATCAACGGACGGGTGAACGCCCAGCCAAATAGGGCGCCATTGGCGCCATGCGGAAAAAACAGCAGCAAGCAGCCAATTCCAGCCAGATAGCGGTGCAATCCGGCCATGTCCTTGCCCATCTGGACCTTGGTTTTGCTGGACCAGACCACGGCGGCGACCCAGGTCACGTACCAGACCACCCACAAACCAACAGCGACGTTTTCGGCCGACATTTCTTGACCCCACGAGCTCAGGTTGCGCCAGGCGCGCCTCGGATGGGCATAGAGTCAACCGCCATTAGTCCCCACCCGGGCTCTCCGACCCGGTGGGCCGGTCGAGCTTGCACGGCCGGTTCCAAAGGGACGGGCGCGATCTTCCCGCCGTCGCGCCGAGCGGAGGTTGCGGCGCATGACCGCTTTTTAAGGTGCATTCCCAGGCCCCCTTGGGTAGCGCCTTCGTGAACCGTTGAGAATCCCGTCATGAAGCCTGTCGTCCCGATCTTCGCCGGCCTTTTGACGCTCGCGCCGGCAACCGCGCTCTGGGCGCGCGCCGAGCCGCCGAACCCCCACGCCATCCTGGCGGAAGTTGGCAAGATCGCCTCCTCGAACGGGATCGACGAGGCCAAGGCGATTGAGATCGGCGGCATCCGCCAGTGGATCACCGTGCGAGGGCGCGACCGGCGCAACCCGATCCTCCTGGTGATCCATGGCGGACCGGCCGCCCCCGATCTGCCCAACCGCTACCTCTTCGAAGCGCCCTGGTCCGACTATTTTACGGTGGTGGAATGGGACCAGCGCGGCGCCGGAAAGACCTTCGAGCTGAACGACCCGGCCAAGGTGGCGCCGAGCCTGCACAAGGAGCGGATGATCCAGGACGCCGAAGAGCTGGTCGCCTATCTGCGCGCCACCTACGGCAAGAAGAAGATCTTCGCGCTTGGTCATTCGTGGGGCACCATCCTTGGACTAAGTCTGGCCGAGCGGCGGCCGGACTGGCTCTACGCCTATGTCGGCGTCGGCCAGATCATCAACATGCGCTAAGGCGAGGCGATCGGCTACGACTGGGTGCTGAGGACGGCGCGCCAGGCGGGCGACGCGCAGGCGGTGAAAGAACTTTCCGCCATCGCGCCCTACCCGGAGCCGGACGGCGCGATCCCCTTGGGCAAGATCAGCGTGGAGCGCAAATGGTCGAACCGCTACGGGGGACTGACCCATGGCCGTCAGAGTTACGACTTCTGGGAAAACGCCGAGAAAATATCCCCGGACTATTCGGAGGCGGATTTCAAGGCGATCGACGCCGGCAGCGCGTTCTCGTTCCCCAGGCTCCTGCCGGAAATGGCGGCGACCGATTTCACCCGGCTGACCCGGCTGCGCTGTCCGGTGCTGATCTTCGCTGGCCGCTATGACTACACCACCCCCAATGCGCCGGTTGAGCTTTGGTACGACCGGCTCGCCGCGCCCAGCAAGCGCTTCGTCTGGTTCGAGAACTCGGCGCACATGATGTATGCCGAGGAGCCGGGGCGCGTGCTGGTGCATCTGGTGCGGGACGCCCTGCCGTTCGCCGTCGCGGCAGGCGACGCGGCGCCCTCCGCGAGCGCGCCCTGACAAGCGACCTTGCCGGCGCCGGCGGATCACCCTTCGACCGGTACGGAGCCCTTGCACGTGAGGGTTGATCGGCGTTAGTTTCGATCGAAATGCGAGCCGCCTGGGGAGACCTTTTATGGCGCAGCTTGATGAAAGCAAACTTCACGAATTCGTCGGAAAGATGCTGGGCGATCTCGGTGGCGCCTTCAGTGTGCCGACCGTTCGCCTTGGGCTGAGGCTCGGCCTGTTCGACGCCCTGCACGACGGCGGCCCCGCCACGGCCGGCGAGCTAGCGAAACGAGCCGGCGGACTGACCGAGCGCTATGTCCGCGAGTGGGCGCTTGCCCAGGCGGCGAACGGGTACCTCGCCTACGACGGCGCCTCGGAGAAATTCAGCCTGCCCCCGGAGCAGGCCATGGTCTTTGCGGTGAAGGACAGCCCGGTCTATCTGGCGGGAGCCTTCGACCTTGTCGCCGCGATGATCGAGGGCGAACAAAAAGTCGAGCATTCGTTCCGGACGGGTTCGGGTGTGCGCTGGGGCGATTCCGCCGGTTGCCTGTTCTGCGCCACGGGCGCCTTCTTCCGACCGGGCTATGTGAACAACATTGTCCAGAACTGGCTGCCGGCTCTCGACGGGGTCGCGGAAAAACTGAAGTCGGGGGCCAAAATCGCCGATGTCGGCTGCGGCGTCGGCTTTTCCACCCTGCTCATGGCGCAGGCGTTTCCGAACAGTCGTTTCATCGGCTACGATTTCCACGCCCCGTCCGTGGAAGAAGCGCGCCGCCATGCTCTCGCCCATGAAGTGGGCGATCGCGTGGGCTTTGAGGTGGCCAGCGCCAAGGACATAGAGGAGGACGACTTCGACCTCGTCACATCCTTCGACTGCCTGCACGACATGGGCGATCCCCGAGGCTGCGCGAGCCATATGAAGCGCGTTCTGAAGCCCGGCGGGACGTGGATGATCGTCGAACCGATCGCCGGCGATCATCCAGAGGACAATCTCAATCCCGTCGGACGGCTCTATTACAATGCCTCGACGATGATCTGCGTGCCGACCTCGCTGGATCAGGAAGTGGCCGAAGGTTTGGGCGCGCAGGCCGGCCAGGCCAAGCTGACCGAGGTCATTCGCGAAGGCGGGTTCTCGCAAGTACGACGGGCCACCGAGGGCCCCTTCAACATGGTGCTCGAGGCCCGAGCTTAGTCGACCTGCGGCTCACGCGCCCCTCAGGGGAAATTCGCGCCCCCCGGGCGCTTCGCCCCTACGAAGCCGTCCCGAACGCCTTATCCGAACAGCCCGCCGCCTTGGCGCCGGCCAGGGCGTCGTTGAAGCGGCTGACGTTGAAGTAGCGGGGCTGATTGGCGGGCGAGGCGCGAATCCACAGGCGCTTGGCGCCTTTGAGCCGATCGGCCGGCAGGGCGACATCGCCGCCCGCCGGGTCGTCGATGAAGCCGCGTTGCGGAAAGAAGCCGTTCGCCTCGTCCTCGCGGAAGGCCGTCGAGACCGGGCGCGGCGTTCCCCCGTCGAGGCGAAAGACCGCATGGGTGGCCTCCACGCCCGGGCCGATGTGGAAGATCAACGTGTCGCTCTTGAAGCGCATGTCCTTGGCGCTCAGCGAACAGGAAACCTGGCCGGTGAACGTGTCGTGGGCGACGGCGATCCGCCATCCGTCCAGCCGGTAGAGCCGCTCGGTAAGTTGCGGCGGGTGGGGCTGATAGAAGAAGGTGGACAGCGCCGCGGCGGCGATCACGAACATCGATGGTTCCCCCGATGGCTGAATCTCAGGCGCATTTCAGCACCCCCGCCCATTTAACTCAACCGCCCCAGGGTGAGGACCTCGATCGTCTCGCCCGGTTGGACGGCGCCGGCGCCGGGCGGGCGGCGCACCAGGGCGTCGGCGTCGGCGAAGACGCTCACCAGCGAGGAGTCCTGATCGGCCAGGCGCTGGGCGACGAGGGCGCCGTCGGCGCCGTGGATGAGGCGCGCCCGCGTCCACTCTTCGCGCGGGCCGTTGGCGGCGAAGGCGCCTCGCGCTCGGGCGGCGAACAGCCGGAGCGCCGGATCGGCCCCCTGCAGCGCCGCCAGCAGCGGGTGGAGGAAGAGTTCGGCGCAGACCAGGGCCGAGGCCGGATTGCCCGGCAGGCCCAGCACCCTGCGGCCGTCGGCGAGCACGCCGAACCACGTCGGCTTGCCGGGTCTGACGGCGACGCTCTCGACGATCAGCTCCAGACCGAGGCTCGCCAGGGCCGGCTTGACCAGGTCGTGGTCGCCCACCGAGGCGCCGCCGATGGTGACGATGAGGTCGCAGGCCGCGTCCGCCACCGCCCGCGCCGTCGCCGCCGCCTCGTCGCCCACCGATTCCAGGACCAAGGCCTCGCCGCCCCAGGTCGCGACCAGGGCGCCCAGCGCCGTCGTCCCCGAATTGAAGATCTGGAACGGTCCCGGCGCGCCGCCGGGTTCGACGATCTCCTCGCCGGTGGAGAGGATCGCCACCTTGGGCGCCCGCGCGACCGGCGCCTTGGCCATGCCGGCCGCGGCGATGAGCGAAAGGCGCCAGGGATCGAGGCGCGTCCCGGCGGCGAGGAGCAGGGCGCCGGCGCGGAAGTCCTGACCGGCCGGCCGAATATGGCGGGGTTGGGTCACGCCTGGAATGACCACAAAGTCGCCGTCCCGCGCGACCTCCTCCTGAATGACCACCGCGTCGGCGCCGGCCGGAACCGCCGCGCCGGTGAAGATGCGCACCGCTTCGCCCGCCTCCACAGCGCCCGCGAAACCACGACCCGCGGCGCTCTCGCCGACGATTCTGAGCCGTCCCGGCCCATCGGCGGCGCGCACCGCCCAGCCGTCCATGGCCGAAGCGGCGAAGGGGGGCTGGTCGCGCGCGGCGAAGACGTCGGCGGCCAGGACCCGTCCCAGAGCCTCGCGCAGGCCCACCTGCTCGACGCCTAGCGCTACGACGCCGGCCAGCATCCGGGCGCGCGCCTCTTCGACGGAGAGCAGCTTCACGGCGCCCGCCAGCCGCCCGAGGCGCCGCCGCTCTTTTCGGTGAGACGCACGGCCTCGATCACCATCCCCCGCTCCACCGCCTTGAGCATGTCGTAGATGGTCAGGCACGCCACCGCGACGGCGGTGAGCGCCTCCATCTCCACGCCGGTGGGGCCGACGGTCTTGACGCGCGCGGTTACCTCGAGGCCCTCGTTGGCCGCCTCGACGGCGACCTCGATCTTGGTCGGGGCGAGAGGATGGCAGAGCGGGATAAGCTCGGCGGTGCGCTTGGCGGCCATCACGCCGGCGATCTCGGCCACGGCGCGCACGTCCCCTTTTTGGTCTCGCCGGACAAGGCCAGGGCGCGCGTCGCCGGGCTCATCCGCACCAGGCCGCGCGCCACGGCCTCGCGGGCGGTGGAGGCCTTGCTCGACACATCGACCATCCGCGCGCGGCCTTCGTCGTCGAAATGGGTGAGACCGCTCATGTCTCGGCAAGTCTCGGCATCAGTTCGACCAGGTTGCAGGGCCGGTGACGGCTGTCGAGCTGGGCGGCGATGACCTTGTCCCAGCCGTCCTTGACCGCGCCGTTGGAGCCGGGCAGGCAGAACACGAAGACCCCGTCGATCAGACCCGCCAAGGCGCGCGACTGCAGGGTGGAAAGACCGACGGACTGGTAGCTCACCAGGTGGAAGACGACGGAAAACCCCTCGATGCGCTTGTCGAACAGGGGCTCGATCGCCTCGGGCGTCACGTCCCGTCCGGTAAGGCCCGTGCCGCCGGTGGTGACGATGGCGTCCACCTCGCCCGAGGTCGTCCACGCCTTGATCTGCCCACGGATGGCCGCGATGTCGTCGGCCACCAGGGCACGATGCGCCAGGATATGGCCCGCGCCGCTCACCCGCCCGGCCAACAGATGGCCCGAGGTGTCGCTCTCTTCGTCGCGGGTGTCCGAAACGGTCAGGACGGCGACACGGACCGGGGTGAGTTGCGCCCCGTGGTCGACTTTGCCGCCGGGCGCCAGGGTCGGGTTCATGAAGGTCTCCTGGCGCCTTGGTCCCAGCGGCCGGCGTCGGCCAGGTCCCGCCCGGTTGGCTCGACCCACGCCGCGCCGGCGGGGCCGTATTCCTTTTTCCAGAACGGCGCCCGCGACTTCAGATAGTCCATCAAAAAATCGCAGCCCTCGAAGGCCTCACGCCGATGCGCCGCGGCGGTCATGACCAGGACGATGGCCTCTCCCGCCGCGATCGGGCCGGTTCGGTGCAGGATGAGGACATCGTGTAGGCAAAATCGGGACGTCGCCACCGCGGCGATGGCGCCGATCTCGCCTTCGGTGAACCCGGGATAGGCCTCCAGGTCCAAGGCGACCGCCTGACCGGCCTCGCCGCGCGCCAGACCCAGGAAACTCACCACCGCGCCGCTTTCGCCACGCCCCTGGCTAAAGCGGGTGAGTTCGGCGCCCGCATCGAAGGCCTGGTCGGTAAGGACGATCATCCGCCGCTCATGGTCGGCATGAACGCCACCTCCGCGCCGGCCGTTAGGGCGCAATCGCCCCGCACCAGGATGAGATTGACCGCCGCCTGTACGCCGGGGGCCTCGAGAGCGGCGGCGAGAGCCGGATTGTCGGCCCCGATCAGAGCCTTGAGAGCCGCCAGGGTGGCCGGCGCGGGATCGAGCGGGCGTTCGCGCCAGCCCGCCACATCCCTCAACCGCCCGAACAGCAGCACCCTGGCCATGGCCGGCTCTAACCGCCGGTGGTGGACATGTGGCGCGCGACCGCCGGCGCGGCGCCGCGCTCGATGTGAAAATCGTGGCCCTTGGGCTTGACCGCGACGCCCGCGGCGATAACCGCGGCGAGCTCGGCGTCGGAGGCGCCGGCGCGGATCGGCGCGCGCAGGTCAGTGGCGTCGGCCTGGCCAAGGCAGGTGTGCAGCGTGCCGGTGCAGGTCAGGCGCACCCGGTTGCAGCCTTCGCAGAAATTGTGGGTGAGCGGAGTGATGAAGCCGAGCCGCCCGCCGGTCTCGGCCACCTCCACGTAGCGGGCCGGCCCGCCGGTGGTCATCGCCAGCTCGCGCAGGGTCCAGAAGCTCGTCAGGTCGCGGCGCACATCGGCGAGCGAGAGAAACTGGTCGGAGCGGTCCTCGTCGATCTCGCCCATGGGCATGGTCTCGATGAGGCTGATGGCCATGCCGCGGGCGTGGGCCCATTCGATGAGGGCGGGAATCTCCGCGGCGTTGTCTCGCGCCAGGGCCACGGCGTTGATCTTCACTTCCAACCCCGCCGCCTGGGCGGCCGCGATCCCGGCTTGCACCTGGGCCAGATCGCCTCCGCGGGTGAGACGGGCGAAAAGGTCGGCCCGCAAGGTGTCCATCGACACATTGACGCGGCGCACGCCCAGCCGCGCCAGGTCGGGGGCGAACTGGGCGAGGCGTGTTGCGTTGGTGGTCAAGGTCAGTTCGTCCAGGGCGCCGCCGCGCAGATGACGCGACAGGCTCTCCACCAGCGCCATCAGCCCCTTGCGCATCAGCGGCTCGCCGCCGGTGAGGCGGAGCTTGCGCACGCCGTGGTCCACGAACAGCGAGGCGATGCGGTCCAGCTCCTCGAGGCTCAGCACTTGCGCCTTGGGCAGAAACGTCATGTGCTCGGCCATGCAATAGACGCAGCGCAGATCGCAGCGGTCGGTGACCGAGACGCGAAGATAGGTCACCCTTCGGCCGAAGCTATCGGCCAGGCCGTGGGGCGGGCCGCCGGTCGCCTGGGCCGGGCGCCTCGCCACTTGCATCGAGGGGGAGTCATAGGGCGTCATCAGTCCGCCAACATAGGAGGAAATCGGTCTTGGCGACAGGGGGGCGGATAGGAGGAGCGACAGCGGACA
>Ga0182024_10026971_pt1 | contig 10074 bp, 12 predicted proteins | sample P32metaG_FD_120480 | JGI IMG/M metagenome (GOLD analysis project Ga0182024, IMG submission 120480) | Permafrost microbial communities from Stordalen Mire, Sweden - P3-2 metaG (Illumina Assembly) | ecosystem: Environmental > Terrestrial > Soil > Wetlands > Permafrost | place: Sweden: Stordalen...
ACCGGCAGCCCCGACCATGAGGGTCGTGGTGTTCATTCCATTGCCCCCCTCGCCAATATTGGGGGGTTGCGGGTAGTAGCATCCTGATAACACGGGAATGGCCAGGAATGCGAGTAATGTTGTTTTCTTCATAAGTTTTTTATGCTGGGGTTGAGCGCTCCGAACTGGCCGGGGCTTCCCTTGCCTTGCTTCCTGCCTTTGATCTCTTTTTCCGGATTGGTTGGATTATAGGCGGGGCTACGATTGGTGATCCCACTCTCTGGGATATTTCCTTAACGGCTTCGAGGTACACCCTCTGCACCTCTGATAGTTTATCATTAATCCCTTCGTAGTTTTTGAAAAACTCATCGAAGTTTCCAGCGGCGAACATTTTGCCGAGATACCCCTCGTCAGTGGCGCTTAGCCACTTTGGCTTCCTGTCCAGCGCTTGCTGAACGAATGCCTTGGGCACCTCAATACTGAGTTTTACGGTGGCTTCGGGCATATCGTTCCTGTTATGGGTTTATTTTCGGAGACACAGGTAGAACGGGGTTCTTTTGAGCCTCTTTGAAGGCGTCATCGATAATCTTTTTGACTTCCTGTTCCCGACTCCCGGCCTGAGTGTTGTCTCCGGGCGCAGGTGCTGTCTGAGGCGGCAGCACGACTTCAGGTGTTGGCGCTGCCTGCTGATTATTCTGCCCGTTAGCCAATGCCTTCATCATGGAATCCAGTGCAGCTTTCATCTGAGCCGCATCAGACGCCTGGCCTTTTGGCAGGGTGTCGTTAACAGGGTTGGCGCTTCCGTTTTGCAATGAGGTGGTGTTCACGGCAACCCAGCCGAGGTAAGGGTCGAACGCCAGCGTTTCCCCCTGCTGTAAAGTGGCCTTGGCTTGATTTTCCTCTTCCTTTTGGGTAAAGGCTGTGACACGCACGGAAGACACATCCAGTTGTGTGGCTGGCACAGCCCCGTTTTTCTTGCTCTGAATGTAATCGTAGTAGCTCTTGGATGGAGGGGCCAATTGCGGCGGCATGTTGTCGGCGGGGACGTAGTACAGGTTGTTCTTCTTGGCAGCTTCCAGATTCCAGTGGCCTGGTGCGCGAATTACCAGCATTTTGCCTGGAAAAATTAAATTGCCCTCGTCATTGATGTACGGCGCCATTTCCACTTCTTCGATGATGGGGTTAGCGTAAACGGGCACCGCGCGGTCATTGACTGGCGCCACTCTGGGTTCAGACCGTCCCTGGGGGGGAACAACCTGAACGACTGCCTCCGCAGGCGGTTGCTTTAATACTACAAATGTATGTTTTTTTGAGGCACAGCCTGTTATCACGAACAGGGCCATCGCCAACGGGATGCTATACTTGATCATGGTCTTCATAGTTAAAAGTTTTAGTTATTCTAATCCTTTTTGGGGTGGGTTAGCGGTTGTATTGGGTAAAAGTGGAGATGATAGTGCTGGATTTTGTGGGGCCAAGCCATTGAGCGATGCTCCCTGAGTTGGATTCGTCAACTGCCCCATGCTGTTTCGCCCTGGAGTTCCGGTGTACGTTTGCTGATCCTTGATGGAAATGTTGTAAGGCGTGGGTGACGATTCCTCCTTGGTTAGGAATTTCTGGCTACCGCCGATCACGCCAAGGTTTAGATCGAGTGGGCTGGTTATGAGTACATAGCCGAGGGTGCCCCTGGGTACGAGATCTCCTTCCGGATACAGTTTAGCCAACTCGTCCGCCTTTCGCTCCAGGATGCCAGTCAGCACCGAGGATGCCCCTGTCAGCATCTGGTTTTTGGCGTCAAGTGTGTATTGTTGGGTGTTAGCGACCACAGTGCCCCCTCCGCTTGGGACGACAGATTGCTGAGTCATAACATCCTGTTCCGCGGCCAGAAATGCCTGAATGGCCGTTTGAGCGATGGGCAACAATTGTACAAGCAAGGGCGATTCTAGCGGGTAACCATCGTATCCTGCCTCCATGCCGGTATCAAGAATCATTCCGTTTATTGGGTACTCGCGGCCGAGCGGATCCAGAATCATGTTGACCTTCACGTTAACTTTGTGGTTGGCCCCGCCTTGTGCGGTGGCCATTACCTTCCAACCAAATGGCAGTTGGATTTTTCCATTGAACTCGACGTCCTTCGCGATGGCTAATTCAACCGGGAGCGCCCCCACTGATGTATTAATTGGGTTGAGAAGGATGACAGGAATCTTGTAGCCGCGCGGCAGAAAATGATGAGTGGCAAAACCGCTGCGATTTGCAGGTTCAGCAGCTGGCGGCAGGTTGGTTAATGCTGTGAGAGAATCTACGTAATAGAACTTGCCCTCTTCGGCCCTCGCTTCATTGTTGGGGCCGTAATACCCATTGAAGTTGTTCCTGTTGAAGGTGTTGAAGTTCCCACTCTGGGTGTTGGGGCTGTAATTCCCCGGTTGGCCGTTGGGGCCGTACATCCCATGTGGGTTGTTTCTGTGATACAGAGGATCTGTCGTGAGTTTGCCCTGCCATTGGCCTTGTCCCTGGTCCTGTCCCTGGTCGTCTGCAATGATATCCTTGGGATGAACTTTAGGGATCCACCCTTCGGTCGGATCATTGGCGGGCTGTGCGTTGGCCCTGGCTTCATTCGCCGCCAGTGTAGCCTTCCGAAACTCATCATCAAGGCTGCTGTTCTGTGAGGAGGTTACAGGTACCTCGTCCAGCGAATTATTAAGGATGAGAGGCTGATCGACTGGGTTGCCGCCACGGCGCACCTTGTCGCTGCTTGGCGTGGCGATTTTGACGCCCGTTTCCATCTTCGGTGTCCGCTTGATTACACCACTGACATAAAGCCCCACAAACAGGCAGACAATCAAGACGTAAAGGACAACTCCAAAGCCCAAGCCGATTCGGCCGTCCGGCTTGGTTCTGGTCAGGGAAAATAGATCCTTGGCAGTCATTTGTTTTACTGGGGTTTCAGTTGCTTTCCAGTGGCTGGGAGCCGCAGTTCGAAATGTGCCCCCTCTATGTCAAGCGCATAGCCTTGGAGGAAAAGGTACTTTACGTCTGTTTGTCCGGGGAGTAACACCTTGGTTCCTTGTTGCGTTAGGAGGGAATCGAACCTGGTGTTGGCGATAAACGGCTCAATTTGCGAGGCAGAAAGATACTTGGCCATGCTGGTGGGGTTGTGTACCTCGATGCGCAGAATGATTACGTCCTGCTTATAGTAATGCCAGGCGTCCAGCAGTGAAACCTCTGCTCCGTCCCAGAGGTAGGTGGTACCCTGCGAACTGAGGCCCAGGTCCTTGCTAACAACTTCCGCATAATTAGGATCGAGGAGGTACTGGTTAACCATCTTGATGAGGTTCACGGTGTTTATTTCCGTGGGTGCCAGCGGTGGTACTTTCGGAAGGCTTCTGCTCGCGGGACCACCTTGCACGGTGTAGGTCTTGCGGTAGTTCACCATGGTGCTGCCGATAAGGATGCGGAAGGTGTAAGTCTGGCCATCCATCACAATATGCATGTTGATATCACCGTGGGACACTTTTGGGGAAAGCAACAGGTAAAACTCCGTACTGTCTGGCTTGTTCCGGGAGATGTTCACCATCATGCTGTTAACGCTGACCTCCTCCACCGGCTTGGGGAATATCAGCTTGGTAATTTGCTCGGGCATGACGTAAACAACTTCCACCACCTTGGTGGATAGCCTGACGCCGTCCGCCAGCATGGGGGGTGACTGTCCAAAGTCATCTGCAGCAACCGCCGACCAGCCGGATAATCCGGCGATGAGTAAGCATTTAGTGATCTTGTTCATTGTTCCTCCTGGGTTTTAAAGTTTGCCCGGCTTTTCCGCCAGGGGTATGTCTGAATTCCTGCGTATGTTGAGCTCGCGTTGCAACTCCTCAGCCGGCAGGCTGCGCAACCGCTTCTTCTCATCCAGGAAGGCTTCGTAATACTCCCCGGGTTTAGCCTCCATTATCCCGGTAAGGACATAGTGGTCGTCTTCCAACGCCCAATGCGTTTTCAAGTAAACCAGAGCTTGAGTATCCTTCTTTTTATCCTTCTTCACCAAATTGGCCTTGGTCATGACCTCGAAATAGCTGCGGCTGGGAGTGAACACTGCATTTATTTCAAAACTTTCGATAATCTCCAGGTTGACCGTGGTGGTCGTTTTTGCACGGGCGCCTGCCATGACGTTGGCCACGCTGCTCAAAATGGTCATGCGGACGTTACTTTTAATGCTGTCCAAATAGTTGTCGGCTCCCTCCTGGTAGTAGAGGAGCGTAAGTGTTTCGTTGGCCAGTTCCGTGCGGGTCATCCGGTTCATGTTGGGAGCTATTTGTGTAGTCTCGTACACCAGCCCGTTTGGCAATTGGGCGTAAATCGGAGGCATGCGCTTGCTCTCCTTCGCGATCATGATCGCCACGCCGGCAATGCCCAGAAGAAGCAAAAACTGTACAAAGCCAAACATCTGAATGCGGCGACGGGATCCATCTGTTGGCCGCCAAGCCTTTTGTTGATGGCTGGGCTCTTCCTTCCAGAAATTAGTGTAGGGGGTCTGCTCCATGGCTAAAATCCTGTGCGTTCGCGATTGTGCAGTTCGGCGTCAAACGTGTCAGCCGCAGCGCCGTAATACTCGTCGAACTTTTGGATGTAATAACCCCAGCGGTTCCGATTGGAAGTCGGCTCCAGAAACACATCGATCATGGCCCGGTAAGGCTCCATCTTGGTTTGCCCAGAAATAGTGTTCATCATCCGGAAGCCTTGGACGTAAGTGGAGACGACCCGATTCTTGGCATTGTAGCGCCAGCGGGTATATTTTGAGATGTAAATCGTGTAAACGGGAAGGTCGGCGGCTGGCGTGCCAAAACCGTTCTTGTTGAGGGCTCGCTGCTGTATTTGCAAATAGATGGCAGGCTCGATAGAGCCTTCGAGGAGGGAACAGATAGGCATGCCTTCAGCAGAGGCTTGGTTGGCCGCGGAAATGGCAAACTGCAGAAATGCCTCGACATTCTGCCGGTCAAAGCTCGCAAATTTGTTGGCCGTGAGCAGCATTTCCTCCGAGGGCCGCGGCAGGTTGACTTGCACTTTCACTCGCTTGGTCATCACCGTCCACACCCCGCAAAGCGCCACGAGAATGAAAACAAGTGCCAAGGTCTTAAACTGCTCCCAGCGCACGAGCCAGCGCGTCCAAGCCAGGGCGTACCAATGGTAATTGCCATCTCCGATGAGTTTTGGCGGGAGCACTTCTTCGCCTTCAAGAGGCGGTGTTCCGGTGGATTGAAGCTGCTTGAGGAGCTGTTTCAAAGCCCCTTGTTTACGCGCCGGCTTGACCGCATTCGGATCGGTTACCTCCAAAGAGACGTCTTGTTTGTCGTGGGTAAACATTTTTAAACTCCCTTACAGGGAGACAAATCCATTATAGGCGCTGAAAGCCAAGACTCAACCTTATATTTGTAAATTAGATTATTTTTGGAATATATTGGGTTTGGATCATTTCTTGTTTCAGATCGCTGTTCGGGAACGTATAATAAAACTGTGCTATAAGTATGGAACCTATTGAACTCAATCCAAACCGCCTCTCCTTGGTAGCTCCCAAGGACGGCTATATTCTTATGGTGCGATTCAAGCTCCAGGACCGCAGTGAGTTCGAAACACTTTTTTGCGATTACGGCATGTTTTTAGAGCGTGCCCTGCAACTTATCGGCTGCCGGTGCAAGACATTCGTGGTGGGGCAGATGCCTTGCGACCATGCCATTAAGGTGGGGGGCATAGCGCTAGCATTGGAGCATATTGTAGATGTTTTTCAACTGCCCACCCCTCCCTGGTACTACAGGTTGGAAGAGGATGCCAGGATGTTGACGGATGCCGAACATCTCGTGCTGGATGTTGGGGTGCTGGATATTTTCTCGGAAATGACTGGGACTAAAACATGAGCGCAAAACGCATTTACATCCCTCTGGACTCTGCCGAACGGCTCATCGTGCCGGTGGAATCGGAGTTTATAGAGAACCTGAAAGCCCTTTTTGGTGTAGGCCTTTTCAGCGAACTGAAGCAGCGTCTGATCCCACTGGCATTGGACATCCTGCGCATTAGCTTGCTTGGTCACACTCATCCTTTCGAAACCCTGCGCGGGTTGAGCGATCACCAGTGGGACGATTTATTGTACAACCCTTATACCCCGTCTCTGGTTACAGATATGCTGGATGATCTGGAAAAGCACCCCAAGCTGCAAAGCCTGGTCCAGACGCTGCGTACACCGGAGATGATGCGGAGGTTGCAGGTGGAGTGGCTTTACGAGGTGACGGTGGGACGCTTCGAGTGCACAGTCCCTTACCTTTACCGTGAAGACAAACTGCTGGACTCTTGGAGTGAGTTTTGCGGCACGCTCCGTGATGTTTCCCTCCATCCATACGACTTCAGCAAGGAAATGGCCCAGCAGGCTGCCCACCTAAAGGGGTCTGGGTTTTCTGAGCCTGCGCGCCGTCTTTTTGCCCTTTCCCACCTGGCTGCCTGCCGAAAGCTTTTCGTCTTTTTCTCCGGGGCTCGTGAAACCTGGGTGGGATCTTACACAAATGAGTACTTCAAGCTGACTGGTAGCGCTGTTGATTTGATTTCCAGCCTCGGACAACGGGCAGAACGGCTGGCCCTGAAGTTCGGACTGGTCGACCACGTATATTACCTGAAGCCCAGCATGGAACAGTTGAACCGGTTCAAAGAGTGCGTGAAACAGCAAGAGCTGGTTTTCGAGATTCAGAAGAAATTGTGCCCATTTGTGAGCCTGGCGGGCACGGGCCTGAATTTCAATCTGATGGCTGAAGTGTTTTATCGGGTATACCAACCGCAGCGCATAAGGGAGTTGCAGCTTCCGGTTAAAGCCGAGCTGGACGAGTCTTTTTTGAACCAGGGCGGTCTGCCAAAGTCGCTGGCCACACAACTTGGTTTCCTTCCATTGAACGCTGATGTGGTGGAGTTTTTTGCCTCCAAGATTGAGAAGCTGCCCAGGCTCAGTCCATTTTTGCGCAATCCGCGCACCGAACGAGGCTTGCTGCGGCAGAGGTTGTACCGGGGTGTTTTGGATCAACTCTTGACGGCGGTGACGCAGGAGTCGCTTCTGTCGCTGTGCCGCCAGTGGAACCCGCAGATTAGAACCCCGGAGGGCACGGTTATGCCCATGATCTCCTATGTGGAAGCCAACGTGAAGACATCCAAAGACTCGGTCGTCCTTGGCATGGAGCACACCCGCCGACGGGCTATCATGGAGGACCTTCTGCAAATGCTGCTGCAAAACACTCAAGGATGGCAAAAAGCCATGCAACAGGATTCTTTTGTCACGGACCAGGGACGGAACTACTTCATGACAATCCTGGATAAGGCTATCGAGGAGCAAGGCTCCGAGGAGATGAAGCAGGTGCGCCACCGTGACGCTTACAGGGTGGTTTGCGTGGTGGTCGAATAGCAACCACTGGCTATTGTGGTATCTGGAGGCTCAGGTACTCCGCGTATTTGAACAGATCGCCATTACCGTCCCGGAACGTTTGCCAATTCAGTGCTCCATCTACGGTGTAAGTGCCGTTCGTCGGGGAAGCCGATTTGGTCACCTTTATGTAAGGAGTATCCTGGGATATATACGTGGCAAAGTCTCCTGTCACAGGAATATTCGTGATTGTGCCAGGCGGAATGTATTGGTTTTGCACGATCGTGTCGCTCAGGAGTTGCACCATGCCGCCGCGAATGTTGGCCGTGTAAATGTTGAGGCGGCTGATAATCAGGAACTGGAAAACGCCAATGACGACGATGCTGACGATGATAACGGCTGCTATCATTTCGACGAGGGTGGCGCCGCAGTTTCCGCGGTTCTTGCTTTGATTCTTGGTCTTCATCTGAATGCCTGCTTTCCAGGGTTCCAGTTGTAGGACTTCAAGTCGTGCTGCAACAGGCCTGTATGGTTTGTTCGCTGTTCCTCCACTTGATTTGTAAAATCTGTATTGTTGTCCGCAAGAAATAGGCCGGTAAAGGCGCCGATGTCCGCATCGTAATAAAGAGGTGGAGGTATCTGCCAGTTTACGGACACACCAGAATTAACGGCCACAGCCGTGGTGAAACCAACGATGGGCGGGGCTGTAACCTGCTGCATAAGGACATTGGTTGACGGCTCCTGGTTTGTGTAGTTGTAAAGGATCGAGAGTGGATTGGCGGTGTAGTTTGTGCCGATGTCAGCCAATGCGTAATTGAACGTCAGCAGGTCTGGACTGGTTAAAGTGAATTGAGCGTAATTAACGCCGGCGGCGTTCAGAAGCTGCAACTGGCTGCCGTTGGGAATCGAAACCAGATTGTAGGACCATGCCTGCCCCAGGCGGTCGTTCAGTATCCCTACAAACCGGTCGAATTCAGCTTTTCGCGTGCTGGCGGCCGCGCGGTTCAATTGAACAGCCTCGTACGAGGCGGTTCTCATTGCACGGTACCCCACGATAAAGATGATCGACAAGATTGTCACCACGATCAGTATTTCCACGAGGGTATAGGCGTTTTTGTTCAATTTCATTTGTCGCTTTGCTTAAGACGGATTTCTCCGTGGTCTTTCAGCCTTATAAAGGCTCCTTTTCGGAAAGTGCCCCTTATCGATGTCGCGTTTGTTCCTTCGAGTGTGACTCCCTCTGACTGCTCGATCTGGAAGGGCGCCACAGTCAGATTGGTGAGCGCAAACTTGTTTCCGCTGATTGCGGTCTGGACGCGGAATGGAACCAGGGATGTATGACAACGGATCTCTTGCTCCAAGATATCCAGTTGTCCATTGGCATCCAGTCCGAAAACCTGAAGAATAAATGGGTTTCCCGCGGCCTTGCGCAAATCCACCGTTAAACAAAGATTGACCTGTCCATTGGTGGTCGGGACAATCTCGTTCTCCATTGTGACAGAGCAGTTGTGCTTCATCCTTACGAGAGGACTCTGTAGTCCCTGCAACTGCACTGAACAGACCTGATTGGTTTCATTTTGGAACCACATGGGGAGAAAGATGTTGCGAATGCTCACGGACTGCCCCTGACAACGGGCAGATACAATCACGATGAGCAAAATCTGTAATAGAGTTCTCATCGGGTTAAGACATTTGGAGAAATGATTAGCGGCTTTGTGTCCTGAGGAAGAAGCTCGATTCGGCCAACCCACACCGTTTGCAGGCCGAGCAGTTCCAAGTGGCTGATCTCCCATGCTGCCGATGAGAGCTGCCGCGCCACACGGATGGCGCCTTTCTTTGTTTTGGCCGGGTCGTTGGGCGCGATGTTCTGGCTGCTCCAGCCAAACATCTGCTCGTAAGCCAGCGGGTTAACCACCACATCGAAGGTTTGCCAGTTGTTTTGGCATATTTTGCCGGCGCAGAGCTCCACATCGACTGGAGCATCAAACAAGCTGTCTCCGCTGTCGCTTACAGGGCACTTCCACTTGAGCTGCCCACCGCTCTGGTACAGCGTGGCGAGGGGGCTATCCTTCTTTCCGTGAATGCGGCCCCATAGCCGAGCGATGGCTTCCTCCCTGTTCACGTTGGTCGAGAGGACCGACAGCCTCAGAACAAAGACTTCGTTTTTGGGGAGCTGCAGGCGCCCGGCACCTTGTGTCACCAGGGGAAAAAAAGCTCGCTGGAATGCCAGGCCGGTTATTTCTAACCGATTGGCTTTCCACTTTTCGCCGGTCCATCTCGGATTGAGATGGTCAATGCTTTCCGAGTAAAGTAAGCTCGGTACAGCGATAAACAGAAACAGGCTGCTTCGGAGCATTCGCGTCCAGGTAGTCATAATAGCGGAGCAGCGCCAGCTGCTCATCAGTGTATTTGTTTGAGTGAAGTTGAGCCCAGTAATCTCCAGTCTTTAGTCCACATTCGAGGCGCAGGTGGATGTACTCCTCCAGGTCCAAGGCCGAAAGGCATGCCGGCGCCTGAATAGTCTTGAACGGGACCAACAGGTTGACTCCAGTTTGGAGATCGGTCGGGGAAACAAACAACTCCGGGTGAGGAACCCCTTTCGCATCGGTAATGTTTTTGAGCCCGTTTCTAGGGTAATGGGCCGAAAAGTTGCGCCGGGACACCTCGATACTAAAATTGAATTTTTCGCTTCCGAGTTGGTCGGAAGGGGTCTC
>Ga0182024_10026972_pt1 | contig 10074 bp, 6 predicted proteins | sample P32metaG_FD_120480 | JGI IMG/M metagenome (GOLD analysis project Ga0182024, IMG submission 120480) | Permafrost microbial communities from Stordalen Mire, Sweden - P3-2 metaG (Illumina Assembly) | ecosystem: Environmental > Terrestrial > Soil > Wetlands > Permafrost | place: Sweden: Stordalen...
CGGATCGCTATAGGTCACCTTCGCTCCGCGGCGGCCGAGCAGGTGGATGATATCGAGCGCGGGCGATTCACGCACGTCATCGATATCGCGCTTGTACGCCACGCCCAACACGTGCACGCGCGAACCCTTGAGCGGTTTGGAATGGTTTGTAATACAGCAACTGGCGGGATGCCAGGCTTTCACGCCTGTGGTTTCCAGCGCAAGAGGGAATAGATCCCGGGGATCGCAGGTTCAGGGCCTTAGCGTTCGACGATCTCGTCTTCAAGAAGGTCGGATTTCCCGTGATCGGGTGGTACGTGGATTATTGCAAGATCACGACTGTCAGCGAGGTTCGTCACGAACCGGCTTCTCCATGGTAAGCCGCGGGCGCGGCGAAACTCTTGACCATAAATCCATTACTGATACCCACCGTCAGAGCGTCCGCACTCGCGGGCTCCGCTGCGCGTAGCGCACTATCCAGAGCGGCTGCAATGACGCGAGCACTCGTATCCGTGCCGAGGTCATCGTGATCGCCAGCGACATCACATACTTCCACCGGCCCGCGGGCGGCGAAGCTCCATCCTAACAGTTTGTCCTGAAACGGCTCCGGAACACGCTCCGTTGCTCGAAAGAGAAGAATTGGCCCGAGATAAGGCTCCGGGACGTATTGGCGTTGTGCCTCCAGGTTCGCGGCGACCACACGATGCAGTGCCACATGGCAATCGTCCTCAACCACAGACTCTGAGTCTACTTCGCTAAGTCCTTGCGTTTTCGCTCGTCCCGCGAGGATTGCAACAAACCCCTTCGTATATCGTCTCAAGCTGGTCACGCGGCCCGCGAGATAGCTGATGCGGCCGGCGCCACTTTCCTTCCTTAGCCTCCGAATGTGATGAGCGGTCCGTTGTACTATATACCGAATGTTACAGGACACCCACTTGGGAAATGGCAATGTGCTTCCGTAGGCCTGATTGTACGTATCAATCATCGCGAGAAGGCCGACTTCCTGTCCTAGCCCCACCAACTGCTGCGCCATCTCGAATGCCACGAGGCCACCGTAGCACCCGCCGCCGATGTAATAGGGGCCCTGGGGCTGAAGCTTGCGGATTTCATTCACGTAGAAGGCCGCTGTCTCCTCAATCGTGTGAAAGGGCTCTGATCCGTCCAATGCCTTTTCCTGAAGGCAATAGAACGGTAGATCCGCCGGGACGGCCATCGCCAATCTGCGGAGACTGAGAATACTTCCGCCCATGCCTGGAATGCAGTAAAACGGCGCTCGGTTCGCTCCCGGCCGCATGCGAATTAACGATCTTTGCTCCTCGGAGCGATCGAGCGTTACGGAGACCAATGGGTGCGTGGCATTGGGCCGCGATGGCGGCAAAGACACAAAATGGCCGCCGTGGCTTGACAATAAGGGCTCGCGGGCGCGCGTGGATTGAATGTCGACGGCGTGCGGTCCCTCCTCAATGCGATTCGGGTCGCCGAGCAACAAGGCCAGGTCTTCAATCGTGCGCGATTGGAACACCGCGGACATGGTCAAACGTTTTCCAAATTCGAGTTCGATGCGCCGAATGAGCTTCATGACCAGAAGCGAGTGCCCACCCAGGTCAAAGAAGTTCTCTCGCACACTGACCCTAGGCACATCGAGGACGGATTTGAAGATGTGCTCTAATCGCCGTTCGATGCCGTTCGATGGCGCCACGTAGGGGGTGGCGGCCCTCACCGCGCCAGGTTTCGCCAGAGCATTTCGATCGACCTTGCCGTTCGGCGTCAGAGGCAATGCGTCGATGAGCATGAAGCGCTGCGGAATCATATATTCCGGAAGCTTGTGCTGTAACGCTCGACGAGGATCCGTTCCCGGGGCGCCACATATATAGGCCGACAGGGCCATGGCACCCGATTCATCGCGCCAAGCCTTCACTGCAACTCCGGTAACGCCAGGGAGTTCCGCGATTGCGCTTTCGATTTCTTCCGTCTCGACTCGAAAGCCGCGAATCTTTACCTGATTGTCGGCGCGGCCGAGGCATTCCAGGGTCCCCTCGGGGAGCCACCGCGCTAGATCGCCGGTGCGATACAGCCGCGCGGGCGGATGGAACGGACTCGAGATAAAGCGCTCGCGCGTCAAATCCGCGCGGTGAAGATAGCCGCGTGCCACACCCGCGCCGCCGATGTACAACTCGCCCATGACGCCTATCGGCAAAGGATTCAGGTTCGGATCGAGAACGAAAACATCCGTGTTCGCGATCGGGCGGCCGATGGGAATCACACTCGCGGGCGAGGTGATTCGTTGAATCGTGGACCAGATGGTGGTTTCGGTCGGCCCGTACATGTTCCACAACTCGCCGCAGCGAAACAGAAGTTGTTGCGCGAGATCGCGCGGCAGCGCCTCGCCCCCGCACAGAATCCTTAGCTTGGGGTCGCCGGGCCAGCCGGACTCGATTAAACTTCGCCATGTGGCGGGCGTTGCCTGCATGACGCTCGATCCCGATTCGCGCATGCGATCGGCTAACCTGGCAGGATCGCGCGCGTCTTCTTTGGAAGCGATCACCACGGTGCCGCCGCTGATCAGGGGAAGATACAGCTCAAGGCCGGCGATATCAAAGCAAAGCGTGGTGACGGCGAGTAATTTGTCCGTGGCGGCGAAGCCAGGTTCCTGTTGCATCGCAAGCAGCAGATTCACTACGGCGCGATGCGACACTTCCGCACCCTTTGGCTTGCCAGTGGAGCCGGAGGTGAAGATTACGTAAGCCAGGTCTTCAGGCCGGGCCACAGGCAGTACTGATCCGGCAGGGGCGTCTTCATCCACCTTCGACGGATCATCGACGCAAACGACTTGCGCGCCTGTGCCGGACAATTGCGCGGCCAGCGCCGTCTCGGTAAGAACGAACGGGGCCTTCGCGTCCTCCATCATCAGCGCGATTCTTTGGCTCGGCAGGGCCGGGTCGATGGGGACATACGCGCCGCCGGCCTTCAGAATGGCGAGCAGCGCGACGACCATGTTCGAGGAACGCTCCACGCACAGTCCCACCAACGTCTGCGGCCCGGCGCCGGCTTCGCGCAACCGATGCGCCAGCAGCGTCGCCCTATCGTTCAGTTCGCGATAGCTGACCCATTCACCTTTGCATTCGATCGCGACCGCCGATGGAGTGCGCCTGGCTTGCGCCTCGATCAAGTCGTGAATGGTCGACTGCGGAAGCTCGCAGCGCGCACCGGCCCCGGTATCGCGTAGCCATAGCCGCTCCTCGGGGGTTAGTATCGGGAGATCGCGCAACAACGTGTCCGGAGCCTCCACCGCAGCTTCGAGCAACGTCAGCCAGTGCCTCACCATGCGCTGAATGGTGGGAGTCTCGAAGACATCGGTGTTATAGATGAACCGCGCGATCATGCGGTCTTTTTCCTCGTCGATTTCCAGGTAGAGATCCACCTTCGATGCGCCCGTGGCGATATCCATCTGGGTCACTTCCCAAGGCATCTCGACTGGTGTCGCAGGCGGTTGTATGGAAAACAGAACCTGAAAGAAAGGGTGGCGGCTCGAATCGCGCTTCGGTTGAAGCTCGCGCACCAGACGATCGAAGGGCACATCGCCGTTGGCGAGTGCTGCCAGTACGGCATCTTTCACCTCCCCGAGATACTCACGGAACGGCGTTTGCGCGATCGGCCGCGTCCGCAGCACGACGGTTTGCAGAAAGAATCCGAGAAGGTTGTGGAATTCAAGACGGCGGCGTCCATCGATTACGCCTCCGACCAGGATATCCTCCTGTCCGCTGTAGCGATGCAGCAGGGTTTTGAACGCCGCCAGCAGAAACATGTAGGGCGTGACCCCTTCGGCTTTGGATCGACGCTTGAGCGACTCGGTCAACCCGGGGGACAGCGAGAAGGTTTCCATGCTGCCTCTATAGGACGGCATGGGAGGCCGAGCATGGTCCGTGGGGAGCTGCAGCACCGGTAATTCCCCAGCGAGCTGGTCCCGCCAATACGTGACCTGTTCTGAAACCGACGGGCTGTTCTGAATCCGATTCTGCCACAACGCAAAATCGCCATATTGCAGTGCAGGCTCAGGCAGCGGCGAAGGCTCGCCTTGCGCAAAGGCGCGGTAGATCGCGGCCAGCTCGGGGAGTACGGTGCGGCAGATGGACACGCCGTCAAAGATGATGTGATGGAGGGTGAGGTGAAAGCGGTACCGGTCGCCGCACAGTTTGAAAAGACGCCCGCGCAGGAGCGGCCCTACCGCGAGATCGAAGGGGCGCCGTGCATCCGCAGTAGCGATGCGCATGGCTTCGGCTTCGCGAGCCTCCGACGGAAGAGTGGTGAGATCGCAAAGTGGAATCTCGATGTCCAGGTGGGGGTGAACCACCTGGACTACTTGGCCGTCGACGGACGCGAAAGTGGTGCGCCAAATCTCGTGACGCCGCAGAAACTCGTGGAAGCTGCGTCGAAACGCACCCTCATCGAGCGGAGCACGGTAGTGAATCGTGATCGGCTCATTGTAAACGAAGCGCGTGTCTCCCATCTGCGAATGTAGCCATACCTGCTGCTGGCTGGGTGCAAGCGGGACCTTCGTACCCAATGTGCGCGGTTGGACGGGCGCTTCCCAGATTGTGCGCGCCATTTCCCCGCGCAGTACGCGGTCCAGCAGCCGTCGCTTCAACTCGGAAACCTGTTCTGGATTCTTCATATGTGCTTATGAAATTGGAGCGCGTCCGTTTCCGATCGCGGCCTCATGGCTCGTGAAGCAAGATTACTCTCCGATGAGTGTTGGAACTATGGCGTTTTCGTACCGTTGGCCTGAACTTGGCGAGCTATGGGGATGGTTCCACCCGGGGAGGTACTTTGGTTTAGTTCAATACTGCCTGGGGCGGCGCTCAAAATATCCACGGCCCGGACGATAAGGCCGCTGTGGACCCACATGGACAGCCGCCCGGACGGCACTTCGGAAAACCAGCGCCAAGCGAGCGGCGCAAGGAAACGCGGCGCGAACAACGCCTTCCCGCGAACACGCCCGTGACCATCACGGTGCTGGGTATTTTGGGCGAGCCGAAGGCTATCGGCACCGTCCTCGATATGTCGGGCAGCGGTCTGCGGTTGAAGTTACCCATGCCGATTCCCTGCGGGGCGCCAGTCAAGCTGGAGACCGGCGATATGTTGATGCTGGGCGAGGTGGCACGGTGCGAACCGCTGGGTCAGTGCTATTCAGTCGGGCTGTCTTTGTCGCATTCGCTGGCGGCGCTGTCAGAACCGGAGCGCTTGAATCGTGCGTTGCTGGGACCCGATGCCGAGGTTGACATAGCCGTCCGCGAGTCCGTGCGCAGCAGACGCTAGGGCGAAAAACGGAACAGCCACTCTATCTCCCTTGTCCTACGACACCCATCCCCCGCCGTCTGAGCGGTCTGTCGATTTTTCGGCAAACGCATTTGCGTTCAGAGTGCGCTGCTATGAGTCCTGATAGAATCCGGCGATCGATTCGACCACGTACTTGATCTGCCGGGGCTCTAAATCCGAGTGAATCGGAAGCGCCAGGACCGTGCCCGCCAGTTCCTCGCTCACCGGAAAATCTCCCGCCGAATAGCCCAGATCGGCGAAACAGGGCTGTTGATGCAACGACAACGGGTAATAAATCTCGGTTCCAATCCCGCGCGATTTCAGATATTGCTGCAGCCGGTCGCGCTCGGCACATCGAATCACGAACTGATGGAAGATGTGGCGATTCTGATACCCGGCAGCACGAGGGACGGTCACCGGGATGTCGCACTCCGCGAATCGTTCGGCATACAGACGAGCGTTTTGCGCGCGTCGATCGCTCCAGTCGTCGAGATGCCGCAGTTTCACTCCCAGGACGGCCGCTTGCATGGCATCCAGACGCGACGCCACACCGATCCATTCGTGATAGTAGGTTCCCGTGCGCCCGTGGATTCGCAGCGCGCGCATGCGCTCGGCGAGGCCTTCATCATCGGTGGTGCACAGTCCGCCATCGCCGAAGGCCCCCAGATTCTTGGTCGGATAGAAGCTGAAACAGCCGATGTCCCCCAAGCTCCCCGCTCGCTGGCCCTTGTACTCGGCGCCGATCGCTTGGGCGGCGTCCTCGATAAGGTGGATGCCGCGCGCTGCGGCGATCTCGCGCAGCGGGTCCATGTCGGCGCAGCCGCCGAACAAATGTACCGGCACGATCGCTTTAATCTTGGGATGCTTCTCGATCACCGATGCTGCGTGCGCGACGTCGATATTAAACGTGCCCGGGTCGACATCGCAAAACACCGGCCGCGCCCCAACTCGCGAAATGGACCCGGCGGTAGCGAAGAACGTAAACGGAACGGTCAACACCTCATCGCCAGGCCCGATATCCAGCGCCAACAGCGCCAGCAGCAGCGCATCCGATCCCGAACCGCACCCGATCGCGTATCGCGCACCGCTATATTCCGCGAGCCGCTTCTCGAGCGCTTGCACCTCCTCGCCCAGTATGAATTTCTGTGAATCGACCACGCGGGCCAGGGCGTCCATGATCTCGCCCCGCAGCGTAGCCACCTGAGTCGCGAGATCGATCAGGGGAACCTGCACCTTCTTGGAAACTGGGCTTTTCTCTGGAACTTGCAAGATCCGGCTCCTGGCCTGCTCATTCTTCATCGATAAACGAATAACAAATCATGTGGCACATGACGTGATGCGCATCCTCGATCCGGCCCATGTGCGGCTCCGGCACCTGGAGGTTCAGATGGGCGATAGCGCCTAGCCTGCCTCCATCGCGGCCGGTCAACGCGAGTGTCCGGCAGCCGATCGAGTTGGCGTATTCCATCGCGCGCACCACGTTGGGTGAGTTGCCCGAGCCGCTGATCGCCATGAAAATGTCGCCCGGCTGAGCGAAGTTCCGGAGCTGTTCGACGGTGGCGTCTGCATAACTCACATCGTTTGAGTATGCGGTCATCGTCGGCATGGAATCGTGCAGCGCCGCGATTCGGAAGCGAGAGGCGCGGCCAAAGCTGGCGCCTTTCACCATGTCACAGACGAAATGCGACGCGGTAGCCGCGCTGCCGCCGTTGCCGGCGACGAAAATGGTCCGGCCCTCGCGGCGGGCATCCTGGAACCACTGGATCGCGCGAGCAACTTGATCCACGTCGATTTGGGCGAGAGTTGCAAGGAGGCGTTCGCGGTAATCGGCTGCAAATGGCATCCTTCCTTCCAGTTTAGCCTGACGGGCACTGGCTTGACCGGCATGAAGTTCCTGCCGAATGCGTTGCTCCCATCGATTGAATTGGCCCGTCGCACGTTGCCGCCGCCGCGTCGAGAGCCACTTACGGATCCGTTCTCTCCACCCTGGTCGTAGCCCAGAACCGATCCGGCGAGGTGAAGAAAACAGCCAGCGCAGCTATCGAAGCGGCATTCATGGTCAGGAATGTTCGGGCAGGCGAGGTAATGCGCTTGAACGGAAGCCACTGCGGCACGATGCCGTCCAGCAAGGCGAGGAGCATCAAAGCGCATTCGTTCCAGATCATCCAGGAGCGAAAAGACGTCGCAGGCAGTGCCACGGTCGCCCCGATCGCTATCAAGATTGCCCAGGGCAGCACCAAGCGTCCGAACTTGTGCGACAAAAAATGAACCCGCATGCGATTGCGGGAGGTAAACAGCCACGGCATCCTGACGAACACCTGCCACAGGCCCGCAAGAGTGCGGCATCGGCGCCGGAATTCCGTGCCGGTCTTGGCGGGATAGTCGATGGCGATGGCCGCGGGATCGAAAACCACTCGATAACCCCGAAAGAATGCGCCGAGCGGCAATGCGGCGTCGTCGCTGAGAGTGTCCGGGGGAATCGGGACTGCCAGAGCGCGGCGCATCGCGTAGATGCAGCCGGTGGTGGCGAAGATGGAATCGATGCTGGAATGCTGCTTGCGAGCCCATACCTCGTAGCGCCAGTACAAGTCCATGTCGGCCTGTTCGCCTCTGCGGCCCTTGATTAGGCGCATTTCTCCGGTGGCGGCGCCGATGGCCGGGTCCGCGAAGTTCGCAACCAGGTGCCGCAGCGCGCCGCGGTCGAGCATTTGCCGGACGTCGGTGAAAAACAGGATGTCGCCGGAAGCCGCGCCAAGAGCCGCGTTCAACGCACTTGCCTTGCCCCTGTGCGGGATAACCAATAGCTGGATGCCACGGTCCGAAAATCCCCGGACGATCGAGTCGGTGCCGTCCGAGGATCCGTCCGACACAACCATGATCTGGAGCAGCTCTCGTGGATAGTCGAGAGCCAGGATAGACTCGATCTTGGCCTTAACGGATTCAGCGCCGTTATAGACAGCGATGATAATCGAGACCGTCGAGCGATAGTCCAGATTCTTTGCCACCAGTGGTTTCCGCTTGCGCGGCATCACCGCCAGTATCAGCGGATATCCGATCAGTACATAAGCCACCGTCCCCATGGCCAGTATCAGCACAACGTAAACCATCGACATGACCTACCGCACGACCGGGGCCAATTCGAGGGGGGAATCCTTGCCGCGCTTTCCTCCGACGATGAGGCGCATCAGGATCTCAAAATCCAGCAGCGGCGACGCGTGCTTGACGTAATACAGATCGTATTCGATCTCTGTGAGCGCATCGATGCGCACCCGATAACGGTGCGATTGTACCGCTGCCCAACTTATGATACCCGGCTTTACGGCGGAACGCATTGAATAGAAGGGCAAGGTTTTCGTCAAAGGGCCGACGAACTCGCGGCGAACCGGCCGCGGACCGAACAGCGCCATTTCGCCCCGAACGATATTGAATAGCAGCGGCAGAGATCCCAGACGCAAGCGTGAGATCACCGATCCGACACGGGTCTGGACGCGCGTTCCGTCCGTCCGCCGCGTCCGAAAACGCATGCGCCGGAACGGTATGTTCTGAAACCCGGAACACTCTTCCGTTTCGATAATCGGGCCGGGCCCGGAAAACAATGCGATCGCGCCCATGGCGACGGCAATCAGCGGAGCCGCCGCGATCAGGAGACCAAGCCCGATGAGGTTGGTATAAACCGCCTGAAATGCCATCGCCTGGGTGTTTCCGGATTGGACCTGGGACAACAGCACGTCTACCGGCTCCCGTCCGGCGCATGAGACTCGTCCGAGTAGCGCCTCAAATAACTCCGGCGTCGACTTGATGCTGGTGCCGTCCAGCCGAAGATTCAGGAGCACGCTGGGATCGATTCGTGCCATGCCGTGTGCGCTCACTACGATCTGCCTGGGGTCCCACAATTTCAGGGATTCTTCTAATTGGCCATAACCCACGACGGGCGTTCCGGGAACATCGCTCGGCCCGCCCACCACACCCACCAGAGGATAGGGCAGAATCCCCGCCAGTTCGGCTGAAGCACGGTCGAAGCCTACCATCACTGTGCCGGCTTGAATCTTGGCGCCGCGCGATGGTAGTAACCACCTCGCAATCGCCAGCAGGGAGGCGGCGAGGGCGCCTCCCACCGCAATCAGGAAGAAGCTCCGTGTCAGCAGGCCGATGTAGTTGAGCAGGGCCTGGACGATCAGGACGAGACCTGTGCCCATGCAAAACTCGTTGAACGGCCCCCGCCGCGGGTTATTGGCGTCGTCCGAGCCGGCGATCTTGACCCCTAACCAGAATGTGCCGGCACTCGAGAAGAATCCCAGCATTACTTCGTCCGAGGTCAGAAAATCGAAGTGGTCCGGGAGCACTATCCGATAGACCAGCAAGGAACCTGCAAAGCCGGCGCAAATCAATGCGAGAACGAGCAATTCCGGCAACGACTTATGACGCACCATAGGGACAATCAACGCGGCCTGCTGCAAGCCGCAAGTGCTTCCCCGCGCATCGCGGGCCGAGATCGATTCCCCGGATTCAGCTGCGGCGCCATTTGAATTCAGGGTACCTCAGTTGACGAATGGCCACCAACGTAATCGCGAGAAGGCCCGCGATGACCGGAGCGCGCCAAGGACGGAGCGGCTGGTAGCCGAGAAGCAACGCAAACACGCCGCCACACAGCCCCCAGGCATACAGGATCAGAACGGCTTCTTTCGAGTTGAGCCCGCGTTCGAGCAGGCGGTGATGCATGGGCCCTTGATCCGCGGCGAAAATGGGACGCCCCGCGACTCGCCTGCGGACCACCGACAG
>Ga0182024_10026973_pt1 | contig 10074 bp, 6 predicted proteins | sample P32metaG_FD_120480 | JGI IMG/M metagenome (GOLD analysis project Ga0182024, IMG submission 120480) | Permafrost microbial communities from Stordalen Mire, Sweden - P3-2 metaG (Illumina Assembly) | ecosystem: Environmental > Terrestrial > Soil > Wetlands > Permafrost | place: Sweden: Stordalen...
CGTGCAGGCGGATTTTGAAACGGTGCTCCGCACCCTGCAACAGAGTGGGGACCGGCAAAAGATGCTCGCGGCGCACGGCGCACTGGTTTCCGACAAGCGGCTTCCGCTCCAGGTCACGACTCTCCGACAGCTCCAGAATGTAGCCGGCCGCGTCCTTCTCCACACCGAAGATGAACAAACGGGGAAACGCTACATGCTGGTCGAAGGCACGGACGGGAAAGTGCATTTGATCTATCACACCGCCGAAATCGAGGAAGCCCGGAATCAAGGGAAGCTCGCGGTAAAGAATTTCGTCCGCATCGAGAAACGATTCGCGAAAAAGAAACCCACTTTGCGCGTGGATGATCTCGGAGACGCGAACGCGCTCCTCCAGAACTCTTCTTACTTCAACGAAGAAGCGGAGGCCTCACTTCGCAGGGGTATTCATGATGTCCAGCCCGTGTGGGGTGGTTGGCTCGGAAAATACCAAACGAAGCTGCAAACTGAGCTACGCAACCCCGACAGACGCAGGTGGCAGAACTTCGGACGCGGAGGACGCTCCACGTAATTCGCCCAACGCGAGATCCACTTGTACGTGTACGGCGTTTAATAGGCATCTACATTATTTCCGAATACGCCCGGAATGACTTCCGGTTTGCCCGTTATCCGAGAAGACTCCTTTTGTCAGTGTCGTGAACCGTTACAGAATTAAGAACACCCATGCAATTTCATGTGTTCCGTACGTGGATTCAACCAAGCGTAGTGCTCACCAAATTGCTTCGGATGATCTCTCCAGCTTCATCTCCCGTCAACCTCCCGCCCGACGCTTCGAGTCTTCTAGCTAGCTCTCGAATTGCTTTCTGCTCACGGATGACGGTATCTATCGCCATTGCTTTGGCACGGTTAACGAGCTGTCTCTTTAGGGTTGGGTGAAACGGAAACTTCTGAAACAAATCTTTGACTGCGGCGTCATCAAACTGTGCATCGCGCTTATCATGCAAAGCGGGAACGAGCACTTTCGTCGCGCGTGCTCCTGCGTAGATGGAAGCTAGATGCGTAACGATGCTCTCTGTGCACTCTTTGCAATTGGGGTTCAGAGAGATAGCGCTTCCGGTCCCCGTGGGGTCAACTTCGGGAGCATGATTACGTACATATCCGCCACAAGAACATTCGCGTTCTTTAGCTCGGCTATCCGAAGAGCCTCTCGGTCCAGGACGGGGATGGGCGGCGTCTCCATCTGAATGGATATCCACTCGAATAGAGAGCAGTGTGTCACCGCGAAGAAAGCGAAGCAGCGCGTGGCCTGCTTCGTGACAACATTCATAATATACTTTACTTGATTCTGTCATCTGGTATCAGAATACCGCGTGATGTCCCTGACGGTAAATGTACTTATATTGTTTGATGGGGCAAACGGCCGGCTGGCTACACGGAGGTTATTCAGAAACGCCGTTCGTGGAGATGAGAACTCAATCGACCTGCCGGGACCTCGCTTCCCACATGCGGACTTCTGGCTCGGAACGACCTCCGGTTAGCCCGTGATTCGGTCGGCATCGGTTGCGCAAACCGACCTATCGAGGGTAATCCAATGCGAACAGATCACGGTTACAAAACGAGCGAACGGTCCTGGCAAACAGGCGCGTTGACTAACTGGATTTCCGCTCAGAACGATGCGCAGAGTCGAACAAGCCATGACCTGCTGCTAGGGACTCCTTTTGGTGTTGATAACAGATTCATCGAAAGTGAACAGCAGAGCGTTGTTCATGAGAAGGCTGCGAGTTTGAAGTCCTTGCGCGCTGCCTCGTCGACGGCTTCGATGGCTTGTGCAAGGTAGTCGAAGCGGTTCAGGAATTCTTCGAGCGTCATGCGGTATTCGTCATTGACCTTCGTGAGGGGGAACGATTTCCGGAACCTGTCGTCCACGATGCCATTCTGATGCGTGTAGAGGTGTCGAATCTGTAGGATCTTCTCGATCTCCTCGATGCGCGTCGCATCGAACACGTTCAGTGACTTTATAGCCTTGTTGTCCCCGATGAAGCCTTTGACGCTCCCGCGTTGGAGCTTCGTGAGCTTCTCCTTGGCGTAGCGGGTGATGAACTCTTGCATGTCGGAGCAGTCCAGGACTTCCTTGACGGTCACTGTTGCCTCAGATTTGAGTGTCTGGGGCTTCGCTAGGTAGATCTCATACAAGAGGTCCGACATGAACGTCTCGAACGTGTCGGCGCACGAGGAGAAGAGGATGCGCATGAGCATCTTGCCTTCAGGGTTGTCGGTCGGGAGGCTCGAACCCTTGGGATACAGGAGCTTGGCAAGGTCGTCGAGGATGCGGAGCACGCTCTCGTAGTGGTCGAGCAGCTTCGCTCTGGCGGCAGTGCAGGACTTACGATCCTCCTCCAGCTCCTTCGACAGGCGGGCAATGCCGGTGTTCTGGATGGCTTTGACAGGGACTGGCTGCTTGAGCGTCGTGCGCTCGCCAACACGGACATATACCTTGCCGCCGAGCGAGACTTCTGCGGACGACTTCTTGACTTCGACAACGAAGACGCGATTGCCCTGATTGACGACATAGTCATACTGGACGGTTGGCTGTGGCGAGAGCAGATCGATCGCCTTGCGCGTGATCTGTACCGCGCGGAATTCATCGCTGAGGCCGGTGATGACGACCCCTTTGCCGTCTTCGACCACGCCGAGGACAATGGCTCCGCCGTTGGTATTCGCGAATGAGGCTATCAGTTGCGCCACGGTCGCTGCGGGCGGCAGCACCGCCTTGTATTCCAACTGCTCGGATTCGGGCTGGCCGATGCGGTCGAGTGTCTCTTGAGTGATATCCATGGCGTTATATGGGGAACCGTCGAATCTCGGTAGTCTTCAGAATGTGGCCGAACGTTATCCGCCGGACGTCCTTGCCCGTGTCCACCCAGAGCTCGTGGTCTTCGTAGTCGAGGACGTCTTTTTCCGATTGGTAGTAGATGATCACCGTGCCGTCGTACGCGGGCCGCACGACGATTTGCACGTCCCGGCCGTCATGCTTTACTCCTGCGAGGACGGTAACTGCTGTCTCATCGATTGCGGAGACGTCGTATTCCGGCAGCGTCGATAAGTGGGCGATCACGCTATCCTTTGCTTGCTGAATTAAGGTCTGCGCGTACACGAACATGTCGGTCGTCGGCGTGGACTGGTGGGCGAACAGGGCAGCTAGGTTCTTGTCTTCAAGCGCTTTCTTCCACTCTTCTACGGACGTGATCCCTAAGCTGGCGATGATCTCCTCAGTGACGGGGAGCAGTTTCGAGCCCCCAGTCTGCTTTTCAATCACGGTGTGGAGTTCGGCAACCGTTTTCACGTTGTAGTGCTTCAAGAGCTCGTTGAGCTGCTCGGCACGCTCAATATTATCGACGATCTCATCATCGTCGTAGAGATGGTGCTTGTTGCGGTAGAGGGATGGAAAGAGCGCCATTGCGCGCGCCGGTTTTTCCCGGAACCACCGCAGGAGTCGGTCGAAGGCCGGGCGGTAGTGCTTCGCGGCAGTACGGTCTTGGGTGTGATCGTCGATCGCTGCCGAGATTTCCTTCACCACGAAGGCTTCGTCTTTCGTGGAGAGACTATCAACGTCCGTGACGACCTCCGGCGCGAGGAGTTCATCGCGCAGATCAGTTCCGAGCAACCGGAGAATGTCCAAGAGGGCGGGGTCGATATTGCCTGCATCAACGGAGAGTTCTGCTCTCTTCTTGAACGTCCCGTTCTGGTTTGGAAAGATGGGCCGTTTGGCGACGACCGCAAGATAGTCAGGCTGGTGGAGCTTCAGGGTCGCGTAGAAGTCATTGAGCCACGCGTAGGCATCTTTTCCCTTGAGTTTGGCAGTCAGCGTTTCGATTGATCCCACGGGTTCTATGAGTTCGGCGACCTGGTCGAGCGTCAACTTGCCGCACTCGGGCCAGAGGATGTCCTGCCAGAGCTCGACATCCGGTAACGCGGGCAGTCTTTCGGGGAACCATGCCCGGCAGCACCGCCAAATTCCGCGACGGACCTCTTTCGTCGGGCCGCTCGGGAACCAGGCGTACTTCTTCCCGTCGGCTGATTGGATGGGAGCCATGGTGCCTGCTGCCGTCCGGACGATGTTGGTGCGCAGGAGGCTGTCCCGGATGGGCTTGAGGATCTCGTTCCGGTACCAGTTCTGATCGACCCAGTCGAGTCCGGCGGGAATTGGTTTTGCGACCGCTAAGAAGTGGAGGTTTCTCCACGTGTTTTCCGACGCGTGTTTGAGAAGTGAGAGGTACAGCGCGAGGGCTTCCGTCATGACCGCCCTGTTGTGGTCGCTTGCCGGATCGGCGCGTTGTGTATGGGTAAGGAACAGGCCGTCTCGTGCATCGGTTGGATTGAAGGTCGGGTTATTGATAACGACCGGGAACGGGAAGAGTTCGGTGCCCAAGAGCGGAAAATCGCAGAACAATCGGGGAAGGTCGGCGTCGAGCGGGAGGAGCCGCACGCCTTCGTCGGTCTGCTCGATCGGCATAGCGATCGTGGTCAAGCCATTGCTCAGTACTGCGATCGTGGAGGTCTCGGGATCGGCGCCATCCTCGGGGTCGGTGGCGGTCACCGAGAGGAATTGCACCTCGCCGTCTACCCTTTCCTCTTCACGCTCCTGCAGGGTCACCAGATGGTCCGGGTACTCGATGCTTTCGAGCTCCCCCACGAATGCGAACGTGTAGGGCAGGCAGATGTCCAAGTCTGCCAGACCGGCGCGAGCGACGTTCTTGCCGGTATCGTCGGTGAGATCGTATCGGAATGCCGTATTAAAGTTGCCAGCGAAGTAACCTTTATAGTGCGGCTCCTTATCCAAGTCTTGGATCGACGTTTTCGCGGCTTCTACGGCGGCGATGATCTCGTCCAGCTCGGTGCCGCTGCGGTCGAGATACAGTTCGAACTTCCTCGGCAAGAGGCCCTGTTGCTTCGCGACACCAGTCACGAGCACGTATGGTGACAGCAAGTGGGTGGTGAGAAATCCCGTGCCGAACTTGCCCGTGGTTGTTGGCCGTCCGGTGCTGTCTTTCGTCCGGCTTTTCGAGGAGACTTGCTCGATCAGGAAACGAATGTTCTCCGCTGAGAACGCGCCGCCGTTGTGGTTGAAGGTGACGTGCGCGTCCGAGCCGTCGAGGTCTGCTTCGATGCGCACGCAGACCTTGCCGCCGATATTCACGTCCTTGGCGTTCTGGATCAATTCCCAGACCCAACGCTTCGGTATCGTAGGCGACGCGTCCACACGTGCGCGGAGCTCGGACAGTTCCTTGTGGATTTTCGTCGCGACAATTTGGTTGAGAGATTTCTGCTCTAACGCGGAGAATTCTTCTTTAAATGTCACGGTCAGCCCGATTCCTCTCGACCGAGTGCACCCGGAACAGCCTTGACATAGTCCCGCCGATCAGACAGTCAGAGTAGTCGGTGCAAACAGTCATCTTGCATCAGATGATATCATACGATACTGTATGGCAAGGAGGAGCGTCAATGGCTCACGAAGAATGGATGACCATCGAGGAGACCGCGCGCTACTTGCAACTCGGGAAAACAGCGCTCTATGACCTCGCAAGGGAGGGAACGCTTCCATCGAGCAAAATCGGGAGCAAATGGCTCTTCAGTAAACGAGACCTGGACGCGTGGGTACGGTCGAACATTCCCCTCGAACAGTTCTTCCTCAAGACTCCCGCCCACATCGAGGAAAACCTCCAGCTACGCGAGCCCCAGGTCGAAGCCTACAAGGCCCTGTATGAGTACTTCAAGACGAGCAAGAAGCCGGCGATCATACAGATCCCCGTTGGTTGTGGAAAGTCAGGTATCGCGGCCATCGCGCCCTTCGGGATCGCGAAAGGACGAGTGCTTATCATCGCGCCGAACCTGACGATCAAGGAAGGAATCTTCGAGTCCCTGGACGTCACGAACAAACAGAAGTGCTTCTGGCGGAAACGTAACATCCTCACCGACGAGGCAATGATCGGCGGGCCGTTCGCGACAACCCTTGACACCGGGAACCTGTCGGTCTGCGAGAAGTCGCACTTCGTAATAACGAACGTCCAGCAACTCGCCACCAACCCCGAGAAGTGGCTGCACCAGTTCTCGCGCAATTTTTTCGACATGATCATCGTGGACGAAGCGCATCACTCCCCGGCCGATAGCTGGCGCAAAGTCCACGAGCACTTCAAGGACGCCCGCGTGATCAACATGACTGCGACGCCCTTCCGTGGTGACGCGCAAGAGATCGAAGGGGACCTGGTCTACCGGTACCCGTTCAAGAAGGCGACCTTCAAAGGGTACATCAAGCGCATCACCGCATCGTACGCGGCACCGACTGAATTGGAGTTCACGGCGAAGGGCGAGACGAAGATCTATACGCTGAACGAGGTCCTCGCGATGAAGGAGAAGGACTGGTTCAGCCGCGGCATCGCGCTCTCCGAGCCCTGCAACCAAACCATTGTTGATAACAGCCTGCAGCGGCTCGAACAACTCCGCGAGACCGGCACCGCGCACCAGCTCATCGCCGTCGCGTGCAGCGTGAACCACGCCCGCAAGATCGTCCAGCTCTACGAGGCGCGTGGGTTCAAAGCAGACCTGATCTACAGCGAGATGGACGAGGACAAGAAGACTGAGGTGAAACGACGCCTCACGAGCGGCGAGCTCGACTGCATCGTCCAAGTACAAATGCTCGGCGAAGGATTCGACCACCCCAAGTTGAGCGTCGCGGCGATCTTCCGGCCCTTCCGGACCCTCGCACCCTACATCCAGTTCGTCGGCCGCATCCTGCGGGTGATCGTCCAGAACAGCCCCGGCCACCCGGACAACTACGGGCACGTCGTCACGCACTCCGGCATGAACCTCGACGAGCGACTGCGCGAGTTCAAGCTTTTTGAGAGCGACGACCAGAAGTTCTGGGAGGAAGTCATCGGCGGGAAGGAACCCGAGCCCCCGGCGAACGTCAAGAGCGGCGCGGCACGCATGCGACTCTCGGAGCAAGCGGTCGTGAACTACGAGATCGTGGACACGATTATCGAGGAGCAGTTCACGTCCGCCGAACAGGAAGATATCATCAAGGAATTACGCGAGAAGCTGGAGTCCCTCGGCCTGGACCCCGAACAGGCGGACGCGATCGTGCTCTCCAAGACGAGCACAAGGACGACCTCCAAGGCCGCTGCCCCCTACCAAGTACTCCCGCAGCGGGAGTGGGAGACGAGAAAGAAGGGGCTGAACGAGCAGGTCAACCGTGCCGCGAATCTCCTCATCAACCGGCTCGGGATCAACCGCGCCGGACGGGAGCTCATCAACGCGGGCGTCGCGGCGACAAACAACTTCGTGGCGTGCGTCACCCTCGTCAACAAGGAGCTCAAGAACAAGTACCCGCAACCACGCCAGCATTGGAGCACAGAACAGTTCGAGACGGCCACCGCCGAGCTCGAAAGCATCCTGAACGTCCTGACGCGCCGGTACAAGGGAGTGCTCAATGGCAAAACCAAAGGGTAAGATCCCGTCGCTCCTCGCCATCTCCACCGGCACGCCAGAACCGCACACCTGCGGAAAAGCGACACCATGCGACCGCTGCGAGGAGATCGTCGTCAAAGGTCAGCGTTGTTTTAAGATACCCAAGGTCAAGAGCGGGTTCACGGGCCATCCCATCTTCTGCATCGCGTGTACGATAGCCATCATCGAGCAGACCAAAATCGAGTTACTGGTCGTAGAAAAGGACGCCCGATTGAACAGCTAGGACGATAAAAAGGAACGGGAGGATTGGCTGCTTTATGGATGGAGAACTGCGAGGCATGCGCGAAATCAGCCACCGCGCGGAGGTAATTGCTAGTTGTGACCTCGGAATAGTTGCGACGCTGCAGTTCCTCCAGCATCATCCTGCGTAAATGATTCACGAGAGTCTCCTTTCTTTGTGACCCACGCTAACTCAATGTCTTGCGGAATTTCCCGGTCCACGACACGCGCAGCGTCCGCCGCACCAGCGGCTCAGTCCTCGTCGGCTACGCGGAAGTAATCGCCCGCCGCAGCTTCCTGGGCGGTTCAGAAACGGCGTTCTGGGAAGTGGCCCGCAACGAATCCCCGATTTTGGACGGATTGTCGTCCATTCGGAAATTACCCTCGGACTCGACGTATCAGCGGTTTCAAGGAACTCGCATTAGCGGGGACTGACCCGCCAAGTAATATATTGACACATGCAGCCTTGATGGTGCTATATGTATGCTATATGTATATCTACATGGCCTTCCAATCTCATTCGGAATCGGCTTTCTGACCGATTAGGAGGTTTTCTTCGATGAGTAGCAACAACGCGGCCACTCGCCAGGATGTAGTCATAAACTCCGTGGACCATCAAATCTCTACCCTCGCAAACTCCACCGCCTCACCAAGACAACTGGAAACCTTGCTCAATTCTGAACTCGACCACGACCTTATCGCGTGGCCCCGGCAATACCTTGAAACCTATCTCGATTCCGATGCGACAGGCCGCGTGCCACTGGATGCAGAGCAACTCCAAGATATTCTCGAAGCGGCCTTTGACCGCGATGCAACCCTCGCCCGCGATTACCTCGAAGAATTGAACGGAGAACGCGGACCAAAGACCCTCGGAGACTCCACGCTGCAAATCGCAACCGCACGCACCGAGGGGAAAGAAGCTGAATATGAACTACTGTTCGATCCTATTGATAGCCAGGACCTGAAACACCTCATCGACAAATTAGATATGCGCGCTTGGGAGAAACAGACCGCGCAGATTACTCCGGCTCTCGAAACACAGCCCCATCCCGAACGACGCGAAACTACTACCTCCGTAGCCACGCATTCGCCCGGAAGCGGGGCAGTGGAGCTTCACGACAAAACCACAGGCACCGACGTACGCAAACTGCTTGGAGGTGGCGAACTCCCCGCTGGTCTGCAATCCGCGCTCAGACAGATGGCTCCCGATGCACGCATTGAATACGCGCAGACCGATAGCGGCGCCTACCGGGGTGGCATCATCGGCGAGACCGAGAAGAATCTCATCCAGCAAATCACTTTGCACACCGCGGTTGTGCACCGGAAAGACCTTCTCGACATGATCCCGGCTGTCGGCGAAAACGTGCGCATCGCCTACAGCAACGACATTGCCCGTGTGCTCCCCGTCAAGGAAAGGAGCAAGACGCAGGAGTTGGGACGTTGAGACACCCACCTGCTTACCGGAAGCCGAGGGACCCTGGCTACGTCGGCGGCTTCTACTGGACCCCGACAATCGTTGGTTTCATGGGGCTTTTCTTAACCAATGTCCTTGCCACGCAGTTTGTTGCCTGGCGCTTCGAATATCAGCCCGCGCTCGGCCCCGCCTTGGTCCGTGTCGGCTCTTTCTACCTTTACGCGCCTTATAAATGGCTTGTATGGGTGTGGACGCAGGGAGGCACGGGGGACATTCGAATCACACTTCCGTTGCTTGTGGGCGCGGGCATTATCGTGGGCGGCGCGTTCGCCTCCGGCGCTCTCTTTTTTCTCCTGAATCTGGCTCGCACCAAGGCGCTCTCGAAAAACACCGAGGACCTTCACGGTTCGGCGCGGTGGGCCACGAAAGCCGATATCGCGGAAACCAATCTGATTCAGGCGAAGCAGGGTGTGTATGTCGGAGGCTGGCACGAGCAGTCCATCAAGCACCTCCACTACTTGAGGCACAACGGCCCGGAACACATCCTCGCGTTTGCTCCCACACGGAGCGGCAAAGGGGTAGGGATCGTCATTCCTACCCTCCTGGCGTGGGCGGAAAGCACCGTGGTCTACGACATTAAGGGTGAGAATTGGGCCAAGACCGCGGGTTTCCGCAGTCAATCTGGGCAAATCTGTTTCAAGTTCTCGCCGGTCGAGCCCGAGCACTCTTCCCGATTTAATCCACTGTCAGAAATTCGCCTATTCACCGATCGCGATGTTTCCGACGCCCAAAACATAGCGAACATGCTCGTCCGCACCGGGGAAGACAGTCCGCAGGAACGCTACTGGCAGGACGCCGCCGCGTCCATCACTGCGGGGATGATCCTGCATGTGTGCTACGCCGCCGCTCTCGAAGGTCGGCAGGCATCTCTCAGCCTGCTC
>Ga0182024_10026974_pt1 | contig 10073 bp, 7 predicted proteins | sample P32metaG_FD_120480 | JGI IMG/M metagenome (GOLD analysis project Ga0182024, IMG submission 120480) | Permafrost microbial communities from Stordalen Mire, Sweden - P3-2 metaG (Illumina Assembly) | ecosystem: Environmental > Terrestrial > Soil > Wetlands > Permafrost | place: Sweden: Stordalen...
CCACAGCAGTTACTCCCCTAGCGCCGCCGTAGCGGAGCGAAGCCCCTACACAGCGCAGCGCAGCGGAGGCGGCGCCACATCCGGCCTCGACCTTCTGCAGGGGCGCTTTTTCATAATGCATTGCCCCCGCATCGCTGCGCCGCCGTCTACCTTGGTCGACCGAGGAATAAGACGTAGCCGTCAGGGTCACAAATCTCGAAGCCGCGAAGACCATCGTGGGTATCCTTCAGGGGCACGCTGAATGCTGCTCCACCATCGGCAGATCGATCGGCAAATTCGACGGCGAGTGCATCCGGGTCTGGCGTGTAGACAAAGGCATCCCACCGCATGTGGGGATTACGCTTTGGGTTCGGCAGCGGCACCATGCCTTTATCGGACTTGACGAAGATCTGCGCTCCGTCTCGGCCGATGATGGCGGGCCGAGCGATGCTTAAAAGTAAAGGAGCTGCATCGTTTGAGACCGGCCGCACCATTCTTTCCAGGGCGACCGAGCATTTTAGCTTCTAGGCCCCCGGCAGTACATGTAGTGGCCATATGGGTTCGGGTGCACTCCGGGTCCCCCATCGGTAATCTTGCCCCGGTTACCGGCCCAGCTTAGTCTGAAGAAGCATGCCGCTTCGCTGCCTGCTGTTTTCCTCCGATGAGGGAACGGCCGAGCCCATTCGCCAGGTGTTGGCCGGTCTCGGCGTAGAGGGGGAATACTGTTCGGAGCCGACAGCGGCGATGGAGAGAGTCGCCAGCCAGAACTATCAGATCGTCATTATCGATTGGGATAAACAACCGGAAGCGGGAGAGTTGCTGGCGACAGCGCGGCAACGCAAAGCCTCTGAACGACCGCTGACGCTGGCAATTGTGAGCGACGATAGCAGCGTTCCCAAGGCACTGCAGGCAGGGGCGAATTCGATTTTGCGCAAACCGCTGCTTGGCAATCACGTGAGAGATACGCTGACAACCGCTCGCGATTTGCTGCGGGCAAAGCAGGAATCGGCGACGGCTGTGGCCCATGCGGCGGCTGCGGGAGTATCTTTGACACCTTCAATTCAGGCGCCTTCCTCAATTCAGCCGACAACCGCCGGAACTGTGAAGGAACGAACACTACGCGCGGGAGAGTTCCTGAATGCTGCGCCGTCGGCTCCGGGGTCGGAGTTTGTCATTGAGTCTGGCGCAAATTCCTCTTTGCATTCACCCTCGATCGAGTTTGTGAAACCTCTGCAGGATTTGGAGGCGGTCGCGTCTCCGGTGACGGACGAGGAACCAGCGGAAAAGAAGCCGGGTTTGAACTCGGCGGCGTCATTTTCAGGGAATCCAATCCTCGGAGCTTCGGCATCGGCAACCTCGGTTTCGGCAATTCCGGTTTCTGCGGCCCCGGTGTCATCGCCTCCGCCGGATGGACCGCGCGGCCTGGACTGGTATTTGAGAACACGCGCGGGCGCATCCTCCACAATTGCCGCGCCAAGCGTGGAACCAGCTCCGCATACTTCGGGAAACTCGGAATTGCTTGGGTTTGACCAGATGACTTCGGCTCCATCTTCATCTTCATCCTCGGCAACTTCATTCCCGGCGGCTCAATTTCAGCCGGAGCACTCTGAGGAAGAATCCGTTTCTGAACCAGGGCCGAAACTGCCCAGAGTTCCAGCGCCCGCCATTAAGGAACGAAGCAATCAGGAGCGAAGCGTACAGGAACAGAAAAAAGAGGCAGAACTCTTCGCCTATATGGATGGGAAGACCGGCGATTCCGCTGAGGTCGCCCGGCCGAAATCAAGGCTGGGCAAGGGCGCGTTCGCAGTGGCAATCGGTCTGGCGAGCTGCGCCATTGTGGCTGCGCCGCAAGCGCCGTGGCACTCGCAGATGCGAAGCTTGTTGATTCGGGGGAGACGATCGATGCACGGCTGGCTGAATCCGCAACCGGTCACGCCAGCGCAAGCGCCGGTGGCTCATGAAGACTTTGGCCGGGCCGGCGACGAATATAAGATGCCGGTGGAAGAAAATATTCCGGATGCCACGACCGATCCTTCGCAAATTCAAGTAGTGCCCGTGGTCGATCCGACGGCGAAGAAGCCGACGAGCGACCCGAACTCCCAGCAGCCAGCAGCATCCGGGGATGGCACCGGTGCGAGCAATGGCCAACGCCCAGGCGTTCCCGAAACTTCTTCCCTTCCGCCCAGTGGACCGGCAGCGGGCGGGGCGTCAAGTTCGGCTCCGGCGGTTGCGCCTGTGACGCCGGACCAGCCGACGCCGAGTTTGCCAGCCAATTCCGGAACTGGTCCGACGCAAACCGCGCCGGCAAAAAATCGGCCTGTGCAGGATCCGACGCCTGCCGCCAATGTGCCCTCGAGTTTGAAATCACAGATAGCTTCGATGACTCCTGACGCCAGCGGGAACCGAGCGCCTGAAACTGCCATGGATTCGATTGAGCCGGTGGCTGTCTCCGAGGCTTCGGAGCGGGCGTTGCTGGCCGATCAGCCTGCCATCGACTATCCGGCTAACGCAAAGGGTCAGCAAGGGATTGTGATGTTGCAAGTACTTGTTGGCCGGGATGGCACAGTGCAAGACGCAAAGTTTCAGCAGGGTTCTCTGGCGTTTGCGCGGGCCGCCATCGACGGGGTGAAGCAGTGGAAGTTCAAGCCCTATATCATGAACGGTCGACCGGTTTCGGTGCAGACCGTTCTGACCATGAGCTTTAAATCTACGCCTTAGATTGAGCGATCTGTTTTGTTGAAAGCTGGGGTTTGCTCGATTTCCGATTCTCAAGGCAGCGCTAAGACCTTCCGGATTTCAATTGCTGCCGAAAATGCCCGGAAGATGCACCCTGGGGATCGCAAACTGCATCTAGTGATGTAAGGTCTAGGGATATAATAAGTGGAGTTTCTCAGGGAAGCAGTCCTTCCAGAAGAAGACCAAAACTAATGTCCATGAAAACCAAAGCCGCGATTCTTGTCACGTCTTTTGCCGTGTTACTGTTCGTCGTCGTGGGTTCGCTGGGAGGCGTGCACGCTTCCACCAACGACGGCTCTTACCGTCAACTCCAGGTTTACAGTGAAGTGCTCTCGCGCGTGCGCAGTGAGTACGTGGAGGAGCCGAATATTCCAAAGGTGACGGACGGCGCGCTGCATGGACTTCTGGAGTCGCTCGATTCCAACTCCAGTTACATGACGGCCGATGCCTACAAGGCATACAAAGCGCACAAGACAGAATCCAAAGGCGGAATCGGCGCGGTGGTTTCGAAGCGCTTCGGTTATGCGGCAGTGGTCGACGTGTTGCCGGGATCGCCCGCTGAAAAAGCAGGCATTGAGCAAACCGATATTTTCGAATCGATTGAAGGGCAAAGCACGCGGGACATGTCGCTGCCCGAGATTCGCAACATGTTGGCTGGCACACCGGGATCGACCGTGAATGTGGAAGTGGTTCGCGCACGCAAGGCGGAGCCGCAGAAAGTGACGATCACGCGCGATGTGGTGAGCATTCCTCCCGTGGCCGATAAGATGATGGATGACGGCATTGGGTATGTGAAAGTGGAAGCGCTGACCAAGGGCAAGCCGCAGGAAATTGCGGCGAAGATCAAGTCGCTGGAAAAGTCGGGAGCGAAAAAGATTCTGCTCGATCTGAGAAACTGCGCCGAGGGAGACGAGAGTGAAGGCGTCGCCGTTGCGAATCTTTTCCTGAATCATGGGACGATCACTTATTTGCAGGGACAGAAATTTCCGCGAGAGGCATTCAATGCCGATCCCGCGAAGGCAATCACGAATCTTCCGGTCGCTGTTTTGGTGAATCGAGGAACATCGGGCGCGGCTGAGATTGTGGCGGCTGCGATTTTGGAGAACGCACGCGGCGACGTGGTTGGCGACAAAACGTTTGGCGACGGCTCGGTGCAGAAGACGATCGACCTACCCGATGGTGGCGCGCTGATTCTTTCGATCGCCAAGTATTATTCGCCCAGCGGCAAAGCTATTCAAGATACGGCGATCACGCCCAACGTTCTGGTGGCGGATGCTGCCGATGACTCCGTGGCTCCGGATGACGATGACAGTACACCCGCGCCGGATCAGGAAGCCGCGCCCAAGAAAACGGTGGATGATCAGCTGAACAAGGCCGTGGAAGTGCTCAAGAGCCGAGCCAGCTGAGGCAGAAAGCAGATTCCTCGGTTGCCGTCGCTTTCGCTCCGGCTGTCCTCGGAATGACAAATGAAATAAGAGGTGATCGCGCGCTGAATTTGGCGCGCGATTTCTTTTGCATGTTCGACGGGTGTCGTTGACAGGCGTCGTATACACGTGTCGGCAGCACTATTCGTCAGCACATGTCGTCAACACATGTCGTCGTCAACACATAACCAGGGCAAGACGCGCTGAGGTGCTATCCTGACCTCGATTCCCCATGAAGTCTCTTTACGAAACTCTGCCACCGGTGGAGGTAGGCGGGCGCCGGCTGGTGGGCCGCGTGCTTTTCGGTCTGCTGGTGCTGGTGGCGATTCTGGTAGGAGCGACGGCGGGACTGTTGCTGGTGTATACGACGGATCTGCCGCAGGTGGATGCGCTGGAGGCTTACCGTCCCAGCTCCATCACCGAACTGTATGACGATCATGAGCAGGTGATTGGTTCGTTCGCATTGCAACGCCGCGTAGTTGTCAGCTATGACGATTTTCCTCCCGTATTGCGGGACGCGCTGGTTTCGATTGAAGACAAGGATTTTTACCGCCACTCGGGCGTTAATTTTGTACGAATCCTGGGCGCGGCCTATCGCGACGTTACTTCCGGAGGGCGTTTGCAGGGCGCCTCGACGCTGACCATGCAGCTGGCGCGCAATCTTTTTCTATCGCCTGACAGATCGTTTCATCGCAAGGTGCAGGAAACGATGTTGGCCATTCAGATCGAACGGCGCTTCACCAAGCCGCAAATTTTTACGCTCTACGCAAACCAGATTGCTCTGGGACACGGCACGTACGGATTTGAGGCGGCGTCGGAATTTTATTTCAGCAAGTCCGCGAAGCAACTGACTCTTGAGGAAGCGGCACTGCTAGCCGGATTGCCGAAAGGTCCGACGGTATATTCGCCGATCAACCATCCTGACCGCGCGCAGAAGCGGCGCAATCTGGTGATCAACGCCATGCTGGAAGATGGCAAGATTACGGCTGCGCAGGCAGCTGTGGCGCGTTCGGCGCCGCTGGCGCTGCATTTGGCGCACGACCCGAATTCGCTGGCTCCTTATTTTGTGGAGGAAATTCGCCGCTACCTGGAAAACAAATACGGCGCCGATCAGGTGCACGAGGGCGGGTTGAAGGTGTACACCACGCTCGACGTGGATTTGCAGCGAGCCGCGAACCAGGCGGTGCTCGACGGCCTGGCTGCCTATGAACGCAGGCATGGCTGGAAAGGTCATCTGGAAAATGTTGTGGCCGAGGGGATGGTGCTCGACAAATACTTTCATCCCGACTGGGACGATGAACCCGAAGTCAATGGATACATCCACGCGCTGGTGACTTCTGCCGGAACTGGAATTGCTACTCTGAAGTTTGGAAGATATCTGGCCGCATTAGGACAGGCGGACGTGGCCTGGACGGGGCAGAAACTCGCAGACATTCTTAAAACCGGAGACGTGTGCTATGTCAGGATTTTGACGCTGGGAGTGAATGGTGCGGCGCGCGTAAGTCTGGAGCAGGATTCTGGAGCTCAGGGTTCCCTGCTGGCGATCGACAACGCAACCGGCGGAATCAAGGCCATGGTGGGCGGGCGCGATTTCAACGAGTCAAAGTTTGATCGTGTGACGCAGGCCATGCGGCAGGTGGGATCTTCGTTCAAACCGTATGTTTACACCACCATCATCGATGAAGGAGCGAGTCCTGACGATACCGTTCTCGATGAACCCGTCAGCTTTGAAACTCCCTCCGGACCTTATTCTCCGCACAACTACGACGAAAAATTTGAAGGCATCATTACCCTGCGGCGCGCGCTGGCCCAGTCGCGCAACATCCCGGCGCTGAAACTGGCCAACAAAGTTGGCATCAAGAGTGTGATCGACTATGCGGAACGTTTCGGCATCACGGCGAAGTTGCCGCCGTATTTGCCGGTGGCTCTGGGTGCGGCGGAAATTACGTTGATGGAGCAGACGTCGGCTTACAGCGTATTTCCCAACGATGGAGTGCGCGTGATCCCACGCTACATTACGCGCGTGACCGACTATGAGGGACGAGTGTTGGAAGAGGATTTTCCCGATGTGAAGGATGTGATCAGCGAGCGCACCGCCCGCATCATGACTTCGATGTTGCGGGAAGTTGTGCTGCACGGTACTGGGATCGCGGCCGCGAAGTTGCCATTTTCCGTGGCCGGCAAAACTGGCACTACCAACGATTTTACCGATGCCTGGTTTATGGGATTCTCGCCAACCATGACTTGCGGAGTGTGGGTGGGCTACGACGAAAAGAAATCTTTGGGGGCGAAAGAAACCGGAGCGCACGCCGCGCTGCCCATCTGGATGAATTTCATGACGGTGGCGATGGCGGGCAAGGATGCGGGAAATTTTCAGGCTCCGCCGGCGGCCCTGCATGCGGTCGCGCAAAAAGTGGATACGCCGGACGAAGCGCCGGCCACGGAAGAAGCGCATTAGGGGATCGAGGGAGAATCGATGAAACGAATTTTGTTGGTAGCGGCGCTTGCCGGGTCATTGTTGATGACGATTGGAATGGCGGCGCAGATGACCGAAAAAAATGGCGAGAACAAAACCGCTATCGAGCACGTTCTACGCATGCAGCAGGAGGCGTGGAACCATCACGACCTCGACGCCTTCGTGGCGGCGTACTGGAATTCTCCAGATGTCACTTTTTTCTCGGGCGGGAATCAGACCGCAGGCTGGCAGGCGACGCTGGACCGTTACCGGGCAAGGTATGCAAGTCCGGGACACGAGATGGGACACTTGGAATTTTCCGGCCTGCGCATTGAGATGCTGGGGCCAGAGGCAGCATTCGTCCGCGGCGAATGGCATTTGACGATGCCGGATGGAAAAGCTCCGCACGGGCTGTTCACACTAATCTTTCGCAAATTTCCTGAGGGATGGAAGATTGTGCACGACCACACTTCGGTGGCGGAATAGCTCTTAGCTCTTAGCTCTCTTGCCTCTTGGCTTTTAGCTTCTGGCTTCTTGAATTTTCTGCTCACTGTTCTTATTCGAACGCGAATCACTTCTTCGCACGCACTTTCACGAGCGTTCCTTCCGGCAGAGTTCCCTGTATAAGCTCGATTGCGCCATTGCGCACTATGCCTTCGAATTCCTGTTGCGAATGAGTTTGGGCCAAAGGCCCGCGGACGAATGCGTTCGCGGCTATGTGAGCGGTGGTGGTTGCTAAATCCGCGGGCGAGGGCGCCCGCGCCACACTTCGACCCATACCTTTGTCCATTGCCTCATTCGCTAACCTGTCGGCTTCCTGATTCTGCGCGCGAAGGGCATGGCCGATGGAGAACCAGTCGAGTTGCGCGATGAGTTCTTTGGCACGGCCGTGCAGATCTTGCAGGGTCGCATTTTTTACTTTGTAAATGCCTTTGATCTGCCGCACCAGGAGTTCGGAATCGCTGATGAGCTTGAGCGCCTTGGGGCCGTGCTGGATTGCATATTCAAGGGCGGCTATGAGGCCTTGGTACTCGGCAAAATTATTGGTCTGGTGTCCGAGATATTCGCTCAGAGCGGCGACCTTGCGGCCAGATTCGTCCTGCACCACTACACCATAGCCGGCTGGTCCAGGATTGCCGCGGGCACCGCCGTCGCTGTGCGCAATCAGATAGTGCTGCGGAGGATTCTCGCGAGCTTCGAAGAGGTGTTTCGTTCCAGGGTTGCGCGAGGGATACATGGTTCGAGTTTACAACGAGGCTGATCGCTAGGCGGGCTCGGCCTTCACGACTACCTGCCTTCGAGCTTCGCTCGAATGGACAGCCCCTTTGACGTCGCTCAGGGCAGGCTAAGGCGGCGGTCCCCACATTGTCTGATCTTTTGTGTCTGATCTTTTGTGTCTGATCTTCTATCGGCCGGCGGCGAGCCGCGTGGCCAGGCGTGGGGGGAGTTTCGCGGCGAAGATTCGATCTTGCGCGACTTTTAAATTGTAGGGCGTGCGACGGAAGTGGACGACCTGAGCGTCGGTATCGTAAAGCGCGAAGGCGGCGCGCCAGTCCCCATCGCGAGGCTGGCCCACGGAACCGGGATTGATGAGGTAGCGCGCCTCGGCCTTCAGCTGCAATGGAATGGATTCGGCCTGGCCCACCGTGCGGTACTCCGGGCGAAAGCCGTCAGCGGAGGAATCGTTGACAAAAAATCCGCCCTGCAGATGCGTATGTCCAAAGAACGTTAAGGGAGTGGTCCGGGTGATCAGCGGCGCGAGAGCATCTCCCAGCGAAACCACATATTCATCTTCATCGTTGGGAGAGCCGTGAACCAGCTGCACCTGAGGAAAATCGGGCAATGCAATGGGGCCCTGCGGCAGAGCGCGAAGCCAGTCGAGATTTTGAGACGTCAACGCATTGCGGGTCCAGATAGCGGCCGATGCGGCCATGGGATTGAAGTCGTCGAGTTCCAAAAGTCCCGTGACCGCCTTGTCATGATTGCCGCGCACGAAGATTTTTCCCAGGTCGCGAGAACGGGCAGTCACTTCGTTGGGACTGGCGCCGTAGCCGACGATATCTCCGAGATTCACCACCGCGTCGAACGACGGAGCGGCGGCAAGGCTGGCTTCGAGCGCTTCAAGATTGGCGTGGATGTCGCTTAGCAGCAGTATTCGCAAGGCTTGAGATCACCGGACGAACTGCCGATTATAGACCGGGCAGAAGAAATAAGGAGTCCGGTGTTTCGGGATTCCTTTCAAGATGCAGGTAAGTTCGAATTTTGCTGGGTCAACAAAGAGTTTACGACTGGGCAGCGGGCCCAGTGTCCGGAAGAAACCTGAAGCAGCGGAGGAAAATCCTGGGCGCACTCGGGAATACGAAATTCGCAACGCGGCTCAAAAGCGCAGCCTGTGGGCATGGCTTGCAGGGCGGGGACGGTACCTTCTATGGTTTGCAAGGGACGTCCGCGGTCAGTTCTGAGATTGGGCACGGCGTGCAGCAGGCCTCGAGTATAAGGATGCGCGGGCTGGCGGAAAACATCTCTTTTGGATCCGAGTTCAACCAGGCTGCCAGCGTACATGACTGCGACGCGATCGGCGACCTGCGAAACCACCGCGAGATCGTGAGAGATGAAGAGCATGGCCAGTCCGAATTTGATGCGAAGTTGAGCGAGCAGTTCAAGAATCTGCTCCTGGATGGTGACATCGAGCGCCGTGGTTGGTTCATCGGCGATTAAAAGTTGAGGGCGGTTCACGATGGCCATGGCGATCACGATGCGCTGGCGCATTCCTCCGGAGAGCTGGTGGGGATAATCACGCGCACGGCGTGCGGCATCGGGAATGGCAACGTCGTTCATGGCCTCAACGGCACGTTGCCAGGCGTCATGTTTCGAAATGGAGTTGTGCGCAACCACCGCTTCGGCAATCTGATCTCCCACGCGCATCACTGGATTGAGCGCGGTCATCGGCTCCTGAAAAATCATGGCCATGCGCGAGCCGCGCAACTTGCGGATGGCTTCGTCGTGAAGCGCGGCTAAATTGCTGGCTTCGCCTGCGTCTGCCGCGAAGAATATTTCTCCGGAGATTCGAGCTTGTGGCGGCAGCAGCCGCATAATCGCGAGCGATGTAATCGATTTACCGGAACCAGATTCACCGACAAGACCCAGAACTTCGCCGTGCGCGATTGCAAAGCTAAGATCGCGGACAGCTGAAAGGGTCTGATTTTGTGCGGGGATCGCTTGAGTGGGGATCGCTTGAGTTTGTGTGGGGAGGGCTTGTGTTTGTGTGAGAGCAGCCGCCCTCGGCTGTCCGGCTGCCCCCGGGGCAGCAGAGTTTTTCCGACCAGGAAATTCGATGCTTAAATGGCGGACGTCGAGCAGTGGCTGCACGATTTCAATGTTAGCAGCGCTAGCGAAACCCGTCGCCTCGCGGGCGGGGGGCCCGCTGTGCCGCGGCGCTCTCCAGACGCTCTTCGAAGGTCACTTCCAGCGCCAGCGCC
>Ga0182024_10026975_pt1 | contig 10073 bp, 12 predicted proteins | sample P32metaG_FD_120480 | JGI IMG/M metagenome (GOLD analysis project Ga0182024, IMG submission 120480) | Permafrost microbial communities from Stordalen Mire, Sweden - P3-2 metaG (Illumina Assembly) | ecosystem: Environmental > Terrestrial > Soil > Wetlands > Permafrost | place: Sweden: Stordalen...
GGATGCGCATGCGTGTTTCGTTGCGGCCCGGGAGAGTTCAGACCTCGTAGATATCGACCGGTCCCGAACGGCCACGCAGATTCACTGAGCCGAGAGCCCGCGCCTCAATTTCATCCTTGACCAGTTGATACGTGGCGCCGCTGATGATGATCTGGTCAGGTTGCGCCACGCCGGATTCGAGCCTCGAGGCGGTATTGACCACATCCCCCAGCACGGTGAACTCGCGGCGCTTGGGTGAGCCTATATCGCCGACGAGAGCGCATCCGCTGTTGATCGCGATACGCATGTGGAGTTCAGGTTGGTCGCGTGTGGCGTTGAAAGCGACAAGCGCCTTGCGCATATCGAGGGCCGCCCGGACGCATCGCACCGCGTGGTCTTGCTGTGGAAGGGCTGCGCCAAAGGTAGCCAGAATCGCATCGCCAATAAATTTATCGAGCGTTCCTTCATGGGCGAAGATGACATCGATCATGGCTTCAAAAAATTGGTTCAGCAACCGTGCGACTTCGGGCGGAGTCATCAGCTCGGCGATGGTCGTAAAGCCGACGATGTCGGCGAAGAGCACGGAAATCTGTCGCTCTTGCGCAATGAAGCTGGCGCCAGTTTCGTTTTCTCCCTCCAGAATGCGTTCGATAACGCGGGGGGAGTGATAGCGCTGCAGGCGTTCGCGGTGGCGCCTCTCTTCCAGCAGTCGCGCCGCCAGCCTGGCATGCTCGATAGCCACTGCGGCGTAATTGGAAAGGGTAGTGAAGAGGTTCAGGTCCCCGGCGCTGAACCTGCTGCTCTCCGGATTATCGACATACAGGATGCCGATAACCTCGGTGTCGTGCCACAGTGGAGCGCACATGCAGGAGCGGATGTCTTGCAGGAGAATGCTCTCGGACGCCTCAAATCGCGAATCGAATTGTGCGTCTGAGGCGAGTAACGCCACGCGATCTTTAAATACGGTTCCTGCAATGGTGCGGCTGATGGTGGCGCCATGGGCGGGCGAGCCGTCGCGGCAGCGAGCGACTCGGGGTACCAGTTCGCCGCTTTTCTCATCCATGAGCATCAAGAACGCACGATCCGCATGAGTCATTTCGAACGTCAGCGCGATAATGCGATCAAGGATCTGGGAAAGAGAAGTGGAACGCACGAGTTCGCAGCTGACGTCAGACAACATGGCGACGAGACGATTGCCGTCGATTTCACGCGTTTTCGCATCGGTTCCCAGGGAACGTGGCGCCGCAAACCTGGCAAATGGCAGGGTGACGGTTGCATTCGTAAAGGTATGCATTCCCGAGAGCGCCACCTGCTCCGGAGCCGGCTCGCGCACGGTGAATTGCATTTGCCCGAGCGACACAACATCGCCGTCCCGGAGTTCGGCGCGAGTTATGAATTCGCCGTTTTTACAGGTGCCTGCGCTGCTGCCCAGATCTTCGACGAAGCAACGGCCTTCTTTGACCTCAAAGCGCGCATGGCGCCGGGACGCGCCTGGATCCTGTATCACCAGATTGCAAACTTGTGACCGGCCTACGAGCGTCTCGCCCTCGGGCAGAAGAAACATTTGGTTCTGGGTGCCGTCACTGTAGGTCAGCTTAAATATCGAGGTTTTCGCCCGGGCCTCGATATGATCCCTGCTCCGCTCGCCGAGCAACCGGCTCAATTCCTCGGACTCCTCCGAACTCACGGGAACTCCTATGACGCCTACGATCGCCGGCGATTGCGACGGAGACGTGAGTGCCGCCGACATCGAACGTCCAAAAGTCGGCAGGGTCAGTTTACACGCAGAGGGCTGCGAGCGAGAGGGACACGCGGAGTCGGGGCCGATTGAGATCTGTGCGGAGCAGAAGATGTTTTTGCGCCGAATTTCCACTTTTTGTCACGTCATTTCCACAGCAGTAAATTCCAAGAGCCGCTAGCATTTTCGTTGGCGAAGAGTACTATTGCTTTCAACGGAAGAGTGATCTTCCAGAAGGGGAGAGCGGAGTAACGGTCATCTCCGAGAATCGGCAACGAGACTCGGTCCAGGCAACTGGAAACGGACGGCAGTGAAAAACTTTTGCAGTGAGTGTGGTCATGGAAGAACGCGGAAACTGCGGGCGTAAGCTCGTAGGTGCCGGGTAATTCCGGATGACAAGCGTTGTGATCTGGAGCCGAACCGGATCTCCGAAAATCGGAACAGAGAGGGCGAGGTCTCGCAAGAGAAATCGCCCTCTCGTTTTTTGTGCGTATCGCAACTGGATGCGGAGACTTCTTCGACGCTCAATCAGGAATATGTGTCCCGGAGAGGATTCTGGGCGGGAAGAGGGCCCAGGGGCTAAAGCATGTGCGTGAGAACCTCCCGATTGCAAAATGAGTCCCGGAGGGACGGCTGAACTTCAGGCTTGTCCAAATTAGGTCGGCGAGCTCTGGCGGATTTGATCTCCCAACCACGGTCATTGGCTCCGGATGGGGCACCCGTCCAGGGAAGAGGGCTTCGTTCTTTGCTCGCACCACGGCAACGCCGATGAACTCCACCAAGGCTGCTAACCCAACCTGATTTCGACCCTGAGGCCGCAGGTTCGGTTCTCCTAATAAAACGATACGAGAGCGTCTCCCGCACCCGCTAATTTGGACAGCGATGGCGGTGGATTGCGGCTGTGCCCTCCGCGCTGGGTTTCGCGCTGGCGATGCGGTGTATGTGGGACTTCGGAAGGACGGGGCATGGGACACCGGCTCCGATGGCTCCGCCGCAGAGGCTGGTGGTAATGGGGCTGTACCGGTATGTGCGGAATCCGATGTACCTCGGGTTCTTTGCGGGCTGGGCAGGGCTGTGGGTCATCTTCGGCCGGGCGAGTGTGGCCGCGATTGCATGGGCGTGTGTTGTACTGGCGGCTGTGGGTCTGTTTGTGGCGCAGTACGAGCAGCCGACGCTGCGAAGGAAGTTTGGCGCAGACTACGAAGAGTACTGCCGGAATGTCCGCGCCTGGATTCCACGGAAGCGTCCTTGGGTGAGGTGAGAGGCTCTGAGCGCATGGAGCCATGATGATTTGGCTGGTGTGGCCGATCGCCGCTGCGCTAATGTCTTGCCTCGCGGCAATCCAAACATGCTTACGCCGCGTATCTGGAGGAGGCCTCATTTCATCGCGTGAATGGAAGTGAACCATGGATTTTGCGTGGGAGCGACTGGACGGGCGGCCGCTGGTGTACGCATCTCTGGGCACGCTGCCACGGAGAACTTATAGGCTCCTCACGGTAGCCGTTCGGCTACCATTTCCCCGCCCCGCGACGATGGCAGAGAAAGCTAAGTTGTTGGAGATTAATAAAAATCGCGGCCCAGCAAATTGGGTTTGCGTTTGGCCACGTGCATGCAATAGGTAAGTGCGTCAAGACCTGGCGCACTCAGCGATTGGTTCCGAACCACAAGAGCCCCGGGAGGATTTTATGAAGTTCGCCGTCACTTGATTTTTTAGACGGCGTTGAACCCAGACGGCCACGCAAACCAGCGAAGGCTTAGTTGGGTTCAATCCCTAACGGCGACTCTTCTCACAGCGTTTCATCGATTCCTTTCGGGGGGAAGGAATCGTTGAAATCGAACGAGGAGAGTCGTCGTTAGTTCTTGGAACAACCAACAAAAAAACAAAAAACTTCAAGCGGACGGGAAGCTTTTGCGCCGGCAGTGCAATACAAGACAGGAAGCATTCACTGCTGTTGTAAGCGAAAGGAAAAGAAATGGGACGGTCGTTTCGTTTTGCCGCATTCCGTTGCGCCGCGGCTTTGCCGCTATGCTGGGTTGCTTGCGTTGTCAGCAACGACGTCGCCTTTGCACAGATTGGGAAGATAACAACTTTCCAGGCAGGCTGCTCTGGAGATGGCACAGTTTGTCCAGAAGGAGTGGTCATTGGATTTCAAGGAAACCTTGAGGTGGTAAAGAACCAGCCATACAGAGCGCAAGTCACCACGGAAAGCACGCGGACGCTTTCGGATGGCTCACACATCACGCAGAACACTACGGCGATGATCGCGCGCGACAGTGAAGGAAGGACCGTCCGCGCCGAAAAGCTTGACAACGGTCCAACGATCACTGTGATCTTCGACCCTATAGCGGAAAAACACATTGATTACATCTCGGACAAGAAAGTTGCTCATGTGCTGCCGTTGCCAAGCGCAAGCGCGTCGTCATCAGGAGAGCCAATGGCCATCGGCTCTGCCTTTTCCGGGTCCCCCGCGGGTCCGGGAGGCAGTGCGGTTGGCTTCTTCGCGAAGGGTCGCGCGATTTCGTCTCAACCGGGCAGCAAAGCCAACACCACAACACAATCTCTTGGTACGAAGACAATCGAAGGGATTGAAGTTACCGGGACTCGCAGCGCCAGCACCATAGCTGCCGGCGCCATTGGAAACGACGAAGACTTAACCACGACCCGTGAAGAATGGTATTCGCCGGTGCTGAAGGTCGTTGTTCAGAGCACGCAGAACGATCCGCGCTTTGGTCAGACAACGTACACCCTCATGGATATTCAGCAGGGTCCGCCCGATGAAGCATTGTTTCAGGTGCCAGCGGATTACAAGATCGAGCAAATTCCGATGCCCAAGCCAGCGAGCTAATAAACTTTGAGCGCCCAGGAAGTTCTTGCGTCGAAGATGCAATACAAGGCAGGAAACATTCATTGCTGTGGTCAAGAAATGGCACCAGGAAAAAGACCTCGCGGGAGAACGCCGATCCTGAGGCTCAACTCCTCGACCGTCTCAAGCAACGAGATGAGGGGGCCTTTTTGGACCTCTATGATTGCCATCGGCTTTCTGTGTATCGGTTCCTGATGCACATGACGGGGTCGGTTGCCGTTGCTGAAGATCTCACCCAGGGGGTATTTGTGGCAATTCTTGACGCGATATGTTCTGGGACGATCGGACAATTTGACCCAGGAAAGGGGACCCTGGAAGGGTATCTTCTTGGAATCGCCAGGAATCTCGCCCGGGAGGAGCATCGTAAAACCCATAGACTTGTTGCTTTGGAGAGTGTCTTTGAAACTCCAGAATGGAATCGGCTTTTGGATAGGTTTTGCCGTGAGAATCAAACCCAAGATGCTGAGACTCTCCTTGCAGCACAGTCTGAGTTGAAGCTGCTTTACAGCGCGATTCTCGATCTGCCCCATCCGTATCGCGAGACAGTGGTGTTATGCAGCCTGCAGGAAAAGAGCTATCGGGAGGCCGCCGCCCTTCTGCAATGTTCCGAAGGAACGGTTGCCTCGCGCCTGAATCGCGCCAAGACCTTGCTGGCAGCAAAAATGCGGGGACCAGCGGCAAATGAAGTGAAGGCGTCTGCGAGCTGACCAAGATAGGAGTATCAGGATGTTGCAACCGCGACCAAAGCCGACCGCCGATGCACCCCGCGTGGAATATCTGCTGGGAGTGTTGAGGAGCCTGTCGGCGCAAGGTCCACCTCCCGCCCTCAGAGAGCGTCTCGAGCTTCTAACGTTCGAGCGCTTGAGGAGTGGAGCTGAGCTGGGACGACGGCTTCGTAGTCCACAAGAGGGGCTTCGATCGTGGCTTAGACCGGCTTTTGTCGTCGTCTTGCTCGCCGCCATCGGGACGGTTGCAGCAGTCGTAGCCTATGTTCACCAGTCTGAGTCTTTGCGAGCGGGTATTGAACTCCGAATTGCCCAACCGGGAGTTGCCCAACCTAGGGAGCCTTTCGGCAGCGGTACTTTATCAGCGGTTCTGGCGGCAGTCAGTAAGCCGCCGAAGATTCGCCATGGGTTGCCCAGGTTGGCACAGAACACGACCGCCCGGCGAATGGTCGTCCGCCTTCCGTATTCCAATAGCGCCATCGATACCGGAACAGACGCGACCCTGCGAGTTTCGATGTCACAAGCCGAGCTCGTGTCGCTGGGTTTTCCAATGAACGGAACTCTTCACGATGGCCGCGTGGTTGCCGAATTGACATTAGGGGATGACGGTCTGCCACGGGCAATCAGCGTGAGTTTGCCTCTGGAGTTCGTTAGGGAGAAGAAATGAACCGCTCACGTCCAATGACATTCCACTTTTTGCTGATGGTTCTATCGGCTCTGACTCTTTGTGTCTCCAACAACAGCCAGGCACAGGTGCAGGTTCGGGCAGGCCAAGGGGATTGCTCCGAGGATGCACCCTGCACCGCAATCGCTCACCAGCAGGAAGCGAACACAGCTCAACTCGATACGGTATTCGGAGCTGGACAGGTCGCGATCGTGTCGACAGCGGGTATGGCCGGTTTAGAGGATCAAGCTGCAGCGGTCAAGAATGAACCGTACGAGGCGCAAGCTGTCACGGAGATGAAACAGACTCTCGCCGACGGCTCGCATATTGTCCAAACCACTACGGCAACGGTCGCGCGTGATAGTGATGGCAGAACCGTTCGTGTCCAGAAATTGGGCCCGATGGGCCCGTGGAAATCCGCGGAGTCTTCCTCTGGAAACACCCAGACGCTGACCACTATCTTCGATCCAGTCGCCAAAGAGCACATTGACTATACGTCTGACAGCAAGATCGCTCACGTATTACTCATGCCTGCATTGCCCCCTTCTTCCCGGCTTGGAACGGTTGTGGGGGCGGAGGGTGGATTCAGTGTGTCCGGCCCAGGCCCCACCGGGGGTGCGGAGAATGGATTGACCGTGGCCGGCCCGGGTCCGGTAGGCGCTGTGGTCCAAGGGTTCGCGGTGCAGGCTCGGCCGCTCTCGCCTCAAGCGAGCAGGGGTATGGAAGCCAAGACAGAATCTCTCGGTACGAAGACAATCGAAGGTGTCCAGGTCACGGGAACACGCAGCACCCAGACGATTCCCGCGGGCACAATTGGGAACGATAAGGACCTGAACATAACCCGCGAAACGTGGTACTCGGCAGAGCTAAAGCTCGTGATCCAGAGCACGCAGAGTGATCCGCGCTTTGGTCAAACAACCTATACCCTCAAGAACATTCAGCAGGGTTCGCCTGACGTAACCTTGTTCCAAGTGCCGGCAAACTACACGATCGATAAGATTGTTCCCAGGTTTTTTAAGACACCCGCGCAGTAGAAGGATCAAACTGCGGATTCTCTTGTAATGACATAAATAACCGGGTGTCCATTTGGGTTCGGTTGCAGGGATCCCAGGTCTCAAAAGCGAGACCTGGGGCACCCATCGATTTGTGGGTTAACGGTGGTGTTGGATTTAAGAGTGTTGATGGTTGCTTGGGCTATGTTTGTTTGAGTTCAAGCTATTATGCTACTGTGTTCGCAAGCATGGCTCAATTAACAGGTGACCCACCGAATACCGAAGCGGAGATTAGGATCGAGCGGAACGGGCCTTACTTGCTCACCAAGGTAGAGCACTTGACCAATTGGCTGGGTGAGGAGATTGCGCTGCAAGCGCAGACGGCATTGTGCCGCTGCGGGCAATCGCGTAACAAGCCCTTTTGCGATGGCAGCCATACGGCGGCGAACTTTTCTGGCCAGAATGACCCCAACAGAATTCCCGACAAGCGTGATGTCTTTGAGGGGCAGCAGCTTGAGATCTTTGACAATCGCGGCATCTGTGCGCATTCAGGCTTCTGCACAGACCGTCTGGCTTCGGTATTCCATGTAGGGCAAGAGCCTTTCATTACCCCGAGCGGCGGAAGAATGGATGAGATTATCGCAGCGGTGAGGGCATGCCCCTCGGGAGCACTCAGCTACGGCATCGATCATGTCGAAGCCCGCCACCAGGTCGATCGGCATCGGCCGCCGTCGATCGAGGTCTCCAAAGATGGGCCCTACCGCATTACCGGCGGAATTCGCCTGGCCGACGAACAGGGGAATGTCGTGCCGCGTGCAGACGGCGCTTCGCGAGAGCACTTCAGCCTATGCCGATGCGGGCATTCACAGAACAAACCATTTTGCAGCGGGATGCACTGGTACGTGAAGTTCACCGATCCCATAGCAGCTCCTGAGCACGATCCAACGCTCTTCGAATGGGCAGGCGGATTTCCCGCTCTCTTGCGCATGACGCGGATCTTCTACACCAAATACGTCCCGCAAGATCCGCTGGTCGGACCGCTGTTCGCTAACATGTCCCCGGATCATCCCGAACGGGTTGCGGCTTGGCTGAGCGAGGTCTTCGGCGGACCGAAATTTTACTCGGAACAGTACGGTGGCTACTCGCGGATGATCTCGGAGCACGTGGGTAAGAACATCAGCGAGGAGCAGCGAGCGCGGTGGGTAAAAATGCTCTGCCAGAGCGCCGATGACGCGAAGCTCCCAGACGACCCGGAGTTTCGAGCGGCGTTTGTGGCTTATCTTGAGTGGGGTTCTCGCATCGGCAAAGAGAACTCGCAGCAGAATGCGTTGCCTCCCCCGAATATGCCCGTTCCTCGCTGGTGGTGGGTTTGCAATGCCAAGCCGGGCTCACGAGCCTCAGCGGTGGCTCCACCGGTGGCGACCGCCGTAGCCATAAGCATCCCCGGCCCGGATGAACCTGTCGGTTTTTCCCAGCACGTCAAACCGCTGTTCAGGAAAATGGATCGGGAGTCGATGAGCTTTGTCTTCGACCTTTGGTCGGCCGCCGATGTTCGCACGCACGCGACGGAGATTTTGCGACGACTTGAAAACGGAACTATGCCCTGTGATGGCGCGTGGCCTCAAGACAGGATCCAACTGGTGCGACGATGGATCGCGTCAGGGATGGCTGATTGAAGAGGGGTCAGGCGCCGAACTGGCGCAGATGATGGTCGAGATGTTTGTACATCAGAATTCCCCATTGCTCCGGCGTCAGGCGTCCGAAGAAGCTGTGCGGATGAGCGGTGCATCCTGCCGGCCCGAGCGCGATCACTCGATCGATTAATCCGTTGAGTCGATGACGTTCCGCGATGAACTCTCGTTCGTCGAGCACCACGAAGCCCGGGACTGTTGGAGAATTTCGCCGCATGGGCGCGTCGTCACCGAGTGCCTTGGATTTGACGAAGCCGCCGATGAGCCGCCCGATCAACATGCGCGGGGGAAGCACGTCGCCCAGAGCCTGCTCCATACCCTTGCAACAGTGCGCTACGGTTTGCGCCGGATTCATCTTGCCCCATTGGCGTTCGCTATCGGGTCGTAGCTGGGAGAGCCGTTCTTTGATTTCCTGGGTTGCGTTTGGCTCAAAGATATTTCGCATGCTGAATTGTCTCCTGGCGGAAGCTCGGGCCACGTTGTTTGTATATCCCGATATAAGAATATATGTCAATAGGGATCATGTCGACGTATTCGTCACCCTCGAAACGGATCGACTCTCCTGGGGTACGTTGAGTGTTCCGCGGTTTTCCGAAAGTTTTGCGAGTGTGTTCAATTTGTTCAGAAACGAACACTCACAGTGACCTGTTACATCCGGGTGAAGATGTGGCACGCGCGATTGTTCATAAGTGGACACGGCTTCTTAGTTTCAACCATCCCGGTCCTAAGTCGTCGCAACGCTGATAACTAAACCAAGCTAACTGATTGTTTCGCACCGGAACTTATCACGAACGAAATGCGTAACCACAATTCACGTAGTAGTCGATTCCGCCGTTCATCCAAATTCTTATCGAGGGACACGCATGATCGCCTTGTTTTCCTATCGCACATACCGACCCTATCTTCACTTGAGCGTGAGCTTGCTTCTTCTTACCGCTCTGATGTTGAGCGTTTATGTGGCCTGGGCGCAAACGTCCGAACTCAAAATCGCGTCTTCGCCAGCGCGCATTGCTCGGGACATGGAATTGATCCGTATCGCCGAACAGGAGCATCGTCCCGAAGCGGAGAGAGGCGCTTTGTGGACGCAAGTGGCATTGGAGTACCAGTACGCAGCAGACTTCCTGAAGGCAGAAGATGCGTACAACAAGTCCCTGCATCTGCTGAAGACTGCACCCTCAGCCACGGCGGAGTATGCCACAACACTCGAATGCCTGGAGGCCCTGTATCTGATTTATGGCCGTCTCGATGACGCCGAGAGCGTCGGGAAGCAGGCGCTCGCGGTGCGTAAGAAGCTGGGCAACCCGTCCGGTACCGGGCTTAGCCAGATACATCTGGCGAACATAGCTATTGCGCGGCACCAGTACAAGAAGGCAGAGCGGATAGCCCTACGGGGGATGGAAGGAATGGAGTCTTCCTCGAA
>Ga0182024_10026976_pt1 | contig 10073 bp, 8 predicted proteins | sample P32metaG_FD_120480 | JGI IMG/M metagenome (GOLD analysis project Ga0182024, IMG submission 120480) | Permafrost microbial communities from Stordalen Mire, Sweden - P3-2 metaG (Illumina Assembly) | ecosystem: Environmental > Terrestrial > Soil > Wetlands > Permafrost | place: Sweden: Stordalen...
CGACCGTTCGGCGCCGAGGGAACCGACTCGAGCACGGCTTTCGCACGCGACATGCTCAGGACTCCTCACCACCTTCAGTCTCGCTGTGCTCGCCTTCGAGCACTCGGGCGACCGCCACAACGGTATCCCCTTCGGCCAGACGCGCGACTCGCACGCCCGTCGCGTCGCGGCCCTGCTCGGAAATCTCGTCGACGCCCATCCGGACCAGGTTCCCGGCTGAGGAAAACACGAGGATCTCGTCGCCGGGAGCGACGATGAATGCCGAGACCACCACACCTCGCGCCTCGGTGACCCGCATCCCCCGGACGCCTTGCCCGCCCCGCCCCTGGCGGTTGAAGGAGGCGATCGGGGTCCGCTTGCCGTGGCCGCTCGAGGATACGAACAGTAAGACCCCTTCGTCCCGGGCGACGTCACAGCTCACCACGCCATCGTCGGCGCTCTTGAGCTTCATGCCCCGTACACCTGCGGTCGCCCGTCCCATCGGCCGGACGTCCTCCTCCGAGTAGCGGATGGTCATGCCTTGCTTCGAAACCATGAAGACGTCGTCGTTGCCGGATGTTTGGATGACTCGAACGAGCTCGTCGTCGTCGTTGAGGTTGATCGCGATGAGGCCCGTCCGAAGTGACGAGTCGTATTCCGCCATGCGTGTCTTTTTCACCACGCCGTTGCGCGTCGCGAAGAACAGGTATGCGCCGTCTTCGTAGGTCCGTGTGTCAATCACTGCTTCGATGTGCTCGTCGGGTTGGAGTGCGACGAGGTTGACCAACGCGACGCCACGCGCGGTTCTGTCTTTCATAGGTATTTCGTGCGCGCGTAGGCGGTAGACGCGTCCACGGTTCGAGAAGAACAACAGGTACGAGTGAGCGGTCGATGTCAGCAGGTGTTCGACGTAGTCCTCGTCGCGCAGGTTGCCGCCGCGAACGCCTTTCCCGCCGCGGCCCTGCACACGGAATTGGTCAACCGCGACGGTCTTCACGTAACCCTTCTGCGACAGGACGACCACGAGCTCTTCGTCTTCGATGAGATCGAGGTCGGCGAGGTCGCCGAAGTCGGTGGTGATGTTGGTGCGGCGTTCGTCGCCGTACTTGTCCTTGATCGCGGTGAGCTCTTCCTTGATGACGCTGCGCAGCTTCATGTCGTCACCGAGGATCGCTTCAAGTTCGGCGATCGTGGCTGTCAGCTCGTCGAACTCGTCGCGGAGTTTCTGGCGTTCCAGCGCGGCGAGTCGACGGAGTTGCATGTCCAGGATGTGTTGCGCTTGATCTTCGCTGAACTCGAACGGGGCGACCATGAACGCCTGTTTTGCGGCGTCGGCGGACTCGGAGCCGCGGATCAACGCGATGACCGCGTCGATGGAGTCGAGGGCCCGGAGGAGGCCTTCGACGATGTGGGCGCGGCCCCGGGCTTTTTTGAGCCGGTCCTCGCTGCGACGGGTGACGACGTCGACCTGGTGGCCGACGTAGACCTCGAGTGCCATACGAAGGTTGAGCAACCGGGGCACGCCATCGACGAGCGCCACGATGTTGGCGGCGAAGTTCGTCTGCATGGGGGTGTGCTTGTAGAGCTGATTCAGCACGACCTGGGCGTTCGCGTCTCGCTTGAGGTCGATGACGAGCCCGACGGTGTCGCCCGCGGAGAGGTCGGTCACGGCCCGGATGCCCTCGATGCGACGATCGTTGACGAGATCGCCGATCTTGGCTCCGATCGCTTCCACCGAGGTCTGGAACGGCAGCTGCGACACGAGAATCCGCTGGCCGCCGTTGCGGTCCTCTTCGATCTCGGCTGTGGCACGCATACGAATCGATCCGCGGCCGGTGCGGTAGCACTCGGCGATACCGGCCCGACCGAGAATCATCGCCCCGGTCGGGAAGTCGGGACCGGTGACGAAACGCATGAGGTCTTCGACAGTGGCCTCAGGATGGTCGATGAGGTGCAGTGTCGCGTCGATGACCTCGGCCAGATTGTGCGGCGGGATGTTCGTCGCCATGCCCACCGCGATGCCGCCGCCGCCGTTGACCAACAGATTGGGGAAGCGGGCGGGCACGACGAGCGGTTCATGGTTGCGACCGTCGTAGGTTTCACCGAAGTCGACGGTGTGTTCGTCGATCTCGCCCAGCAGTTCCATCGCCAGTGCAGACAGCCTCGCCTCGGTATAACGCGCCGCGGCGGGCCGGTCGTTGGGGGATCCGAAGTTTCCGTGGCCGTCGATCAGCGGGTAGCGCAGCGAGAAGTCTTGGGCCATCCGGGCCAACGCGTCGTAGATGGACTGATCGCCGTGCGGATGGTATTTGCCCATCACTTCGCCGACCGCGTTCGCACACTTGCGGTGAGGCCGGTCGGGTCGCATCCCCTCGGCGTACATGCCGTACAAGATGCGCCGTTGCACCGGTTTCAGGCCATCGCGCGCGTCCGGCAAGGCCCGGGCAGTGATGACCGACATCGCATAGTCCAAGAAGGAGCGTTCCATCTCCTCTTGGATCTCGATGGGTTCAATGCCGCCGAGCGTTTGTGGTTCGTCAGGCATCGTGCTCCGTCTCGGTGCGTGTCAGATGTCGAGGAAACGCACGTCTTTGGCGTTCGCCTGGATGAAGCCGCGACGGGCGTCGACGTCGTCGCCCATCAACGTGGAGAAGATCCCGTCGGCGGTGGCGGCGTCTTCCACCGACACCCGTAACAGGGTGCGGGTGGCCGGGTTCATGGTGGTCCCACCGAGCTCTTCCCAGTCCATCTCGCCGAGACCCTTGAAACGACTGACCTCGATCTTGCGACCTTCGTGCTGCGCTTCGAACACGGCAAGCGCGGCCTCGTCCTTCAGGTAGGCGCGATCGTCCTTCCCGAGCTTCGCGCCGTACAGAGGCGGCTGCGCGATGTAGACGAAACCCCCGCGCACGATCTCAGGAAGCTGGCGGTAGAAGAACGTGAGCAGCAGCGTGCGAATGTGCGAGCCGTCGACGTCGGCGTCGCTCATCAAGATGATCTTGTGGTACCGCAGTTTCGAGATGTCGAACTCGTCGCTGATACCCGTTCCTGAGGCCGAGATCAGCGCCTGGATCTCCTCGTTGCGGAGCATCTTGTCGATCCGGGAACGTTCGACGTTCAAGATCTTGCCGCGGATCGGCAGAATCGCCTGAAACGCGGGGTTCCGAGCTTTCTTGGCGCTGCCGCCGGCACTGTCGCCCTCGACGATGAACAGTTCGGCCTCTTCGGCATTGCGTGTCGAGCAGTCGGCCAGCTTGCCCGGCATCAACGCCGACTCGAGCAGCGACTTGCGCCGGGTGAGGTCACGGGCCTGACGAGCTGCCATTCGGGCGTGCGCAGCCTGGGTTGACTTCGTGACGATGGCTTTGCCTTCGTTCGGGTGCTCTTCGAGCCATTCCGCGAGCTTCTCGTTCGTCGCACGCTCCACGAACGAGCGGATCTCGGTGTTCCCGAGCTTGGTTTTCGTTTGTCCCTCGAACTGCGGGTTGCGCAGCTTCACGGAGACGATCGCGGTGAGGCCCTCCCGGATGTCTTCGCCGAGCAGGTTTTCGTCTTTGTCTTTGAGGTGTCCCTTGTTGCGCGCGTAGCGGTTGACGACGTTCGTGAGCGACTTCTTGAAGCCCTCTTCGTGCATGCCGCCTTCTGTGGTCGCGATGTTGTTCGCGAACGAGTGCAGCCCCTCGTAAAAGCCTGTGTTCCACTGCAGCGCGATATCGACGTCGCCGCTCTCGTAGGTGTCGCGGATGTCGATGACCCGAGCGAACAGCGGTTCTTTCGACGCGTTGAGGTAGGTCACGAAATCGACGATGCCGCCTTCATATTTGAAGACCTGCTCGAACGCGGGGTCGACGCGCTCGTCACGGAAGGTGATCTCGAGGCCCTTGTTCAAAAACGCCATCTCGCGCAGACGCTCGAGCAACGTCTGGGCCCGGAAATCGACCTCTTCCATGATCGTGCCGTCGGGCCAGAAGGTGACGCTCGTGCCGTGGCCGTCGGAGTCTCCGATCCGCTCGAGCGGACCGGTCGGTTCGCCGCCGTCGACGAAGGTCTGCACGAACCGGCCCCCGTCGCGTTGGATGTCCAGTTCCAGCCGGCGGGAGAGCGCGTTCACGACCGAGACGCCCACGCCGTGCAGGCCGCCCGAAATCTTGTAGCCGTCGCCGCCGAACTTCCCGCCCGCGTGCAACATCGTGAGGACAATCTCAGCGGCTGACTTGTCCGGATATTCGGGGTGGGGATCGACCGGGATCCCGCGACCGTCGTCGATGACTCGGCAACCACCGTCGGCCATGAGGGTGATGTCGATCGTCGTCGCGTAGCCGGCGAGGGCCTCGTCGACGGCGTTGTCGACCACTTCGTAGACCAGGTGATGCAGGCCCGACGGACCGGTCGAACCGATGTACATGCCGGGCCGCTCTCGGACCGGTTGAAGGCCCTTGAGAATGGAGATGTCCTTGGCCGCGTACGCCACGCGTCCACTCCTTCGGTCGGCTCGGAGGGGAGCCGTTGTCTGCGTGCGGCAACACCCCGTTCCGGCACGCGAAAGGCCTGGTGAGAGGGGGTGCCTTCGGTCTTCACAGTGTACCAGAACTGGGGCTCGTCACCTGCTGTCTGGGAGCAGTTCAGGACCCGATTCCGCCATCTCGTACGACGGTGCGAATCGAGGTGACGACGCCCGGTCCGCAGCACTCCTCGAACCGCTCGACGAGCTGGTGCTCGGCGTAGCGCAGTTGGGTCGCCCAGCCCGAGCCGTCCACCTCCACGGTGCACACACCGTCGCGCACCGAACGCAGCGACGTGTGCGGCGCGAGCAACGCTCCGACGATCGTCGGCCACGCAGCGGTGAGGGTGCCAAGGTGGTCGGGGGTCGGTATTCCAAGCTCGCGACCCACTGCGGCGACGGCGTCGCGCAACTGCACCGGCTCGTCGGGATGTCCCGGTTGTCTCACCGACCGGCCGGTTCGACACGTCCGGCGTTGATCCGCAGCACCTGATCGGCTTTCACGTCCGGAGGGATCGTCCCCGCGGTGGTGAGCAGCGTCTGACCTGGCGGCAGATTACGAATGAGTGCACTGGACCGACGGCTGTCGAGCTCGCTGAACACGTCGTCGAGCAACAACACCGGCGGTGTGCCGGTCAGGTCCTGGACCACCCCCCGTCCGGCCAGCCGCAACGCGAGCGCCAGGCTCCGCTGCTCGCCCTGGGACGCCTGGGTGCGTGCGTCGAGGCCTTCGATCGTCAACTTCCAGTCGTCGCGGTGCGGACCGACCAACGTGACGCCGCGCTCGATCTCGGCCCGGCGGTGCTGGCCGAGGGCCGTACGCAAGAGCTCGTCGATCTCGGCCGTGTCGGCAAGCCCGAGCGGTTCCGGCGCCCACTGCGATTCGTAACTCTCGGCGACCGGTCGTCCGTCTTCGGCGAGTGCCGCATACGCCGCATTGACCGCGGGACCGAGTCGATCGACGAGCTGCAAGCGGCCTCGTACCAGCTCGCCCGCGGCGACCACGAGCTGTTCGTCGAGCACGTCGAGCGTCGCGATCGCAGACTGGTCGCGTACGCCCCTGCGCAACAACGCGTTGCGTTGTTTCAAGACCCGTTCGAAGTCGCTGCGTGCGGCCTCGTATCGGACTGCGAGCATCGCGAGCAGCTCGTCGAGATAGACGCGACGTGTGCCAGGACCGCCTTTGACCAACTCGAGGTCGTCGGGAGCGAACACCGCGATTCTCAGCAATCCGTGAAGGTCTCGCGACCGTGTCACCGGTCGCTTGTTGCACAAGACGCGATTTCTTCCGGCTGCGCGTAGCTCCGCCTCGAAGAGCTGGAGCCGATCGTCGTGCATGATCTCGGCGCGCAGAATCGCGTGGTCGCAGTCCCGGCGAACGAGCGGTGCGTCGTTCACTCCACGAAACGACTGTGCCCGTGCGATCCATGCGATCGCTTCGAGCATGCTCGTCTTCCCTTGGCCGTTCGCGCCGAACATCACGGTGAGGCCGGGATCCAGATCGAGGTCGACGCCTTGCAGGCAACGAAAATTGTCGAGCCACAGATGACCGACCCGCGTGATCGAGCGAGTTGCGGACTCGGTGAGCATCGTGGTGAACGAGGGACGGGGCTAGGAGGTACGCACAGGCATCAACAGGTACAAGAATGTGCCGTTGTCGGCTGCGTGGAGCGTCGCCGGTTTCAACGGATCGACGGTCTCGAGGATCACTTCTTCGGTGTCAACCGCGTCGATGCCGTCGTGCAGGAACGTCGGGTTGAACGCGACGGTCAGCTCCGTTCCTTCGAACTTCGCGTCGACCGACTCTTGCGCGTTGCCGATGTCTTGGGCTGACATCGCAAGTTCGAGACCGCTTTCTCCCATGGTGAGCCGGACCGCAGCGTTGTCGCGGTTCTGACCGACGATCTGCACGCGGTCGAGCGCTTCGATCAACGACACGCGATTCACGATGAGTCGGTTCGGATAACCGCTCGGTATGAGCTGTTCGTAGTTCGGGAAGTCACCTTCGATCAAGCGGGCTGTCACCTCGGCGCGCGACGTCCGGAACACGACGTCGCGTTCGCGCAGGACAACTTCGATCTCGCCGTCGCCTGCCAAACGCTGCACTTCGGCAAGTCCTTTGGCGGCGACCAGGACGCGTTGGCCTTCGGCCAGCATGCTCACGCCTTTGAGGTCTCGTACCGCGAGCCGGTACGAGTCGGTGGCAACCAACCGCAACCCGCCCGCGTGGGTGGTGAGCAACACCCCGGTGAGGATTGGCCGCAGATCATCCTTTGATGCGGCACGAACGACTTGGCGGAGCGCCAACGCGAACGCCGATGCGTCGACCCGCACACCCTGACCGTCGTTTGACGCCAAACGCGGGTAGTCCTCGGCCGGCTTCAAACGCAGCGACGTCGAAAAGCGGCCGGCCGCGACGACGGCCTCGTCGCCGGTGACGGTGACCGTGACCGGGCCCGGCTCGAGCTTGCGGACGATGTCGCCCAACAGCTTCGGGACGACGGCTACGCCGGTCTCTTCGACGTCGGCGGGGACCTGCACCCGATTCGTAATCTCCAAGTCGGAGCCGACCAGTTCGAGTCCGTCGCCCGACGCCGTAATGCGGAGATCCTGCAACACCGGCAACGCGCCGGTTCGGCTTGCGACAGTGCGCTGCGCGGTCGCGACCGCGTCGGCGAGCGTGTCGCGCTCGCAGCGGAACTTCACCTCGGCCTCCTCAAAAGCGTTGGGGTTGCTGTTCTCACAGAAACTGGAATTCTCAGTTGTCGTAGTAGTAGAGCCTGTGGATTGTGGATGACATGGTGTTCGTGCCGCTCATCGGGGGTTTTCATCCTCACTGATCTGTCCACAGAATCCACAGGGCACCGGCGGGGGGTTCCCCGCTGACCGAGGTTGTCCCGGTGTTTCGACGCGCTATCCCCAACCATCCACAGCATTATCCACTGGCACCGTGTTTGATGCGGTTGATCAGGTCGTTTACCTGTTCGAAGACCACCCGGCGTTCGGCCATCTGACCCCGGATCTTCTCGCAGGCGTGCATCACCGTCGTGTGGTCACGCCCTCCGAACTCCTCGGCGATCTTGGGATAGCTGTAATCGGTGAGCTCTCGGAACACGTACATGCCGATCTGGCGGGCGGTGACCAACGGACGGCGTCGGCTCTTGCCGCACAGCTCGTCGTTCGTGAAACCGAACATCTTGGCGGTTTCTTCGAGGATGACCTGCGGGGTGATCACCCGGGGCCGCGAGGCCGGGAGCAGATCGGACAGGACCTCCCGGGCGACGTCTTCGGTCAGGGGGACGCGGTGCAGGCTGGAGTACGCCGCAACGCGAATCAATGAGCCTTCCAGCTCCCGCACGTTGTCGACGACGTTCTCGGCAATGAACCCCAACACCGGGTCGGGAATGCCATCAAGATGCTCGGATTCCGCTTTCTTTTGCAGGATGGCGAGGCGGGTCTCGAACTCTGGGGGCTGGATGTCGGTGATGAGTCCCCACTCGAAACGGCTCCGGAGCCGGTCCTCGATGGTTGCGATCGACTTGGGGGGACGGTCGGAGGAGATCACGATCTGGCTGCCGCGCCCGTGGAGATCGTTGAACGTGTAGAAGAACTCCTCTTGGAGCTGCTCGGTCCGTTCGAGGAACTGGATGTCGTCGACGAGGAGCACATCGACTTCTCGGTAGCGGCGTTTGAAGCCCGGCATGTGCTTCGAGCGCATGGCGTCGACGAACTCGTTCATCATCGTCTCGGTGGAGACGTAGCGAACCCGTTTGCTTGAGAACAGTTCGCGGACGTGATGGCCGATCGCGTGCAACAGGTGGGTCTTGCCCAGACCGGCCGGTCCGTAGATGAACAGCGGGTTGTACGACCGCGCCGGACTTTCGGCGACCGACATCGCGGCCGCGTGGGCGAACCGGTTTGAAGCGCCGATCACGAACTGATCGAAGGTGTAACGAGGATTGAGGGACGTGGTGAGCCACGCGGTGCCGGTGTGGGACTCGTCGACCCGGCGGGTTTCTTCGGCCGCGACCAGCACGGCGGCCGGAGGGGTGAGCTGATCGAGGGTGACGAACTCTTCGTGGCGAGGCGTGGTGTCCACCAGCAGGGTCACGTCGAGCGGAACCCCGGTCAGGGCTTGCGCGGCGTCGTTCAGCAGCCCGTGGTAGCTGGTGCGGAGCCGTTCGATCGTCACCGAGCTGGGGACCCCCAGGATCAGTGTGTCGTCGCTCAGCTCGAGCGCGTGGACGCCCTGGAACCAGGTGTTCCACGTCGCTTCCGAGAGCTGGGCGCGGACCGCGGCAGCCACCTTTGCCCACAGGTCATCGGCAGCAGGTGTCCCCACAGTGGCGGCTCCCCAAGGTTGTCCACAAGTGTGTCCACAGGTGTGTGAAAGCACCAGCCAGGGCGTTCGTCTCGACCGCGATCCGTCGGGTCGACTTGCGGGGAAGTGCCAAGTGTCCGATCCCGGGCACCGGGGTCGCGGACCATATCAGCGCTGTGGGAAACGCGACAAGCGACCGTGCGTGCGGGCCGCAGGGCTTGGATTGTCGATCCGAGGTGCTGCGCCGTACACTTTGACGTTGTTCGCGCGCCGTACCTGCGCCCGTCGCGCCAGTATGTCGTAGTGACATTGCTGATTTCAGGGTGGCGGTGGCGCGCCGCGCCCCAGGAGCCTCATCCGGTTGCGGCTCGGGCGTTCGAGGAGGCCATGCGTGAAGAGGACATTTCAACCGAACAATCGCAAGCGCAGCAAGAAGCACGGCTTCCGCTTGCGCATGCGGACGAAGGCAGGACGCGGGGTGCTGCGTCGCCGTCGGTCCAAGGGCCGCTCGCGCCTGTCGGCCTGATTTGGCCGATTCGTGAACGATCAACGTTTCGCGCCCTCGCGCAGGGCCGGCGCCGGCGTCGAGGTGCCGTGATGGTCACCTGCGCGGTCGTCGGGCCATGCTCAGAGCCGCCTCGCGTTGCGTACGCGGTCGGACGCAGGGTGGGGAACGCGGTCGTGCGCAACCGCGTCCGCCGGCGTCTGCGGGCGGCAACCCGCGTGCACGCCGACACGCTCGTTCCGGGTCGCGCGTATCTGGTGAGCGCAGCCGCCGCGGCGGCAGCCAGCACGTACGCCGACTTGTCCGCCTCGCTCTCCGAGACGTTGCGCGCGCTCCGTGAGGAGGTCGTGTGAACCGTTCACTGCCCGCGCGAGGGCTGCTCCGAACCATAAACCTCTACCAGCGGTTGACGGCCCACCGTCCGTCGCCGTGCCGGTATATCCCGACGTGCTCGGAATACGCCCGTGAGGCACTCGAGGAGCACGGCGCGGCCCGGGGGACCTGGTTGACCGGACGTCGGCTGGCCCGATGCCACCCGTTCGGCGGGTTCGGGTTCGATCCGGTTCCGGCTCGAGCTGCGAGCACCGAGCCCGCCGCGCCGTGTACCGAGCTGGGACTGGGCTGACGTGTCGCTCGATCCGCTCTACCGCGTCATCGGCTGGCTGCTTGCGGTCTTCTACGTCCCGACGCACAGTCTCGGTCTCGCCGACATCCTGCTGACCGTCGTCATCATGTTGGTGCAGTTCCCGCTGACCGCGAAGCAGGCG
>Ga0182024_10026977_pt1 | contig 10073 bp, 10 predicted proteins | sample P32metaG_FD_120480 | JGI IMG/M metagenome (GOLD analysis project Ga0182024, IMG submission 120480) | Permafrost microbial communities from Stordalen Mire, Sweden - P3-2 metaG (Illumina Assembly) | ecosystem: Environmental > Terrestrial > Soil > Wetlands > Permafrost | place: Sweden: Stordalen...
CCGATATCGTGCTGTGCGCCAGCAACAGCCTCGACCACATCTTCTTCGAGCGCTGGATCGAGCCGGGCGTCCACTTGAGTTCGATCAAGATACCGGAGATCGAACCGAAAGCCGTAGCCCGCGCCAATCGCGTCGCCATCCATGTCCAGGATGCAAAACCGATTCAGGTCGCCACCAAGGACATCGTGCCGGCGGAGACCGGTGGCGGCCGGGGCTGGGCGACCGCCGACGCGATCGATTTTTCCAAGCTGCCGACATTGCCGGAGCTGATTGTCGGGCGCGCCGCGGGCCGCACGTCCGACGACGAGGTCACCTGTTTCCTCAACAATCTCGGGCTGGGCTATCAATTCGCGGCGGCCGGCTCGCTGCTCTACCGCAAGGCCAAGGAAGCCGGTGCCGGCCACGATCTGCCGACCGACTGGTTCACCGAAGACGTGCACCCGTAAGAGTCCAGCCGGCAGACGCGGCCGCCTCGGCTATTGCACGACGCTGGGCGGCGCGCTCGGCCAGCGTTCATGGGTGAGTGGAACCACCATGCGGACCACCAACCCGCTGCGCGAAAACGTCCGTTCCACTTCGCCGTTGAGCTGGCGCTCGATGACCATGCTGATAAGCCGCGAACCGAAGCCAAGACGCCGCGGCCGGCGCGCCGGTGGACCGTTTTTTTCGACCCAGTCGAGGGTCAGCGTCGCGCCGCGCTGGGTGCGGCTGACGGTCCAGCTTAGAGTGAGCTGACCCTTGGGCCGCGACAGGCTGCCATGCTTGATCGCATTGGCGGCGAGCTCATGCAGCGCCGCGCTTAGATTGAAGATCGGGTCGGGCTCGAGGTCGACGTTCGGACCAGTGAACGAGACCCGGTCGAGATAGGGCCCCAGCACCGCGTAGAGCAGATCCATGATCGGTATCGATTTCCAGCCGCCTTCGGTGATCAGCCGGTGGGCGTTGGCCAAGGCCAGGACGCGGGCCTGATACTTGGTGGAGAGATCGGCGATGCTTTTGGAGTTCTTGGCGGTCTGCGAGAACAGCGCCAGCAGCTGGGAAAATAGGTTTCCCGAGCGATGGCGCATGTCGCGGATCATCAATTCGTGCCGCTGCTCGAGCTGGCGGCGCTGAATGGCGCCGGCCAGCAGATTGGCCGCGGCGGCGAGAAATGCTTCGTCCCGCGCGCCGAAATGCCGCGACCTTTTGGTGCAGACGCCGAGAATGCCGTAAGCGCGGCCGTCGCGGCCGGCGATGGCCACGCTCATGCCGCTGACGCAGTTGTGGTGTTTCAGATATGGGGCGACCTCGAAGCGCGTCTCGGCGGCAAAGTCGGCGGTCGTGACCGGCCGACCGCAGTCCAGCGTAAGGCGTGCGTAGGAGTTCGGCGCGGTCGAGGCCAAAACCGTGCCCACAAGATTGGTTTTCCAGCCGTAGCCGGCGCGCAGCAGAAGCTCGACGTCACCGGGCAGGAGCTCGAGAACCTTGACGAAATCGACCGACAGCGTCAGCGCGACGGTGCTGACGGCGTCATTGAGCAGCCGCTCCAGATCGGGCTCGGCCAGGGCGCGTTCGCCAAGCTGCGCCAACGCTTCCTGCTGCCTGGCGCGGTTGCGCAATTCGTTTTCAAGATCGACCCTCGCGGAAACCTCGGTGCCGGGAGCTTTCCCAGTCTCTTCCACCGGCCGATCATCCGGGGCGATTTCATCGGGCTTGCTCAGGTCGGACGCGCCCATTCCTTTACACTTCCACGTTTCCTCACGCGATAAATATTGGGATTTCGGCGCCGCAATGAAATAGGCCGGAGCTCGTTGGGACGCGCTCCGGCCGTTATAATCACCTTATGAAATGTTCCGGCTGACCGGATGGCTTTCAGTACACTCCCGACACCGTCGCGTTCCTTGCCGCGCTTATGGACGCGGCGTTCGGCGCGGCGCGGCCGTCTTCGAGCGACACGCTGTGCTGATCGCCCGGCAGCACGACGACCTTGGTTCCAACGCCGACCCGCTGGTAAAGGTCACTCACGTCGGCGTTTTGCAAGCGAATGCAACCGCTGGAAACCCGCTTGCCGATGGTGGTCGGATCGTTGGTGCCGTGGATGCGATAGTCGGTATGACCGAGATAGAGCGCACGGGCGCCCAACGGATTGCCGGGGCCGCCGCCGACCCAGCGCGGCAAGTAGGGCTGCCGCGCGACCATTGCGGCCGGCGGGATCCAGTCGGGCCATTCGGCCTTGCGGGTGATCGTCTCGACGCCCGACCAGGTGAAACCTTCACGTCCGACGCCGATGCCGTAGCGCATCGCCCTGCCGTCGCCCAGCGTCAGGTAAAGAAACGTGTGCGCGGTATCGATGATGATCGTGCCGGCCGGCTCGTTGCCCTGATAGGCCACCACCTGACGGCGCAGCGCGGCGGGCAGTTCTTCGTCGCTCACCGCCGCGTCGTCCTGAGGCTGTTGCTGCGGGGCGTATTGCTGGAACGTCGGACCGCCATAGCGGTCGAACGGCATATAGGCCAACGCCTGCGCGAAGGCCGGAACCGCGGGTATTGTCAGGAGCCCGGCAAAACACGCCGCGCCGCACAGACGCCGAAACCCACCGCTTGCTGTCATGACATCCTCCACCGTGCCGAGATGCCGCATGGTCATTGCTCTAATCCGGGACGTAGCGGGATAGTTCCACGGCGCTGGAACAAACAAAAATCGGATCAGAATTCGCCGTGCAATCCCCCTCGCCGCGCCTCTATTAGTCGCGGACGCGGCCGAAAAGGTTCTGCGGAAGTCGCCGCAGGCGTGGCGGTTTATCAGGAGAGATTTGTCAGGAGAAATCCGTCAGACCAGAAACGGCGAGGCGTTCAGGCCATGCAGCGTCGATAGACGTTGGCGTTGGCTGCGGATATCGCGCTGAAGGCGGGATCGCAGGCGAACGGGATTTGGGCGCGCGGCTGAGCGGCGGGCAGCGTGGTCGGCTGTGAACCGAAGTCGCCTTGCCAATCCGGCGCCACCGGCAACCGGTCACCTTTGAGGGCCCGGTTCACCGAGACCGCCGGCGTCTGGCCGGGGCCGGCGCCCGCGTCGAGGAACGGAACGGCACCGACAAACAAAAACGCGAGCGTGACAATACCGGCGGCGCTTGCCATGCGGAGCAACCATACCTTGACCATCGGAATGCCTCCACGCGCCGAAAAAAACCGAGCTTTGCTTCGGACACGCCTATAAGCCCCCCAACGGACCCACACGACGCTTCACAACGTATGTGGTCGGAAGCGGTTCCGAGGTTCTACGAAACTCACTCACTCGTGATTGGAATCGCCTCGCAACCAGTCACGGCTGCGTGAGCAATCGCGCAGGGCATCGCCGCCGACCGCCGGTGCCTGGCGGCGGAGCGCACCGCCTTGAGATAAAGACCGAACGGCAGGAACCAATAGGACACTCACGCTTTGATATGGCGACCGGCCATCCTTTCCCCCCTCCCCCCGTGCTTGGCCGGTCATGTTGGGCGCAGCCGATATGCCGATCGGCTGCGCCCTGACTTTTTGGGGGTACCTTCCACAGCCAAACACCAGCGAAGCTCGAATACACGCCCCAGCGCTCCGGCGCCGGTTGAGGAGCCTCCAGCACGACAATGGCCGGGACGAGCCCGGCCATGACGCTGCAGCCAACAGAAAGGCGTGGGAGGGCTTACTTAGGCAGTCGGCAGGCGTTCGACCGTTTGGCGCGCGCGCTGGCGGGCCTTGCGGCCGAAGAACAGCGCCTGGCTCACCACCGCCGAGACCACGGCCAACTGGAACGGCTTGGCGATCAGGAATGCCGGTTCGGGCCGCTGTCCGGTGAGGAAGCGCTCCGGATAGGCAGTGATGAAAATCACCGGCACTTCGAAGGTGGCGAGCAGTTCGTTGACCGCATCGAGGCCCGAACTGCCGTCGGCCAGCTGGATGTCGGCGAGGATGAGACCCGGCCGTTTCTGCTTGGCCAGCGCCACCGCCTCGCTGTGGGTGCGGGCGATACCGATCACATTGTGGCCGAGGCTCTCCACCAGGGCCTCGATGTCCATGGCAATGAAAGTCTCGTCTTCAATGATGAGCACGTCGGTCGCGATTTCGGCGGCGAGTTCGCGGCCGGATTCTTCGACCAGGTTCCGCAGCGTCGGTAGGTCGCAGTCGAGAATCTGGGCGGCGTCTTCTTCGGAGAAGCCTTCGAGCGCCACCAGAAGGAAGGCCTGGCGGGGGCGCGGCGTGATCTGGGTGATGTGCTGCTCCGGCGGCAGCGCGGTCGCATCGGCTTCGGGCTTGCCGTTCAGCGCCACCGAATTCCAGATCTTGGTGAACAGACGATAGAGACCGACGCGCGAATTCGGGCTGTCGGCCAAGATGCCAGGGCTGGCTATCAGCGATTCCAGGGTGGCCGCCACATAGGCGTCACCGGAACCCTGGTTGCCGGTCAGAGCCCGGGCATAGCGGCGCAAAAACGGTAGGTGCTGGAGTACGGCTTGTGACGTGGACACACTTCCCTCCCCTTCCAGGGTTCCCAAAGGTACTGACAAAAACGAAGGCCAGCAAAATAAGTTCCCAAAAAAGTTCCGGAATACGGGAACAATGCGCAAAACCACGCGTTTGCGCTCCATGAGGGACTTGTGAGTGAGGGTGGGCTTTACGATGGGCGAACGGGATAAAGCCGACGATATGAAGAACCGTAGAACCAACCTGGAAGCGCTGCCGCCGGAACCGGACAAGCCTGAGTCGGAGCGGCTGGACGCTGAGAACGGAAACGCGACGGGGAGGCAGCCGTCCCCTCATAAGCCCGATGTTCGCCTGGGCCGTGAGGTCCAGGCCCGGATCGGGCAGCAATTGCGGGCGCTGTATGACGATGTCGTCAATCAGGGCGTGCCGCAGCACATCAACGACCTGATCCGCAAGCTCAGTGAGCAGGACTGAAGGTAAGGGCGACGCATGAAGCTCGATCCCGCGATACGCGAACAGGTGCTGGGCACAGTGCCGAGCCTGCGCGCTTTCGCCATTTCGTTGTGTGGCAATATCGACCGGGCCGACGACCTGGTTCAGGAGACGCTGTTACGCGCGCTCTCCCATATCGATTCTTTCGAGCCCGGCACCAACATGCCGGCGTGGCTGTTCACCATCCTGCGCAACCTGTTCCGCTCCGAATATCGCAAGCGGCGGCGCGAGGTCGAGGACGCCGACGGCCGCTACGCCGAGACGCTCAAATCGCACCCCGAGCAGACCGGCCGAGTCGAGTTCGAGGAATTCCGCACCGCGCTCGCCAAGCTGCCGCAGGATCAACGCGAGGCCTTGATCCTGGTTGGCGCGTCCGGCTTCTCCTACGAGGACGCCGCCTCGATTTGCGGCTGCGCGGTCGGCACCATCAAGAGCCGCGTCAATCGTGCCCGCACCCGTCTCGCCGACTTGCTGGCGATCGATAGCGTCGACGACTTCGGCCCGGACCGCGCCACCCGCGCGGTGCTTGCGGGCGGCGGCCGGAATTAAGCGCCGGAGCCTACCGCCGCCGGATTGCGGGCGGCGCTTGGCAGCATAGCGGCGAACAGCTGCTCCTCGCTGAAGGGTTTCGGCAAAGCAGCCGCAACAATCCCCGGTGCCAGCAGAGGCACGGTGTCGCCGGAGACCACGACGACGCGCACGCCTTGATCGTGCAAATGACCGATCAGATCATCGGCCCGTTCGCCCCATTGCAGATGAATGTCGACCAGGGCGGCTTCCGGGAGGCTTTCGGCGATCAGACGATAGGCGTCGGCCGTCGTCGCAACGGGTCCGGCCACATTCGCCCCGCAGACCTCGAGCAGGCTCTTGAGAGCCAGGCCGAGGCTCAATGAATCCTCGACCAGGAGGATGCGCATGCCACCGAAATCCGGACAGCCGGATTCGGGCTGATCATGGGCGTTGAGCGCGATGGACATTTTTTTCGGTGACGCCTGTGAGGCGAGAAAAAACGCCTCAACGTTTCTTTTCCAGCACCACCCTACACCAGATCGTCGAGTCGAAGTGTCACCCGCAAGACACACTCAAGCGAAATCTGATGCCACGTGCCGCCCCCGGCGGCTACGGGATTCCGCCGCGGTGGGCGAGGCCGCCGTCGATGGTGACGATGGTGCCGCTGTGGTAGGAGCAAAGATCCGAGGCGAGAAACACCACGGTGGCGGCAATCTCGTCGGGCGTGGCCGGGCGGCCGTGCGGCATTTTTGCGAAACTCTCTTGCCACCGGTTCTCGTCGCCATAGAGCCTGGCGGCACGCTTGCGGCCGAGCGTTTCGACACGGCCGGTGAGCACCGGGCCGGGATTGACGCCAACGACGCGCACGCCGCAATCGAGGCTGGTGCCGCCGATGGCGCGCGTGAACGCCATCAGTCCGGCGTTCCCCATGGCGCCGGCGATATAGGTCGCATCGAGCCGCTCGCCGCCCAAGCCGATGACATTGAGGATCACGCCGCGGCGGCGTTCCTGCATCATCGCCAGATAGTGCCGCGTCAGGCCGACATAGCCGAACACCTTGAGATCCCAGCCGGCACGCCAGGCGGCCTCGTCGACTTCGTGCAGCGCGCCGCCCGGAATGGCACCGGCGTTGTTCACCAGGATGTCGACGTCGGGAAAAGTCTTGTAGACGCGCTCGCGCGCCGCGGCGTCGGCCAGATCGGCGGCGAGCGTGTGCGCGCTGACCCCGGTGGTGTCGCGGATCGTGGCGGCTTCCTTTTTCAGGGCCTCGTCCGACCGCGCCACCAGGCAGACGTTCACGCCCTCGCGCGCAAACCATTGCGCGACCGACAGCCCGATGCCCTTCGAACTGCCGGTGATCAGCGCGGTGCGGCCGGTAAGCTTCAAATCCATCGCAGTCCCCTCAAACTTTGCCCCTCGCCTTTGCGGCTTTGCAATGCCGGGTTTGCCGGGCCTTTGTCCAGTGCATCGCGATGGTCTAGTACTTCCCGGCCACTTGCGAAAAAAGGACCCCGATCCATGACCGCCAGCGCCAATGCCGCCTCGCTTCCCGGCGGCAGCACCGTGCTTGTCGAAATCACCGACCGCGTCGCCTGGGTGACGATGAACCGGCCGGAAAAGCGCAATGCCATCAACCCGGCGCTGTCGTTCGAGATGCTCGAAGTGTTCGAGGCGCTGGAAAGCGACGAGCGTTGCGGCGCGCTGGTGCTGACCGGCGCCGGCGAGGCCTATTCGTCCGGCATGGACTTGCGCGAATATTTCCGCGCCACCGACAAGCTCAACTACGACGAGCGGCTCAAGGTCATGCGCAAGAGCGCCATGGCGCAGTGGAAGCGATTGCAATTTTTCGGCAAGCCGACCATCGCCATGGTCAACGGCTGGTGCTTCGGCGGCGCCTTCAACTCGATGATCGCCTGCGACCTCGCCGTCGCCGCCGAAGACGCCACCTTCGGGCTGTCGGAGATCAACTGGGGCATCATTCCGGCCGGCACGGTGACCAAGGCCGTGGCGTCCGTGATGGGCCATCGCGACACCATGTATTACATCATGACCGGCGAGACGTTCGACGGCCGCAAGGCCGCCGCCATGGGGCTCGTCAACGAAGCGGTGCCGCGCGCCGAATTGCGCGAACGCACGCGCAAGCTTGCCGCCACCTTGATCGAGAAGAATCCCATGGCGCTGCGCATCGCCAAGCACGCGGCGCGGCGCGTGCGCGACATGTCGTGGGAGGACGCCGAAGATTATCTATTTGCCAAGCTCGACCAGCTGCGCTTCCTCGATCCGGAGAAGGGCCGCGAGAAGGGCATGACCCAGTTCCTCGACGATAAATCGTACCGGCCGGGCCTCGCCGCCTATCGCCGCGAGCCGTCATGACGGGATTACGGACAATACCGTTGTCCGCTCAGTCCCGCGCCAGCGGGACTCCAGACCGGGAGCCGTTGCGTTGAATACGAGCGCTGGGTTGCCGCTGTCGCGGGGACGTGCGGATGAGGCGGCGGTCGGGCTGACGCGGCTCCTGCGGCCACGGTCGGTGGCCATCGTCGGCGTGTCGCCGGAACCGGGTTCGATCGGCGCCAATGCCCTCGATAATCTCACCGGCATCGGCTTTAAGGGCGACATCCATCTGGTGAGCCGGACCAACCGCGAGATCGGCGGACGGCGCTGTTACAGCAGCATCGACGAATTGCCGGACGGCATCGATGCTGCAGTGCTCGCGGTGCCGCGCCAGGCCACGGTCGACGCCATCAAAGCCTGCGTGCGGCGTCGGGTCGGCGCCGCGGTTGTGTTCGCCGCCGGCTTTGCCGAGATGGATGCGGCCGGCCGCGCCGAGCAGGAAACACTGGCAAATCTCGCTCGCGACGGCGGGCTGGCGCTGTGCGGGCCGAATTGCATCGGTTTCGCCAATCTCACCGATCGCGTCGCGCTGACATTCGAACCGCTGGCGCTGCCGCCGCCGCGCCACGGACGAGCCGCCGGTGTCGTAACCCAGAGCGGCGCGATGTGTTCGACGCTGCGGCTTGCGCTGTTGGCAAAGGAGCTCAATCTCTCCTGCGTCGTTTCCACCGGCAACGAGGCCCACCTCACCACCGAAGACTTTTTGCAGTTTCTCATCGACGACGCCTCGACCAACGTCATCGTCCTGTTCATGGAGCAGGTTCGCGATCCCGCGCGCTTCCTCGCCCTTGCCGCGCGCGCGCGCGAACTGAAAAAGCCGATCGTGCTGATGCATCCGGGCCGCAGCGCCCGCGCCCGGGACTCGGCGCGCAGCCATACCGGCGCCATGGTCGGCAATCACGCCGTGATGGCGGCGCTGGTGGCGCACGAGGCCGTCATCCTGGTGGAGACGCTCGAGGAGCTGATCGATACCGCCGAAATTCTGGTGCGGTTCGAACAGCCGCCGGTCAAGGGCGCGGCGGTGATGACCAATTCGGGCGCGTTCAAGGGCTACACCCTCGATTTCGCCGAGACCATCGCGCTCGATCTGCCGGCATTGTCGCCGGAAAGCGTCGACGGCATCGCCAAAGTGCTGCCGCCGTTCGCGGCGATCGAGAACCCGGTCGACGTCACCGCGCACAGCATTCGCGACGCCACCATCCTCGGCCGCACCGCCGCGCATCTGCTCGCCGACCCGGCCATGGGTTCGCTGGTCATCTCGATCGTCGCCGGCGCGCCGCGCTTTGCGGTTGACAAGGCCAACGCCATCGTTGCCGGCATCGCCAATCTCGACAAGCCGATCGCGGTCGCCACCATGGGCGACGAGACGCCGCTGCCGGCGGAATTTTCCAGGTTGCTGCGCGACAAGGGCCTGCCGTTCTTCCGCTCGCCGGACCGCGCGCTGCGCGCCATGGCGCGCGCCACCTGGTACGGCCGGGCCGTCGCCGCGCCGCGCCGCCGCGGCGCGCCCGCGTCGGCGCAGACATTGCCGCTGCCGGTGTCGGGCGAGATTGCCGAGTATCAGGGCAAGCGGTTTCTGTCGGGACTAGGCATTGCGGTCCCGACCGGCGATTTCGCGCCCGACGTCGGCGAAGCGCACGCCATCGCCCAGCGCATCGGCTTTCCCGTCGTGCTCAAGGCGCAGGCGGCGGCGCTGCCACACAAGAGCGATGCCGGCGGCGTCATCCTCAACATTGCCGACGCGACGGCGTTGGGCCGCGCCTGGGAGACGATCACAGCCGATGTCGGCAAGGCGCGGCCGGATATCGTGCTCGACGGCATGCTGGTCGAAGCGATGGCGGCGCCCGGGCTGGAGCTCGTGGTCGCGGCGCGGCGCGACCAGGCGTGGGGCCCGATCGTGACCATCGGCATCGGCGGCATCTGGATCGAGGCGTTGCGCGATATCCGCCTCATCCCGGCCGATCTCGATGACGACGGCATTCGGGAGGAGTTGCTTAAGCTCAAGGGCGCCGCGCTGCTCAAAGGCCATCGCGGCGCGCCGGCGCTGGATCTCGACGCCATCGCCGATTGCGTGTCGCGCCTCGGGGCGCTGTTATGGAGCGATCCGCGCGTTGTCGAGGTCGAGATCAACCCCCTGGTCGTCTCGGCCAAGGGCGCGGTCGCGGTCGACGTGCTGATGCACATCCTATGACCGCGCCGTGCCCACTTGAGGACGCCGGCGATCAGGTTCGGGCTACGCCG
>Ga0182024_10026978_pt1 | contig 10073 bp, 15 predicted proteins | sample P32metaG_FD_120480 | JGI IMG/M metagenome (GOLD analysis project Ga0182024, IMG submission 120480) | Permafrost microbial communities from Stordalen Mire, Sweden - P3-2 metaG (Illumina Assembly) | ecosystem: Environmental > Terrestrial > Soil > Wetlands > Permafrost | place: Sweden: Stordalen...
CTTGCTGTCACCATACCCGCAGCATCCGCACAGACACCGCTGACACTCTCCAGCACGAGCTACTGCCAAGGCACCATCACAGCAAGCGGCCAGCACGTCCGTCTCGGCGAAGTAGCGATGAACACGGTGCCGCTCGGCACACGCATCGAGATTACACCGTCAGCGTTTGGACGGACACGGTTCATCGTCCTTGACCGCATCGGCAGCGGCTCGCAACTCGATATCTACCAGCCGAACTGCACCGCAGCCGTTGGCTACGGCAGACGAGCAGAGCACGTGCGTGTCCTCGGGGTGCGGTGACAGGACAACCTGCTCGCCGCCAGCACAACCACTAGGGAGAACGATGATCCATATCGCGAAGACGCACGACGTCGAGTACATCCCGCGAGCACCGAGGACGACCGAACGTCCGCCACCAGCAGTCGAGATCCCGGGATATACCGCGATGCATCAGCGAGTGCATCGGGTTCGCGGCAAGGCTAGCTGGCAGAACTGCAGGTGTGGTGAACCAGCTCAACACTGGGCGAACCTGACCGGCAACTATGCCGACGTGAACGACTATGAGGCGATGTGTATGCGGTGCCACCGTCATTACGACGGCACCAGCAATGAGCACAAGGCAGCGATTCGTCGCAGCCTTGTCCAACGTTGGGGCGCGAGCGACTAGTCCGGTTTCACCACTCCGGGGGGCTTTCGACCTGGCCGGTGACGCAATCCGCACCCACGCTAGCAACCACTTCGCGCGTGGGCCGAGGTTTCGTCGCTCGCTCGCGCAGCGGAGGGCGTTAATCGACCGATCTGAAGAAGGAGTTCCATTATGGAGGCGCCGACGCGCATCATCATCGAAGCAGTGGGCGCTGGCGCGACGATCGCCGAGGCGGCGCAGGCGGCGGGTAAGCCCGTCGCCAGTGTGAGGCGATGGCTGACTGAGGGTCGCAAGGGCGGCAGGCATGCCAAGTTTGCTGCTGCGGTTGACGAGGCTCGTGCGGCGCAGCGTGTGGAGTTGCCCGAGGGGCCGATGACACACGCAGAGGTCGAGCGGGTGTTGACGGACGCGATTCGTCGCGGCCACTCGATGCCGGCCGTAAAGATGTGGCTGGCGCTGCACTCGCAAGATGGCGCGCCGACCGACGATGATCCGTTCGCGGAGTTCGATCCGCCGGCTGTGCGATGACTACGGCGGATCGGGGTTACGGGTACCCGCATCAGGCGTTGCGCAAACGCTGGGCGGCGCGGGTGAAGCGCGGCGGCGTGTTCTGCTGCCATCCGCGGTGCGGGTTCGAGATTCTGCCGGGCGAGCCGTGGGATCTGGGGCATGATCCGGTGGACCGTTCTCGCTGGCTCGGTCCGATGCACAGAAAATGTAATAGGAACACGACGCTTGAGCGGCGGTTGCACGGCGTGGGTTTGCGCGTTTTCCGTTACCGCTCGCCGTCGTGGTGAGCGGTCTCGACAGTTTCGAGCGGTTCTGCGCGCGGCTGGTGCTGGACAACGGCCGTCCGATGCGGCTTGAGGACTTCCAGAAGCGGATGCTCGGCGATTTCTTTGACGGGTGCCGCGAGAGCGTCGTTTGCATCGCGAAGGGCTCCGGCAAGACGACGCTGTTGGCGGCGCTCGCACTGTTCGAGCTGCTGACCGATCCGGGTTGCGAGGGTGCGGTGTGTGCTGCGAGTCGCGACCAGGGCGCGATTCTGCTGACGCAGCTTCGCGGGTTTGTGGAGCGCACCCCGGGTCTTGGGGTTCGTGTGCAGTTGAAACAAAGGGAGGCCGTCAATCGTAGGACGGGTGGCCGTTTCCGGGTGCTCGCGGCAGACGTGGACACGATGGATGGCCTGGTGTTGAGTTTCGCGGTTGCGGATGAGGTTCACCGCTGGCGCGATTCGGAGCGCTACACGATCCTGCTCGCCGGCGTGCAGAAGCGTAACGGCCGCATGTTTGGCATCTCTACAGCGGGCGTGAAGGATGAGGGTTTGTTGTGGGGGATGCGCGGGAAGGCGATCGAGCTTGGCGCTGAGCGCAAAGGCGCGTATCTGACGTTGCGGGCTGAGCGGTTCGCGTGGCATGAGTGGTCGCTCGCCGACGACGCGGATTTGCGGGACGTTGACGCGGTGAAGGCCGCGAACCCCGCGCCGTGGGTGACGATCGAACTGTTGCGGGAGCGTTTCGAGTCGCCGAGCATGACCGAAACCGACTGGCGGCGGTTTTCTGCGAACCAGTGGGTCGAGCGCAGCGAGGTTGACTCGGTGATCGCGTTCTCGACTTGGCAAAAACTCGCCGAGCCGGGCTGCAGGCCGTCTCAGACGGTGCTGTTCGCGGTCGACGTCGCGTTTGACAACACGTCGGCTGCGATAGCGGTCGCCGGCTATGACGACGCTGACCGGGTGGTTGTGGACATCCCGGAATACGGGGGCGGGACAGCGTGGGTGATCGACCGCCTCGTTGAGCTTGACGGGGCGCACCGGAACGCCGGGGTGGTCGTTGATTCGGGCAGTCCGGCCGGCGCGATGATCCCCCGCTTGCAAGAGTTCGGGCTGACGGTGCACACAACGTCGACGCGCGATTTTGCGCGAGCGTGCGGATCGTTCAAAGACCTTGTGGACCGCGGCGAGTTGCGCCACACGGGCTGCGAGCCGTTAGCGCGAAGCGTGCAGGGCGCGCTCCGCCGCAGGCTCACGGACTTGTGGGCGTGGGATCGCAAACGGTCGCTGAGCGACACGGCGCCGCTGTGTGCCGCCACGTTGGCGGCGTGGGGCACCTTGACTATCGGTCCCGTGTCTAGGGCCGCAATGGAGAGTAACCGTGACAATTGACAGCGACCAAAAGGTGGGTGTTGCATGAAAAGTCCGAAGCGTGACGCAATCGACTACACGCAGTTCGCATCGGAACCGCAGACCTATCTCGCTGAGGTGAGAAGCGGCATGGACGAAAATGTGGCGCTTGAGATCACAATCCGCGACTACCCCTACATCACCGAGGACGATCTGCGGACGTGGGGGCGCGACCCGGAGTTTCGAGACCATTTGGCGCACGCACGTCGTGTGGGTCGCGAGGACCGTGAATACCTCGAAGCTAAGGCAGCCAAGCGGTCGCCTGATCCTTTCAGCACGCCACCTCGCCCGGGCATGGTGGATGTGGCTGCGGACGGTTACGACGTCACCACGCCAAAGCCACCGGGAGCCCTGTCAAGGTGGCTCAGGAGGCTCGGCATCGAGGTGGAGTGGCAGCACAGCCGGCGGGACGAGCCCCGGCCGTCCGCACAACGCGAGGTCTCGCAAGACGAGATGACGGAAGCCGATTGGGCGGGCGTGCGTGCTCAAAACGCTCAGGCTTTGCAGCGCGCCCAGGCGGAGCAGGACGCCGCACGACCCGATAATCCGGGTGCCGCTTGGCAGGGCCAGGCTTGGTCTCGCAAGACGGAATGGATGAGCCCAGACGGCTCAGCTTGGCAAGGGGCGCCGGCGCAGCAGGCCGGCGGGCTGTTCAGTCCGCACGGTGACCCCGACAGCGTTCCCACCCCCTAGCGAAAGGAATAGTGCATGGCACTCAATATTGAACAAATTTATGCTTCGTTGCCCGACGTGATGGCAGACGAGGAGGCGCTTGACCTTGTACTCAGGCACATTGGCCGAGTCCCCGATTACGATAATGCGAAGGTGTCTGCGCTTCGCACCATCGTCTTCTACAACAAACTAGTTGTTCAGGCACCCGGCGGCGAGCTTGTTAAGGGTGAGCTGCCGACGCCTCAGTCGTGGGCCGAGATGGAAACGGAGCGAATGGCGAAGTTGGCGGCTGAAGAGAGGCGACGCCGGGAACTGTTGTTTCCGGCGGAGAATTACGTAAACCCGATGCGCGCCGAGACTGAGAAATTCATTCTTGAGGTTGTGAGCGGTCTTATCGGCGCGCTCGAACAGCAAGTCAGCGAGCTTCAGGAGCAGGTCGACTTCTTGATCAGACACGAGATCGCGGCCTGAGGCCGTTTCTCACACATACAAGTCGGCGATAGCGCCGGCTACTAGGAAGAAGAGGAAGTGCCATGAGTAGTAAGGATTTCGTCGATACACAGTTGGACTTTTCGGTGCGCGAGGAGCGCAAGGCGATCCGTGACACTGTCCGCGAGGACCGTGCGAAGGTCAAAGCAGACGAGTTAGCGTTGATTCGCGCGCGCCTCGCGTCTGGCAGTGACGGGAATGTGTCGCGCGCCGCGGACAAGGTTGTTGCGGCGGGTGGTCGGGCGATGGCAAACGACGACTGGGAGGCTTTTACCCAGGCGGTTCGCCGGGTCGCCGCGAACCAGGAACTCGACGTGCGGCTTGGCGAGCTGCAGGAACAGTATGAGAAACGTGCGCAAGGGACTCGTGTAGTGAAAGAGGCTCGTGTGTATGGCGCGCTCTCTCCTTACAGTTATTTCGTCGATCGGGTGACGATCGTGGACGGTGCTGGTGACGCCCTCGCAGGCGCCGCGCAGACGCGCCAAGCGCGCTACGACGCCGAACTGAAGCACGAGATTCGCCGCCGGTCTCGCGAAGGGCGCCGCGCGGAGCGTTGCATTGGCGAGCAGTATCGCCAAGAGGTGGTTGAAGTTAATCGTCGGGTTGTTGGTGAACGCCAGGACGAAGCGCGCGCGCTTAGCACGGGCGGCGGTGCTCTCTCGTCGGCCGGGTCGGGCGCTGCGGCTTTTGTCACCCCTTATTTTTTGGAAGAGGCGTTTGCACCCTGGCGGGGGATCCACAGAACGGTCAGCGACCAGTGTGCGAAAATGCCGATGCCGTCGTACGGTTTACAGGTTTACATTCCGGCGTTCACGAGTGCCCCTTCGGTAACGCAACAGACGGAAGCCAGCGCCGTGTCCGAGACGGACCCGTCGACGGGCTTGCAGAGTGCGCAGGTGCAAATGGTGACGGGACAGATCACGCTCAGCCAGCAGCTAAGTGATCGCGGGTTCACAGGTGGCGGCTCGTTCGATGTTGCGCTCGGCAAACAGCTTCAGCAGCAGCTGGACGAGGCTATCGAGAAGTATGTGATCGGCCAGGTTCTCGCGGGCGCGACGGCGGTGACGGGTAGTTCGTCGTTCAGCATCGGAAACCTGTACGCGGACATCGCCAAAGGCAGGGAAGTGGTCACAGACACGGCGGGTACGAGGTTGAGGCCCACTCACTTTTTCTCGAGTTCGGACATGTTCAGTTATGTTACGCGCCAGGTGGACGATCAGCATCGGCCGGTTTGTGTGCCGACGTGGGCGCCGGGATTTCCGATAGCCGCAGGCGACGAGCCGACGGCGAAGTGGAGTCGGTTTACGGGAATGATTCTCCCGGGCTCACTGTTGTGGTTCACGGCTGACGCGATCCCGAACGTTGGGACTACCAGTGAAACGCAGTTGATCGTAAGCGCCCCGGACGAAAGCATCGTGCTGTTCGAGGGTGAACCGGTGCTGAACATATTCCCACAAACGGATGCGGCATCGTTTGAAGTCCTCGCCAATTTGAGGGCGTACGTCGCGGCGGTGACTCGTTACCCTGCCGGCACAGCGGCTATCAGCGGCAGTGCCTACACCAGCGCGCTGGTCTGACAAGCTTCGGCGCGCGTCTCAATCATCCGCGCGCCGATGACGCGGGCCGGGGCCGTGCCTGTTCGCAGGCACGGATGAAGCCCCGCCCGTACCCGGTTCCGCCGTGCAACCTCCCGGGCGGCGGGCCGGGCCAACTTTCATTCTTGTGGCGGGCCGCCTTTGGCGGTTCGCCCGAGCCCGCGCCGCGCCTGCGCGGGGCCCGGGTTCCCGCAGCACGGCCTTCTCCGTCTCGGCCAGCCGTCTGCGGGGACCCGGGCGTCTGTTTCATCTTGCGGCGCCCGTCGATGGCGCGGCAGGCCCGCGCTTGCGCGGGTGCTCGGTTACCCGAGGACGGCACCCTCTCAGTCTTAGCGCCGTCCTCGGGGCCGGGCGAACGTGGTGTTCGCCCCTGAGAGGCCGTGAGAGCCGTTCTAAGCCTTGACAACGCCGTCGCGAGGCGTATCCCGTCCGCCGGGCTCTAGTGCGGTGCGGGCCAGTCTCGGGCGAGAACTGGCGGGAGAGCGTCTAGCGCCTTGGCGCGTATTGGCGCTGACAACGAGCCTAGCCACGCTTCTATGGACGGTTCCTCAACAGTGTTGCGGGCCAATGCCAGCGACTTCAGTTGCTCCCATCCGGTTGCAGTGATTAGCGCTTCACCTACGGCATAGGCCCGGCCGTAGGTGCCAGGTGGATATTGACCCGCGACCAGATGGGCGATCTGATGGGGCGTGCAGAGTTGTGCTTCCTTGTGCATATCGTCACGGTTCGTGTCGGCGTAAGGCTTGTGGCCGGTGCGTTCTAGCTGGAGCAGAGAAAAATGAACGGCCAGCATTTCGTGAGACCAATGAGCTTTGTTTCCGGGGGTACACACGCGATGAAACGCTTCGTGGGCGCTCTGGATCATGGCTTGCCAGTAGTTGACTGAGCGCCCGAGGTAGATGAGGTACGCATCTAGAGCGTCGGCAAAGGCCGTCTCGGGGCCGTCGCCGAGCCATACGTCCATCGGCAATCCGTCGTCTTCAACACCGAACTCCGCCCGGCAGGCGTTGATCGCGTCTGTCACCAAACGATGCGCTATCTCGTCTGGACTGAGGCAACGATATAGCTCTCGGTCGGGGCACCATGGACAGATCCAAGTTCGTCCGTCAGGCGATCCCGAGATGTATTTGCGGGTGCGTTGACACTGAACCTCGCCAGGAGGCGGAATCACGATGGGCACCTCTCTAGTTGGCATTCATGCTGCGTGGAATGCTGGTCTGCGCGGAACGTGGGACTCTGACACGGAGTATGCGCCCGGCGATGCGGTCCTGTCGCGAGATGGGTTCTCGGGCTGGCTCGCTATCGAGGGCAATTGCAATGTCGAGCCGCCCTCCGCTGCATGGGATCGTGTGTGGTTCTCATGCGGCGTTGGGCCAGTCGGTGCGCAGGGTCCGCGCTACTCGCCCCGAGTGGGCTTGCTGTAGGTCAGCCTCGTCTTGCGTTCCGCCGCAGATCGGCGTATCGTCGTCGCCGACAACCAAGTGCGGCCCGCGCAGGTTCCACTGCCGGGCCGCTGGCAACGATGGGATTAGCATCGATGCGCCCGCAAGGCTATAGCCTCGCCCCCCCGAAAGCACTAGACAGTCCGTCTAACCGGCGGGGCTCGCCGACGCTCGCTCTCTTCGTCGCCCAGACCGAGAGGAGCAGCGAGCGTGTTGCGATGGCGACGACGTTCAACAGTGGCCCGACGGCGACGGTGGGCGCAGAATCGCCTCGAGGATCTGATCCTGGAGGCTTCCCTCGATGCCAAGCGCGCGGGCGACGATGACCTTGCATGCGCGCTGTACGACGCATCGAGGGCTATGCGCAAGACGATCCCGCGGAACATGTGGCGCGACCTTGGGGCCTATGACGAGAGCGGGTTGCGCGCGATCGTCGCGGCGATGCTCGAACGGTGGTCGGCGCCATGATGGGCGGTTACGGGCCCAAGCTGACGAGGCGCGAGCGCAAGTTCAACCGCCAGTCGCGCCGATACGACATCCGCCAAGCGGTCTGGCGGTTCGCCCGGATCGCGATCCCGGTCGGCGTCGCCGTGGCCGTGCTGGTCGCGGTCTGCTGGTACGAGGTGGCGCGATGAAACCACCGATCGTGCTGCTCGTGGATTGGGCGTGGCGGCTGAGGCACGACGGCGAAGCGCGCCTCAAGGCGCTCAAGGCGCTCGCGGGAGGCGATGCGTGATGACCGACTCGGAGCGGGAGCTGTATCGCCGCACCATCAGCGACTGTGTCTGTCGCCGACACTATGGAGCCTGCTCGGGCTCTTAGGCCGATCATCCTGGCTGTCGCGGAGCTTCTTGCGAGAGAGCTTCGAGACACGGCAGGCGGGCAGCGGCACCTTCACGCCGTCTAAAACGAAAGGAGAACAGACGATGCCGCGTAGACAATCACTGACGGGCTTGCTGTATCGCGCTGCGCGGCTCTCCGCTACTGGCCGGTCCGTGAGGACCGGCCACGCGGGCCGGCGCGCGAAGAACATCATCGTCGGGCGTGCTCTCGGGCGCGCGGGCGCGTGGCGGAGGCTATGGAAATGAGCAAGACAGACATTCGGTGCGACCGTTGCGGGCGCACCGTCCCACGAAAGGACTGGGCGACGATCAACGCCGTCTACCTCAACGGCCGCGTTGTGCAGAGGAACTGTCTGCGCTGCCAGACCCCCGAGGAACGGGCCGAAGCTGAGCACAACCTCGCATCGGGCGCGACCGCTTCGAGGCGCCCCGCTACCGACAGCCGGATTCTGACTGCCGACCAGCTTGCAGCGCGCATCGAGGCGACTCCCGATGACGGCGAGCTGCTGATGCCCACGATGGAGTTCGCCGAGTGTGGCGCGCGATGGTTCATCGCGTTCGACCTCAGCTCCGGGTTTGGCTCTGACTACCACGACGAGAACATGGTGGTCGCGCTCTGGCCGTGGGATGAAGACCCCGCGCTAGCCGACAAGCAGGTGCACAACGCACGCGACGGTAGTTCGGCGCCTTTGCTCAAGGTAGAGGACGGCGAGATGGTGGTGGCGCTCGTGAACCCAGAGCACGGAGGCACCCACGCATACATGGAGTTGCCGATTGTCGATTGGATGGGACTCGATCCGGTAGCGACGAACGGCGTCCACCTACTACAAGGACTTGCCAGAGCGTTTGGCGAGTACCTCGACAGCCATTCGACCGGCGAGGGAGGCGACGACTGATGGCCGCACGCGCTGAGGGCATCGACGAGCGGCATGCTCGCTCGTGCAGGAGCAGGGACGGCGGGCGGTGCAACTGCTCGCCGTCGTTCCAAGTCAACCTGTGGGACGGCCGCTCGCAGCGGCGTATCCGCAAGACGTTTAGGACGCTCACTGAGGCGAAGGCGTGGCGGCAGGACGCCGCAGGCGCGCTCAGAGCGGGCACTCTGCGGGCATCGGACGGGCGCACGCTCAAGTCGGTGGCCGACGAGTGGCTCGCGGGCGCCCGCTCGGGCGTGATCCGCAACCGCAGCGGCGACCCGTTCAAACCGAGCGCCGTGCGAGCTTACGAGACCCACTTGCGTCTGCGCGTGCTGCCGGCGCTCGGCACCGCAAAGTTCGGTGCCGTTCGTCGCGTCGATCTTCAAGACCTCGCCGACCGTCTGCATGCGTCTGGGCTGTCGGCGAGCGCGGTGCAATGCTCGCTCCTGCCGCTGCGCGCCATGTACCGTCGTGCGCTCGCCCGCGGCGAAGTCGCAATCAACCCCACCATCGGGCTGGAGCTGCCTGCGGTCCGTAGCCGCCGTGATCGCATCGTCTCGCCAGAACAAGCACGCGAACTCCTAGCTGCGCTGCCCGAATGCAGTCATCCGCTGTGGGCGACCGCGATGTTTGCGGGCTTGAGGCGCGGCGAACTGCAATCGCTCCGCTGGGAAGACGTAGACCTTGAAGACGGTGTCATCCGCGTAAAGCGCGGCTGGGATGCCGTCGCGGGCGAGATATCGCCGAAGTCGGCGAAGGGTCGGCGGTCCGTTCCGATCGCGGGCGTGCTCCGGGACTACCTTGCCGAGCATTGGTTGCGGGGAGGCGTCGGCGATCTCGTCTTCGGCAGGAACGGCCGCACATTTGATCCGCGCGGCGTGTCAGATCCCGCCAAGGCGGCGTGGAAAGCGGCTGGGCTTGAGCCGATCACGCTCCACGACTGCAGGCACACGTGCGCGTCCTACTTCATCGCCAGCGGCGTAAACGCGAAGTCGCTGTCGACCTACATGGGGCACGCTGATATTGCGACCACGTTCGACCTGTACGGGCACCTAATGCCAGGCAACGAAGCCGAGGCGGCAGCGCTGCTCGACGCGTATCTCGCAGTCTGATTGTCGCGCGCATTGTCGCGCAGGGCTGTTTCGTCCAGTAACGGCGGGGTCTTGCTCAGATGTCGGGCATCAGGCGGTAGCGTGCCTCGACCCACTGGTAGGGATCGGTGTTGGTCCCCAGCGCGACGTGCTCATGCGTCCAGGACGGCCGCGCGAGCTCGCGACGCAACACCTCCGGA
>Ga0182024_10026979_pt1 | contig 10073 bp, 5 predicted proteins | sample P32metaG_FD_120480 | JGI IMG/M metagenome (GOLD analysis project Ga0182024, IMG submission 120480) | Permafrost microbial communities from Stordalen Mire, Sweden - P3-2 metaG (Illumina Assembly) | ecosystem: Environmental > Terrestrial > Soil > Wetlands > Permafrost | place: Sweden: Stordalen...
GAGCCGCCTCGACAGGCGGCTGCCGGCAAAATTGCCCGCCCCACAAGAACGGGCTACTGAGTGAGGGATTGAGATGGCGGTTTATAAACGGACTTATAAGGGATACGACGGGGGGCTGACGGCGCAGTGGTCGCGGTTCATGATTCTGCCTCGCTACAGCTATGCGCGGTTGTTTCAATCGAAATTTCTGTTGATGTTTCTGGCGGTATGCGCGCTTTATCCCATCGGGGCGGCGGGGTTCATTTATATTGCGCATAATGTGTCCTTTCTAAAAGCACTGAATCCGCAGGCGGGGACTTTGCTGGACGTTAATGAAAAGTTTTTTGTTTATTTTTGCAATTTTCAATCGGTGATGGCGTATTTGTTGACGGCGATTGTGGGGCCGAGCCTGGTGTCTCCGGATTTAACCAATAATGCGATGCCTTTGTACTTGTGCCGGCCATTCACGCGCAGCGAATACGTGCTGGGAAGGATGATGGTGGTGCTTTATCTGCTGGCGTGGATCACCTGGATCCCCGGGTTGATCCTGTTCGGCATTCAAGCGGACATGGCGGGTTGGGAGTGGACCAAGACGCATCTGTGGATCGCGTGGGGATTGTTTGCGGGACTGTTTGTGTGGACCGTGGTTTTGTCGTTGATCGCGCTGGCGATTTCGGCCTGGGTGCGATGGAAGATCGCGGCGGGCGGGCTGATCCTCGGATTGTTTTTCGCGGGCGCGGGATTCGGCGCGGCCATCAACACAGTGATGCGGACAGACAAGGGGTCGCTGATCGACATCGCACGGATGATGGCGACCGCGTGGGGACAACTGCTGCACTACGACAACGGCGGCGGCATCACTGCGGCGCAGGCGTGGATGGTGCTCGGCATCGTTTCCGCGATCAGCTTGTGGCTGCTATCGAGAAAAGTTCGGGCGTTTGAGGTGGTGAAGTGATTGCACAGGCGCCGGGAACGCAGGCGAAAGCGCCTGCGCCACCTCCTATTGAGGAAAGCCTTGTCGTGTTCGATAACGTCTCGCGGTTTTATGGCGAGGTGTTGGGCGTGAATCGCATTACGCTGACGATTCCGCCGGGGATTACCAGCCTGGTTGGTCCGAACGGGTCGGGCAAAACTACGTTGATGAATCTGATGACGGGACTGGTGCGGCCGACGCGCGGCTCGATTCGCGTGCTGGGCGTCGCGACTAACGATCCGGAACGTTTGTTCAGGCTGGTGGGATATTCGACGCAGTTCGATTCCTTTCCCAAGGGGCTGACGGGGTTTGAATTTGTTTATTCGTTTTTAAGATTGTTCGGAGATTCGCATGCGGATTGTGAGGCCCGGGCATGGAAGGCGATTGAGCGAGTCAATCTTGTCGAGCCGGCGAAACGCAAAGTCGCGGGATATAGCAAAGGGATGCGGCAGAGGATCAAGCTGGCGCAGTCGATTGCGCACGATCCCCGGGTGCTGGTGCTCGACGAGCCTCTGAATGGGCTCGATCCTCTGGTGCGCGCGGAGACGATTGCGCTGTTTCGCGAGTATGCGGCGAAGGGGCGGCACGTGATTATGTCGACGCATATTCTGCATGAGGTCGACATGATTTCCGACCAGGTGATTCTTCTCGCGAACGGCTACGTGGTGGCCGAGGGCGAGATCAGCGGGGTGCGGAGCGAGATCAGCGAGCAGCCGATACAGGTGCAGATCCGCTGCGATCGACCGTCGGCGATGGCGGCGAGGGTGTTTGAAACCGATCATGTCGTCGAAGTGAAGCTGCACGTCGACGGCGGAGGGTTGTTGATCAAGACGCGCGATGCGGATAAGTTTTATCGGCTGCTGAATCACATTGCGCTGGACGGGATCAATATCGAGAGCGTGACGCCGGCGGACGATAATGCGAACTCCATTTACGAGTATCTGATTGGCGGCGAGGAGGCGACCAAATGAATTGGGCGTTGTGGTGGTCGCAGATTCGAGCGGTGATTCGCCTGGAGATGCGCAAAACATTTTTCGCCAAGCGCGGGATTTGGGTTTATCTGCTCGCGCTCGCGCCCGCGGCATTGTTCTGCGCGGATTCGATTGCGGTGATTCACGATCGGGACCGGAGAGTCGAGGAGGCATCGACGCATCAGGTTTCGCGCGAGGCGATTCAAGGTATCAAGATGGGGATGTCGCGCGATGAAGTGGAGGCTAAGCTGGGGGAGCCGTATTCTAGGCGGACGTTCCACTTTGGCGGCAGGAGGGATCGGCACGAAATGGCGATCTATCGCTATACCGATGGGGAGAACGATTACACGTTCTCGTTCCAGGACGATGAATTGAGGGGTCGAGGGGAAAATGAGCTGCGCAGTATCCCGAAAGATTCTCTGATTTTCGCTACGGTGTTTCAGTTCTTTTATTTGCGGCTGGCGATTTTTTTTGGATGCGTCGGGATCTTCACGAATTTATTTCGCGGGGAGCTGCTCGACAAGAGCCTGCATTTTTATTTGCTCGCGCCGATACGGCGGGAAGTGCTGCTGGTCGGGAAATATCTGGCCGGGCTGATCGCGACGGTGGTGATTTTCACGACCAGCACGGCGCTGCAACTGCTGGCGATGGGGTGGCATTTGACGGGTCCGGCGATGACGGAGTATTTGAGGGGACCGGGATGGGGGCAGATCGGCGCGTACCTGGGCGTGACGGCGCTCGCATGCCTCGGATATGGAAGCGTTTTTCTCGCGGCGGGGCTGCTGTTCCGCAATCCGATTATTCCGGCGGCGGTGGTTTTACTGTGGGAGAGCGCGAATCCGTTCCTGCCGGCGGCGCTTAAAAAAGTCAGCGTGATTTTCTATTTGCAATCGATGTGTCCGGTGGTGGCGCGTCCGAACGATATGCCTGCGCTCGCGGCGCTGCTGTTATCGTCGGCGGAAGCGACGCCCGCGGTGTGGGCGGCCAGTGGATTGGTCGTGGTCACGCTGGCGGTGCTCGCGTTGGCGGCGAGGCAGGCGCGAAAGCTCGAGATTAACTACAGCTCGGATTAGGACGTCGCCCAGTCCCTTGTAATAGATCTCCGTTCCGTCCTCGCTGTAATTGTACTCATGAAATGTTCCTTTCTTTAGGCGAATTTAAGGCTTCGCCGACGCAGAGTTTGGCGTATTTAAGGTCATTTAAGCTTCGCTATCGGGAACACGTTGAGGCGATAGTATAAATCCGCGCGGAACCTGCGTTCCCCGACCATTTGGAGGAGATCCTGGTTGTCGCGGTTCGCGACATCTCTCATCTCGATCCCTCCGCCGGATTGTCGATGTTCACCTGGGATTATTCGGCGGCAGACCAGCATCATCGTGAACTTGGCGTTGAAGTGGGAGGCGCGGAGCGACTTTTTTTAGTCGCACCCCCATAGCCCGGTTCGACGAGAAGGGCCGCGTAGTCGGTGCCTGGATGGATTGAAGTTTGCCAGGTTAGGTCCGGCCGAATCGGGGTGAAGGGCTGGTTCGCGAGCGGCTGAATCCACCAGACTCTGCTTTTCGCGTACAACACGATCTGCTGGCCGGGTTTCGCACCAGTCGCCTTCAATCGAAACAAACTTGAAGGGATTTTGGTGAATTCGATAGAGGGCTGCCGGGGGGGTGGAACTGCCGACGAGCATCCCTAGAGGAGCACAGCAACACGGGAAGTCGGTAGCCCGCTCATTTTGGCGACCTTATCTGCGCAGATCGGGCGTGAAAGGGCTCGTCGCGCACGATTGTTGACTGCCTGTGGTCATATATAGGGCTTGCTGACTCCGCTTGGCGTCCATTAGCATTTTCGCCCAGGTTCGGACTGTTTTGCTCTTTTGACATCGTAGCATTAGGGGAATCCGATAGAGGCAATGACTTTCGTTGTTCTCAACTTACAGGTGATCGGATGATGTCCGCTGGGACTCGGAGAAATCTGTAAAAGTCTTCCTGCTCCGGTAGAAATTACTGGCCTAATTGATAGGTAAATAGCCTCTAAATCAGTATGTTAGCGTTCGGCACTTGAGGTGCCTGGAGCTTAAACGTAAGCCGGCGTGTGCTGTGCGACAAGGATACGGAGAAACATCCTACCTTCCTTTCCACTAGTCTATGCCGCTCCTAGTTCCAGACTACGAACCTTTCAATAGTAGTGCTTCCTGAGTATTAGTCCTAATAGTCCCAGTGTGCGCGTGGTCGATAGGCCATTTTGAGGCATCATGAACGAACTTAAAAATCATCGTAAATCATTGATAAATTTATCGATAACCATGCAGTTGCTAGTGCTGACAGCATCGAGCATGGTACTAGCGCAGCAGGTGACGCTATCGGTTGGGTCGGGTTCCGCAGGGCCCGGAGCAAGCGTGACGGTACCAATCACTATGACCGGCTCGGGCGGCGCTCTGCCCGCGGGTGTGCAATGGACGATGGGTTATTCGTCCTCCGACATTTCCAGCGTAAGCGTAGCGGCCGGGTCGAGTTCGACCGCCGCTGGTAAGAGCGTTAGCTGCTCCAGCAGCAGCGCCTCTACCACTTGTGTTGCATACGGACTTAATGAAAATATCATCGGCAATGGAACTGTCGCGAGCGCCACGATTACAGTCGCATCCGGCGCCTTAGACAACTCGGCGCCAATTCAAATTTCGGGCGTGATGGCGACAGATTTGACGGGAAGCACTTCGATTTCAGCGTCTGGAACGGGTGGAATAGTCACGATTCCCCAACCTACACAGCCAACACTGAGTGGGCTTTCCTGCGCTCCCGCGACCGTCAATGCGGGGGGTGTCTCCGCGTGTACGGTGACGCTAAGCAGCGCCGCGCTGGCGGGTGGGTTTGTTGTCGGAGTGACCAGTAATAACGCCAACGCGACGGTACCAGCCAGTGTCACAGTAGCCGCGGGCGCGGCGAGCGTCGGTTTCTCGGCCACGGCATCGGCAACCGTTCCCACGGCTCAAACAGCAGTTCTGACGGCGAGCGCGGCTGGTGTCTCAAAGACGTTCTCCTTAAGCCTTCTGGCAGCGACTTGGACTATTTCGGGTTCGGTGGGAGCATCGGGTAGCGGCGCGACGATCGCGCTGACGGGAGCAGCGACGGCGACGACGATCGCCAGCGCTTCGGGCGCATACTCGTTCCCTGGTCTGGTGAACGGATCTTACACCATCACGCCGAGTCTGACCGGCTATACGTTCGCTCCGGCGAGTGTGGCGGTGACGGTCAACGGCGCGAACGTCACTGCGGCGACCATCACGGCTACTTTGCAGTCGTGGACGGTTTCGGGTTCGGTCGGAACATCGGGCAGCGGTGCGACGATCGCGCTGACGGGAGCATCGACGGCGACGACCACTGCCAGTGCTTCGGGTGCTTACTCGTTCACCGGTCTGGCGAACGGATCTTACACTGTGACGCCGAGCCTGTCCGGCTATACGTTCAGTCCGGCGAGCGTAGCAGTAACGGTCAATGGTGCGAATGTGACGGCGGCGACCTTTACCGCTACTCAGCAGACCTGGACAATTTCAGGTTCGGTGGGAAGCGCCGGTACCGGCGCGACGATCGCGTTGACGGGAGCGTCGACGGCGACGACCACTGCCAGTGCTTCGGGGGCTTACACGTTCACCGGTCTGGCGAACGGATCTTACACTGTGACGCCGACCAAAAGCGGATATACGTTCAGCCCGGTTAGCGCGTCTGTAACGGTCAATGGCGCAAGTGTGACGGCGGCGACCTTTACCGCTACTCAGCAGACGTGGACCATTTCAGGTTCGGTGGGAACATCGGGTACAGGCGCGACAATCGCGTTGACGGGAGCATCGACAGCGACTACGGTTGCGGATGCCTCGGGTAATTACGCCTTCTCTGGGCTGGCCAACGGGTCTTACACGGTCACGCCAACTAAGAGCGGTTATACGTTCGCTCCGGCGAGTGTGGCTGTGACGGTCAACGGCGCGAATATCACGGCGGCGACCATCGCGGCTACTTTGCAGACTTGGACGGTTTCGGGTTCGGTGGGAACATCGGGTGCAGGCGCGACAATCGCGTTGACGGGAGCATCGACAGCGACTACGGCTGCGGATGCCTCGGGTAATTACGCCTTCTCTGGGCTGGCCAACGGGTCTTACACGGTCACGCCGACTAAGAGCGGTTATACGTTCGCTCCGGCGAGTGTGGCTGCGACGGTCAACGGCGCGAATGTCACTGCGGCGACCATCACGGCTACTTTGCAGACGTGGACGGTTTCGGGTTCAGTGGGAACATCGGGCGGCGGCGCGACGATCGCGCTGACGGGAGCGTCGACGGCGACGACCACTGCCAGCGCTTCAGGCGCCTACTCATTCACTGGTCTAGTGAACGGATCTTACAATATTACGCCTAGTTTGACCGGCTATACGTTCGCTCCGGCGAGTGTGGCTGTGACGGTCAACGGCGCGAATGTCACTGCGGCGACGATTACGGCTACTTTGCAGACGTGGACGGTTTCGGGTTCGGTCGGAACATCGGGTAGCGGCGCGACGATCGCGCTGACAGGGGCAGCGACGGCGACGACCACTGCCAGCGCTTCAGGCGCCTACTCGTTCACTGGTCTAGTGAACGGATCTTACACTATTACGCCTAGTTTGACCGGCTCTACTTTCGCTCCGGCGAATGTGGCTGTGACGGTCAACGGCGCGAATGTCACGGCGGCGACAATGACGGCTACGTCGCAGACCTGGACCATTTCAGGTTCGGTGGGAACCGGCGGCAGCGGGGCGACGATCGCGTTGACGGGAGCATCGACGGCGACTACGACTGCCAATGCTCCGGGTGCTTATACGTTCACTGGTCTGGTGAACGGGACTTATACGGTAACGCCTAGCCTCACCGGCTATACGTTTAGTCCGGCGAGTGTTGCGGTAACGGTCAACGGCGCGAATGTGACGGCGGCGACTTTTACGGCGACGCAGCAGACGTGGACCATTTCAGGTTCGGTGGGAACCGCCGGCAGCGGTGCGACGATGGCGCTGACGGGAGCATCGACGGCGACTACGACGGCTAATGCTTCTGGTGCTTACACGTTCACTGGTCTAGCGAACGGATCGTACACGATCACACCGAGCCTCTCCGGCTATACCTTCAGTCCGGGGAGTGTAGCTGTTACGGTCAATGGCGCGAATGTGACGGCGGCGACTTTTACGGCGACGCAGCAGACGTGGACCATTTCAGGTTCGGTGGGAACCGCCGGCAGTGGTGCGACGATCGCGCTGACTGGGGCGTCGACGGCGACGACGATTGCCAACGCTTCGGGTGCTTACACGTTCACGGGATTGGCGAATGGATCGTATACGATCACGCCGAGCCTGTCCGGCTATACTTTCACTCCGGCGAACGTCGCGGTAACGGTCAACGGAGCAAATGTGACGGCGGCGACTTTTACTGCTGCGCAGCAGACCTGGACCATTTCAGGTTCGGTAGGAACGTCAGGTAACGGAGCGACGATCGCGTTGACGGGAGCATCGACGGCGACTACGGCTGCCAATGCTTCGGGGGCTTACACGTTCACAGGGTTGGCGAACGGATCTTACACCGTGACGCCGAGCCTGTCCGGCTCTACGTTCAGTCCGGCGAGCGTAGCAGTAACGGTCAGCGGCGCGAATGTGACGGCGGCGACCTTCACCGCTACGCAGCAGACCTGGACGATCACGGGTGGAGTGGGAGCCTCGGGCAGCGGTGCGACGATGGGGCTGACGGGAACATCGACGGACCCGGTGACGGCCAATTCTGCAGGTAGTTATACCTTTACGGGGCTGGTCAACGGATCTTACACGGTGACGCCGAGCCTAAGCGGGTACACGTTCAGTCCGACGAGTCTGGCGATTACGGTCAACGGCGCGAATGTAACGGCGGCCAATTTCACAGCCACGCCCATGTCCGGTGCGCCAGTGTTTGTCCAAGAGAAGGATCACGAGGTTTGGTCAGGAAAAACAGCAGGCGCAACGTTTTCGTCTAAAACGACTGCTGGTAATCTCCTTGTGGTATACGTCGTTTGGGACAATTTCGCTGCCGTCTCTATTTCCGATACCGCCGGTAATTCTTATGCGAGCGCAATAGCTCCCCTCCGTTGGGGCACCAATAGTGCTCAGGTCTTTTACGTGCCAAACTCGAAGGGAGGTGCCGACAAAGTGACGGCAACCTTTACCAAAGCAATCAACTCCTTTGGAATTATATACATCCATGAATATTCCGGAGTGGCTCTGACGGCACCGATTGATGTAACGGCAGCGACGACTGGCCTATCGGCTTCCATGAGTAGTGGCGTGGCTACCACGACGAGCCCGAATGATCTAATCTTTGGCGCAGGTGCCTCCTCCGATGCTGTGACTGCGGCGGGTTCCGGTTTCACTGTACGGTCGTCCCAAGCGGAGCACGACATCACGGAAGATCAGATTGCAAGCTCACCGGGTGCATATGCGGCAACGGCGACCGGCAACGGTTACGACTGGGCGATGCAGATGGTGGCATTTAAAGCCGCTAGCGCGAGTACCGGCCAGGGGATGCCAGCAGCCGTGCCTACTACTGCTAAAGCCTCGAATCAGAGCAAAGGTGGGGCTTCGGGGGCCTCGCTGGTACTGGCAACGATCACCACCGGCCAAGCGAGTGCGGCTTGCAGTCCGGGTGGTCTGGCAAGCTTGTTGGGCGCCGGTTTGACTGGCGAACCAACCGAAAAATCAAGATCGGTGCCGCTACCGACGCAATTGGCCGGCGTGCAAGTTATGGTGAATGGCGCTCCGGCGCCACTTCTATTCGCTTCCAGTTTGCAAATCAATTTCCAGTGCCCTGTACTGCCGCAAGGCACGGCGATGGAGATTCAAGTGGAATCGGCGGGCGGTGCTTTGACGTCCTCGCTTCAAACGGTGATGCAAGCGGTGGTGCCCCTGGTATTCCAAATGGATGCCAGCGGCCGCGGTGTAGTGACGATTGCCGGAACGAACGAGATCGCGATGGCGACGACCGACGGAGTTCCGAGCCGACCGGTCCTGCGCGGCGAGTATTTCACGATTCACGCCAGTGGACTTGGCGAGGTGGTGGATGGCGTTGCTGCCGGGACCGCGGCGCCGCTTAACCGGCCGATCCTGGCCAAGGCGAAGATCAGTGTAATGCTTGGAGACATCGAGATTGATCCGCAATTTGCTGGATTAGCGCCGGGAACCGTCGGGGTCTACCAAGTGAATGCTCTGGTGCCCGCAGCGGCAGTGGCGGGAACTGCCATTCCTCTGTATCTCAAAGCCACGTTACCGGACGGGACGATTGTCCGGAGCAACACAGTGACCGTGGCTATAGGCGACGGGACCAAATAGTCAGCCTGAGCTATATATTTCGGGGTGGAAATCGTTTTTCCCGGTTTCCGCCCTGGAACCATTTAGTGCGCTCCTCTTCCCGAAAGTACCTGGGGGACAGTCCACAGAATGATCTTCCAGTCCAGCGCCAGCGACCATTTGTCGATGTACTCCATGTCGAGCTTCATCCAGGTTTCGAAATCCACGCTATCTCGTCCGGAAACGGCCCATAAACAAGTTAAACCAGGCCGCATGCGGAGCCGCCGACGCTGCCATCTCTGATAGTGTTCTACCTCTTCAGGCAGCGCAGGCCGGGGGCCTACCAGCGACATGTCACCTTTCAATACGTTCCAAAGCTGGGGCCATTCGTCGATCGAAAACTTCCTGAGCCAGCGGCCTACAGTGGTCAAGCGGGGGTCGTTGGGAATCTTGAGCGCCAGTTGGCGTTCGCTGAGATGCTCGAGAGAAGAGCGCATAGCTTCGGCGTTCTGGCACATGGACCGGAATTTGTAAAACACGAAGCGGCGGCCGTTCAAACCGCAGCGTTCCTGGCTAAAAATGGCGGGGCCGGGTGACGTGATGCGGATGATCGCCATGATCAGCAGCATGAATGGGAAGAGCAGTATAAGGGCGGCGCCGGCGAGAAGGATATCGGTTATGCGCTTTACAAGAAGACGGATCTCGTCATGCGGAGTGGCGGAAAATGTGAGCAGGGGCGAGGAACCCAGGCGGTTCAAATAAATCCTGCTGTTGATGTGGGGGAAAAAATCGACAGCGACGTGCGTCCGGACGCCTTCGTCGTCGCAGGCCAGCAGAA
>Ga0182024_10026980_pt1 | contig 10072 bp, 10 predicted proteins | sample P32metaG_FD_120480 | JGI IMG/M metagenome (GOLD analysis project Ga0182024, IMG submission 120480) | Permafrost microbial communities from Stordalen Mire, Sweden - P3-2 metaG (Illumina Assembly) | ecosystem: Environmental > Terrestrial > Soil > Wetlands > Permafrost | place: Sweden: Stordalen...
ATCGAGCGGGAGCGTGGAACCGGCAATCGCGCCGCTGCCAAGCGGACAAACGTTCACGCGCGAGTGGCAGTCCCACAGGCGTTCGCAGTCGCGCTCCAGCATCTCGACGTAGGCAAGCAGATGGTGCGCGAGATAAACTGGCTGCGCGCGTTGCAGATGCGTGTAGCCGGGAATGAGCACGTCGGAATTTTTTCCAGCGAGCGAGACCAGAGCGCGTTGCAAGCCGGCGATTTCGCCGAGCAGGGAAGTGATTTCATCCCTCAACCACATTCGCACATCAAGCGCGACTTGATCGTTGCGCGAGCGGGCGGTGTGCAGTTTTGCACCGGCGGGAACGCGCCGGGTCAGCTCGGCCTCGATGTTCATGTGGACGTCTTCGAGTTCGGGCTTCCATTTGAATTTTCCGGCTTTGATTTCTTTGCCGATCTGGTCGAGGCCGCGAACAATGGCGTGCAATTCATTTTTCTTCAGCACGCCAATTTTGTGAAGCATCTCGGCGTGGGCGAGCGAGCCGAGGATGTCGTGCCGCCAGAGCCGGTGGTCGAAAGAGATGGATTGGGTGAATTCCGCCACGTCCGCGCCAACTTCACGCGAAAAACGTCCGCTGCGGGAGACTGGAGAGATTTTTTTCATGCGTTTCAATGGATGAAATTTGCGCCGAATCCGCCGGAAAGTCACTGTCAAACATTGGCTAAAAGCGACTTTGGCAGAGGCATTAACATTGATTTGAATTGTGGCATGGAACTTTCTGTATAAAAGGCATGATCACAATCAGCGAATTGAAGTTCGCCTGTCCGGTATGCCAACAGCACATCGCGTGTAACCCCGGCCTGGGCGGTTTGCAGATGGATTGCCCGACGTGCTTTCGTCAAATCATCATTCCCGCAGCACCCGGCGGTGCCACCACCAAACTTATTTTGCAGGCGAAGCAAGCCCGCGTTCAGCGCCCTTTCACGCAAACCAAAATGCCGGTCGCCAAGTTCCGCTGATAAAGCATATTGGTTTTCTCTAGCAGCCCGGTTAAGCTGTGCGCGCCTTGAAACGCAAATCTCCGTGCCCCGGCAACGCCGCTAAAAAAATTGAAGCCGTCGTTCTTTGTCTGTTGAACGAGCGAAAGCAAACGCTGGCGCTGGCGGAATCCTGCACGGGCGGGGCGATTGCGGATCGCGTGACAAATGTGCCCGGCGCGTCGTCGGTTTTTCTCGGCGGACTGGTGGCTTACAGCAACGAAGTGAAGCAAAAGTTTCTCGGCGTTCGCGCCGAAACCTTGAAACAGCACGGTGCGGTGAGCGAAGCGGTCGCGCGGGAAATGGCCGGAGCGGCGCGGAAAAAATTCGGCGCGGATTTTGCGATTGCGGTCACGGGCATTGCCGGGCCGGGCGGCGGCACGAAGGACAAACCGGTCGGGACGGTTTTCATCGCGCTGGCCGGAGAATTTGGAGCGATGGTGGAACGCAAATTGAATTCCGGCGAACGCGAGGCGTTCAAGCAATTGACGGCGCAGCAGGCGTTGGAAATGTTGCATGGGCGATTGATTTGTTCTTGAGGACGAAATTTTTTGCGCTAGATTGGCGCGGTTCAGCGTCCGGACGCGCGTTGAACCGGGGATTTGATTTCTGAACATGGCTTTGACCGCTGATACATTGACCGCTGCGAGCCGGCTCGCCGCCGAGGACGACAGCACGGCGTTTCGCAAACGTCGCGGCACGCTGCTGGTCGTGGACGACGAGGACGGCCCGCGGCAGTCGTTGCGGGTGATATTCAAGGACGATTACGATTTGTTGATGGCCGAGGACGGGCCGACGGCGATTGAGCTCGCGCAGAAAAACGAGATTGACGTGGCGGTGCTGGACATCCGCATGGCCGGGATGTCGGGCATCGAAGTGTTGGAACGCCTCAAATACGTGAACCCGAACATGGAGGCGATCATGATGACGGCGTTCGAGACGACGGACACGATCCGGCAGGCGTTGCGGCTGCGCGCGTGCGATTACATCAACAAACCGTTCGACCTTCCGACCATCCGCGCCGCCGTCGGTCAGGCGATGCAACGCCGCGTACTCGGCAGCCAGATCAACAGCAGCGCCGAAAAAATCCAGGAATTGCTGACCGAATTGCAAAATCAGAATTTCAAGGAACAGAACGCCAAGACGCGCAACGACATCCTGTCGGGCATCATCCACGACATCAACGGCCCGCTGACGGTCATTTCCGGTTTCGTGCATATGTTAAACCAACGCCTCAACCACAATTCCCGGATGGAACTGGAGGATTTGGAGTTCATCAAGAACCGCCTAGGCATCGTCGCGCGGCAGACGACGAGTTGCATTGAGATTTCCCGGCGCTATCGGGATATTTCCAACCGCCAGCCGGACCAAGCCGCCGCCGCGCGCGTGAGCGTGAATCAATTGCTCAAGGACTTGGACCAACTCGTGCGCGTGCATCCCAGCGTGATGGAAAATGAATTCAGCGTCAGGCCGCCGGGCGAGGACATCGCCGTCAAAATCAACGGCACCGATCTGATTCAAATTTTGCAGAATCTCACGGTGAACGCTTTTCAATGCGCGCCGCGCGCCCATCGCGTCGAGGTCGGCGGCGAAATTTTGCACGCGCCGTTGAATCTCGCAGAATTCAAGGACGGCCCGAACGACCGCCTGCTCAACGTGGAAAGTCTGGACAACACCGCGCCGCTGGTGAAATTGTGGGTGCGCGACACCGGCCCGGGCATTCCGCCGGAAGTGATACCGAAAATTTTCAAGCCTTACTTCACCACCAAAGGACCGCGTGAGGGAACCGGCCTCGGACTTAACATCGTCCATCGGCTCATCAAGGAAGGCAACGGCGCGTTGCACGTCCATACGAAACTTGGCGAAGGCACGACCTTCACGATTTATCTGCCCGGCACGAATCTGGCGAAGTAAAATTGAGTTCGCGTTCCAGGATAAAATTCATTTGTCCCAACGTTTGCCACTATCCAGGACAGCCTTTGCATTCGAAATTTGGCAAATAGATTGCTACAAGACGGGAATGAATATGCGTTTTACAATTTTTACCGCCCTTTGCCTGCTCGGCACGGGGTCGGTTTGGGCCGACGAAAAACTGCCGGTGCTTAAGGATGGCAGTGACGTTTATAGCGATGTCACGGTGACCACCATCAACGCCACCGATGTTTATTTCACTTACAACAATGGGAAAGGCATGGGCAATGCAAAGTTGAAGAGCCTGAGTCCCGAACTGCAAAAACATTTTCACTATGATCCGGCAAAAGCCGGTGAAACGGAACAAAAACAAGCTCAAGCCAACGCCGAATATCACAATTTGATTATCAGTCAGCCTGCCGCGCGGCCGCCAGACGAGAGCCGGGAACAATCCGTGGTTGTCACACAGGGTTCGGAATTGTCGTGGGGAACGGATTTGCCCGGCGCTTTGAATCAAGCGCAGTCGGAAAATAAATTGGTGCTGCTTGATTTCACCGGTTCCGACTGGTGTCCGTGGTGCATCAAATTTGACCATGAAGTGCTGTCCACGGACCAATTCGCCGCCTACGCCCAAAACAAACTGGAATTGGTGCTGGTGGATTTCCCGCATAACAAGCCACAGAGTACCGACCTCAAGCAGGCCAACGAGGCATTGAAAAAAAGATTCAATGTGAATGGTTATCCCACTTATGTGCTGTTGAACCATTCGGGCAATGAACTTGGACGGCAAGTTGGCTATGCCGATGGCGGCCCAAGCGCTTTCATCACGAAATTGGAAGGCTTCAGCAAATAATAAAACTGCTTCGCGGCGAAGGCACGACCTTTGCAATTTATCTGCCGGGGGCGGAGCTGGGGAAGTGAAATTTTAGGCAGGCTGTGGTTCCTCAGCCCATGCGAGAAAAATTTTGAGGATTTTTTCCAACATTAATGGACCGCCACGTCCTTCAAAATTTCCGTCTTTGATTCGACAGCTAATCCAGTCTGTTTCATGTTCGACACGATGAATTTCCGTAAATGGTCTTCCTTCAAGTGAAGTATCTTTAAGATTAATTGAGACGCTCCAGCCAAGATTATCGAGCGTACCAATTGAAACTCCGTAGCCGTGTTCCCAATCACCGTTACATTGAGAGTGATACCATTTCTGTAATTGAAGCAGGACATCCACCTTCAATTCCCCAAATACTCGCGCGGATCAACAATCTTTCCGGCAATCGCGCTGGCGGCCACGGTCATCGGCGAGGCGAGGAATACCTGCGATTCCTTGTCGCCCATGCGACCGGGAAAATTCCGGTTCGTCGCGCTGATGCACTTGATGCCCGCCTTGTTGATGCGGCCAAACGTGTCCACCGGCCCGCCGAGGCACGCGGCACAGCCGGCGTTCTCCGTCATCTGCACGCCCGCGTTCACGAGAATCTGCCAGACGGTTTCGTTGCCCCAATACGTCGTCTGCAAATCGCGCACGATGTCCGGCGTCGCGGGCACGCCGAACGTGTCAATCGTCACATGCCGGCCGCGCAACACGCGCGCGACTTCCACAAAATCGCTCGTCTTGCCGCCGGTGCAGGAGCCGACGTAGGCGCGGTCGAGCTTCACGTCCATGTCCTTCGCCTTTTTGCGCTGGCCGGGATCGGGATGACACGCGACCGTCGGTTCGAGCTTGCTCAAGTCCACGACGAGTTCATAAACGAATTTTTCGGAAGCATCGCGTTCGACCGGCGTGTAGTTCCGTTTCGTCCCGTTGGTTTGCGTGCGGGCGTCCACATATTCCTGCGTGCGGGCGTCGAATTCAAAAATGCCGTTCTTGCCGCCCGCTTCGATGGCCATGTTCGCAATCGTCATACGATCATCAATGGACAAATTTTTCACGCCGTCGCCATCAAATTGCATCGCGCGATACGTCGCGCCGTCGAAACCGATTTCACCGATGCAATGCAGGATCACGTCCTTGGCCATCACGCCGGGCTGCAATCTGCCTTCGAGCCGGAAGTGCATCGTTTCGGGAACCTTGATGAGCAGCTTGCCCGTACCCATCACAAAGCCCGCGTCCGTGTTGCCGATGCCGGTGGCGAACAGGTTGAACGCGCCCGCCATGCAGGTGTGTGAATCTGTGCCGAACAAAATTTCGCCCGGCCGCGTGTGACCCTTCGCCGGCAACGCCGTGTGGCAGACACCCGCGTAACGCGAACCGTATTGCTTGTTCAACATTCCCTTCGACGCGTCGAAATGCCAATGGCCATTCGGATCGTCAATCACGTCGTAGAAATACGGGATGTCCTGCTCCTTTACGAAATCGCGGAGGATGTCCACGTTGCGGTTGGACTTCGAATCGGCGGTGAAGATGTAATGGTCGGGGATGATGACGATCTTGTTTTTGTCCCAGACCTTCGCATCCTTGCCGAATTCGCGCTTGAACACGCCGATCGTGCCCGGCCCGCAAACGTCGTGCGTCATGAGCACGTCGGCGTTGACCCAGATGTTGTCACCGGCCTGCACGCTCGATTTTCCCGCCGCGCGCGCGAGCAGTTTTTCTGTCAAAGTCATAGTCTTAAGAGAATAGCCGATGAATCGGCTGACTTCAACTGAACAAACGCGGATGAAATGTTAAGGCTGCCTCTTCGACTTTGATTTTTTGGAAAGTTTTGGCGCAGGGCGTCCCGAATTAAATGCCAATAATTTATCCCAATCGATTCCGCCGTCTGGAAAACAAAAATCTGCTAATACTTCCTTGGTAAATTGATTGACTACTTTTGCAAATGCGACTGCAAATTCATCATTCCTCTCCTGGGCGCGATAACCAATTGGAACAATGATTCGTCGATAAAGTTCTAAATCATTTGAAATGAATTCCCAAAAAGACTGGCCGCAGAGTTTTAGATAATCTCCTTTATCTTCCTTCGTGGTGCGCCCGTAACAGCATCCATTGATACAAACTAACGAACGTTTTTTGGAATTTGTCCGTAATGTTCGTGCAGCAGTCCGAAAATAATCTCGCATCTTGTTTATTTGACTATCATTACCCCAATCAGGTCCGCTCTTTACAGTAATAACGTGCAGGACGCCATCCTTCTCAAGCTCGATATCAATGCCTTTGATTGCAGATTTTCTTCCCTTGCAAGCTTTCTCCGCAACAAAAATTGCCAATTGCTCCAGAAAAGTTCCAAAGATTCCTTCTTCTTGGGAAGACAGTCTTGCTAAAAGAAATCCTTGAACTAATTCCGAAGCCAGAAGGATGTTCTTGGCTCGATACAGATAAGGATTTTTCGTTCGCAATAATTCTCGAAGTTTCAAATCGTTCAGACTTGCGAGTCTCGCGGCATGGAAATCGGGAATTGTCGCTTCGATATGAGCTTTCAAATCTGCATCACTTATTTTTTTTGTGGTAGCCATTTTGTTTTGTTGCTCTGTCAAACATTGCCATTGAAGCAGACTCTACTTCTTCTTGTGCCAGTTCAGAAAAGTCTCGTTTAATATCAATTCCGACCGAATTACGCCCTAATTCTTGCGCTGCAACACAGGTCGTGCCTGATCCAACGAATGGATCTAAAACCAAATCGCCTGGATCCGTAAAAAGTTTTATGAACCATTCTGGAAGAGTTTTTGGAAATGCGGCACTGTGGTTTTTGTTACCACATTCCGTCGCGAGGTACAGCACGTTTGATGGGTATGCCATGTCTCTATCCTTCCAGTTGGCGATATTTTTGCCAAAGCCGCTACCGACTTGCGACTGAAAACGCACAACATCATTTTTTCCAAGAGAGCGAAGTCTTTTCTCTTTCCAATCGCCCATCGGGATCATGACTGCCTTTTGGTTCATCTTGAAGTGCTTTTCGCGCGTGAAATGCAAGCAACGTTCCCACGCATCGCGGAAACGGTTCGGCCACTTGCCGGGATGACAATTTTTTTTATGCCAAATATATTCTTCCGTCCAAAGCCATCCGTTTTGCCGCAGAGCAAGAATTAATTCGATTACAAACGTGTGGCGTTCTCCGTTTTCGGCTTTCTCTTTAATGTTCAGCACAAACGAACCGGACCGTTTGAGAACGCGTTGGAATTCAGCAGCGCGAGGCAAGAACCACTTGACGTAGTGTTCGGGTTTAGTGCCGCCATAGGTATTTTTGCGCCGATCCGCGTATGGCGGAGATGTAAATACGAGGTCAAAATGCTCGTCAGGAAATCTCTTCAAAAGTTCGAGACAATCGCCGTGTAGGATGTCTGTTTGTAAAGCTGGCATCTGTTCCTCGTGATTGGAACACAATCAAGAGAGAGCTTCAACTCGTTTTGTCGCGGAAGATTGTTCGCCCTTGTTTTCATTTCACCTTCACTCAAACTCATTCATGTGACTCCGTCCGAAACATTTACAAATCTGCTCCGCGCCGGTGCGCCCGTGCTTTCACTTGCGCCGATGCAGGACGTAACGACGCTGGAATTCATGCGCGTCATCGCGCGCTACGGCGGCGCGGATGTTTATTGGACGGAATACTTCCGCGTTCACGCCGTTTCGCATCTGGAAAAATGGATTCTCAAATCCATCACAGAAAATCCCACGGGCCGGCCCATCAACGCGCAACTCATCGGCAACGACATTCCGTCGCTCGTGCGCACGGCGAAGGAGTTGCAGCAGTATCCCGTCGCGGCGATTGATCTGAATCTCGGCTGTCCCGCGCCCATCGTCTATCGCAAATGCGCAGGCGGCGGCCTGTTGCGCGAGCCGCAACGCATTGACGCCATCCTCGGCGCGCTGCGCGACGCGGTGACGATTCCGTTCACGGTGAAAACGCGCCTCGGCTTCGCGTCGCCCGCCGAGTTCGACACGCTGCTGCCGATTTTTGCGAAACATCCGATTGACCTGCTCACCGTCCACGCGCGCACCGTCGCGCAGATGTACCGGCCCGGCGTGCGCTACGACCTCATCGCGCGGGCGGCGCGCGAGTTACGCTGCCCCGTGTTCGCCAACGGCAATATTTACAGTGCGGAACAGGCGCTCGCGCTCGTCGCGGAAACCGGCGTGCGCGGTCTAATGATCGGTCGCGGCGCGATCCGCAATCCGTGGCTGTTCGATCAGATTCGCGCGCAGTTTCGCGGTGAAAAAATAAAATTGCCGGTGGGTCGCGACGTGCTGGCTTACATCCGCGAACTTTGGGAAAACGAAATCACACCCGGCGTGCGCGAATCGGCGCAGGTGCAGCGCATGAAGAAATTCATGAACTTCATCGGTGACGGCCTGAGTGAAAAATTCCTGCACGAAATCCGCCGCGTGATGACCACGGCTGATTTCTTCCGCACCTGCGAAAATTATTTGGAACACGACCAGCCGATGACGTTGGAGCCCGTGGATTTTGCGCAAAGAGATGATGTTTGATGGGAATTGCCGAAGTCACCTTTGTAAAATTCCTCGAGGTATCACCTGACTTAAAGGTGCAATTTAGTTTGATTTAAGAGAAAATTGAATTATAAAGGCGGCATTATTCCTGCTTCTCGCGGGAGTGTTTCATTCGTCCCGGGCGAGATTGCCTGTTTGCGTATGAGTCAAACCAATCCTTATGCGAAGAAAAATATTGGTCGTAGATGATGATCCGGATCAACTCGAGCTGGTTTGCTGGTGTTTGAAAGAAGCCGGTTTTGTCATCAGCACCGCTGCCAATGGCGTTGACGCCCTCGTAAAAACCCGTTCCGTGCTGCCTGATTTGATTGTACTGGACTTGATGCTGCCCGAATTGAACGGGTTCGATATTTGTAAAACCTTGCGAAAGGACCCGGTCACCGCTTCCATCCCCGTCATCATGCTGACGGGCATGTGCAGCGAGTTTAGCCGGATGGCCGGGTTGGAGTCCGGCGTCAACCTTTTCCTAACGAAGCCATACAATCCAGAGGAGCTTGTCTCAAAAGTGGAAGAAATATTGAAGCGGTCTTCAACACAGCCAAAAGCACGCGCCAAATCCAAAATAAAGGCCGGTGGTCCCCCCTCGAATAAAAGACTCTTCCAAAATTCGCCGGGTCACTGAAGCAATTGATTGCCTGCCATGGGAAATTCAGTCCGGGCTGCCGCTCACTTTATTTTTAATGTGAACGCGCTGGCTTCGATAATTTTTCCCAAATCGCCGCCGTAAAACTCCTCGCGGTATTCGTCCGTTTCCAGCAGGTGCTGGTAAAGTTCCTTCTGGTCGCGCTGAATGATGAATTTCAGTTCGCTCAGGTCGCCTGACCAGCGGAAGCCGTTGAAAAATTCCGCGCCGGCGAACTGCGTTTTGTAGAGCGCGTTGTCCGAATAGCAGGTGCCGAGGTAGAGTTGACGGCAGCCGCGTTCGGCGAACAGCGCCGCCGCCGAGGTCATCATGAACATGCCGAGGTTGCGCGCGTAATAATTCAGGTCGTAGAACGCGTAGTAGTAAAATGCCAGCGACTTGCCTTCCAGATACAACGTGGCCACGCCGATTTCGCTGCCCTTTTCCGTGTCGGTGAACATGAGCAGATGCGAGATGATGGGCGACGCGAACAGCGCGTCGAGCCGCTCGAACGTCATCACGTCCTTGCCGAATTTAATGTCGGCGTAGGTTTTGAAAAACTGGCGGCGTTCCGGCGTGTAATCGAATTTGTCGCGCGGGACGAGCTTCACGTCAATGCCCGCGCCTTTGCGCAGGATGCGGCGGTTCTCGGACGACGGCTTGAACTTGGCGAGATTCACGCGCACTTGCCGGCACAGATAAAACCGGTCCAAGTTGCGCGACGACGGTAAAAATCCAGCATTGAAAATGTCCGCCGGCGTTTCGCCGTCCTCCGGCACGGCCCAGATGGCGTAGGGAAACTGATAATGGTCGTAGTCGGACTTTTGTTCGGAAAAAAGAAGTTTCATTTTGCGGTCGCCGTTTCCAATTCGATTTTTGCCGGCGCAGATTTTTCGTTCACCGATTTTCTTCGCAGTCGCAGCCGCCAGCTCGTCAGCACTTCATAGCTCACGGAGTTTTTCAGCTTCGCGATGTCGTGAACCGTGATTTCTTCGTTGCCTTGTCTGCCCATCAACACGGCTTCGTCCCACATTTGCGCGTCGGGGATGTCCGTGATGTCCACCATCAGCGCGTCCATCGCGATGCCGCCGA
>Ga0182024_10026981_pt1 | contig 10072 bp, 7 predicted proteins | sample P32metaG_FD_120480 | JGI IMG/M metagenome (GOLD analysis project Ga0182024, IMG submission 120480) | Permafrost microbial communities from Stordalen Mire, Sweden - P3-2 metaG (Illumina Assembly) | ecosystem: Environmental > Terrestrial > Soil > Wetlands > Permafrost | place: Sweden: Stordalen...
CCCCGGAGATACACGACTTAATGCAAAAATTCCAGCAGCAGGCCGCCCCCCGAAAGCAGTGATGCCTTACGTTCGCCGGAACTTGCCGGGGGGGCGCAGCCCGTTGGTTTCCGCTCTCGAGGCCCCAACGCGAATTCTGTTCGTGGCTCGCGGTATCAAGCGGCTGCTGAACGGGTACACCGCCGCCATTCTGACTTCTGCTCCTAACTTCCGCGCCTTCCATATCCCGCGGGGGATATCAAGACACGCGTCCGAAAGTGATGTGGATGTACTTGTTGAATGAAAGGAATCAGCTCGGGTAATGACTCGTACACAAGATAATCTGATCCGACACCTATGAACCTCGGGAAAACCGAGGGTAAGGAAGAGCCGCGCAGAAGACCGGGATTCTCGATCCAGCCATCAAACAGGGCAATGCGGATGGGCGCTCCTTGCGAAAGACGGGCAAGGCTGCCGTGGGCTCGGTGGTGATCGCTCCGCGATGCAAAACGGGAGGCCCCCGCCACGGCTTACAGACGGCAGGGATGCGCGGAGAGCCGCACCCCTGCGTCCGAGGTTTGGTGGAAAACTGCGGGCTGTTCCCCCCTCCGAGGGGAACAGGTGGCAAGCCCTCCGAATCATGCCCACCCATGGTTATAGTGAACCGGATGGCAGAAACGTTTCAACACGAGTATTAGGGATCGACGGAACGCAAACGGTTTTCGCTAACCCGGACGAGGGCAGAGGCGGCGCTTCCCAAGAGTGTTGCGGCGCCTCAGACGAAAAAGGTCGATCAAAGGGTCCAAGCGAGCGGCCGGATCGGTGCCCGGAAGCACCAGGAGGGCCGGAATGGAAATCCTGGGTGAAACGGAATCCCTCCCACTATCACTAAATACTGCATGCGAGGCTGACTCAATGCGCCGCGACAGAAGCGCGCAGATTGGACTCTCGGTGCTAAAGGAGAAAATGAATGAGTATCACAATGCAAGGCAGTTGGACCGTTACGGTCAAATCGAAGAGCGCCGCTTTCAAACAGCGCTTCGTTGTTTCCCGGCCCGGCAGCCCGGACATTATCGTCGACGGAACGGCCGGCGACTCGGTTTTTGTCAACGCACCCCAGTGGTCCGTCAACATCCAAAGCCAGTCGGGCGCCGGTCAGCCATGGCTGGATTCCCGGCAGCATATCGGTGTCCCGCACGTCTCCGGTAGCACGCTCACCTTCGACATCAGGTCCGACGATACCGCCAACGATGGCGACTTCAACGATCTCATCCTGACTTGCAGCATGCTGTTCTCGGCGACCGACTACGTGCTCTACGGCAATGTCGAAACCTACACCGGCCCCTGTATCTGGAATCCGTGTCTGCCTTGGATGGTGATTGAAACGGCGGCGGCCCTGCAGCAAGCGTTGCAGAACCCGGCCTTGCGCGCCATCATCCAACAGATCTACCCCAGCCGCGTGCCCAAGCGTCCGGGCCCGGTTCCGGATCCGGGACCGCTCTTCCGCCCGCTGGTCATCCCTACCGGAGCGCCCGTGCAGAATCGCGGTCTGGCCTTCACCTCGGCGGCTGCCCAGGCGGCCGCGCCACAGCTCGAAATCAACAGCGCGGCGGACGTCAAAACGTACCATGAGACAGCCGCCGCTCAACTGCGCGCTGCCGCAGCGGCCGTGGTGCTCGACGGTTCCGCCCCGGGAAGTTCCGCAATGAGTCCCGCCGAAGCGCTGGCCATTGCCCAGCTTCGCGCGGGCATTGACAGGTTCTGGAACTGCGGAACGTCGCCGGCTCCCGGGCTGCTGCTGAACTTCCAGGAATACACGCAAACCAGCGCCGAGCAAGCCGGGGGTCCGTACACCGGCACCGGCGTCCGCGAAGACCTGGGGCTGGCAGTGACCGATGAGTTGGGTAACTATATCTTCCGCTTCACCTACGCCGCTTGGAGACGCTACTTTCCGGTGGTCCTCGAGGAGCTGTCGGGTCCCATCTCCGGCGAGATACCGATCGGACCGCTCATCCATCCCAACGTCATCGTGCAGGCGCTGGGCGCGTCGATGGAAGTGGAATACGAAACGGCGCCGTACTACAGCATCCCCAACGTTTTCCGCATCAACCTCTGCATTCCGCTAGGGAGTGTCACCACCCCCGGCGCGGGCTGTGCCAGCTACGACCGCACCATCTATCAGATCGGCAACATCGTGGTGCTGTACAGCGCCTTGAGTGGCTCGCCGAATACGCTGGACGGCACCGGACGTATTACCTGCCGCAATGCCAATGCCCCGCAGGTGGATTGCGCCGGCTGGCGCGGCGGCCTGTGGCTGTACGCCTGCTTCGGCGCCTCGGGCGTAGCCAACTACACCGTCCGCTACAGCTTCGATGGCGGTTCCACCTTCAGCTTCGTCAGCGAAGGCTTCGACCTCAACTATATTCCGGCCTTCGCGCCGGGATACACCGGCACGCCAGTCGGACCCACCAACCTGGCCGTTCAGGTGGATGGCAATCCGGCCCAGATAGCGCCCACTTACGCCAACCACGAAGGCGATTCCAACTGGCTGGACAACAGCCTCAAGCTGATCCTGAGCAGCGGATATTATCAGCCCCCCGCCGGGCCCGGGCCGGTGCTGTTCAAGATCGAGGGATATGACGTCGCCGGTAGTCAAGTACCCTCCAGCGTGGATAGCATTACGCTCTACATCGACAATGTGGCCACGAGCGGTTCGATCGAATCGGTGAGTCTGGGATCGCCCGTGGGCTTGGACGAGTGCGCGCTATTGACTCTTCCCTCCGCCAACGCGCCCCTCACGGTGCAGTATTTTGTGGACAATGCGCAAGGCATGCTGGCGGACTGGGGACTTTCGGTTACCAGGGGCAATAACTACAGCCTGCCAGTCACTGTGGTGGGCGGAGTCACTCCCCAAAGCTATCCGGCGGCCGGTCTGGCGGACCCCTGCGACTTCCACGGATCGCCGGACTACCCGCTGGACCCCAGTATGTTCACCGATACCACCCTGATACCCGCGCCGCACACTGACCCGGGCGCCACTACATCGAGCCTCAATTGGCTGCCCAGTGGGTTCAGTTTCTGTGCTTTCGCCTTCACCCTTACGGCGCACGACCGCGTAACCGATGGCGTAAACGGCTATCCTGAGACGGTGTTCTGGCAGGATTTGGTGGGGATTAACGCCCCGTCGTCCTAACGGTGTCTTTCCTTGCGAAGCGGCTGGGATTGGCGAACCCGCCCTCCCAGCCGCACTCTGTGAGGAACGGATACCCTGCTTCATGGACTTTTACTACTTTACTCTCGGCACTCTCGGCGTCTGGCGGATCACCCATTTCCTCCAGGCCGAGGACGGGCCGTGGGACTTAGTCGTCCGGCTGCGGCGCGCCCTGGGCAACCGATTCTGGGGGCGCCTGCTCGACTGCTTCTACTGCCTCAGCCTCTGGATTGCGGCGCCCTTCGCGTGGCTCCTCGATCCGGACCTCAGGCATTGTTTCTTACTCTGGCTCGCGCTTTCCGGCGCAGCCATTTTGCTGGAGCGCGCGACACAACCAGCGCCGCGCGCTGCAGCGCCTTATTGGAAAGAAGAGGATCCCCATGCCATGCTGCGGACAGAAGAGACTAGCTCAGTTGCCGGCCAACGCGCCGGTGAGTAACCAACATGCGACGAGCCCAGTGGGCAGAGTCAACACCGCTACGTTCGAGTACCTCGGAAACCGAGTCCTCACCGTCGTAGGACAGGGCACCGGCCGTGAGTACCGCTTCGTGGGAAACGGCGCGAGGCTGACGGTGGACGGCCGCGACCGGTCTTCGCTAGCAGTTGTCCCCGGCCTGCGCGCGCTCCCCGCTCGTCCGTGATTTTGCTAATCTTGCTCGCTTACTGTAATCGCTTACTTGCAGTCGCCGGAAGCCTGCGGGAGAATGGGGAGCACAGTCTACTCCTGGAGGTGCTTCCCGTGAAGAGCCAATCGAAGACTACCAAATTGACCCGTCGTCAGATGCTCGGAAAGACGGGCAAGGCTGCCGTGGGATCGGTGGTGATGCCTCCGCTGATCCAAAGTGCGATACTCTCCCGCGCTTCGGCGGCCGAGACCGGGCTGAAAGGCATCGCGGGCGTCGACCGCGTGACCATCCTGCCGGGGAAGACTTATCTGCGCGGATGGGCCGGGTATGGCGACCCGCCGCAGTCGAACCAGAATCGCGGACGGCAAGACACGCCTGCTTCGGCGGCGGCGGCCGGGCCGTCGCCCACCGCGACTTGGACCAAGGATTCCGGGCCCGGCGAAGTCAGGTTCGCCGATCCGCAAGCGCCGATCACCTCGGCGACGTTCTCCGTTCCGGGCGCGTATGTGCTGCGGCTGACGGTAGACAATGGCCAATCCAAGGACTCCTCCACGTTGAACGTGTCGGTGGAGACGCCGCCCCCGGCGAAGCAACTCGACGCGGTCTACACCAAGAATTTCAAAATCGACAGTCCCTTGTGGAACGCGCGCGCGAAGGCCCTGATGGTGAGCTGGATTCCGCACTGCATCGACCAGATCAACCGCACGGACCTGACGCAGGGACCCGGCGGAATCGATAATTTCGTGGAAGCCGGGAAAGCGCTGCGCGGCGAACCGCACGGCGCGCACAAGGGCTATGTGTTCTCGAACGCCTGGGTGCACCAGACGGTGGAGGCGATGAGCATCGCCCTGATGATCGACCCGCAAGGGGATCCGGAGATCGTTCAGGCGCACGCGAAAATGCGGGCCACGCTTGAAGATTGGATTCCCAAGATCTTAGCGGCGCAGGAGCCCGACGGATATCTGCAAACGGCATTCACGCTGCCACGGGTAAACGCACGTGGCACGATCGACCCCGGCCCGTTCGCGCATTGGGAACGGCGCGGCGATCACGAAGGATACACCGGGGGCTACTTTCTGGAATCGGCCATCAATCACTACCAGATGACCAACAAGAAGGACGCCCGCCTGTACCATGCCGCCAGGAAGCTGGCGGACTGCTGGTGTGCCAATCTGGGGCCGGCGCCCAAGAAGGCGTGGTACGACGGACACCAGGAGATGGAGCAGGCGCTGGTGCGGTTCGGCCGCTTCGTGAACGATATGGAGGGAGGCGGGAAGGGCGCGAAGTACATCGAACTCGCGAAGTTTCTGCTGGACGGCCGCTACAACGCGGCGCGCAACGATCGCGAGCGCCAGGAGTACGATCAGAGCCACCTGCCCGTGACCCAGCAGTACGAAATCGTGGGGCACGCCGTGCGTGCGATGTACAATTCCTCGGGGATGGCGGATGTCGCGGTGGAAACCCACGACCCCGATTACCAGAGCGCGGTCAAATCGCTGTGGGACAACATGGTCAACAAGAAATACTACGTGACCGGGGGAGTGGGTAGCGGCGAAACGTCCGAGGGCTTCGGTCCGAACTATTCGCTGAGGAACTCGGCCTATTGCGAATCGTGCTCCAGTTGCGGCGCGATTTTCTTCCATTGGAAGATGAACCTGGCGTACCACGACGCGAAGTACGCCGATCTTTACGAAGAGACGATGTACAACGCGCTGCTCGGCAGCACCGACATGGCGGGCAAGAACTTCTACTACACCAACCCGCTGGATGCCAACGTGGGGCGAGCGCCGTGGCACACATGCCCCTGCTGCGTAGGCAACATTCCGCGAACCTTGCTCATGATGCCAACCTGGGTGTACGCCAAGAGCGCGGACGGCGTCAATGTCAACCTGTTCGTGGGCAGCACGATCACGGTGGAGAACGTGGCCGGGACGGATGTCGAGATGGTGCAGACCACCGATTATCCTTGGAGCGACAAGCTGTCACTCACCGTCAACCCGAAGACGTCGAAGACTTTCAGCGTGCGAATCCGGGTGCCGAACCGCGACGTCAGCAGCCTTTACCGCAGCGCACCGGACGCCAACGGCATCGCTTCGATCGAGGTGAACGGCCGGACGGTGAAGCCGGTAATCGAAAAAGGCTACGCCGTGATTACGCGGGCGTGGAAAGCGGGCGATAAGGTCGACGTGGTACTGCCGATGAAGGTACAGCGGATTTACGGCAGCGAGAGGATCGAAGCCACGCGTAACAAGGTGGCGCTTCGATACGGTCCGCTGGTTTACAACATCGAGCAGGTGGATCAGGCCATTGACAAGGTTCTCAGCCCGCGGTCTCCTCTGACTGTCGAGTGGAAGGGCGACCTATTGGGCGGAGTAATGGTAATCAAAGGGAAGTTCGCCGATGGCAGCCCGATGATGGCGGTTCCCAACTATGCCCGCACCAACCGCGATAAGGAGTTACCGTTGGAGGGGGCGTTGCCCATTGGCGCCGATGGAGCGGTGCGGCCGGCTCAGCGTCCACCCACGTCGGTAGTATGGATACGGGAAAGTTGACTCCATCCCTTGCGGGCAAACTTCTTGGGGATGGCGAGCGGGAGCGATCGGGTTAATTCCGGCGGCGGATTGGCGCGCACGGAGGGGTGGTCAATTCTGCCTACTCCCTCGCGAATCGTCATCAAAGAACCGCCCTCAGTATGGCTTTGTTGTCCGATTCGGAATTGCGGTGACGTATTGCAGCACTCCGGCACAAATACGCTACCGTACTTGCGACATGTTGTACCTGGGTTATTTTGCCCTGATCTCCAAAATATTAATAGAGTAAGGCGCAACTGTCTTGGTAAAGTTAGCGCCTAGCCCGTCGACCTTAGAGGTGACCGGCACGATCTTGGCCGGTTCGGCAATCGAATTCGTATCGGCAGGCGTACTCCCGCTAATGGTAGCGACTTGCCCGCCCGCCTAGTATTGCTGTCCAGTGACATCGATCCGCTGGCGCCGCGCTCCTGAACAAGCTGCCAGTGGACGGGGTCTTTGGCGTCCTCCTTGAAGTCGCGGTTGCGCACGAGTTCGCCGTAAAGTCCGCCGTCATAGGAATAGTTGATCTCTTCGGTCATCAGTCCGTATAACAGCGGGCTGACGTGAGAGGTGACCTGATCGGCGTGGATCTGTACTTCCACCTGGTTCGCGGACTGGGCTAGCAACGCGATTGGAGCGGACAGGGCCGCGCACAGGGCCGCCGCCGCGAGCTTTCGGGGGCCAGTCTGAACAAACATCCTCTTTTCCCTCCTGCAACCGGCGGCGAAGCGCCGGACGAGTACCATTCGGATCGGAATTGCGAGCCCATGATATATGGTTCGAAGGGCGAAAGGCAAGCGATTACATGCTGGATGACAACAGAGGCTCCAGACAGGTATCTTACTCCGCGTAGCTCGTATGTATGCGTTTGCAGATTCTTGCCCTGGCGTTGGGCGCCTTCATGGTATAAGATATTTCCGATGTCTGAATCGGAAGGGAATCCAGTAAGCCGCCGGCGGTTTCTGAGAACCGCGGGGACGGTTGCGACCTTGGCCGTGGGTGCGGGCGCGAACGCTGCCCGGGGAGTGTCGATTGCGCTCGACCCGGCCGACCCGGTGGCGGGATCGCCGCCGGCCCGCTGGGCTGCGAAGGAATTGGAGGATGCACTATCCCTTCGAGGAGTGAGCGTCCGGCGATACGAGCAGGTAGCGCAAGTTCCGGCCGGAGACCTTTGGGTTGTCGCAGCCGGGCTGAGTACGGCGGCGGCCAGGGAGCTCCTCAGCGGCGGCGGCGTTCGCGTGCCGGCCGTGCCCGAAGCCCTGGCGCTGGCGCCTGGCAGGCTTGCCGGCAAGCCGGTGCTGCTGGCCGCGGGCCACGATACGAGAGGGCTGGTGTACGCCCTGCTCGACTTGGCCGACCGCGTGGAAACCGCAAGCGATCCGCTGGCTGCGCTGGCGATCCCGAAGGCAGTCGCGGAACAGCCCGCCAACCGTGTGCGCGGCGTGGCGCGCCTCTTCACCAGCGAGGTGGAAGACAAACCCTGGTACAACGACCGCGAAATGTGGCCGCGCTACCTGACCATGCTCGCCACCCAGCGATTCAATCGTTTTCAACTGGCTATGGGAATCGGCTACGATTTTCTCCGCGATGTGACGGATGCCTATTTTCTCTTCTCGTATCCGTTTCTCCTCTCCTTGCCGGGCTACGATGTGCGCGTCCCGCAATTACCCGACGCCGAGCGCGACCGTAACCTGGAGATGCTGCGATTCATCAGCGATCAGACGGCCGCGCGCGGCCTGGAGTTCCAACTTGGTCTCTGGATGCACGGCTACCAGTGGATCGATAGTCCGCGCGCCAACTATACCATCGCGGGGCTGACGCCCCAGACGCATGGTCCGTATTGCCGCGACGCGGTGTGCGCTCTGCTCAAGGCCTGCCCGGGCATCACCGGGGTGACCTTCCGGGTGCACGGCGAGAGCGGGGTTGAGGAAGGCAGCTACGATTTCTGGAAGACGGTTTTCAGCGGAGTCGCGAACTGCGGCCGCAAAGTGGAGATCGACATGCACGCCAAAGGCATGGACCAGACCATGATCGACCTGGCCGTGGCTTCCCGCTTGCCGATCAAGATCTCACCGAAGTATTGGGGCGAGCACCTGGGCATGCCCTATCATCAGGCGGACATTCGGGAACTGGAGCGGCCGCGGCCCAGTCGCGCGGTCACCGGGCTGATGAAGCTCAGCGCGGGCTCGCGCAGCTTCCTGCGGTATGGCTATGGCGACCTGCTGCGGGAAGATCGCCAGTGGGGAGTGCTGCATCGAATCTGGCCGGGAACGCAGCGCCTCCTGATTTGGGGCGACCCACTGACTGCGGCGGCCCATTCCCGCAACTTCGGTTTCTGTGGCAGCGACGGAGCGGAAATCATGGAGCCGCTCTCCTTCAAAGGCCGGCGCGGTTCCGGCATCGCGGGAGACCGCTGCGCGTACGCCGATACGTCTCTGAAGCCGCGGTGGGACTGGGAAAAGTATCTCTATAGTTACCGGGTCTGGGGCCGGCTGCTCTACAATCCCGAGGCCGAGGCGGAGACCTGGCAACGGTTTCTGCGGCAGCGGTTCGCACAAGGCGCGCCTTCCATTGAGGCTGCCCTGGCCAACGCCAGCCGTATCCTTCCCATTGTGACCACGGCCCACGAACCTTCCGCGGCCAACAACAACTACTGGCCGGAGGTGTATCTGAATCAGTCCATGATCGACCCCGACCATCCGGGCCCGTATACCGACACTCCGGCGCCGAGGGTCTTCGGAAATGTCAGCCCTCTCGATCCGCAGTTGTTCTCGCGGATCGACGATTTTGCCGACGAGTTGCTGTCCGGCGACCGTGACGGCATGTACTCCCCCATCGAAGTGGCACAGTGGATCGAGGACTATGCGGCCGCCGCGGTGAAACACCTGGCGACTGCGCAGGCCCAAACGCCAGCCAAAGACGACCCCGATTTCCGTCGCTTCACCATCGATATCGGCATCCAGTGCGGGTTGGGGCGCTTTTTCGGAGCCAAATTCCGCAGCGGCGTACTGTATCGTATTTACGAAAAAACCGGCAACCGGGCGGCGCTCGAACAAGCGGTGAAGTTGTACCGTGCCGCTCGGGCCGCCTGGGCGGAACTGGCCGATCGGGGCCGGGGTGTGTATCAGCCCGATATCACCGTTGGAGAACTGGCGCAGTTGCGCGGCCACTGGTTGGACCGCTTGCCGGCCATGGACAAAGATATCGCCGCGATCGAACGGAAACTGGAGACGGCCGCGAACGGCGTGCCGAATGAAAGTGTGGCGATGGCCATCCGGCAGGCGACTGGCAGGCCGCTTCGCCCGGCATTGTCATGCAAGCACACGCCCCCCGCGCGCTTTCGCGCCGGCCTTCCGGTCGCTCTCTCGCTCTCGGGGCAGCAGGCCGCGTCCGTCCGGCTTTACTTCCGTCACGTGAACCAGGCCGAGCGCTATGAGACCGCGTCGATGGATCTGGCCAAGAGCATTTACACGGCGACCATTCCATCGACCTACACGGACACGCAGTATCCCATTCAGTACTACTTCGAACTAAAGCTCGACGCCACCTCCGCGACGCTCCACCCGGGTTTCGGAGGAGATCTCACGCGCCAACCTTATTTTGTGATGCGTCGTGCGTGATCCACGGCGCGGAAGCCTCACCGAGCCGCGACTGTCAAGGAGTGCCCCATGGCCCTGCGGGCCACC
>Ga0182024_10026982_pt1 | contig 10072 bp, 7 predicted proteins | sample P32metaG_FD_120480 | JGI IMG/M metagenome (GOLD analysis project Ga0182024, IMG submission 120480) | Permafrost microbial communities from Stordalen Mire, Sweden - P3-2 metaG (Illumina Assembly) | ecosystem: Environmental > Terrestrial > Soil > Wetlands > Permafrost | place: Sweden: Stordalen...
CGCCGACAAAAACCCGCGTAGCAAACCCGAGAAAGAGTCCGTGCTCCACCGCGCCCGTCACATGATCCAGATGGTGCGCCGTTTCTTTCGGTTTTTCCATTGAGCCAAAAGCACAATCGGCGATGTAGTGCCCGCTGTCTGTGACGAACGGTTTTTCGCCCGCGCTCATCCGAAGCGAAGGATTTCCGCCAAGATCACTGAGCTTCTTGAAGGTCGCTTGCCACCCGAAGGGAACCACCTCGACCGGAACCGGAAAAACCGAACCCAGCCGCTCCACTAATTTTGTCTGATCCGCGACAACGACCATCCGTTTGCTCGCCGCAGCGACAATCTTCTCGCGCAGCAGCGCTCCGCCTCCGCCTTTGATCAGAAAAAGGGTGCCGCGTTCGATCTCGTCGGCGCCGTCGACGGTGAGGTCGATTTGTGTGTGTTCCGCAAACGAGGTCAGGGGGATATTGAGGCTGCGCGCCTGTAGCGCGGTCTGCTCGGACGTGGCGATGCCCGCGATCCGCAATCCTTTTTCCGAGATTCGCCGCGCGAGCGCGTCAACAAAAAACGCGGCGGTCGAACCCGTGCCGAGCCCAAGAGTCATCCCGTCCTGGACGAGAGCCGCGGCGGCTTCTCCTGCCGCTTTTTTCCACGAAATTTGTTCCGCTTGTCCCATTGGCTTGCTCACTCCGCGCACAAGCGCGACATCATAGCCGCTTCGCCCACGGATTTCCATTCTCCGCGATCACCGAGGATATGCGGACCACGAAAGCGAATCCGCACCGATCTCGTGTTATGGAAATGACCCAGGCGATGACGGATTTGCCGGAGCGAAGGTACGAGTGAGTCGCTATTTGTCGCCGGGAAGTTTCCCGGCGGATTCAAGAATTTGGGCCGCCAGATAATTCTGCACCTGGGCATCATCGCGCGCATCGACCATGTAGGCCGAGCGCAGGAGCTGTTCTTTCCGGTTCCGCAGCATTTCACGAATGCCCTGCTGCACCTGCGGATCGGACAAAAGGCGTTGCCCAGCCGCTTCCTTCGCGATCAGTTTCAGAATGCGGTAGCCGCCGCCTCCTTTGATGGCGATTGGCGGCGAGACCCCGCCGGGCTTCATCGAGAGAACGGCCTTCTTGAGGACGGGATCGGATTGGTTGAGGGCCGATTCCGGAACAAAGCCGAGATCGCCCCCGGTCGAGGAACTCGAATCCTCGGAGTAGTCGATGGCGAGCTGCGAGAAATCGGCGCTGCCGTTGATTTTCTGCTCGATCATGGCGACTTTGCGCGCGGCTTCGGGTTCGGTGGTCGCCTTGTCGTTCTTCCGATTGTGGACGTTCGGATCGGGATGCGGCGTCACGACGATTTGCGCGATGTGATACTGCGGCTCGACGATATTGAACTGCGATTGATTCTGCTTGAAAAAGTCCTCGACATCCTGATCGGTGATGGAGATTTTGGCGACCACTTCGCGGTTGAGCAGCTTTTGAATCGAGAGCTGGCGGCGGATATCGCTCTTCAGGTCGTCCACGGTGAGCCCGGTTTCCTTCAGCTTCTTTTGAAACTCTTCCTCGGTGTAGGGGCTCTTCGACTCCGTGAATTTGTCTTCCACTTCCGCATCGCTCGCGACCAGGTTCATTTTGTTCGCGCGTTCGAGCAGAATCTCGCTGTTGATGAGCTCATCGAGGATGCTGAGCTTCAAAGAAAGAGCTTCTTCCTGCGATGGCTTGGGGCCATCCGTGTTCACGCGGGAGAGAAAACTTTTCTCGACTTCGTCTCGCGTGATTTCCTTGCCGTTCACCACGGCCCAAACGTTCGGCCCCGGCGCCGTTTCCTTCTTGCACGATGCGAGGAACGAGCAAGCGGCCATCACAACATATGCGAGGATTCTCCGCTTCAAGGATTCCGTCCGATGCAGGCTTCTTCTATTTGTTTCAGGCAGCTTTTTTTACGCGGCCGGAGCGGATGCAATCCGTGCAGACGCGAATGTGTTTGCGCGCTCCGTTGACAACAGCCTTGACGCGCCGGAGGTTGGGGTTCCAGCGCCGCCGGGTGACGTTGTGGGCGTGGCTGATCGTGTTTCCGAAACTTGGTTTCTTACCGCACAGTTTACAAGCGAATGCCATTGTTGCTTAGCTCCAGAATGCGGAATATTTGAGATCGCTCCGAGTCCTCGATGCTACCAGAGAATGTTTCGCGCAGGAAGCGCCGATTTAGGCCCGTGTCTTAGCTCCATAATTTTGCTATTCCTGCATAGGAAATGCTCGACAACTGCCTCGAACATGCCTTCCCCGCGTTCCTATGGCCGGATTGCGATTCCGGAATCTCCTGGGGCGGCTAAAACAAAGTCTTGTTATAATAATAAATTGTCTGCGCGGTAGAGGAAGGCCGCTTACCCATATGCTGCGAAGCATTCAGCAAAGAGACCTCGATAAGAATCGTTGGATCAAAATTTCGATGGCGGTGATTCTGAGCGTAATTTGTTTAAGTATGGTGATCACCCTCATCCCTGGGCTGGTTGGCGGCGCCGTCAGCACCGACAGTCCCGATACGGTTGCTTCCGTCGGTGGCCAGAACATCAGCGTCGTGGACGTGCAGCGGCAGCTCGATCAGGTCACCCGCAACCAGCAGGTTCCGGACGTCCTTCGCGGTTTCTATGCTCGCCAGGTCCTCGATCAGCTTGTCTTCCAGCGGGCTCTTGATATCGAAGCGGACCGCCTGGGCATCGGCGTTACAACGGAAGAAGAAACGCAGCGCATCAAGCAGATATTGCCGACCGCGTGGTCCGGCGATGCCTGGCTGAAGGACCAGTACGCCAGCGAGGTGCAGTTGCGCACCGGAATGTCCGTGCCGGAATTTGAATCCGCTCTCCGCGATCAGATGCTTCAGGACAAGTTCCGCCAGATCGTCACGGGCGGAATCACTGTAAGCCCTGCCGAAATCGAACAGGAGTTCCGCCGCGATAATGAGAAGGTAAAAATCGAGTATGCCCTGATCAAGCCTTCCGCCCTGGCTTCGTCGGTCCATCCGACGGATGCGGAATTGGCCGCCTATTTCGCTAAGAATTCTTTCAAATATCAGGTTCCCGAAAAGCGTTCCGCGCGTTATGCGCTGCTCGATCTTGCGAAGCTCCGCGCCAGCGTTCCGGTAAGCGATGCCGAGATCCAGGCCTATTACAACGCGCATATCGACGAATACAAGGTCCAGAACCGCGCTCACGTGGAGCATATCCTCTTCAAGACGGTCGGTAAAACCGACGCCGAGATCGCCGAGATCAGGCAGAAAGCCGAAGCCGTCCTGAAGCAGGTCAAGGGCGGCGCCAATTTCGAGGATCTCGCTAAGAAGAATTCCGAGGATGACGGTTCCAAGGATAAGGGAGGAGATCTGGGTTGGATCGTCGAAGGACAGACGGTTCCCGAGTTCCAGCAGGTCGCCTTCAGCCTTCCCAAGGGCTCGATTTCGGACTTGGTGAAGACGCAGTATGGCTTTCACATTATCAAGGTCCTGGACCGCGAAACGGCGCACACCAAGAGTCTCGATGAAGTGCGCGATACCATTGTTCCGGCGATACGCGACGAGCAAGTGAACACCCAGGCAAACGATGTCTCGAACCAGATGGCCGCCGCTGTCCGGCAATCCGACCGCCAGCCGCTTGACGATCTGGCGAAGAAATTCAACCTCCAGCTTGGCGACACGCCCCCCGCTTCCATCAGCGATCCGGTGGGCACGCTCGGGAATTCGCCCGATCTTCACGACGCACTTTTCCAGCTGCGGCCGGGCGAATTGAGCCAGCCGCTGCGCTTGGATCAGGGCTATGTGATTCTGACCCCGAAAGATATCCTTCCGGCGCATCAGGGCACGTTAGCCGAGGTGCACGACCGCGTTCTCTCCGATTACCAGCAGGAAAAATCGATCGATGTGGCGCGATCAAAGGCTGAGGATCTCGCCAAGCGCGTGCAAGGTGGAGAGCCCTTGGACAAGGCCGCGAAGGAACTGGACCTCGAAGTCAAGACTTCAGACGCATTCGCGCGCACCGGCACTGTTCCGGACGTCGGCTCCGGCCAGCAATTGCAAGCGGCGTTCGGTATGACGGTCGGACAGGCCAGCAAGCCCGTGCAACTCGGAGAAAACTGGCTTGTTTATCGCGTTGTCGACCACAATTCGCCGAATCCGGATGATTTGGCAAAGCAATCCAAGGATATTCAACAGAAACTGCTGCAGTCTAAACAGCAAGCAGCCTACGAAGCGTTCAAAAACTCTTTGGAAGACCAGCTGCGGAAGGAAGGCAAGCTGACGATCAACGCAGATGCAATGAAGCGCCTCGCGCCCACCAGTTGACGCATAAATGTCAGTAAACTGCTGATTACAAACTAGTTAAAAGAAGATAAGTCTGTTCTTGCCCTGTTTCGACCGCTTAGCTAGAATTGTGTATCCGCAAGCTAACCCCGACGCCAGCGGGGTCCGAAGGAAAGGTAATCATCTTCCCCGGCCAGTGCAGCTAGGCAACAACGTTTTCCCTTCCCAAGGAGAAAGTAATATGCCGGCCAAGAGATCAAAAGCGAGCAAGATAGACGTAATTCCAATCGAGCGGCACACTGCGCGACGATCATTAGGTCAAAAAATGTCAAGTGCATCGAGAGCAGAAAAGGGCAGCGGTGTCGGTTCCTCCGGGAATCGGTATTGCTGCACCATCGAGAAAAATCAGAACGGCAAGTACAACGTGCGTATGCGGGCGGTTTTCGCCCTCGATCATTGGACGCTTCCCGTCTATTTCCTGGCTTCCTCTTTTGATGGTGCCATGAGAAAGCTCGAGGAATCTCTGCAGTTCCTTCAGAAGAGCGAGGAGCGGCTCCGATTCTGGGCCCTCGAACGCACGGACGACCCCAACGTTGCCGGCGATCTTCTAAAGGAATTCGGGTTGGGCCTCGACCGCCGCAAGGACCTTCCGCGAAAGGTTGCCGAGGTGGAAGTCGGGCGCGAGCGGCCCGTTCCGGCTTCGCTGCTTGCTCCGGCTCGGCGCATTCTGGCGGACTCGGTGGCCCAGGAGCGAGCCGCGCGCGCGGCTGCAGCTGCCGGGGACTAACCGGGGCATAAGCGGCACGACGTGCGCTGTCGGCATTCTCCAACCACGCACGGGTCCTCCTAACTAAATAAATAGAATGCTTCGCGGCCCCCTCGAGCCGTTACTTCTCTCGAAGCAACACTTCTCCGTGAGCCAACACAATATCGTTCAAAGATAGGCGGTATTTGTAAGAGCCGGGATTCAGGCCAACCCGCGCCGGGCCGCTCGATATGCGCACGCCCGGGGGGGCCTGGAAGATATTGGAAGAGAAAGGGCAGCGCTGGGGATCGAATTCAATTTTCAGATTTCCCGCGTTTGAAAACCAAACCACCGGCTCACCGGGGTCGATCACGACAACCTCCGGCAGCATACCCACCAAAACGAGCTTTTCAGCCACTTAGCACGCCTTCTCATCTGGATTTAGGACTTAGTTCGATGCCTTGTAACGAAGCTCGATGCAAGTTCGATGGATTTTACAACGAATTTCGATAGGTGCTAAACAAAGCTGGATGTCTTCTATAACCTTCTATAACAAAGAACAAAGTTCGGAGCATGCCGGCGATTGCGCAGTGCTCTAAGTCGCCTTATGCCCAGCCAAAGCCCTGCTTGGAAAGAGGCAACGAACGAATTCGCTTCCCGGTAACCGTGAAAATCGCGTTACTCACCGCCCCTAAAATAGGCGGGACGGCGGGCTCGCCGAGTCCGGTCGGCAGGTTATCGGTGCGCAGGAAGTGAACTTCGATTTCCGGCGGCGCCTGCGACATGCGGACCGGCTGATATTGATTGAAGTTGTTTTGAACGGCGTGGCCACCGTCGATGGTGATTTCGTACGACATCACGCTGCTCAACCCTTCCATCACCGCGCCCTGCACGATATTTACGGCATTGCTGGGATTCACGATCTGGCTGCCGACGTCGCCCGCCACCCAAACCTTGTTAACTCTTACTTTATTGTTCGCATCAATGCTGACTTCCGCCACCTCCGCGAAATACCCCCTGTGGGCGAACTGGAAAGCGACGCCAAGAGCCGTGTTGGCAGGAAGTTTGCGCGTGCCCCAGCCGGACTTCTCCGCTACAAGCCGGAGAACACCTTGCATACGCGCTGCGTCTACGTCAGGTTCAGCGGGATTGGCCGGATAGTCGGGATTTGAGACACGGGGAGCCGAGAGCAAGTCCAGCCTGAACTGGATCGGGTCTTTGCCAGCCGCATGGGCCAGTTCGTCAACGAAAGACTGAAACACCCACGAGTACGCGTTCGTCCGCGGGGCGCGAAGAGCATAGGTTGGCACCCCCAGCGGCATGAGCGTCGCCCCCAAGGCGTAATTCGGCAGGAAGGTAGCGGGAAACTCGCTGGACGGCATGTTGGCTGCCGGCGCCCATTCCTTGCCTACGCCAAAACTCACGAAGTGATTCTGCCACCCGACCACCTTGCCCGATGCATCGAGTCCGGCTTTCAGGAAGTGGAAGCCCGCCGGACGATAATGATCGTGATGAAAGTCGTCCTCGCGAGTCCACAGGAGCTTTACGGGCGCGCCGGCCACTTTCGAGATCCAGGCGGCTTCGAGCATGTAATCGTTCGTAAGACGCCGGCCGAACCCGCCGCCCACCCTCATCATGTGCACGGTGATGTCGCTTTCGGGAATTCCGAAAAGCTTCGCGGTTTGCTGGCGGCCGGATTCGGGGGTCTGGCTCGGAGACCAGAACTCGATTTTGCCGTTATTGTAATGCGCGAGGCAATTTTCAGGCTCGAGCGGCGCGTGCGCGATAAACGGATAGTAGTAGGCGCCCTCGACGACCTTCGCTGCCGACTTCAGGGCGTCATCCATTTTCCCGTCCGCACGCATTGTGAACGCAGGCGTTTGCGGCCCGATTTCGTGGGCTTGGCGAATAAACCCTTCGCTGCTCTGCTGCGCGGTCGGCCCTTCATTCCACTGCACCTTCAGCTTTTCGCGGGCCGTGTGCGCCTGCCACCAGCTATCCGCCACAATCGCCACGCCGCCCATCAATCCGAGAATGTCGTCGGTGCCCTCGACCACGAAAGCGTGCCGGACGCCCGGCATGGCTTTGATCTCATCGAGGTTGGCGCTCACCACTTTTCCCCCGAACACGGGGCACTTCTCAAACTGCGCCCAGAGCATCCCTGGAATCGTGAAATCGATGCTGTAAATCGGCTTGCCCACCACAATCGATGAATTCTCGATTCCCTTGGTCGGATGTCCGATGATTTTGTAGTCCTTCGAATCCTTGAGTTTCACCGTGGTGAGGTCGGGCGGCGTCATCGCGGCGACTTTCGTCGCGAGTTCGCCGTAACTCACCGAGCGGTTGCTCCCGCTGTGCGTCACTCGGCCGGACGCAGTCGAGCACTCCGACAGCGGCACATTCCAGGTTTGCGCGGCGGCAGCCACGAACATCTGGCGCCCGGCGACTCCCACCTGCCTCAGCGGTATCCAATTGATCGGCGTCGCCGTGCTTCCGCCGGCTCGCTGCACCCCGTAAATCGATTCATCGAGGTCCGCCTGCTGGATTCGAATGTCCTTCCAGTCGACATCCAGCTCTTCGGCGATCAGCATGGGCAGTTCAGTTCTCACGCCCTGCCCGATCTCCGGATTCTTGGCCATGATTGTCACGACCCCGTCCGGAGTGATTCGAATAAACGCTGTTGCTTTGTAACCGGCGGGCGGCCGGCTTGTTTGCCCCAGCACCTTTGCGATTGGCTCGATGTACGCAGCCAGCAGGACCCCTCCTCCCGCAAGCGCGCTCACGCGAAGAAACGAACGACGGTCAATGAGTGTGCTTTGCATGGTTTATTCCTTCCCTGCGCCGCTATGGACGGCTTCCGAGAGGCGGGCCGACTCGGTCGCCACGATCGAGGAGGCTTTGTGTATCGCCTCGCGAATCCTCAAATACGTGCCGCAGCGGCAGATGTTGCCATTCATCGCTACATCAATATCGTGATCGGTCGGGTTCTGGGTCTTCGCCAGAAGCGCCGACGCCGACATGATTTGCCCCGCCTGGCAGTACCCGCATTGGGGCACGTCGATCTCCTGCCATGCGAGCTGAACGGGATGCGAACCGTCGGGCGAGAGTCCTTCGATCGTTGTGATCTGCGCACCCACTGCGGTGGATACCGGCGTGAGGCAGGAGCGCACGGGCCGTCCGCCCAGGTGCACCGTGCAGGCACCGCATTGACCGATGCCGCACCCGTATTTTGTTCCCTTCAGATTCAGTACGTCCCGCAACACCCACAACAGGGGCATATCCGGTGGAGCGTCGACCGTGGAGGTCCGTCCGTTAACGGTCAATTTAAAGGGCATGGTGAACTCCCGAAAGGAATCAAGGCATAAGTGCCACTTAAAAACGTTAGCACCGCCCAGCTTCCGGGTCAAATCGACCCAGCCGAGCCGTGGCGCTGGTTTTCGGGCCACGGGGCTTAGAGTTCAACCTGGCTTTTACCAGTGTTATCTTTCGGCCAGAACGGGTTTACCATTTTTTATTACGATCCCGGGCTGCAAATACGCAGCGGCTCCAGCTAATTTCTGCGCGGGGTTTTTAACTCCAAAAGTGTGTGTGCGACCATCTTTGCCTTCCTTTGCCCACTTCCCTCATACTTCCAGTCTTTAGCTGTGAGGAACACAACGTCCACGCGCCAGATAGGGAGGGTCTGTCACAATCGCATGAATCGAATTTTCTTCTCGCGCTTCAAGCCACGCGAAGGCATCTGCGAGATGGATTCTGTAACACATATCAGCAAACTAGGCGATTTCGCGAACGGCGGCGGCTATGTGCTTCGCCGAAATGCCGAAGGCTTCAACCAGCTCCTCCGGCTTACCCGAATGCGGCATGCCGGTGACGGCAAGCATTCGCGACTTCGAAGGCGCCACTCCAGCACTAGCCAGAGCCGAAAGCACCGCTTCGCCGACTCCACCTTCGGGCCAATGGTCCTCTACCGTGACCAGCCGCCCGCCCGTTGCGTTTACGTGCTCGGCGATGGCCTTGCCATCGATGGGCTTTACGCAATAGAGATCGATCACTCGAATTGCCGTCCCTTGCGACTTCATCTGATCGGCGGCCTTCAACGCTTCATGGAGCGTGATCCCCGCGCCAATTACGGTCACTTTGTCCTGTGGGCTCCGCCGCACGACCTTGAAACCCGGCACCGGGAAATTTTCATCCTTGGAATAGAGAATAGGCGTTTTGGGCCGCGACGTTCGGAGATAGTTGATGCCCGGGCGCCGCGCCATAATCTCCGTAAGGCGTTCCGCTGAAACCGCATCGCTCGGATAAAAGACGGCCGAACCGTGAATCGCGCGAAACATCGCCAGGTCCTCAAGCGCCATCTGCGAAGGCCCGTCTTCGCCGATCGAGACGCCGCAGTGCGATCCGCACAAATTGATGTTGCTCCGGCTGATTGCCGCCATTCTCACTTCGTCATATGCGCGCGAAAGAAAGCACGCGAAGGTATCGAGAAACGGCACCTTGCCGCGCGCAGCCAGACCTACTCCAACGCTCACCAGGTTCTGCTCCGCAATGAACCCCTGAAAGAAATGGGTGGGATAAGCATCCTGGAATATCTCCGAGAAAGTTGAATTCTTCACATCCCCTGAAATCGCCACGATATGGGGATTCACGGCGCCCAGGCGCTTGAGCGCAAATCCATACGCTTCGCGGGTCGCAACCGGCTTTCCGTCCGAGTAATCGGGCGGCGCCGGAGCCGGGAATTCCGGCGGCACCGGCAGCGAGGCGCGGGCGTACGACTTGCCCGGGTCGGGTGGAACCTCGATGGCAGGCCCGATTTCCTTCAAAGCCGCCTCCAGCTGCTCCTTCGAAAACGCCTTTCCGTGCCAATGTTCTTTGCCGGCCGTGAAACTGACGCCGTGACCCTTGACCGTGCGCGCCAGGATTGCCTGCGGCTGCCCTTTGGTGGCCTTGGCGCGGTCCAAGGCCGAGAGAACCGCAGCCACATCGTGCCCGTCGATCACCTGTGTGGCCCAACCTTCCGCTTCGAACTTCTTCCGGTAGATTTCC
>Ga0182024_10026983_pt1 | contig 10071 bp, 11 predicted proteins | sample P32metaG_FD_120480 | JGI IMG/M metagenome (GOLD analysis project Ga0182024, IMG submission 120480) | Permafrost microbial communities from Stordalen Mire, Sweden - P3-2 metaG (Illumina Assembly) | ecosystem: Environmental > Terrestrial > Soil > Wetlands > Permafrost | place: Sweden: Stordalen...
CCCACCCGCTGCCGCGTCCCATCATGTTACCGAGAATCATGCCGGTGAGGAATCCGGTTCCACCGCCCCCGCGGCCGCCGCCGGTGAAGCGGCTGAATATCCACATGAGAAAGAAAAATCCCAGGACCAGCACCGGCCAAGGAATCCCGACCTTGCGTCCCACCGGACGACCGGTTCGGACGGGTTGATCCGGAAGCTGGACGCCCTTCGATTGCGCGATCTGCTGCCCGAACTCCTGCGCGGCCGCCAGCAGCGCGCCGCCATAATTTCCCTGGCGCAGGATCGGACGGATTCCGCGCAGCACGCCGCCGGCATCGCCATCGGTGATCACTGGTTCCAGACCGTAGCCGACCTCGGCGCGATCTTTGTGATCCTTCACCGCCACCAGGATCAGGATGCCTTCATCCTTGCCCTTCTTGCCGATGCCCCATTCGCGATACAACCGATTGGCGACATCGTCGATCGGTTCATCCTCCAGCGTATTCACCAGCACGATGGCCATCTGTGCGCCGGTCGCGCTCTCGATCATCGCGCAGTAATTTTCCAGCCGCTGCTTCTCCGCCGGAGAGAGCACGGTCGCGAAATCGTTCACGTAACCGGTGGGTTTGAGCTTGGAGGTATCGAGTGCGGACAACGTCGATACCGCCAACGCCGCGACTACCGCAGCCTTGCAGATCAACTTGATTTGACGCATCAATGAACGGTCGGTCCCACCAGGTCCTGCCGGCGGACTCGAAATCCTTCCAGGCGCCCCAACATCGCCACCGCCATGTTTTTCGGATCGAAAAACTGCTGCGCAAGCTGTTGCACTTCTTTCGCGGTCACGCGTTCCACTCGCTCCAGCATTTCGTCGAGAGAAAAAAATTTCTTGAAGTACAGCTCCTGCCGCGCCAAGTTGCCCATCCGGCTCGACGTCGATTCCAGGCTCAACACGTACGATCCCTTCAGATGATCCTTCGCGCGGCGCAGCTCGTCCTCGCTCACGCGGTGATCCGTCAATTTGCGCAGTTCCTGCACCACGGACTCGACCACTTTACCCGCCGACCTTAGCGACGTCCCGGCATAAATCAGCATGCAGCCCGCGTCGCGATACATCATCAGCTCGGAATAAACGGTGTACGCCAATCCCTGCTTTTCACGGATGTTCTGGAACAGTCGCGAACTCATCCCGCCGCCCAAAATCGCATTCAGGATCAACCAGCCGAACCGCGTTTCATCCGGCATCCCCACCGACGGCACGCCAATATAGAGATGTACCTGTTCGAGCGAATTCTTGTTGCGGAAAATCAGCGGAGCGTGCGGTTCCGGCGGACCTTGCAGGCGCGTTACGGCGCGCGGCTTCAGATCGGAAAAGTGCTCCTCCACCAACTGCACCAGGTTCTTATGTTTCAGACTACCGGCCGCCGTGATCAGAATGTTCGCCGGCGTGTAGAACTGCCGGTAGTAGCGCTCGATCTTGTCCCGGTCGAAACTCCGGATGGTCTGCTTGGTGCCCAGGATCGGACGCCCCAGCGCGTGTCCCTTCCAGAAATTGCTGGAGAAAATTTCGTGGATCAGGTACTCGGGGTTGTCCACCTCCATCTTCAACTCTTCGAGGATGACGCCCTTTTCCTTCTGAATATCTTCTTCGTGAAACAGCGGATTGCGCACCAGGTCCGCCACCACATCGAACGCGTCGGGCAGATGTTCGTCCAGCACCTTGACGTTGTAGCTGACCAGTTCCTTGGAGGTGAACGCGTCCAGTCCGCCGCCGATCGAATCCACCGATCGCGCGATCTGTTCCGCCGAGCGGTTCTTGGTCCCCTTGAAAACCATATGCTCGATGAAGTGCGAAATCCCGGTTTCGCTGGGCTGTTCCTCGCGCGAGCCGGTCCCGATCCAGATCCCTACCGATACGCTGCGCACGTGGGGCATCTGTTCGGTGATCACCCGAATCCCGTTGGGAAGAGTCGCGCGGTGAATATCGCGTAGCTTGGAAGAGAGTCGAGCCATCCTTATTTATTCTAGCGTGCCGGCTTCACAGGTCCTAGTGGTAACATGGAAACAGCGATGCAACCTGTTGTAGGCATGGAACTTGAGGAGCTGAAGGCGGCTCTGGCACCGGATTGGCCCGCCTTCCGTGCGCGACAGGTGTATGACGCAGTTTACCGCCGTAAAATCATAGATTTGGCCGGGGTTTCAAATCTCCCGAAGCCGATTCGCGAATGGCCGGTCGGGCTGCCCGCCATCGAGCATCGTTACGACTCCTCCGACGGCACTCGCCGCTACCTTTTACGCCTGTCCGATGAACGAACCGTCGAAACCGTTTGGATGCCGGAAGGCGAGCGTTCGACTATTTGCATTTCGAGCCAGGTAGGCTGTCCGGTGAATTGTGATTTTTGCCTGACCGCTCTCCTTGGCCTCGAGCGGAACCTGACGGCTGGGGAAATCGTTGGCCAGGTCCTCCGCATCGGGGCGGATAACCATCTGCAAGCCAACATCGACCGGGTCAATATCGTGTTGATGGGCCAAGGGGAGCCACTGCTGAATCTGCCGAACGTGATCAAAGCCACGCGCCTGTTGACCGATCCGGAAGGCATCGCCATTTCTCCCCGTCGGATCACGCTGTCCACATCGGGCATCATTCCGAAAATCGATGAAATGGCGCGCGAGCCGGTACGTCCCAAGCTGGCGATCTCCTTGAACGCATCCACCGAGGAGCAACGGCGCGAACTGATGCCGATCACGCGTAAGTATCATTTAAAGGATTTGATCGACGCGTGCCGCGCGTATCCGCTGCGTCCCTGGGAAAAACTGACGTTCGAGTACGTCTTGCTGAAAGGCGTCAACGACACTGACGCCGATGCGCGCCGGGTGGTGAAGCTGCTGGCCCATCTGAATGCGAAAGTGAATCTGATCGCGCTGAATCCGGGTCCCGGCATTCCTTATGAAACGCCCGACCCGGCTCGCGTGGCGGCGTTCCAGTCGATCGTTCGACGGTCCATGCCCTGCTTCCTCCGCAAGCCGCGCGGCCTGGACGTATTTGCGGCCTGCGGGCAATTGCAGCGGATCGAAATCCAGAGTACAAACGAAAACGGCGGTCCGCCCCGGAGGTGAACGGACCGCCGCCGGATCAGGTCCTGGCACCGCGAGAAGGGTGTGACTGCGACCAGGTGATCCGAAGCCGTTTATTTTTCTATCTCCAGCTGATTGGTCACTGAAAAGACACCTGGAACGCCATTCGCGCGCATGTACGCGAATTGTTTATCGGTGGCGCTCGCGACCGCGCCCATCAGCGTTACGTTCCCGTTCTTCACAATGATGTGAATTTGCGGGATCACTCCCATGCCATATCGTTGCAGCGGAGCGTATCCGAAAATCGCGCGGTATTCCTGCCGCCGAACCTGCCAGTCCATGGGAGAAAGAGGTAAAACCTCGATCTGATTATTCACTTGGGTCACGCCTTCAACATGCTTCACCGCGTTTCCCGCGTCGCTTTTCAGAACGGGCTGCGTCACTTCACCGAAAAGCGTCACGGCGCTGCCATCCACACGGAAGGAAAGATCATCGAAAACGCCTAAGCGCGGGAGCATCACCAATTGGTGCCGCACTTCATTAGCGACCGTATCTGGAACCGGCGGATTCTTCGCCAGCACCGGTATGGCGACCAAAGCCAGCGCCGCACATATCGTCAACTTGGGACTCAGCACTTTCATATTTGACCCTGCACTCATTCGACGCCGGCACCTGCGGCGCGGTTGCAGAGCGAAGACGCTTCAATCTAACCGGGTGACGTTACGTTCATCCCTGACCGGGTAAATGGCCGCCCATAAGTCGATAAATGTAAGCGAGAATCTCGGCGACGGCGCGATAGAGATGGTTCGGGATTTCCTGGCCGACTTCCACGGATTTGTAGAGTGCCTGCGCCAAAGGCGGATTTTCGACGATGGGCACCTGGTGCTCGATCGCTTTCTGCCGGATGCGCAGCGCCAGATAATTCTTGCCCTTGGCGACGACCTTCGGCGCCCCCGGCGAGTTCGCGACATATCGGATCGCGACGGCGAAATGCGTCGGATTCACGATCACTGCCGTCGCCGTCGGAACCTCCTTCATCATCTGCCGCCGCAGCAGGTCGCGACGTAGCCGGCGAATACGCATCTTGATCTGCGGATTGCCATCCTGGTCCTTTGATTCGTCGCGCAGCTCCTGTTTGCTCATCTTCAATTGCTTGGTATAGCGGTGCCGCTGCCACAACAGATCGATGACGCCGATGATCAGAAATAATCCCGAAGCGCGCCACAGCAAGGTTGCTACCACCCCTCCCACCCTCGCCGCCGCCACCTGTGCGCCCATCCAGGGCAGATCGAGAAAGGAGCCCAGATTTTCGGTGGCTTCGTAATACACCACCAGGCCGACCACAGGAAGCAGTACCAGCGCTTGCAGGAACAATGGAATATTCTGAGCCGGCACGCTCGAGAAGCGCTTCAGAAAATTGAGCCTCTTGAAATCCGGGGTGAGCTTGGAAAGCGAGATGCCCATTTGCGTGGTCGCAAGTTGTGTCATCACCACCAGGACCACCAGCCCCGCGGCGGCCGCGAGCGACGGCTCGAGCGCCGGCAGCACCACATCGCGCATGATCCGGACCACTTCGTTCGTGGTGATCTGCGTGGTGAAGGCCGACGCCAGCAGCACCCGCATCACGCGCGCGGTGCGCATCACGAAAACGCCGCAGAAGGATGTCGCCAGCGTGACGAACCCCAGAAAGTGGACCGCGGAAATGAATTCGCGGCTGGCGGGAAAGTTGCCCTCCTTCCGCGCGCGATCGACACGCCGCTTAGTGGGTTTTTCGGTTTGTTGGTCGGCCACGGAAGTTTATCGCCCCGGTTCTAACGAACCATGTTCCACAGCGCGCTGATGGTTCGCCCGGCGGCTCCCTCGAACACCCGCGCGATCACCGGCGAGAGCGCCACCAGCATGGAGATCGCCGCCAGCATCTTCACTGGAAACGCCATGGACAAAAGGTTTAACTGCTGCTGCATTCTTCCCAATAGCGCCAGCGCGAGATCGATCAGCAGCAACAGCGCGATCACCGGCATCGCCAGCCGCAGCCCGGTGATGAACATGCCCCCGCCCAGATGCAGGATGCCGTTCAAACTCGCCGCCGCCGGGGTCCACGAGCCTGCCGGGAACTTTTCGAAACTCGCCGCCAGAATACGCACCATCGCGTGATCGACTCCGCTGGCAAAAAAAAGCAGACCCGTGACCAGCGTCATCATTACCTGCAATACCCCGGCATCGGCCTGGCTCGACGGATCGATGGTCTGCGCGAATCCGTACCCAGCTTGCAGTCCCAGCACCTGCGCGGCGAGTTGAAATCCTTCCGTCAGGAAAGCGACCGCGAGTCCGGCGGTTAACCCGAATCCGGTTTCAGAAAAAGCGAGAACGGTCAATTGTCCGAACGAGGGGAGAGTGTCCGGCACGGATGGCCAGACAGGAAATAGAGAAAACGCCAGGACCAGGGCGAGCACGGCACGAATCGGCGCCGGCGCGCTGCGAAATCCGGGGATGGGTAGAAACGCGACCACGCCGGCCACGCGCGCCAGCACCAGCAGGAACGCGATCATCGTGCTGACCGGCAGTCCGAGTGTCACGTCAGTGCGCGAATCTTCCCAGATCGCCGAGCAGCCCAGTGGTGTAGGAGATCAGTTTTCCGAGCATCCACGGCATCGATAGAATCAGCACGCATAAAAATGCGCTCAGGCGCGGCACCGCGCTGAAGCTCGAATCCTGAATCGAGGTCAGGATCTGGATCAGGCTCATCACAATTCCGACCGTGAATCCGACCGCCAGCACCGGCAGGCTCAGCCAGAACGTCGTCAGGAACGCGCCTCGCATCAAATCGACCACGGCGGACGTTGTCATCTCAGTTGAAGCTCCTCACCAGCGATCCCACTACCAGGTTCCATCCATCCACCAGCACGAACAACAGAATCTTGAACGGCGCCGAGATCATCATCGGCGGCAGTTGCACCATTCCCACTGATAACGTCACCGACGCCACCACCAGGTCAATAATCAGAAATGGGAGAAACAGCACCGCCCCGATTTGAAACGCGGCCTTCAGTTCGCTCAGCACATAAGCAGGCGCCAGCGCGCTGATCGGGACATCGGAGGGCTTGGCGGGCGGAGGCGCGTGCGACAGTTCCATAAAAAGCTGAATGTCTTTCTCCCGCGCGAATTTCAATAGAAATGTTTTGATCGGAACCGAGGCCTGATCCCAGGCCTGCGTAGCGGTGATGTCGCCGCGCTCGAGCGGCTCCCATCCCTGGTGATACACCTGTTCGCCCACCGGCTGCATCACGATGATCGCCAGGAATAAGGCCAGCGCCACCAGCACCTGATTGGACGGCGCGGTTTGCGTACCCAGCGCCTGCCGCAAAAAATGCAGCACGATCACCACCCGCAGAAACGGCGTCAGCGCCATCAGGATGGCGGGCAGCAGCGTCAACGCCGTCATCAACAGCAGGATCTGCATCGGCGCGCTGAGCGAGGCGCCGTTCTTATTCTGAACTAGCGTAATTCCCAGCAGCGAATCGGACGGGCCCGCAAGCATCGGAGCCGCCGCCATCGTCGCCAGTATGGCCAGTTTCCTCATTGACGGTCTCCCTCACTGCCGGGGAGCAGCGTGCAGCCTTGCGGGTGCGTGGCCACTACGACTTCTCTTTCGCCGATCCGTACCAGGTGCAAGGAATGACTGGCGGTCAGTGTCAGCCGCTCGATCGATTCCAGCCTCTTCACGCGTCCGACCCCGCGCAATCCGCGACCCATCGCGGAGAACGAGGCGAGTCCGCCCCGCCGGAGCACCCACAACGCGCCGCCGAGCAGCGCGAACACCGCAATCACCGAGAACACCTGACGCACGATTTCCATCGGGTTAGCTGTCCTCCTTGAAGTCCGTGATGCGAACACCGACCGTGTCTTCCATGATCACGATCTCGCCCGATCCCAGCCGCGCGCCGCCGATCACGATGTCGATGTTCTCGCCGGCCGATCGGGACATGGCGATCACGCTGCCTTTTTGGAGAGCCAGGATGTCGCGCACCGCCATGGTCGTGCGGTCGAGCTCGACCTCCACTTCCATCGGAATGTTGGTCAGGTGCGCGATCTCTTCAAAAGCAGTCATGAGGGTCTATTCAGACCTAGCCTTGTTTCAGATTGATGGTGTCCTGGCTCAACTGATTTTCCGTGGTCACCACGTGCGCGTTGGCCTCGTAGCCCTGTTGGAAAATGATCAGGTTGGTGAATTCCGTGGCGATGTCCACGTTGGACGCCTCCACGGATCCCCCTAGCACCGTTCCGCGTCCGCCCGTGCCCGGCACGCCGACCGCCGGCGCCGCCGTCAACGCGCTGGCCTGATAATTGTTGTTCCCGGCCGCAACCAGCGAATCCGGATTTCGAATGGCGGCCATCGCCATCTGCCCCACCACCACCTGCTGCCCGTTCGAATATTGCGCCAGCACCTGGCCGCCATTCGCCAGACCGACGCTGACCAGGTTGGCCGCGCCGGTTCCGTTCTGCGCCTGCGCCGAGGTGGCCGATGACTGGTCGTACTGCGTAATGTCCGGTGTCGTGCCGTTGTACAAGCTCCAAGTGATGTTCAAGTCCGAAGCTCCATCGGCGAGACCTGTGACCGGAACCGAAACCGGCGGATCGGTCGTGGCGGGACTGGTCATGTTGCCGTTGCTGTCGAAGGTCAGCGTGCCGGTCACCGGAGTGTACGGCGGGCTGGCCAGATCGGCATCCGGGACGCTCACCGAATAGTTCCATTGATTCGCCGTGGCTGACTTGGTGAAGTTCATCGTGACCGTATGCTGCGTGCCAAGCGAATCATAAACCTGGATCGGAGTCGAAAAAGTGGTGCCGGCCGCCGCCGAAGCATTTAGATTCAAACTCGCCGACATCGTGGTGGTGACCTGCGGCGGCGCTAGCGCGCCCACCGGCACGGTGATGTTGCTGATCTGCGCGTTGGTGTTCAATACCCCGTTGGTCTGGGTCCAGCCTTGCACCAGGTCGCCCGATGCCGTGGTCAATTCTCCGGCCGTATTCACTTCAAAACTGCCGCCGCGGGTGTATTCGGTGTTTCCCGTGGTGGCGGCCGATACGATGAAGAACCCGCTGCCCTGAATGGCCGCGTCCAGCGGACCACCGGTCGATTGCAGCGCGCCCTGCGAAAACTGCGCCAGCGTGATCGGCGTTCCCACGCCGAACCCGACCTGCGTCGCGCCCAGCCCCGCGCCGAGCGATTGCGTCACCAGATCCTGAAACGTCAGCGTGTCTTTCTTGAAACCCTGGGTATTCAGGTTCGCCAGGTTGTTGCCGACAACATCGATGGCCGTGCTGTATGCATTAAGGCCGGCAAGAGCGGTTGAAAAAGATGTAGACATTATTTCTCCGTGAATGATTTAGGGCGTTATAAAATACTAGAATTCGGCGTCGTCGAAGGTGGCGGCGTGGTCGTCGCCGGCGTCGCCGGCGGCGTGGAACCTGCCGCGGCTGTGTTGCTGGCGGCTGCCAGCGACGCAAGCGTCGTCTTCATCGAATCCAGATCGCTCGCCATATCCGTGGTATTCGAAAGATCGCTGAACTGCGCCAGCTGCGTGACGAACTCCGTGCCGTCCGCCGGCTGCGTCGGATCCTGATACTTCAATTGCGCGACCAGCAATTGCAGGAAAACATTCTCATTCCCGAGACTCGTCGTCGACGAAGTCAGAGTCGTCGTGGGATTGGTAACCACCGGCGCCGTGCCGCTCAGGTTAATCGGTGTTGTGCTCATTTTGATTTCTCCATTTCTTCTATCCAGGTTTTATGCCGCTGCTCCCGCTGCGGTTGCTGCTGTTGCCGGCCATTCGATGGATTGCCGGAGCCGCCGCGTCCGGAGGAACCCGGCTGCTGGCGGTCGTCCCGCAAATTCGTCGACCCCGGAGATGCCGTCTGCATCGCCGTGTCGTGTGAAGTGAACATCTCCGCCCGGTATCCGGCCTTTTCGAGCGAGCTCGTGAGTGTCCCCAAATCCTGCCGGAGCGACGCCTGCATGGTGGCGTCCGCGGTACGCACCGACACTTGAATTTCTCCGCCGCGCTCGGCAATGTGCAAATCTACCGGCGCGCCGCCGGCGTTCGGAATTCGCACCGCGATCTGCTGCAGCGGTGACGCCGGCGCCGGTGTCTCGGGTGCCGAAGGCTCGGCTGCGCGCAGGGTTTCGCTTACGTTGACGGGCGGCGCGCTCGCCGCTGTGTCACTCGTTTCCGGTGCGGCATTCGGCGCGGCGCTGTTGGCCATCCCGCCGATCTGCGCGGCCGGATTATGCGCTTCGAAATCGGCGATCGCTGCAATCGGGGCAGCCGCCGTTACAGTTGTGGCGCGGCTCTCGCGATTGTCCCCGTCATTCAATTTCGCCGGTGCCACCGCACTCCGCGAAGACTGCGGCTCTGCGTCCGCCTTCTTGAAGAATGACTTGATCGGATTAGAATCGGCGGCGGCCCCCGGCGGCAATTCGCTGACGTACGAAGGTAGCGCCGTTGCGATCGTCGCCTCGCTGGCCACCGGGGACGCGGCAAACGTTTGGTCCGGGGCAGTCTCCGGGATAATCTCGGTCAGACGTGCGCTGAATGCCAGCGGCGCTAGGACGGCCGGCGCGGTTGCGGTGGAGGAATCCACCGTAGCCGTCGACGGCAGCGATGTCGATGCCGTTTCGCGCGAAAGATCGCCCGCCGGCGTTGTCTCGATTCTTACCGGCGCAAGCGCCGCCGGCGGCCCGTTCAAAATTGGTAAGGCATTTGCGTTGTTGGCCGCCGCCGCCGTGACCACCGTCTGCGGATCGAGTGTCGTCGGCTGCCGGCCCGTGTTGACCGACGCGGCCGCCACTTTCTGGACCGCAACTCCCTGCTCTAAAGGATGCGTGATGGTCGCTGCACGTGGAATCGTCGCCGGGGCCGCCGCGGAATTCTTCGTCGCGATCGGACCGGACGCGCTCTGGTTTTGCCCTGCCGGCGAGATGACGGGCGGCAAGCCCGCGGCCGCCGGCAGGTTTTC
>Ga0182024_10026984_pt1 | contig 10071 bp, 7 predicted proteins | sample P32metaG_FD_120480 | JGI IMG/M metagenome (GOLD analysis project Ga0182024, IMG submission 120480) | Permafrost microbial communities from Stordalen Mire, Sweden - P3-2 metaG (Illumina Assembly) | ecosystem: Environmental > Terrestrial > Soil > Wetlands > Permafrost | place: Sweden: Stordalen...
CTTTAAGGTGTGTCCGTTCACCCCTGAGCGAAAAGGATCGATGCAGATGGTTTGCGTCGAGTCCGCCATGAACCTTTTCATGCAGCGATCAGCGCCGAAAGAATCGGTAAAACCATGATGGAATACAAAGGATACGTTGCCGGCCGAATCGACTTTGATCCGGATCATAAGTCGTTCTCAGGAACGGTCACCGGGCTTCGCGACGTGATTCACTTCGAAGGAAGAACCACGACTGAGCTGGAGCGTGCTTTCCGACAGAGCGTCGGCAGCTATCTGGAGTTGTGCTCTGGCAACAGGTGGGCGCGCAAGGTAAGCAGGTCCAAGAACGCTGGCTCCTCTGCTCTATAAACTAAACAAGTGACCCCGCGCGGCCTCATCCTCGCCATCGAATCCTCCTGCGACGAGACCGCCGCTGCCGTCGTCGAGCGCGGCGCGCGCACGCTGTCCTCCGTCGTCGCCTCGCAGATTGCCACCCACGCGCGCTATGGCGGAGTGGTGCCGGAGCTGGCCAGCCGCGAGCACCTGCGCGCCATTGTTCCCGTGGTCCGCGCCGCACTGGCCCAGGCCGGCTGCTCGCTCACCGAGCTCGACGCCATCGCCGTCACCAGCGGCCCAGGCCTCGCCGGGGCGCTGATGGTCGGCATCACCTACGCCAAGGCGCTGGCGTTCGCGCTCGATCTGCCGCTCATCGCCGTCAACCACCTTGAGGGCCACATCCACGCCGTGCTGCTCAACGAGCGCGAGCAAGCCTCCCGCACACAATTGGGTGCCCCAGGTCTCGATTCTGAGACCTGGGATACCACCGCAGCACAAAAGCCGGGTGCCCCAGGTCCCGATTCTGGGACCTGGGAAACCACAGAGGCAAACCAGCGACCTCCACAAACCGACGAGCCCGCCCTCGCCCTCGTCGTCTCCGGCGGCCACACCCACCTTTACCTCGCGCAGCCGGCCAGCGGCGCCTGGACCTATCGACTCATCGGCCGCACCGTCGACGACGCCGCCGGCGAAGCCTTTGACAAAGTCGCCAAGCTGCTCGGCCTCGGCTACCCCGGCGGCCCCTGGATCGATGCGCTCGCCCTCCACGGCAATCCCCGCGCGGTGCCGTTCGCCTTCTCGCAGGTCAAGACCAAGGCGCATCTCGGCGGCAAGCCTGCGCGCACCAAGGCCGCGCGCACCGCTCCCATCGCCGAGCTCGACCCTCACTTTCTCTTCTCGTTCTCAGGAATCAAGACCGCCGTGCTGCGCTATGTAGAACTCAACGATCTGCGTCCTGAAGCCGAGTCCCGCCGCGAGGCTCTCTTCACCGGCCCCGACGCCCCGGCTCGCCCCACCATCGAAGACGCGCTCGCCCAATGCGACCAGCAGACGCTCGACCTGATCGCGAGCTTCCAGCACGCGGTCGTCGGCGACCTCATGAAGAAGACCTTTGCCGCCGCCGAGTCGCTCGGCGCCGCGCGCATCCTGGTCACCGGCGGAGTGGCCGCCAACCGCGAGCTGCGCGCCCGCTTCACCGCCGAGGCCGCGCACCGCGGCCTGCGCATCGCCTTCCCCACGCTCGCGCTTTCCACAGACAACGCCGCCATGATCGCCGCTGCCGCCTGGCCGCGTTTCCTCGCCGGCGACTTCGCACCCAGCGATCTCTCCGCCGACCCCTCCCTCGCGCTGGGCCGATAGCTATTGATCCACCCCATGAATACTTGCACTGGGTGCCCCATCCTTGCGACTTTTTTCTGGCGCAAGGGTGGGATACCTCAACACTTTGAGGACCGGATTAATGGGAAACATGGGATTCGGTTCTCAGCCCTTCTTCGCCCTGGCCCGCGCCGCCAGCACCTTCTTCCGCTCGCGAATCACCTTGGCGCGTTCCTTCTCCGGCATGGCCAGCACCGTCTTGGTCCGCTTGGGCAGCTTTTCCCAGATCAGCGCGTGCGCCCGCTTCAGCTCGTCCTCAATCTCGCGCGGACGCAGCGCGTCCCAGCGCTCCACGGTGACCCAGTGCGCCTTGGCCAGGTAGGGCGAGGCGCTGATTCCCTCGCATTCCAGCAACTCGTGAAACCGCTCCGCGCCCGCATGAAACCACAGCACGCCAAACCCCGTGCCGTCGAGGTCGGTCATGGCAAACATCTTGCCTCCAATGTCCCGGTCGCCCACCCAATACACAAGGTGGTGCCCCCAGTTCACCGTCTCCGACCCATGCGGCATCGCCATGCACAGCTCGCGAATCCGCTCGTTATCCATGCAAGACCTCAGAACTTCGCCTCAAACGCGCGGAAGCGGCGTTCGAGTTCCCACTGCGCGGCGGCTCTGTCGCTGCCGGCGAGGAATGTCTTGCAGGCGCCGGTGAGTCGGTCGGCGCCGGGCGTCTGGCCCTTGCAGGCGGCGGCCGGCGCGGTGAAGACGTCGGGCGCGGCCCACAGGCTGTCGCCGGGCAGGAAGCTGTGCTCCATGCCGGTGCGCGCCATGTGTTTCAGGTCCTCGTAGCTAAGGTGGTAGTCGAGAGCGGCGCGGACGTATTCATGCATGAGGTCGATGCGGCTCACACCCTCGTCGTCTGTCGACAGCGCGACGGGCACATGCGCCGCGCGGTAGTTGGGGAACGGGTGCCATGCGCCCTTGACGCCGAGAATGCCCTCGTTCGAGCTGAGGTTGATCTCGATCATCACATGCTTGTCGGCCAGCTCCTTGAGCAGCGCGGGGGCGTCGTCCTCATACATCACGTCGACGCCGTGGCCGATGCGCTCGGCGTGGCCCAGTTCGACGGCCTGGCGAATGTGGAAGCGCAGCCCCTCCGGCGGCACCAGGCCCGGCGCCAGTTCGCCGGCGTGCAGGCTGATGTGCACCTTGGGATAAGCGGCATGTAGAAAGTCCAGCATGTGCATCTGCAGCGTGTAGTCGCGCATGGAGATGAAGCCGTCTTCGGGCATGACGAAGTTGATGCCGACAAAGCCGATCGCATGCGCCTCCATGCTGGCCTGCACAGTTTCAAAGCCCAGCAGAGTCTGCGCAAACACCTGCTCGGGAGGAAAGCCGCGCAGCACCTGGTAGATGTAGCGGATATCGACCCTGCATGCGTCGGTGGCCTGGGGCGTGCCGCAGTGCTCGATGTCTCGGCGCTGCTGCTCGGCCGCGCGCACGTCTTCGCTGTCGAGGAAAACCTCTTCGCGCAGCCCGCGCAGCAGCAGATCCTGACGGAGCTGCTTCAGGTCGGGATTCCAGCCGATGTCGTGGGCGATCTGCGCCGCGTGACTGAAGGGCGGCGTCTCCATCAGCTCGAGATATTGCTGGTTCTGATTGGCCGCGCGCGTGGCAGCCTCGTCAACCCATTCGCCGATGTGCTTCTTGTTCAGGCCGCTGAAATGGGCAAAGGTGGAAAAGAACTGGTCGTGCCCGCTGAACCCCGGTGTGGGCACAAAGCTGCGCATCGAGAAGGCGTCGACCAGCTTGTCGTAGAGATCCTGGTTGGCCGGAACCTGCGCCGCCGGCACCAGGGGCGGGGCGCATGGCGGCTTGGCGAAGCTCAGCGCGGCGGGGTCAACGCACAGGCCGTCTTCGCCGGCGTCGCGAATGAAAGTCTCCGCATAAACGGCTCCCGAGAGGTGGACATGCAGGTCGGCGCCCTTTGGAAAGTCTGCCAGAAAGCCGCTCAGCGCCAGCGGCCCGGCCTGCATGGCAGCCTGGTAAGCGCGGGCTGCATGGGCTTCCATCGCTGACCCGGCAGACGAGGGAATCTGTGCGGGTATCGCGACCGCCGAAGCGACCAGAACAAAACAAGCGAATCGGGAAACAGGGTTGCACATGATTGTCAACCAGTGTAGCCGAGACCGTTGCCGCGCGGAATGAACTTGTGGGCTGCGCTACGATAGAAGTGGCTGCACGTATGGGGTTTTGAAAGGGCACGGCTTCAGCCGTGCCGAAAATGGCCGCAAAAACCAAGGGCTTTAACCCCTGAGGGATGGGATCACTCGGCCATGCGATTTATTCAACTGCACTAAGACACAGGATTGGACCGCGCATGTTCGTCGTTATCTGGCAGTTCGAGGTCGCCGAGGAGCAGGTTGCCCGCTTTGAGGCCGCTTATGGCCCCGATGGCGCCTGGGCCCAGCTCTTCGGCTCGTCGCCGCAGTACCAGGGAACGGAGCTGCTGCGCGACGCCTACATCCCCGGCGCCTACCTCACCATCGACCGCTGGGCCAGCGAAGACGACTTCCGCGCCTTCCGCAAAGACCACGACCCGCAATACGAGGCGCTCGACCGCGCGTGCGACGCCCTTACCAGCCGCGAAACGCGGATTGGGGCCTACACAGCCTGACAGCCTGTCGCGGAAGTCCTGCTTTGAAAGGGCGCGACTTCAGTCGTGCCACAAATGCCCCTGAATCAGCACATGGCTTTACAGGCCGCGGAAAAACTCGCTGCTTTGAAAGGGCACGACTTCAGTCGTGCAGCAAGCGCCGCAGCAGCTACGACGAGCTTTATTTTTCCATGCTTAAGAAATGCCCCGCCGGCCGCGCCGTAGGCGCAGTATTTGAAAGCCCCGCGCTTCAGCGTGGGGACAAGGGATTACACACGCCCGTCACGGAGTCCCGTAGGGACGACGCAGGGACCTTATTTATCCAGGAACCAATAGCCCCTGAGGCGAACTCCCTTCAAAGTCAGCCGCTCCCCATTCACCCGCGGTACAGCAAAACACCCCGCGTTCGCATCCAATTCCGCGTACGGTCTGAAACCTCTCAACTAGAGCATTTTCAGAAATAGCGAAACCGCGTGGGTGCCCCACCCTCGCCGCGTATTTGTTTTTGCGGCTAGGGTGGGATGCCCTAATGCCCCGACACAGAAATATTGGAAATGCTCTAAAGGTGCATAAATGCCGCAAAAAATAGACTTCTCGGATCCGCTTTTGGATGCGAGCGATTCGAAGGTCGGGATTGCCGTGGTGGGCTGCGGTTATGTGGGCCTTGTTGCCGCGGTCTGCTTTGCCGAGATCGGTCACACCGTCATCTGCGTGGATAACGACGCCACTAAGATCGGCGAGCTGCAAGCCGGCCGCATTCCCATCCACGAGAATCATCTTGCCGAGCTGCTGCGGACACAGAAGCCCGACGCGCTGCGGTTCACCACTTCGCTGGCCGATGCGGTTCGTGCCTCCGAGGCGATCTTCGTCGCCGTGGGCACGCCGCCGCTTGAGAACGGCGATGCCGATCTCTCCTACGTCGAGTCGGTAGCAGCCGAGATTGCGCGCTCGGTCAACGGCTACAAGGTGATCGTCGAAAAGAGCACCGTGCCGGTCTACACCAGCGACTGGGTGGGGCGCGTGCTGCGCCGCAACGGCGTCGACCGCGGCCAGGTGGACGTCGTTTCGAATCCCGAGTTTCTGCGCGAGGGCACCGCGGTCGTGGACTTCCTGCATCCCGACCGCATTGTTGTCGGCACGGCCAGCAACCGCGCCTTCAGCGTGCTCTCGCGCATTTATCGGCCGCTCACCGACGGCAGCTACTATCGCCGGGCCGGCAGCGTGCCGGGCAGTTGCAGCGAGGCGCAGCCCGCGCCCATCCTGCGCACCAGCGCCAAGAGCGCCGAGCTCATCAAGCACGCCTCCAATGCATTTCTCGCCATGAAGATCAGCTTCATCAACCTGGTGGCAAATGTGTGCGAGTCGGTCGATGCGGACATCGAAGAGGTGTCGCAGGGCATGGGCATGGACCGCCGCATCGGGTCGCGCTTCCTGTCGGCGGGCCTGGGCTACGGTGGATCGTGTTTCCCCAAAGACATCAAGGCGTTTCGCGCCATCAGCGAGCAGCTTGGCCTGGATTTCACGCTGCTCAAAGAGGTGGAGCGCATCAACAATCGGCAGCAGACGCTCTTCCTGAAAAAGGTCCGCTCGGCTTTGTGGAACCTGCGCGGCAAGCGGCTGGCGGTGCTGGGACTCGCGTTCAAGGGCGGCACCGACGACATTCGCGAGTCGCCCGCCATCAGCCTCGTCCGCAGCTTTCTCGCCGAGGGATGCATCGTCTCGGGGTACGATCCGGCGGCGATGGAAAGGGCCGCGGCCACGTTGAATTCGCCGAATCTCAGCATGGCGGAGAGCGCATACGAAGCGCTCGACCGCGCCGACGCTCTCGTCATTCTCACCGAGTGGCCGGAGTTCGCCCAGCTCGATCTCGATGAAGTGAAGCGGCGTCTCGCGCATCCGATTGTCTTTGATGGCCGCAACCTGTTCGACTGCGCCGATATGGCTCGGCGCGGATTCACCTATGTGAGCGTGGGCCGCCCGCCCGCCGACGAATGCGCGGAGATGGTGGCGATTGCAAGGAGGGCGTAGCGATGCGCGCATTGGCAAGTTGCATTATTCGGAGGGAGCAGGGGGTTTCAACCCCCTGAAAATGGGCGCAAAATACATGGCCTTCAGGCCTGGGTCTTGTGCCAAACTTCCCCATGAAACGCAACGACGATCGCGACCGCGTGATTATGGAATGGCCGGAAGGGTAGCGCAGCCAATAAAGACTCACACTGGGTGCCCCATCCTTGCGCCTTTTTTCCGGCGCAAGGATGGGAGACCTCAACACTATCCGTCCAATAAGCCTGTTCAGCCCCCGAGGGATTCCTTCCGCCAGACAGACAATTCGCTCAAAGAATTCTCGGCCACCGTGGCCTACCTCTCGATCGGCGCATACACCGCCTCAACCGCCGCGTCCCACGTCAACTCACGCGCGCGCAGCGCAGCATGCGCCCCCAGTCTCGCACGAAGCTCCGAATCCCTCGCAAGCTCGATCATCGCCTTCGCAAGCGCCCTCACAACGTCACCCTCAGTAATGTTTCGCGTTGCAATCGCCACCCCGCACAACGGCGTCACCATCGCGCCCGGCCCGCCGAGATCGAGGCACACCACCGGCACGCCCGCGGCCAGCGCCTCAATCACGACCATGCCGCCCGAGTCGTGCAGGCTGGGAAACACAAGCGCCGTGCACTGCCTGAATTCACGCTGGATTTCGTCATGCGGCCTGCCATCGATCCATTCGATCGCATCGATGACGCCGGCATCCCGCGCTACCGATTGCAGCCACGCGCGATCGCTGCCCTGGCCGATAATCTTCAACGTGACCTCAGGCGCCGCGCGCCTCGCCTCGGCAAGCGCGCGAACCGCCAGATGCACGCCCTTCCAATAGAGCAGGCGTCCGACGAAAAGAAACTGCGGCCGATCCGGCGCCTGTTCGCTCCGCTCTCCAATCTTGCCGTCGTTGATGCCGATGGCCGGCTGCACCATGCACTTCAAGCGAAAGCGCCGCGGAATCCTTGCCCGCGTCTCCTCGGTCGTGCACGCAATCGTCCGTGCGCGCGAATACGTGAGCCACATGAGCGGATCGCACGCGATCAGCGCGCCCCCGAGATCGCGGAAGAATTCGGCAACGCGGCCAGCCACAGGAATCCCCGCGCGAAATTGCAGTGGCATCGTCTCTCCTCCGCCAACCGGGCCGAAAAGGAAAGGAATGCCCAGGCCGCCCATGAACGACGGCTGCCGGTACGAGGCAAACGTGGAGTGCTGCACAAGATCGAAGTGCGCGCCGGCGTGCAGCTTCTTTGCCAGCCGGTACGCGCCCGTCTGCCACAGCAGGTAGTAGAAGTAAATGCCGCCCGGCCAGTGCTTGGCCGCGCGCGCCCAGCCGGGCAGATCGCAGTAATGGAATTTGAGCCGCTCCCGCTGCGCGCCGCCGCCGGCTTCTATCGCGGCTCGATTGTTGCTGCGCGTGATCACATGGACCTCGTGCCCGCGCCGCACCAGTGCCTGCGCCCAGTGCCAGCCCACGGCCGGCTCCGAGCCCTTGTCCGGCTCGCACGCATAGGCTGACAGCAAAATCTTCATAGCCATTTTGTTCCCGATGGTTTTCGCCGATTCAACTCGAACTGGTTGCATGAATGGGGTCTTGAAAGGGCACGACTTCAGTCGTGCCGCAAAAGCTGCGGAAAATCCAGGGCTTTAGCCCCTGAGGGTTGCCCCATCCTGGTCGGACAGCATTTATGCAACCAGTTCTGCGACGAATCGATAGCATGGGTGAAACGAAGATGTCTCATGCGCGGAACAATGGCATCCGCCAACGCACATAAATTTGATGCGGCTCGCGCGCCGATTGCAGACCGAAAAAGAAAGAGCCTGCAAGGATGTTGATCCTCGCAGACTCCCGCTTGCCGCGTCGTCCGACCGGTTAGTCCTGACTCCGCGCATACCGCGACAGGAACCCGAAGCTGGCTGACTGAGTCGAGCGGGGGCCCCCGAGCCCTTCGGCCCGTCCCGCTCGCTCACGATCACAGCAATGTCTCGGTCACTACGTCTCCCGCCGTCGGATATTGTTCCAAACTGGTTGCCCCACCGTCTGCAATTGGGTGCCCCACCCTCGGCGCGTCTTTGTTTTTGCGCCTAGGGTGGGATACCACGACACTTCATCGCAAAGTTCCAAATCGCGCGGTAAGAGCATTAATTCACCTGCACATAAAACGTCACGCTGTGCACCACCTGGTTGTTGGTGGCCCACAGCGTCACAGGCACGTTCTGCGCGGCTGCGCCGCTCGCCGCGGTCAGCGTAACGGTAGCCACTCCGCTCACCAGGCTCGGCTCGCTGATAGAAGCGCGAACTCCGCTCGGCAGCCCACTCACGCTCAGCGCCACAGCCCCCGAGCCGAATGAATTGACCCGCGCCGTGGCCACGGCCTTTCCAGCAGACATGGTGTAAGCACGGTTGTCGAGGTTCACGCTGAAGTCGGCAAACTCCGGCGCGGGCGCGGCGCATGCAGCCGCCGGCGATGTCTGGGGCGCGGCCCACTCCGAGCTCGCGTCGGCTCCGGTGGCGCTGCGCCAGCCGGCCAGCGAAACCAGCTTGCCATTGACGATCTTGAATGAGCTGGCCGTTGTGGGATCGAACCACGTGTTGCCGGTCGAGTTCACCGTGCCCACAAAGTCCGACCAGTCGGTGCCGCTCAGGTAAGTTCCAAACACATTCTGTCCGGACGCGGCATTCTCAATCGTGTTGCCTGTCGCCACCAGATTGGTGGTGCGCAAATTGATCGATGCGCCCGTCTGCCAGTTCTTGATGACCCTGCCGCCCGGCTTGCCGCCAACGAAAATCTCGCCCTGATAACTGCCGGTGCCTCCATTGTTGTAGAAGACGTTGTTGCTCAGCGTGACGTTTTCCGACTCGAGCAGGTTGACGCCCAGGCCGCTCGAACAAAGGCGGCTGTTCTCAATCGCAATGGGACCCTCATCGGCCTCGATCTGCAGGCTGGCCATCACGTTGTCAGCCAGGGTTGCGTTGGTCACGGAGATGTTTTCGTTGTCCGTGTCGAACCACAATCCCTGCGCCTGGTTGCGATAGGAGAAGTGGTCCACCACCGCGGTATTGCGCATCAGCATCAGCTTGGTGCCGCCCATGCCCCAGTCGTAGAAGGCCGCCTGCGCGCCGCGCCAGTTGTTGTAGTCGCTCTCGTTGAAGCTATAGAGCGCGGACTGGTCCTGGTTGGCCTGGAAGCCGACGCCGCCGTTATGGCTGGCGATGGAGCCCTGCACGGTTACATTGCTGCTGGTGTTCACCGCCAGCCCGCCCCAGTTGTTCCACACCGCCTGCACCTGGTCGACAAGCACATTCGTGCTTCCGGTGATGGTGGCGCCGCTCTGGTTGATGCAGGTGGCCGCGTGCTCAAACACCAAGCCGCGCAGCACCACGTTGCTCTGTCCCTCAAGGTTCAGCGTCTGCCTGCGCGTCGCTCCCTCCACCAGGGCCGTGGCCATGTTGGTCGAGGCCGGCGGATCGATGTGAACGACGCTGTATTCGTCGTTGACAAAGAACGTGCCCGGGCGCAGGTCGCCATACGCCATGACCTGATTGAGCGGCGCGCCGTTGACAAAGATCATCTCTGTGCGCAGCCCCACCGGGGCAAAATTAGTGGGCCAGCCGGAGGGAAGCGCGCACCCGCCCAGGTTGTAGGTCCATGAGTGGACGTAGATGCCGTTCGACTCATACTTCCAACCTGTCAGAACGTCCGACCCGCTGATCACAGTGAGCCCGGTCGCAGCGGCCTGGAGTGTGA
>Ga0182024_10026985_pt1 | contig 10071 bp, 8 predicted proteins | sample P32metaG_FD_120480 | JGI IMG/M metagenome (GOLD analysis project Ga0182024, IMG submission 120480) | Permafrost microbial communities from Stordalen Mire, Sweden - P3-2 metaG (Illumina Assembly) | ecosystem: Environmental > Terrestrial > Soil > Wetlands > Permafrost | place: Sweden: Stordalen...
CCCTGATAGATGTTCAAAATTCCGTTCACGCTGTGGGTGATTCCTGTGGTATCGGTGGCAGTAATTGTAATCCCATACTGCCCCGCGCAACACCAGCAGGTCGAGCCACAGACTCACCAGTGGCCGTACGCGCTCGCGCATCGTGGGCTTGTGCGTAAGAAACACCCAGCCTTTGCGCTCCTTGGCCCACTCGACCGTGCTCCAGCGTTGTTGCGCTTCGCGTTCCGAGGGCAACAGCTTGAAGGCGTCCGCCACCATGTTGAGCGAACCGAGCACACCATTCCTTTGCGCCGCCGCTCGCGGATCGATCATCGCTTCCAGTTCCGTGCCCCGTACGCGCCGGTCGATCTGCTCGGCGCGGCACATCCAGTGCGTAAGCTGCTCGGGCGTCGGCCCCAGGTTCACCAAGTGCGCGAAGATGCGCCGCGGCGCTTCCACGAAAAACCGGTTCTCGCGGCCCTGGTCGGGGAACAGCGATGCCGCCAGAGTCAGCGCTTCGGCTTCGTGCGGCGCTTCATCTCCCGGTGTCCAGAAGGGACAGCGCTCATCGATCGGATTGAGAATCACATCACCCCGGGCGGCCGAGTAAAACTGCGGCAGGTATTCCATCGCCGGATCGTAAACGATGGCCGTCTCGCCGCGCTCCCAGATCTGCGCCAGGATTTGCCGGATGGCCGCGCTCTTGCCCATCCCCGAATCGCCCATGATGAGAAAGTGCATCGCCTCGCGCTGGCGCGGCACCCGCACCCAGCGGCTCGCGTTGTTCCTCACGAGGCGATCCACCACGCCGCGTTCTTCATTCACCAACGCCATGCCGTCCGCTTCGTGGCGGCTGTTAAACTCGGCGGTCGTGACCAGCTCCGGCCCCTTCAGCCGCCGCCCGCATTTCCGCACCAGACACCGCGCCCGGTCCCTCGGCAGTGCGACAAACAGCAACAGCACGAACGCGCCCAGCGCCGCGTATGCCGGCCGCTCGATGTAGTCCCACACCGTTTGATCGCGATAGACCCAGTGCGCCAGAAACTCGTGCAAGCGCCGGTCGTTGAACAGGCCCTCGTCCCACACCAGGCGCACGATACCGCGCCGCCGCCCCTCGTCGGTCAACACATACACTGGCTGGCCCTGTGCATTTGCGACCGCTTCCACCTCGCCCGCGAGTGCAAGCCGCTGCTGCCCTTTCGCGGTCACGCCGTTGATGAGGCTGTACCGCGTCTGCGCCTTCGGGAACAACCCGTGTACCCAGGTCTTCGCGTACACCGGCAGATAAAACCGCTCGACGAACGACCAGCTCCGCGCGTACTGCACGGCGATGGCGAGCCCGAAGAACACAACCGCGCCGAACAACGCCGCGAGCGTCCACACCGGATGGCGGCTCGGCCAGCTCTGGTAAACTTTCCGCCCCCAGTGGCCCATCACTGCACCCTGTCTCTGCCCGGCATCTCCGGCGCCGCCGAAACGTGCGAAGCGAGCAGTTTCCGCGCCCGCTCCAGTTTGCCGGCGTCGGCGCGCTCGATGACCGCCTGCATCTGCTCGGCGGTCATGGTCTCGCCCTTCGCCGTCGTGAACAGCAGGTTCAGCAGGATGGTGCGCAACCCCAGCAGCTCGGCGAGCACGGTTTCTTCCGTGACCTTCGCGGCTGTGCGCTCCAACCGGTCGAGCAGGATCGTCCGCACCCATTCGGCTCTACTCTGGCCCGCGGCTGCGGCCAGTTCGTCCAGCCGTGTGTACTCTTCCTCGGTCACCTTGGTGCCGATCGATTTGGTTCGTAAGATCGCTTTCACCATTACAGTTCTCCGTATTCGAGAGTCAGCGCATCCCAGGACAGCCGCAGTTCCGGGTTCTCCCAGGCCCTACGGAAAAGTTCCTGAACCGCCGCCCATTCCGGTTGAGAAAAACCGAACGCGATCCCGTTCCGGTGGGCGCGGAACCAGAACTCGTTTTGTCCTCCCCGGCGCTCCACCACATACCCAAAGAAGTGCTCCCCATTCCACGCCTCCGGCGGCTGCACTTTCGGCAGCCCCGCGAGCATGGCCCGAAACTCCGCGATCATCGGATACGGCCCCAACGGGTACATCGGCCCGCGCGGCCCTGGAAAGCTCAGCAGCATGTCGAAGTCGTGCCCGCTTCCACGCGCAAACGAGAGCGTAAATTTGCCGTCCTCCACCGGGGGAATCGCGGCACGGTGCACCAGCTCCCGCCGGTCGTGTTCGCTCTCCCGTACCGGCTCGCGGCGTTCGAAGTAATGCCCGCGCGCCGCCACCCGCCACAGCACCGGCCAGTACGGGCTCAGCGACTCGTTCAGCGCCGCGGCCCCGGCCAGCTTTTCGTCGTCCAGGAGCACGTAGAGATTCCGGGCGGCCAGAGTCGGCGTCCACCTGGTTGCCGGATTGGCCAGCCGCCGCACCGTCTCGGCCACCGTCTTCCGCACCAGCTCCGGCGTCACCGGATCGGACGGCTTCCATCGCTCCGGCCGGCAGTCGCTCGGCAGATTGCCCAGGTAATACTCGTCGGCGCTCGATGGCCTGGCGCGCAGCTCGTGCGCCGCGTCGAACGCCTTCAGTATCCCGATGTACGTTTCGCGCGAGAGGGGATTTTTCGAAAACGCCTCGGACCCCTGCTGGACGAAGTAAGCCACAACCGTCCACTGGGCGCGAGTGAGCATCTGGCCCGCTTCGCCCTTGCGCCGGATGGCCAGCAGCGAGTCAGTCGGTTTCGAGAGCAGCTCGACCACCTCGAAGCGCTCCTCCCGCGCCGACTCCAGCAGTTGCTTGGCGATCTCCGACGTAGAGACGCTCTCGCCCTTCCGCAGGGCCGTCAGCTTCCGGATGTCCTCCAGCCGCTTGCGCAACACTTCGCTGATGCGGAGGGAAAGGGTCTGGGTCTGCTGCAAAGTTTCCGCCATGTACGACAGCTTAATCTATGTATGTAAGACATTCAAGCAGTCTTACTTTCTGAGCGGGATGGCGGCTAAATGGAAGGTTCCTATATAGGAACCTGCGAGCGCGAGAGGCCTTGTTTTCAGATGGTTCCCATATGGGAACCAAGGTTCCTATACAGCTCCCATTCTGGGGTGGCGTGTCATACCCTCAGCCGATGCGAAGCATCGTCTTCTTCTTCGGGCTTTGGATGCTGCCCCGCTAACTCGCTGATTTCCCGTTACGCCGATCTGCGCGAGCGGCCAGCGGCGCGACCGCGCCGCTCCGCTCGCCCCACGCGATATTGCTGATAGCGCTGTGGTTCCCATAAGGGAACGCACTTTAAGCCGAAACGTGGCTAACTCAAAACGCCGGATCAAACACCAGCACTGCCGGGCACGATCCCACGATGGTGTGCTGCCGGCCCATCGCTGCTACTTTGGCTCCATTTCCGCAGCAACCAGTTACCGCCAAAAGCACACGCGAACACGATGCACGCGCCGCCGATGAGGAACGGAAGCTCCGCCGATCGCCCTGATGAACTTAAGTCCGGCTTCAAACGGAAGAAGACGATGTGCGTGTGGATGACGAAAAGTGTGGCTGCGATTGCCGGGTACAGCCACGGTTTTTGGCTCCTCCAAACGACCCCAGCCAGCGCCGTCGTCACGTAATATCCATGCAAAAACAATATGGCACCAACGCCGAGCGCCAAGGCCCATGCTCCAGGCAGGATGCTGGCGAAAGTGCTCAGGTCAGGGGACGACAAAGCGCCAAACAGGACGCCGAATAAAAGCGTACTGAGAAGAGCCTCTAGGAGCCACACTGTCAACCGCTTTAAGATCAGTGGCATGATACCTTGTCGCGCGTGACATCACATCCTCCATTTCGAATGTGTTGGACGAGCGCATTTCCGATCGCTTCGCGATCCTTCTGATTTGCAAAATCGATGTTGTGACCAAGACTCTTTCGGACTTCGCCCAGAAACGTCGAGTAGGCCTTGTCCGTACTGAACAAGAGATTGCCTCCCAGAACCAAGCCTTGGGTCTTGGCTCCCGTATCGTTGAGGAGCGTGTTGATTTCCTTTATCGCCGTGCCATAGCCTTCTGCGTTCGCCCCTTTGAGTTGGTCCAGCTGCTTCTGCACTGCCGTCTGCTCCCTGTGGACCATTGAGCGATCCAAAGCTTCCTCGCTACCAGTCATCTGTCCCGATAGAATTTGGCCGGCGGATTCCAGATTCACCTTCTCCAGAGCCTGTCCTGTTGACTCCAAAAAGGCCCGAGTTCCAGGGGATGCCGCCATGGCACCAAACCCTGGAACGGCGACGTCCGCGAGTTCCTGTGAGGCAGCCGATGCGGCTGCAAAGAATCGAGTCTTTGACCCCACCAATGTGTCGAGATTGGTGTAAAGGTCAGCCCGCTGGCAGAATCCACTGCTATTGTTCAGCGCGGAGCATGCTTTGCCATTTGGGTCGACGTGAGCCAGCGGATCGTTGCGCACGTAGGCATACATGTTCCAGCTCTGTGGATCCTCGATATGCTGATCCGCAAAAGGTTGATCAGGGCTGGTCCACCTGCCTTGAGCGCCGGAGTAGTAGCGGTAGCCAAAGTAATCGAGGCCGCTTTCGGCATCCCGTTCCTTGCCCGTAAACTTCATGTTCGGCCCGCTCGGCGCGCTTGGATACGCCCCAGGGCAAAACGTCGAATCTCGGTTCGCTGTCCCCGCTCCAAGCTCTGCGCCGAACGGCTCGTAGTCGCAGTTCTGTGCCAGCACCGGACCGCTCGTCCCCACCGCCGTCTCCAGCCGCGTCGACCCCAGCGCGTCCGCTGTCAGGTATTTCGTCCCCGTATCGTCCGGCGTACCGTATTCCGCCGCCAACTGGCCGAACGCATCGTACACGTATGTAGTCGAGCCCCACGCCGTCGTCTTCTGCACCCGGCGCCCTTCGCCGTCGTATACGTAGCTGCTCGTGGCAATCCCCGCCACATTGGCAGTCAACTGCCGGTTCTCCGCATCGTAACTGAACGACCGCGACATCCCGCCCACCGTCGTTACGTTCCCGGAGCCGTCGTAGCCCCATCCATAGATCTGATTGTTACCAGTCATGCTGTACTGGCTCGCCAAAGTCGGCGTCTCGTTCGTCAGCGAGGGGAGCCCGTTATTCGCCGTTACCCAGCGGTTCCCGAACGCGTCGTAGCCGTAGCCTTGCGACCACGACCCCGTCCCCGTTTCCTGCGCCACGGTCAGCCGGTTCAGCGCGTCATAGGAATAAGAATCCGCCCAGGTCCCGTTGGGACGAGTCATCTGCTGGCTCTGCACGTTGCCGTTGTTGGTAGTGCAGGATGAGACGCCCGGTGCACAGTAACCATATGTCAGGGTAAGGAGGTTCGAAGAAGCGGCCACCGAGGTAAGCTGCAGGCGGTCACTGCTGTAACCGTAGTTTTCTTGCAGACCGTCGCCCAGCATTATCGACGAAATCGCCCCGTGCGGCGTGTAATTCACCGAACTGGCGTAATTGGTAGCGCTCGATCCGGTCACGTTCTGCACCTGATTGGGCCGCGCTGCGATATCGTAGCAGCTCCGCACTTGCCGGCCGCTGGGATAATTCTCAAGTTCCAGTTCCCCATTGAGATTGTAGGCATACTGGAAGCCATAAGTGGAGCCGGTGGTCTGGGAGTGATTCAGCACGCGGCCCATCGGGTCAAAAGCGGTGTAGCTCGTGCTGGATGTTGCGCTGCCTTCCCACGTCAGGCGGCGAATGGCGTTGACGGTGGAGAGCGCGGTTGCGCCACTACAGGTGACGGTGACCCCGGTATTGCTAACGCCGCTGGTTAACCCGTCATAACACAGGCTGACCGTGGAAGTGTGGCTAGCAAAGCTACCGCCCTCATAGTGCTTGGCCTGGAGTCCCCTCGTCAATCACCAGATATCCATCTTCGGCGTCCCAGCGCCCTCGGTCCTTCTCGTTGCAGATGTAATCAGAGACGGCATCGAAAGCATCCCTAGGAATTGCTATTGCAGCGAGATGACCATTGAACTCGAGGAGGCAGCCACGCCCGGTAAAATAATCGACGATCGCTTCTCTGTCGTCCTCGTCCTTGAGCCAGAGGCGCATTGTGCTGTAGCCGCTGCGCTTAGCAACAGATTCGATGGTGGGATAATAACCTTCCAGTGAAGTAGTCACCCGAACCTCATCCCCATACGCCAGCCCGTGGGCATAAAAAGGAACGCTTTTCAGCCGGTAGGCTTCCGGCTTGTCGGTCGGTTCTGCCCTTAGCTGTTCCCAATCCTTCGGCGGGTAACCCAGCTTGTCTCGCTGCAGTTTGACATAAACTTCAGGAAGGTCATGCCGTTTCTCAGGTTGGCGGTTGTCCATATTCCTTCTACCTATTGCTTATGAATCTCTACATGGCAGTCTCGGCACAGTACCCTTGGAGTTGAGTCTTCGCCGCCTCCCTTGCTAATCGGAGGATCATGGTGAACCTGCAACTGATTCCCAGGAGGCCTCTGGCCTTTTTCGTTTTTCGCCCGGACTAGATCCTGACCGCAGTTTTCACACTTGTTAGTTCCCCCATTGGATTCTGCGTTCTCGCCGATTGCCCCTTCGCGGGTTGAGGGACGAAACTCGCCCGCCCTCCTCTCAATCGGCTGCTGTATTCCCGCCGGAGCCTGGGACGGAAATGCCGGCGGACCGATAACGACGCCCGTCGATGTGCTTGGCGGCGCTCCCGTGTCATAGTTATCCCAAGAGCCAGGATCTAGGGTTGGCGGAATTCCTGTAGTGTGATCGGCAGCGGTGCTTGGTAGTGGGTGGAGCCAACTGCTAACCTTGTCCACGGCGGACGATAGCGCATTCGTCATGCTTCGCTGCGCTTCCGGCTGCGCCATGTAGTTCGCAACGGCAGCAGTTAGAACGGCGCCCACGAGGAACGCCCCCTCGGCGACGCAACCATCCGGGCAATGCCCGTTTACATCTGCGTAGAAAAGGGGATTGTTCCGAACATACGCATACTGATTTAGCGTCTGTGGGTCTGTGTAGGTCGCATACGGCACTGGCTCTGGGGTCGCGGACCAGTCCGGTCCCGTAAACCTCCCCTGCGCCCCAGAGAAATATCTCGCCCCGAAGTAATCCAGCCCCGACTCCGAATCCCGTTCCTTGCCGGTAAACTTCATGCTCGGCCCGTTAGCTGCGCTCGGATACGCCCCCGGCGAAAACGTCCCATCCCGCCCCGCCGTCCCCGTTCCAATCTCTGCGCCGAACGGAAAATAGTCGTAATTCTGCGACACCACCGGTCCGCTCGTCCCCACAGCCGTCTCCAGCCGCGTGGACCCCAGCGCGTCCGCCGTCAGGTATTTTGTCCCCGTATCGCCCGGCGTCCCGTATTCCGCCGCCAACTGCCCGAACGCATCGTACACGAACGTCGTCGAACCCCACGCCGTTGTCTTCTGCACCCGGCGCCCGTCGCCGTCGTAAACATAGCTGCTCCCGGCAATCCCCGCCACACTGGCCGTCAACTGCCGGTTCTCCGCGTCGTAGGTGAACAGCCGCGCCATCGTCCCGACCTGCATGATGTTGCCGGACGCATCGTAGGTCCAACTGCCGATCTGATTCCTTCCGTTGTATTGGGTGAGCAGCGTCGGCGTTTCATTTGTTAGCGCCGGGGGACCCGTATTTGTCGTCACGGCGATGTTGCCATACGCGTCGTAGCCGTAGGCTTGCGTCCATGACCCCTTCCCCGTCTCCTGTCCCTGCGTCAGGCGGTTCACCGTGTCGTAGGAATACGTGTCCGTCCAACTACCGTTCGGCCGCGTCATCTGCTGGCTTTGCAGATTGCCGTTGTTGTTGGTGCAGGATGTGACGCCTGGCCCACAGTAACCATACATCAGGGTAAGGAGGTTCGAAGAAGCGGCCACCGAGGTGAGTTGCAGGCGGTCGCCGCTGTAACCGTAGTTTTCTTGCAAACCATTGCCCAGCGTCAGCGAGGAAATCGCACCGTGAGGCAGATAAACCACCGAGCTGGCGTACGGCGGCGACGCGGTTGTCGACCCGTCACTTACGCTCAACGGCCGCGCCGCCTTGTCGTAGCAGCTTGCTACCTTCCGGCCGCTGGGATACGTCTCCACTTCCAGGCCCCCACTAAGATTGTAGGCATATTGGAAGGGGTACGCGGCGCGGAGCCGGTCGTCTGGGATTGGCTCAGCACGCGGCCCATGGTATCGAAAGAATTGTAAGCGGTGCTCGATGCGCCGTTGTTTTCAAAAGTCAGCCGCCGCAGGGCGTTGACATTGGAGAGCGCCGCAGCGCCCGAACAGTTGACTGGGGTCCTGGTTGAGCCGATTGTGGCGGAGCCGGACGTCAATGAATGAGGATTCCCGCCGTCAGCACCCCGGCAACTCGGCATGATGTCTACAAACCGAGCAATGGTTCTGGTAGCCTGAAGAAAATTCCTATCCGCGACAATGAATCAAACGATTGACCCGATAAACCCGTATGAGGCAGCGTGGATAAAGAGCCAGCTTGAAAATGCCGAGAAGTTCGTGGAGGGCTTCTCGCCATCGGCCCCGGAATACTCGCTTACATTGGCGGCCCTCGACCGGGCATTTGCAGCGTGGACTGCTTCAGAGCCGGCCGCCGTGGACGTAGTCAACGCGATAATCAACTACGTCGGGGTAGCGTTTGGTCAGGCACTTGTTGACGGTATCGGTCTGAAGTGGGTCATCGCCGCTGATGAGCAAGGTTCGGAGTTGGCGGTCTTCGGATTGCCCGGACGCGGAGACATCCTCGTCTATCCGCTAAACTTCGTTGCCAAGAGGTGGGAAAGGCGGGAAACTAATTTCCTTGAGGACGCCTACCAGCTGATCGGAGATGATGTTCGTTCTGTGTATCGGAACTGGCAACGTTCCTCGCGAAGTTAACTAATCCCAACCGTATGCGACCGTGCGTCCTCCAAGGACATCATCGGTGATCCTGGAGCCAACCTTTGAACGGTGGTGATTATCGCCGCTTTCGTTCCGTAAAAGGACTCATCGAAGAGCCTTATGCCTAGAGCCCCGCAGTATCGCTCCAACATTTCGTCGGTTAGGCGATCACGGATCCGACGTGCGGCGTACCGTTCCGGCTCTTCGAACCCCTGTTCGGCTCCTTCCGTAGAGAATAGCCAGGACCCGCCGTCGTTCATAGCTACAACAGCGCGTTCCTGGTTCAGCCAGGCTGTCTGGTGAGTGGCAAACATCCTAAAGCTCACGATTCCATAAATTCGTAAAGCGTCGCGATCCGTCACTTCGCTCCGATCCGGGGAGCAGTGAACAACGATGCCCCGGCATGGCTTGACCGCACACAAGTGACCAACGGCGCTCTCCGGATCACTTACTCGAAGCCCGTTGTCGAAGAACACGGTCCAATTGGACCGCGTCTCCATGAGGAGAACTTTTGTAGGAGGCGTGGTAAGTGGCTCCAAACGCGCAAGAGCACTTTCTAGCGACCCAACAAACTCTTCGTGGCGCGGCTGTCTATCAAATTCTGCTCCGATCTCGGACTGCCATTTGAGAAGCGCGTCAAGCGTGCTTGCAAACGAGGATTCGAGGAAGCCGGCCTGATACGTCACGGGCGCATACGCGTCGTTTAGCAAAGTCTTCATGCAAAAGCTCTTTCACTGGATAATCTTGGTATGCGTTACGCCGTTAGGGTCGTTCGCCAGCGTGCGAGCATGGTGATCCGCAGCATTCTGTGCGCTGCGGTCATACTCACTGTAATGTCTCGCCCCATTTGGATCGGTGGACTGGACGTCGGGTCGATTCAGCCCAACCCTTTGACCCTGTGCATTAACTTGTTGTTGATTCATCCGAATGTCAGTATGACCAGCGGCTCTCGCGGCTGCAACATCCGTCTGAACCGCCGCATTCTGAGTCGGGCTCGGCCCCACTATTCCGTTGCCATTGTTCGCCGCTGGCGGGACCGGGTTGACGTTGATGTCCTGGGGAAGCCGACCGGCTTGAGTCGCAGATTGCGGAACCCCGTCCACAACTCCAAGCGACTCAACCGCAACGCCAGCGGCTTCAATGCCTCCCGCGACCGGCAGCACTATATTCATCGAGTCCATGCCCTGCTTTTGCTCGGCATTCGCCGGGGTAAACGCGGCCGGTACAGCATCGCCGAGTC
>Ga0182024_10026986_pt1 | contig 10071 bp, 14 predicted proteins | sample P32metaG_FD_120480 | JGI IMG/M metagenome (GOLD analysis project Ga0182024, IMG submission 120480) | Permafrost microbial communities from Stordalen Mire, Sweden - P3-2 metaG (Illumina Assembly) | ecosystem: Environmental > Terrestrial > Soil > Wetlands > Permafrost | place: Sweden: Stordalen...
CTCGCCCAGAAGGGCGTCTCCGCGGCCCTGCGCAACATCAACGCGCCCACCGGGCCGGCCGGGAGCAACGCCTTTTATCGCATCGCCCTTCGCATGGGCGCCGGCAAGGACCAGCCGGGCGCGAACCTCCTCACCGCCTGGTACCATCGAAATTTCCTGATCTGCGCCAACCTGCTGCAGCTGGCCCGCCCCGGCGACCGCATCGTGGTCTTCTATGGATTCGGCCACGCCTTCCTGCTGCGCCAATGCGTCGCCGAGAGCCCCGGTTTCCGGCTTGTCGAGCCCAACGCCTATCTGCCGAGGTGATTGATGCCCGCGCTCCGGAAGTCTTGGCGGCTTTGTGGGCAAGAACGCGAACCTCGCGTAAGATCGCGTCATGAACCGTGACGATGCCCTGGCGATCCTCAAGCAGAACCGTGATGAATTGCGGCGGCGGGGTGTGGCGCGCGCGGCCTTGTTCGGTTCGACGGTTCGCGGCGAAGCGGGGACGCGGAGCGATGTCGATGTTCTCGTCGAAATCGATCCGGCGGCGAATATCGGCGTTTACGAATACGTGGCCATTAAGCGCTATCTTGGCGAAATCTTTCCCGTCCCGGTCGACATCGCCAATCGTGCAACCTTGAAGGCTCATGTGCGCCCGTCTGCCGAGCGCGACGCGGTCTATGCCTTCTGAGCGCCTGACGCAGGCGCTGGAATCCATCGAGCTGCACGCCACCGAGGCGCGCCTGTTTGTCCATGGCATGACGCGCGAGGCGTTTGGCGAGGATCGCCGTACGTTTCACGCCGTGACACGCTGCCTTGAAATCATCAGCGAGGCGACCCGCCGATTGACCGATGAACTGAAGGCGCGGCATCCCGCATTGCCCTGGCGCGACATGGCCGACGCCGGCAACCTCTACCGCCATGCCTACGACAATGTCAGCTCGGACTTCGTCTACAAGACCGTCACCCAGGACTTGGAGAAAGTACTGGCGATGGCCCGCATGGAACTAGAACGGTTGTAGCCAGCCACGCCGTGCTCTCCCGGAGCGCGGACATCCTGTCCGCGTTGACCGGCCGTAGCCTATGAGCTACATCGGCAGGGGGGAGTTGCTCGTTCTGCTGTTGTGCGGCGGCGACAAATCCAGCCAGGGCCGCGACGTGGCGAGGGCGAAGGCTTTGGCGAAGGAGGTGAAGGATGACCATTGAGACCCGCCCGTTCGATCCGGCGCGCTACCTCGATACGGACGAGACCATCGCCGCTTACATGGACGAGGCCTTCAAGACCGGCGATCCCGCCTTCATCACTCATTCCCTGGGTGTCGTCGCCCGCGCGCGCGGCATGACCCAGATCGCCCGCGACGCCGGCATGTCGCGCGAGAGCCTCTATCGGGCGCTCGGCGAGAAGGGCAATCCCGAGTTCGCCACGGTGCTTCGGGTGCTTCAGGCTCTGGGTCTAAGGCTCACCGCCGAGGTCAAGGCCGCATAGAGAACGGGCGCCGCCGCGCCGCCATTCCGAGCCTCTCAATCCCGCGACAGGTGCGCCCATTGTTTGGCCCACTGCTCGTCGCTGAGCACCGGTGGGCGGATGATCGGGGCGGTCGGCGCGTGAGGCAGCAGGCCCCTGAGGCGCCCCGCTTCGGCCAGGGCGCTCTTGGCCGCCGTCATGGCCGCCGCCGTGCCAAGCTCACGCGACGCCGCCGCCAGGTCGGTCAGCATCTCGATGATCGGCGTCAAATCCCGCGCGTCCAGGGCCGCTTGCCGCTGGATTTCGGCGGCCCGGACCAGGACGTCCTCGCGCTCGGCGCGCCGCCGCGTCACGCCATATTGCCGCGAATACCCCGCCTCACGCGTCGCCTCCTGCACGCCCAACCCCCGCGCGAGCCCTTGCGCCAAGGCTTCGAGGCGGGGGTTTTGGATGGTCGGCATGGGGTTTCCGTAAAACGGTGAGTGAGAATTGCATATTGCAATAACTACACCGGGATGTCAAGGCCAGAGAAGGTTTGGCGTAACTTTCGCGAACGTGGCGTTTGGGGGGAGTGGTCGACAACGGTCCGACAGAAATTGAAGGAGGCGTTCAAGGCAAGCGACCCATTCGAACGGCGCGACCTCACCTAGCTGCCTGTCCTCGAAACGCGAAACCTCTGACGACGGGAAATCCAGATCGAAAGTTTGCGAATGGCTACCGCAAGATGTAAATCCGTGCCCGCCAGCCCATGCACGCGAACCTTAGGAAAGCCCGTGCCAGAACACATCCAATTTTCAATTGAAAACGCCCGCTCATTCAAAAATACGGGGTTTCAGCCACTCCTCCCGCTGACCCTTCTGGTTGGCGAGAACAGCAGTGGTAAGACTTCGTTCTTCGCGCTTCTTTACGAGGCAATCGATTTCTTCGGTTATGTCGACCCAGGGGCAGCATTCTTCGACCTAGGGAGTTTCGAGGACGTAGTCTATACCGACCCCGTTACGGGAAAGAGGGGGTCGCACTATACGCTATCTTTTCAAATAGAAAGGGCGCTCCCGAAGCTCTCATCTGTCCTTGGCCGCAATATTAGCAACATCTGCGTCTCCATCACATATGGGGAATACCGGGGTAATAGAGTAGCCGAAGGCGTTACCTTGAGATTCGATCAACATTACTTAGCGATAGCTACAAATAACAGAACGATCACAACCACTATTCGGATGCCGAATTTTAATGTTACGGTCAAAGGTACGTCGCTGGCAGGCCGACCGACAACAGATTATTACACGGGTTCGTACTTTGGTGTCCGCCGATTCCTCAATGCCCTCTGCGGTTTTGTTTCCGGTAAGGAACAACAGAACAATATCCGCTTTGCCATTCAGGGTTCAACCGCGTCCGTCATGAACCTCCAGGCAGCTCTATTTAAGGCAATAGAAGATACGTTTGACACTATGGACGAAGATTTTCAAGATTTGGTCATACCAACTGCCGCAATGCGTTCCGAACCGCAGCGAGTCTACGCGAGCAATCCTACGGCCGCAGGTCACGGCAGTACCCCGCACGCACTCTATAGATTGCAGCAATACGATCCCGCTATCTGGTCCAAGGTGCGCAAAGGTCTCAACGAATTCGGTCGATCTTCTGGATTATTCGACGATATCGAGGTCAAATCTCTGAAGGGCCGCCGACGTTCGGGACCGTTCGAAATTATCGTTAAGCGGGGCGGCATATCGTCCAACTTGATGGACGTTGGCTATGGCGTAAGTCAGGTATTGCCATTCATATCCGACATCCTGATGACAGACGCCTATACGCCGCCGCGAGGGATGCGCGGGTCGCGGACTTACTATGTTCAGCAGCCGGAGACCCATCTTCATCCGAGCGCTCAAGCCGCCATTGGTAGTTTCTTCTTTAACCTTTCACGCCAGCCCGGGCGGCGGGTGATTCTGGAAACCCACAGCGACTTCATTGTGGACCGGATACGGCAGCACGTCCGAACGTGCGAGGGTGACTGTACTAAGGAGACGGGTCTGATTTTCTTCGAAAACCGATCTGGGGTCTCCACCCTCTACCCAATCAGTTTTGATCGGGAGGGAAACGTGATTGGAGCTCCGGATCATTATAGAGAATTTTTTCTGAAGGAAGAATTTCGAAATCTTGGCGCGTCAGATGTTCTTGATAATTGATAATAACGTCACGCATTGTTGCGTCTCCGCTAATGACATGGATGCCCAGGCTATTCGCGATTGGCTATTAACGAGGGGGTGGGTGGTTGCGGGCGGAGGATTACTAAGAGAATACGCCGGTAAGAATGGAAATAGAGCGTTTGTCCGTCTCTTTAACCAACTTCTAGCTGCGGGCCGAGCGGTGAAGTGGCGCGATGAGCTTATAGATAAGCGGGCCGTGAAATTGAGAAACGATAATCAACTTAGGTCGGATGATCACGATATCATTGCCTTGGCCCAACTGTCGCGCGCGCGCGCGCTTTGGTCACGAGATCGAGAACTGAGAAAGGATTTTACCAATAAAGAATTGTTGGACCGACCTCGTGGTAAATTGTACTTACCAGAAGGCAACGTTAAGCGGCGAATGGCTGGAATTAGAGCGATATCTAGCGTTTGTTGCGATCCTTAGATCAGTCCAATTTACAATTGGTTCCTAGAATAATCGATCGGATATTCTGCGTGGCTCAGAATAGCGACGGGCAGATTCTTCAATTTTTGACTAAACGTTGACCAATTTAGACGCTCGAATCGTCTCGAGTTTGCTCGGCGGAATGAGCGGAGTTGTAGGCATACGTCTTCCAGGACGGCGCGTAATCCCGATCGGCCTGGTTCCCCCAAACGGACCACTTCCGCCGCTCGCCCCGGGCGAACATTTCCAGATACGGCCCCGGTGAGCAGGCCTCGATCAATTCGTACTGCTCGTCCGGCTTGCGGCTGTGTTCGCGCTTGCGGGTCTCGACCATATTGACCTGTCGGCGCCCCGGCGGGAGCGTCCGGGCATTCTTGCCGCGCACCCCAAACAGAATCATCTCGGTCACGTTGCGGAAATAGAAGCCGACGCCGCGACCATCAGAGCCGCCGTCCTTACGGATCTTGTGCCAGACGATGTTGGATTTGTAGGAAAAGCCCCACGCCTCCATCACCTGAAGCGCGTCGGGCAGGAGCGCGTTGGGCGTCCAAAGATAAAGATGCGCCGTTTCCGCGGCCACCCTCGCCACCGGCAGGGCGCGGATATCGTCCAGGGTCATGGTCTCATAGCGTGACAGACGCCGGTGTTCGGGCGCCATCTTGCCGGTGCGATTGGTGAACCGCCAGGGAGGGTCCGCAAGGATAGTGGCGAACCTGTCGCCCTCGGCGAAGCGAGCGAGGTCCTTGGCGGCTGCCACACCCGTGGAGGTCATCGACATGGGCGCTCCAAAGAACATCGAATCGCACTCCCACCTTAGCCGCCAGGGCGAGTTAGGAGAAATCTAACTTGTTCTTGCTTTGTTCGGAAGACTCTTTAGCGACCGCCGGCGCAGAATCTAGAGCAGCGCACCCTCTTCGCCTTCCGCGATCCGCCTGACATCAAGGCCCTCGCCGAAGGTCACCACCGACGCCGGAAGACCCACGAGAACGAGCGGACAGGGATTTCCCACTCCGCGACGCAGCCGGTCATCTAGCTTTTTCCAATGCGTAGTCGCCTGGCCGAATTTGTCCTGCACGAAACTCTTAGACCATGCCTCCCGAAAGCTAAGGCCGGTGCGCACGCGCCTTTCGTAATCATCCTGCTGACGCCGGGTCGGATTTAATCCCAGGTCGAGCAAACTCTGAACCGTGCTGAGTTGCCTTTCATCCGCGAATTTCTTCACCAGCGACTCCATCTGAGCCTGCAGCGATGCGCCCCGCGTCACGATGACCCCAACGCTTATCGCGCCTTCGCCGTGAGAGCGTTTGAAGTTCTCCAGGTCCCGGTCGAAGAACGGATCCTTGTTGTTCCACTCGATCTCAAGGGCGACGACGCCGTTGGCGAATGTGCGCACGTGATCGATTTCGTGAGACACCGACTGACGCGGTGTGCCGTTGACGCGCTTCTCGATGGTGAAGATCGTCTTTCGCCAACCTAGCTCGCTCAGGGCGCGGCGGAGACGTTGCGTTCCTTTTGTCTCCCCGCCGCCGGAGCCAATAATCTCCTCGATCGGGATCGAGACCTGATCAAGCGCTTGCTCAAGTTCCACAATCGCGTCGGGGAAATCGAGCGCCAGGATCGCGGCGGCGTGGCTGCTGAATTCGAACTGAAAGCCGCGCTTTATGAGGGCTTCGAACATGCGTGGCACGGTATCGGGATCGGCGGCGCGGATCTATGCCCCCCGCATCCCTTCCCCCCTTCGCGCGTTTCCCTCGACCTGAGGGGGATTCACACGGAGCCCTTACGATGAAAACTCTCACTCTTTGCCTCGTCGCCGGCGGCGCGGTCGCGCTGCTGGGCGCAGCCCCGATGGCCGTGGCGCAGATGGAGCCGAGCGCCGCCACCCCGCCGGTGGCCACCGATCACGCCAGTTGGACGCTCAAGCAGCGCGAGGAATGGCTGTCGAGCCGCCTGGACAAGGCCCGCGACGACAACTCGCTCGATCGCCACGAATATGACCGCGTCAAGCACGAGCTTCACGCCATCCACGAGAACGAAGAGCGTCTGCGCGACCACCACGACGGCCAGCTCACCGATACCGAGACCGCCGATCTGGAAGGTCGCCTGGACGCGGTGGCCGCGAAGATCCACTGGCTGCACGAAAACAGCTTCGTTCGTCCCTGGTAGACTTGGGGCGCGGGCGGCCCCGCGCGCCAACGCGACTTGAGACCCGTGACCGGCGGGGCCAGCCTCCGCTGGCGCGGGCGCGCGCCCGCGATTCAATCAAACCGCCCGATGCGCTAATATGCCTCCGCCTTGAACTGAATTTCGGAGCGGCGGCATGGCGATCATCGATACCAACACCCTGGCGGTCATCGAGCGCAAACCCGGTTGGCGCGGGCGCTATTTCGACTCTCTGAACATGACCTTCGCGCTCTACGACTTCGATGCGGGCTCGACCATTCCCGAGCACGATCATCCCCAGGAGGAAGTGTGGAACGTCATTGAAGGGGTGCTGGAGATCACCATCGCCGGCAAGGCCGAGCGCGCCGGGCCGGGGGTCGCCAGCGTCGTGCCGCCCGACACGCCCCATGCGGTGCGCGCCATCACCGACGGCAAGGTGATCGTCACCGACTATCCCCTGCGCGCGATGAGCTGAACGCGGGGCGCGGCACGACCGATCGCCGCCCTTCGCTCCTTACGAAACGGTGGCGCCCACCGCCAGGGCCGCCCGCTGCCGGGCCGACAGCGCTTCCGACAACGCCTTGGCCAGCGCTTCGCTGGAGGCCGGATTCTGGCCGGTGATCAGGTCGCCGTCGATGACCACATGGCAGGCGCCCGGCAGCAGGGCGTGTTCAAATTTCCCGCCCGCCGCGCGGATGCGGTCTTCCAGCAGGAACGGCGTCACCTTGTCCAATCCGGCCAGGACCTCTTCGCCATTGGTGAAGCCGGTCACCCGGCGACCCTTGAGCAGGGGCTCGCCGTCGGCGCCCCTGGCGTTGAGGAGAGCGGCCGGGCCATGGCAGAGGGCGGCGATGATCTTGCCGGCCTTGGCGAAGGCGCTGACCAGGGCGGCCACGGCCTTATCCGTCGCCAGGTCGACCATCGGCCCGTGACCGCCGGGGAAGAACACCGCGTCGAATTTGCCTTCCGAGACCTCGGCCAGGGGCGCGGTCTGGCCAAGCGCCTCCAGCGCCTGGCTCCATCGCGCCCGCGCCTTGTCGTCGGGCGTCGTCTTCGGATCGATGGGCGCCGCTCCGCCCTTGGGCGAGGCGACGACAAGGTCGATGCCCACTTCGCAAAGGGCGGTGAAGGGGATGGCGAACTCCTCCAGCCACACCCCGGTGGGGCGCCCAGGCGCCAGGGTGTCGGCGCTGGTGACGACGATGAGGACGTTCATGGCTCAAACAATGCTCCGCCGCCGCCGCCGTTCCTTCGCGCATAAGGAACAACCCTTGCCAGGGCCGCGTTTGAGGCACGGCGTTCCATCGGCCCGCCAAACTTAAAGAGGGATCAGTCATGGACGAGAACCGCATCGAAGGCGTCGTCAGGGAAGGCATCGGCCGCGTCCAGGACGCCTACGGCGGCGGCGTGGGGGACCTCGGCGTGCAGGCCCGCGGCAAGCTCAATGAAGCCGCCGGCGAGGCGCAGAACCTCTATGGCCGCGCCCTCGACCAGGCCCGCGACATCGCCGATGAGGCCGCCGAACTGATCCGCGACCAGCCCTACGCGGCGGCGGGCGTCGCCGCCCTGGTCGGCCTGGTCGTCGGCCTGCTGCTGGGCGGGAGCGGAAACGAAAAGATCGTCTACGTCCGCCGCTAAACCCCGCCCCCTCCACCACCTTCGGTGGTCCCCCTCCCCCGCTTCGCGGAGGAGGACCAGATCACCCGCACGCCTCCCACACCCTATTCCTCCCCCGCCTCTACGCGGGGGAGGGGGACCGCGAAGCGGTGGAGGGGGCGGCCGCTTCGATTCGATAAACGGTGATCGCTCTAGAGCCTCGGCCCAGCGGTCGCGCCCTGGCTAGTCCAGCGTCACCGCCGCGACCAGGCAAAGAGCGAACCCCAGGGCGGACGCGGCGGCCATGGCGTAGCGCTCGGCGGCGTCGCGCGATGCGAGATTGCCGGCCGTGTTGAGCAGGAGTTGGAGCGCCAGGAAGGCGTTGAACCAGCGAAACGGCGCCCGAGGCAGGCTTCGCCCCCAATCGCCAGACCTCACCAGCATCGCCGCCGCCGCCAGCAAGAGGTAGGACGCCGCCCCCGCGCTGGCCAGGCGCATGCCGGTCGGCAGGACCGCGGTCGAACCACCCCACGCCATCCATCCGAGCGGCGCGCCCAGCGCCAGAGCGATCTGGAACGCCGCGAAGGCGACGCAGAAGCCCGCCGCTCCCCGCGCGGCCGTCCGGCCCATCCGTGGATTTCTCCAACCGGCAAGCATCATCGCGTCTCCACCTCCAGCGCCACGCGGCGCCGACGCGAAGACCATAACCTGTCCGGGCCGCCTTGGGCCCACGGCTTGCGAAGAAGGGTGGAAAGCCGCCATTTGAGCCGGTGCTGAAACCGGACATTCAGTCGGCCAGCCAAAAAAGTCCGGATCCAACCCAACGCGGACGCCTGGGCGTTTCCAGCTACGCGGGAGCGGCGACCGCATAGTCCATCTGTCGCAGATCGGCGATCAGCCCAGGACCCTCTGGGCGCCAGCCGAGCCGTTCGCGCGTCCAAGCGCTCGAAGCGGGCATATCCATGCCGACGAACGCCGCAAGCCAGCCGAAGTGCGCCGCCGCCTGCTCCGGCGACAAGGCGACGACCGGCAAGTCAAGTCCACCGCCAATGACCGTTGCGATGTCGCGAGCCGACACGCCTTCATCGTCGACCGCATGGAAGCGCTCGCCGGCCTGGCCCTGCTCGACCGCCAACTTGTAGAGCCGCGCCACGTCCAAGACGTGCGCCGCCGGCCAGCGGTTGCGGCCTTCGCCCACATAGGCCGACACGCCCTTCTGGCGGGCGATCTCTATGAACGTCGTGACCAGGCCCTGCTTGTGCGTATCGTGCACTTGCGGCAGCCGCACCACCACCACCTTGACGCCGGCCGCCGACATCTCCTGGCCCGCCATCTCGGACGCCACGCGAGGGTTGGGATTATTGGCGTTGATCACGTCCTCGGTCGCGGGCCGTCCGGGCTCCTTGGCGCCCATGCCAGTGCCCGAGGTGATGACGAGCGGCCGGTCGGAGCCGGCCAAGGCTCCGCCCAGCGCCCGAATCGCGCGCTGGTCTTTCTCGCAATTGGCCACGAAATTGGAGAAGTCGTGGTCGAACGCGGTGTGGATGACGGCGTCCGCCCGCGCCGCTCCAGCCTGGAGGCTATCCAGGTCCTCCAGCGTACCGCGATGCGGCTGCGCGCCAGCTTGCACGAGCGCCGCCGCGCCGGCGTCCGATCGCGTCATCCCGAGTACCTGATGGCCGGCGCTGAGCAGTTCGGCGACGATGTGCGAACCGATGAAGCCGGTCGCGCCGGTGAGGAATATGCGCATGTCAGAACTCCGATGATCGTTGGAAGGCCCATGTAATCCTCTCAATCGTCATGTTATAGTAGTGACTGTATCATGGTATAATCTTTACCAGGACCGCTATGTCCATCGAGACGACCAATAGGCTTGGGGCCTTTCTCAGGGATCGCCGCACCCGGATGGATCCGGCTGCCTTGGGCTTCCCCAAGGGACGCCGGCGCACGCCGGGGTTGCGCCGCGAGGAGGTCGCCCAGCGCGCCAACATCAGCCCTACCTGGTACACTTGGCTGGAGCAGGGCCGCGGCGGCGCGCCTTCGGCCGATGTGCTCGACCGCATCGCCGCCGGCTTGATGCTGAGCGAGCCGGAGCGTGAGCATATCTATAGGCTGGGCCTGGGTCGGTCCCCCGAGGTCCGCTACACGGCCGTGCATGGAGTGACGCCCCGCCTGCAGCGGGTGTTGGACGCCCTTGAGGTCAGCCCGGCGATCATCAAGAACGCAACTTGGGA
>Ga0182024_10026987_pt1 | contig 10071 bp, 9 predicted proteins | sample P32metaG_FD_120480 | JGI IMG/M metagenome (GOLD analysis project Ga0182024, IMG submission 120480) | Permafrost microbial communities from Stordalen Mire, Sweden - P3-2 metaG (Illumina Assembly) | ecosystem: Environmental > Terrestrial > Soil > Wetlands > Permafrost | place: Sweden: Stordalen...
CGCCTCGACTCCAACCGAAATTTTCATAGTCCCATCCACCAAAGCGAAAGACGCCAAAGCCTCCAAAGAACTGGTTGACTTCCTGGATTCCAAGGACGCCAAGGCCGTCTACGAGGAAGCCGGGATACAGCCGCATAAGTAGCGCCATCTGCTTCCAGTCCTTGCATCTGCATCTCTATACTCAGGCCGCCCGAGGCGCGCAGCAAGCGCACCGGCGGCCTGAACTTTTTTCCGCGCGCAGCGACCGCCCGAGGCTCACACATGGAAAACTTCAATGCCTTATCCGAACAAGAAATTCTCGCATTAGCAATCTCCCTGGAAGAAGAAGACGAGCGCGTCTACGCGGATTATTCCGAAGGCCTGCGCGAGGACTTTCCTGCCACTGCCGCCGTCTTCGATGGCATCCGAGTCGAAGAATCCGATCATCGCCGCCGCTTGATCGAACTGTATCAGCAGAAGTTTGGCGAACACATCCCGCTGATCCGGCGTCAGGACGTGAAAGGCTTCGTGCAGCGGCGGCCGATTTGGCTCGCGCGACCGCTGCGGCTGCAGGCCATCCGCAACCAAGCCAGCGCCATGGAAGAGGAGACCAGGCGCTTTTATGAAAAGGCCTCGGCGCAAGTGCGCGACGCTAGCATCCGGCAACTGCTCGACGATCTCGCGCAGGAAGAACGCTCCCACGAGTATCGAGCCGGAGAATTGGAGAAGAGCAAACTGGAAAGCGGGGCTCTGCATCAGGAAGAAGAAGCACGCAGAAAGCTGCTGCTCCTGCAAATTGTTCAGCCAGGACTAGCCGGCCTGATGGACGGTTCGGTCTCTACGCTTGCGCCTGTTTTTGCGGCTGCGTTCGCCACGCACAATACCTGGTCCACCTTCCTCGTTGGACTCGCGGCTTCGGTTGGCGCCGGCATAAGCATGGGTTTTGCCGAAGCGCTTTCGGATGACGGAAGCCTGACCGGTCGCGGCCTTCCGTGGCTGCGGGGAAGCGTGTGCGGACTTATGACTGCGCTTGGCGGCATCGGCCACACGCTGCCATTTCTTGTGGGGCGGTTCAATGTTGCCGTGGCGATCGCGGCAATCGTGGTTCTGGCCGAATTGGGCATTATCACGTGGGTCCGACATCGGTACATGGAGACTCCAGTCTTCTCGGCCGCCATGCAGGTAGCCCTTGGAGGCGGCATCGTGTTTCTCACTGGTGTTCTGATTGGAAACTGGTGAGGGGAGGGCGGCAAGCCGCTCACAATACATAAATCGGCCGATCAGCGGATGTTTGCGGTGTTGTGGGGCATCCGATAGAATGAACTGCTAACCCTTCCGCTCAAGAGACATGGACGACGCTCAGGCAGCGCATGCACTTGCGTATGACGACGAGGACGAATACCGGCCGGCACCCGAGCCGGTAGCCCAACCTGCGGCTTGGCGCGACGGCAGCACACGCATCGGCATCCACACTTCCATCGCTGGCGACATCACCTCATCGCTCGAATCGGCTCGAAAGCTGGGCTGCAACGCGCTGCAGATTTTTTCGTGCAGTCCGCGCATGTGGCCGCGCGCCGGATCGCGCATCGCGGAGGCTGATGCGGAGCGATTTCGCGCGCGACGCACGGAATTGGGCCTTGGGCCGCTGGTCATCCACACGAACTATCTAGTGAATCTGGCATCGTTCGATCCCGTCTTGCGGACGAGGTCGATTCAGACATTTCACGATGAGATGGTTCGCGCGTTGGCGCTCGGCGCCGATTTTCTCGTGGTGCATCCGGGGTCGGCAGGCGGCGCCACTCCATCTGAAGCGATGCAGGCCGTCGCGCAAGGATTGCGGCAAGCCTCGCGAGGCATTCGTTTTGCGGGCGGCGACGCCAGCCACAAAACCCCTGACGGCACTGGTCGCGCGCCATCAAGTGGGCTGCGCGTGTTGATCGAAAACACGGCGGGAATGGGCTCGGCGGTGGGCACACGCTTTGAGGACTTGCGAGCCATTCTCGACCAAGCGCCGGAGCTGCCGCTAGGTGTGTGCCTGGACACGGCACACGCATTCGAGGCCGGCTATGAGATTCATACCGCGGCCGGGCTGGCGCAAACCATCGCCGATCTTGATCGATCGGTGGGGCTGGGACGGGTGGCCGTCGTGCACGTCAATGACTCGAAGACGCCACTAAGCTCGCGCGTGGACCGGCACGAGCATATCGGACGGGGCAAGATCGGCCTTGCGGCGTTTGGCCGCATCCTCACTCATCCGCGGCTCGCTGCCGGCGGTCCCGGTGGACTTGCCGGACGCGCTTTTATTCTGGAGACGCCGATCGATGAACCTGGTGACGACCGACGGAATGTGCGCGTCGTTTGGGAGTTGGCGGGTTTGAGCGCGAAACAGGCGCCGCACGCGGAGAACGGCTTCAGCATGCTTCGCGCAGCGACTCGCACGGCGAGCACAGACGGGGGCAAGACGGAACCGGCGAAGAAGACGAGCAAGCGCGTGAAGAGAACGAAAGAAACGAAGAAGAGTCGAGCTTAAACCGACAGGCCCATCGAGAGGACATTTCAGCCTTGGCTGAATACGACCCGCAAGCGATCGAGCAGAAATGGCAGCAGGAGTGGGAGCGGAAGGGAGCTTTTCGCGCCGACGTTGATCCGGCGCGGCCGAAATACTACTTGCTCGAAATGCTGCCGTATCCCTCGGGCACGCTGCATATGGGCCACATGCGCAATTACACAATCGGCGACGCTGTGGCGCGTTACCGGCGCATGCGCGGATTCAACGTGCTGCATCCGATCGGCTGGGACTCCTTTGGTTTGCCGGCGGAAAACGCGGCCATCAAGCGAGGCATTGCGCCCGGCGAATGGACCAACGCAAACATCGCGCAGATGAAGGCGGTCTGCCGGCGGTTCGGCTTCAGCTACGACTGGCGGCGCGAGATTTCCACCTGCGAGCCGGAATATTACCGCTGGAACCAGTGGTTTTTCCTGCGCATGCTGGAGCGCGGACTCGCATACCGCAAGCGCAGCCTGGTGAACTGGTGTCCCAAATGCCAGACCGTACTGGCCAACGAACAGGTCGTGGACGGCTGTTGCTGGCAGCACGACGACACGGTCGTGGAGGCCAAGGAGATCGAACAGTGGTTCCTGCGCACCACGCAGTACGCGGACGCATTGCTCGACGACATGAGCGATCTCGAGGGCGGCTGGCCGGAGCGCGTGCTGGTCATGCAGCGGAACTGGATAGGAAAATCGCGCGGCACACGCGTGATGTTCCCGGTGGAGGGAGCGGCAGGCGAGGAGACCCAGGCGCTCGAAATCTTCACCACACGCGTGGACACGATCTACGGAGTTTCCGCCCTGATTCTGTCGTCGGCGCATCCCGCGCTTTCGGCTCTTGTTGGGGGCCGGTCTGGCGCGGCGAAGATGGAAGAATCCGCCCACCGGCTGCGCCAGCAAATTGTGCGAGGAGCGGACCTGGGCACGGTCGCCAAAGAAGGCTTTTTCACCGGCCGCTTTGCGACCAATCCATTTTCCGGCGAAAGCGTACCGATTTGGGTGGCGAATTTCGTGCTGGCTGAGTATGGCACGGGCGCGGTAATGGCCGTGCCGGCGCACGACGAGCGGGATTTCGAGTTCGCGCGCAAGTACCAGATGCCCTTTCGGGTGGTTGTTCAGCCCAGTTCCGGCGCCCCGTTTATCGTCGAGCAGATGACCGAGGCGTTCACGGAGTACGGCCGCCTGGTCGATTCCGGCCCATACACGGGGCTTTCCAGCCAGCAAGCGCAGGAAAAGATGGCGGCGGACGCCCAGGCGAAAGGAATCGGCAAAGCGGAGACGACGTATCGGCTCAAGGACTGGGGCATTTCGCGCCAGCGCTACTGGGGCACCCCGATCCCGGTGATTTACTGCCCGAACGACGGCATCGTGCCGGTGCCGGACGATCAATTGCCGGTGCGCCTGCCAGCAAACGTGGTGCTTACGGGGCAGGGGCAGTCGCCACTGGCGAGCGTGCCCGAGTTTCTGAACACGAAATGCCCGAAGTGTGGCGGACCAGCCAAGCGCGAGACGGACACGATGGATACGTTCATTGATTCGTCTTGGTACTTCTTCCGCTACACGGACCCGCATAACGACCGCGCCCCGTTCGATAAGGCCGCCGTGAGCTACTGGTTTCCCATCGATCAGTACATTGGCGGCATCGAGCACGCCATCCTGCATCTCATCTACTCGCGGTTCTTTTGCAAGGTCATGCACGACTTGGGACTCGTCGATCTGCGCGAGCCGGTGCGGCGGCTGTTTTCGCAGGGGATGGTGCTGAAGGACGGCGCAAAGATGTCCAAGTCCAAAGGCAATCTGGTTGGCGCGATCGACATGGCGGAGAAATATGGTTGCGATACCGCGCGGATGTACACGTTGTTTGCCGCGCCGCCGGAGAAAGACCTGGAGTGGAGCGAGCAGGGAATCGAAGGTTGCTCGCGGTTTCTAAATCGCGTGTTTCGCTTGGTGGACCGGCACGCCGCGGAGTTGGCGCTGGTCTCGACCGCCGGCCTTGGCGGTGTGATCTCCAATCCGACCGCGAAAGAAAAGGCGCTGCGGCGCAAGACGCACCAGACGTTGCGGCGTGTGACGCAGGATTTCGAGGTGCGCTGGCACTTCAATACCTCGGTGGCGTTGATCATGGAGCTGGTGAACGCCCTGCAGGGGGCCGAGCCACTCACCGCGGATGTGCGGCCGGAAGTCGTGAAAGAAGCGCTGGAATGCCTGACGCTGCTGCTGTCGCCGATGGCGCCGCATCTTGCCGAAGAGCTGTGGCAGATGCTCGGACATGCGGATGCCCTGGACGTCGCTCGCTGGCCCGAATTCATTTCGCAGCTTGCCGAAGAGGAAAAGGTTGAAATTGTCTTCCAGATTAACGGGCGCGTTCGCGGAAAGCTGCTGGTGGATAGCGGGCTCGGCGAGAAAGAACTGATGGAACTGGCCATGGCGGATGAACGTCTTGGACCGCTGCTGCGGGGCTGCCAGATCGTGAAAATAGTGTTCGTACCCAATAAGCTGGTGAACATTGTCGTGCGTTAGATTTTGCTCGAACACCCAAAGAGAGTTTGCCATGTCCCAGACCGAGGTAATGTCGTGTGTTTGTGGGCGCCGCCGAGGTTTTGGCCGATGAACGAGTTGGGCGGGGTCGTAGTCCTGGATTTCGGCGGGCAGTATACACAGCTCATCGCGCGGCGCATTCGCGAGCAGAAGGTGTTCTCCGCGATTCTGCCCTGCAATGCTTCGCTGGCGCAGATCCGCAAGTTTGAACCCGCGGGCATCGTGCTTTCCGGCGGGCCGTGTTCGGTGTACGACGCGGGCGCGCCGGCCTGCGATCCGGCGGTGCTCTCCTTGGGCGTTCCGGTGCTGGGGATTTGCTACGGGCTGCAGTGGATTGCCCACACGCTCGGCGGACGCGTGGAGCGGGCTGAGCGCCGCGAATACGGCCCAGCCGACCTGGAATTGCGCGATGGGTCTGCGCTTTTCGCCGGATTCCCGAAACGGCTGAAGATCTGGATGAGCCATGGCGATCATGTGCTGGAGCTTCCGCCTGGCTTTCACCGGACCGGCTCCACGGGGAATTCGCTCTCGGCGGTCGAAGATCCTACGCGCCGCATTTTCGCGGTGCAATTTCATCCCGAGGTCCGCCACACCGAGTTGGGCACGGAAATCCTGCGCAATTTTGCGCTGAAGATTTGCGGCGCCCAGCCCAACTGGAGCGGCGCATCCTTCATTGCGGATACGGTGGAAGGTATCCGGAAGTTGGTGGGGCAGGAGCGGGCGCTCTGCGCGCTCAGCGGGGGCGTGGACTCGGCCGTCGCGGCGGCGCTGGTGCACCGGGCGATCGGCGACCGGCTCACCAATGTGTTCGTCGACAACGGCGTGCTTCGCAAGGGCGAATTTGAGGACACCATCGCACTGCTGGAGCAGCGCGTGGGACTGAAGGTGATCGGGGTGGACGCGTCCGAGCGGTTCCTGGCCCGGCTTGCTGGCGTGACCGATCCCGAAGAAAAGCGCAAGCGCATCGGGGCGGAGTTTATTGCCGTCTTCGCCGACCAGGCCCGGCAGTTGCGCCATCTCGGAGAGATGCGTTTCCTGGTGCAGGGTACTCTTTATCCCGACGTCATCGAATCTGTGGCGGTCCGAGGCCCCTCGGCGACCATAAAGTCGCATCATAATGTGGGGGGGCTGCCGCCCGACCTGCCGTTTGATCTGGTTGAGCCTTTGCGGGAACTTTTTAAGGACGAAGTGCGAAATATAGGAAGGGAGCTTGGTCTGCCGGAGGAGATCCTGACGAAGCACCCTTTTCCGGGGCCCGGCTTGGCGGTGCGCATCCTGGGTGAAGTGGAGCCCGCGGGCCTGCGCACGTTGCGGGATGCCGATGCGATTGTGATCGAGGAAATCCGGCGGGCGGGACTCTACGAAAAAGTGTGGCAGGCGTTCGCCGTGTTGCTGCCGGTACGCAGCGTGGGCGTGATGGGGGATGAGCGAAGCTACGGCAAGGCGATCGCTGTTCGCGTGGTCGAATCGGAGGATGCCATGACGGCGGACTGGGCGCGGCTGCCTGCGGAAGTGCTCGAGCGCATCTCGACGAGAATTGTGAACGAAGTGGCCGGCGTCAACCGCGTGGTGTACGACATCAGCTCGAAGCCACCGAGCACGATCGAGTGGGAATGAGGAATTTTAGCGAGAGATGAGGACACCCACACCAGTGCTTCGATGGGCCACGGATGAGCGGCGCAACGCGCAACTGCGGGTTACTAGCGGCTGGCCATCTTCTGCGCCATATACAGAAGCAGGCGCCGATCGCCTTCGTCAATCCCGCCCAGCAGCCTGCGGAAGATGGTCAGGAAGCGCGCTTCCTTGCCCGAATGCCCCCAGGCTATCTCATCCGAAGTTTTGCGCTTCGGCAGGTTGGGCAATTCGGGAGGCTCCTCACCGTCGTAGAATAGCTGATAGAGCGGGACTTCGAGGGCCCGAGCGAGCTTCTCAAGGGTCTCGATCGCCGGAACGGTGTGGCCGTTCTCGACCCTTGAAATGTAGCATCGCAGCAGACCTGTGCGCTTTTCGATGTCTCCCTGCGAGAGTTTCTTTTCTTCGCGCAATGCGCGCAATCGGTCGCCGATAATCATGTGGGCATTATTTCATTCAGTGATGACTTGTGCAAGGGAAATGTCAGGGGCACCCCGACATAATAATTTTGTAACCAAAGGGCTATGAGCAACGTCCCTAAAACCAGAGAAGAACGCGGGCGGACGGCGACAGGCCGTTCCGCTTCGACCGCCGAGGGCGCCGAACGCGAGCGCGAACTGGTGAGGCGAGCGCAGGAAGGGGACGATTCCGCCTACGAAGATCTGGTGCGCATGCACCAGCAACGCTTGCTCACCGTGGTGGGCGGTATTTTGCGCCGGAGCGAGGACGTCGAAGACGTGGCGCAACAGGCTTTGGTGAAAGCCTACGTTTCGCTGAAACGGTTTGATCAGCGGGCGGCGTTTGGCACGTGGTTATACAAGATTGCCGTCAATGAGTGCTGGGATTACTTCCGCAAGAAGAAGGTGCGGCGATTGGTTTACGAGGCGGATCTCAGCGAGGAACAAATCGAGCATTTGGAGTCGTTGCCGGAACATACGGGGGGTGCTCTCAAGCTTGGACAGGATGCGCAGACACGCACTGAGCAGCGGGACCTGCTCGACCAGTTGCTTTGCGAGCTTGAGGAGCACGACCGCACCATGCTGGTCATGAAGGAAGTCGGGGGCTTCACGGTGGAAGAGATTGGCGAGGCTCTCGATCTGAACGTGAACACAGTGAAGGTCAGGCTGTTTCGGGCTCGTGCTAGACTCGTGGACATTTATCGGCGCAGGCTGAAGTACCGCAGAACATCGCGTTCTCCGAAAGTTGCACCCGATGGAGGAGGCCGCCGCGGATGACGGAAGAGAAGTGGAAGTGGGTTGTCGCAGCTATCGCGCTCGCATGGAAGACTGCTTGGCGGACGACGCCGAGCGTGTTGACGCTGACCCCGAACTGGCCGCACATCTGCGGGAGTGCAGTTCTTGTCGAGAAGTTTTCGACGACGGGCTGCTGGCAGGTCGAATTGTGCGCAACGCCTGCGAGCCGTACGAGGGAGTGTCGGGAGCCTTCTCGACGCGAGTGATGGCGGCGATTCGGGAAGAGGAGTCCCGGCGCGCGCCGACCAGCGCCATCTGGCGTCCTATCGAGCTGCTGGGATCACGGTTTGCGCTGGCAGCGTCGGTGCTGCTGCTGGCAGCCTCTGTTTATCTGGTCGAGTTTGCGCCGCCCTTCGAGATGCCTGCGACGACTTCACAGACCGAGGTCGTAGGCCTGATGCCGGAGCCCCCGGCGCAGCCGTCCAATCAGGATGAGGTACTGATGACGCTGGTGGAGATGGAAAATGGATATTAGTTCTCCCAATCGCAAGGCCATCGCGCTGCTGTTCCTGGTGCTTGTTTTGGGAATTGCCCTGGGCGTGGTGGGTGCGACGCTTGTGAACCGCCGCGTTTATGGCGCGCGCGTGCGCTCGACAGGATCCGGAACGGATACGACGCGTCCAGCGGTGGCCCGCTTGACGCAAGATTTGAACCTCACGGGCGATCAAATCAAGCAGGTGTCCGGCATCCTGAGCGACATGCAGACCAAGTACGATACCATTCGCCAGCAAATGAGTCCGCAATTCGAGCAGGTCCGCCAGCAAGGCCGCGAGCAGATCCGGCAGCTTCTCACACCCGAGCAAGAGCCGAAATTCGAGGATTTTCTCGGCCGGGTAGACGAGGACCGCCGGCGCAGAAACGTTCGCTGAACTTCGCTTCGTTAATTTCCATCGCTGAGTACGCGGGCACATCGTTGCGGCGGAGCGCCGCGAATGAGTAGTCCGGTCTTTTTCAAGAGAGTGGGGGCACGCTAAAAGGGGATATCCTCGTCGGATACCTCGGGTGCGGGCGCCTCTTCGGGGCCAGCGCTCGGAGCGTGAATGTCGGCGTCGCCGCTCGTGCTTGGCGCGCCCGAGCCCGAGCCGGCGTTATCGCCTCGGCCTCCGAGCATACGGAAATTATTGGCGACGATCTCGACCGTGGTGCGCTTCTGGCCTTCGCGATCATCCCACTGGCGCGTCTGGATGCGGCCTTCCAGAAAGATCAACGATCCCTTGTGCAGATACTGCTGCGCGATCTCCGCCTGCTTGCCCCAGACGACGATGCGATGCCATTCGGTGCGCTTCTGGCGCTCGCCAGCGCGATCCTTGTAGGTTTCGTCGGTGGCCATCGTGAAGTTGCATACGGCCTGGCCACCGGAGGTGTAACGCGTCTCGGGATCCTTTCCCAGCCGACCCACGAGGATTGCTTTATTGACAGACATATCGATGGTACCTCGCGGCCGGAAGATAGCATGTCACTGAGACAGGCGCAAATCGGGAGGACGGGGACTTCAGTGCGCCGGGCGCAGCGCCGTATAACTGCGGGCGATCGGGAGCGAGCCCGGATCGCCTGGGACTAGAAGATTAGGATGCTTCTCCAAGGTCCTTTAGTTTCGCGCGGGCCCGACGGTCTTCGTCGGTGCCGGGATAAAGCTTAACCACCAGGCGGAGTTCGCGCACGCCCATGGTCTTCTCGCCGAGTTGGATCAGCGCCAGCCCTCGCTTGAGGTGCGCGGGCGCTAGCTTGAAACTCTTCGGATATTTGTCGATCACCTTGCCGTAGGCATCCACGGCCCGGTCAAACTGTTCCTGCGCGAAGGCGATTTCGCCGAGATAGAATTGCGCGTTCGAGGCCAGGTCCGTGTCGGAATAATGCTTGAGGTAATCCTGGAATTCCTGTCCTGCGAGATCGTACTTGCGGCCGTTTAGATCGCGCAGGCCGTTCGAGTAGAGCAAGTCAGAAGACGGGGGTGGCGCGGACGCTGCCGCAGGAGCGCCCGGAGTGAACCCTGGGCTTGGCGCCGGTGCGAGAGCTGCTGCGTCGCCGCCCGAGGGAGTCGGGGCGTTGCCGTTTCCGGGCGCGGGCGTGGCAGGTGCGGCTGGTGACGGTGCTGTGCTGGCGAGTTTGGCGTCGATGC
>Ga0182024_10026988_pt1 | contig 10070 bp, 11 predicted proteins | sample P32metaG_FD_120480 | JGI IMG/M metagenome (GOLD analysis project Ga0182024, IMG submission 120480) | Permafrost microbial communities from Stordalen Mire, Sweden - P3-2 metaG (Illumina Assembly) | ecosystem: Environmental > Terrestrial > Soil > Wetlands > Permafrost | place: Sweden: Stordalen...
GACGGAAGCATGTAAACCTCAGCAACTAAATGGCTTATGTGTTTCGCGACAGAAACTAGCTAGTTTAAAGGAAACAAAATTTTGGGCACGTGCGCTGCGACATCTTCCAGGCCGGCTTCGACTTAGCGGGGGGCGGGAACTACGGCCCAAAGGATCATCCATGGACGAAAGAGCAAGGCGACTACAATCTGAAATACGTCATCTCGGCCGCGCTGCTGGACGGTCAAGTGGGGCCCGCCCAGCTGGAAGCGGCGCGTATTCAGGCGCCGGACGCCCAAGCGATGGTCGCGCGTGTCGAGGTCCGTCCCGACGAGCAACTCACGGCTCGTTTTCCCCAGGAGCTTTGTGCCCGCATCACCGTTCGCACTAAGGACCAGCGGGTCTTGAAGAAAGAACATATCGGCTACGAGGAAGGCCTCGATAACCCCATGTCGTGGGACCGTGTCCTCGAGAAGTTCCACTGGCTGAGCGAAACCTTCGCCGATGAAGATCTCCGAAACAGACTCATCGAGACGGTCCAGCAGCTCGATACCCGGCCAATTTCGGATCTCATAGACCTACTCGCCCAGGTTCGATCCACTGTCGTCTTTCCGAAAACTCACCCCGGCATTCAGTGATTCGTCCGGGTAGTTACGACGCCAGTCAAGATCCAGGAAGGCGATCGTCGCTGGTGTTGATTGGGCGGCAAGGACGGCCGACATTATGGCGGCGCTCTGGCCAGAACGCTGCAAGGCGATCGTCCTGTGAGTCCGGATAGGCCGAGAAACTCGGATGCGACCAGACTATGACGGCGGTGACCGACATTCCGGCAACCCACAGGACGACAAGAGAAGCCACCCGCGAGGCAGAATTAGCGCTGGTCATGGCACTTTGTTTGGGGCTGCGGGTCGCTGCTTATACTTAACATTACATCCGAACTGCAACTCAGCGTCAATGTAGAGGTCTGGAGGGATTCAGAGACGGATGCATAGAAACCTATTTTTTGTTGAGGCACCGTCGCAGTTTTCCGGCCGAAGATCCAGATGGAATTACTAGGATGAAACTCAGTTGCAATTTTCGAAGCCCGCGTGCGGCTGGCCTATGTGCTACGAATGCAGCCCTGGGTCACGTCCGTTTGACATTGCCGGGCGTCGATTTGTCATTGGACTACAACGCGCCTTCCGAGGCCTCAGGCTATAATTCTGCGGGCCTGGCGTTCCCACTCATCTGGATCACTTCCGGTTGCGCGTTTATCCAGAAATTGGGCGCGCCCATCGTCTAAACTTAACTGACCCTTCAATGCCGCTTTCTGCAGGCGATAAACTCGGCCCCTATGAAAATCTCGCTCCCATTGGTGCGGGTGTGCAACAGATTGTCAGGAAGTGCCTGGCCAAACTCCCGGCGGAACGGTTTCAGACCGTGGCCGATTTGAAGAGAGCATTGGAGCAAGCCGCCAATCAAGCGCGCAGCGGCAGCCGTCCATCGCAGTGTTGCCCTTTACCAACATGAGCGGCGACAAAGAGCAGGAGTACTTTAGCGACGGATTGGCGGAAGAGATCATCAACGCGCTGGCACAGATTCCGGGACTCAAGGTGACAGCGCGAACCTCCGCATTTTTCTTCGAAGTCAAGGATGTAAAGGTTGCGCAAATCGCGAGCGAGCTGGGAGTCGAACACATCCTCGAAGGGAACGTCCGCGCCACGGGACTGCGGACATCGATCCTCGTCTGCCTCGCCGCTTACGTTGCCATGCTTCAGGTAAACCTGCTGCAACCCCTGGCGGGCAGATCGTCCAATTCATTTGTCATGAACGACCTGATGCGCCAGCCGCTTGGAATCCTCTCCGGCATGGGGTTCATCGGCGGCGGCGCCATCGTGCGTCGCAACAATTTCGTGGTGGGCGTCACAACCGCCGCCACACTCTGGTTTCTCACCGTCATCGGCCTTTGCTTCGGCGGCGGCCAAGTCGCGCTGGGACTGGTGGGCGCGGCGCTCGCTCTCCTTGTGCTAACGGGCCTGAAACTCATCGAGGGCCGGATTAAGCAGGGCCGTCAGGGCAGGCTTCTGGTCATGAGCGGCGCCGGCGGACCCGACGAGGACGAGATCCGCGCGATGCTCCAGAATGGCGGTTATCGCATTTCGTTCTGCGCGTTCGTGGCGGCCGAGGCCGCCGGAGAACGCGAGCTGCACTGGCGGGCGCGGCCCGATGAGACCAAAATCCCTGAATGGGTCTACCGGCTAGCGGCCCGAACAGGCGTGAGCCGTGTGACTTGGGACGCCCCAGGCGCGATGAGGACGATACAGGCTAGTACTTGCATGGGCAATTCATGGAATCCTGAGCGGACGGCCCACGCCATCGCAATCGGCGGCACAGCTTTTGACGCGCTCAGGGTCACACGCACCGGTGTCCTTTCCCACTCGAAGGGACTCGCGTACCCGACGTTCACGATTATCATTGGAGCAAGCCTGCGTACGTAGCTCTTGAGCGCTACGTACGCAGCCTGCGGAATTAGAAGCTGCTTTGGGATACTGGAACGATGTTCGCTTAGCAATATGGCCTATGAGGAGCTTGGTGACCTAGTGGCCGAGGTGTCGGGTATGAGCTTTGCGGGCTGTGTCGATGCCCATATTCTATAACCCTTTCGCATGTCGTCAAGTACGCTTCTTATTAGGGGCGGCAGACCCTGCGAAAATGGGATTTGGGCATACCAAAGGAAGGCGGGGTCAGTTCATGTTAGTCAAGTTTTATCCTTACAATCGCGCGACTTGTGGTATTCAGGACTGGATTGCCGCATCCCGGACGAGCAGCTTCCTGTACAAAATAGCCACGAAAAGCTTTGTCAGATGGCGCAAACACAGTACCCATCCGAAGGGTTACGAGGATTTCTTTGCAGCAGCCCGCTTCTCTGCCCAGTATTTCTTTGAAGCCGCGATAATGCGCTTTTTGCCCGCCGCGCTCAGCTTCCGTTTAGGTTTCGTGGCCGCTTCAGGCTCAGATACCGACCGCTTCGCAGCCCATCTCTTCTGCTGAGCCAGAGCCATTTTCTTCCGGCTTGCGGCGCTTATCTTGCGCCTCGAAGGCTTTCCCGATTCGGAGGCGGGTGTAGCAGGCCCGGACTCCTTTCCCATCGCGCGGAGTTCGGCTATCTCAGCATCGATCTGGCGCTTCTGTTCTTCAAAGCCAGCGATGGCCGCGGCTATCATTGTCTCCGTGAATTTTCGTGTAGACATGTGCCTACATTTTGTCATGGTTTTGTTGTGGATGGCGCGCGCAGAGCTTATTCTCTGGGTATCAATCGTACAATGTCACTCTACTTATACATTCCGCCATGAGGGCTATCCTGCTAAATACTTCACTACTCCGATTAGGCGCACCGCTTAAGCGCATCACATTGACAGTTTGGACGGCAAGTATTATGCCGCGGCGATTGCGGCGGCATAGTTTGACCCGCCAGGCGATCCTGGACTGCTTATGCATTCGCGTAATTGTTCGTCGCGTCGGACATGTATTGGAAGTCGTCCAGATGCACGCCGTGAACGTTCATGTGATCGATATCGGCTTCCCGAAACATTGGCTTGACAGCTTGACATCCGCACTTTGGTAGGGTGGCAACCATCAGCCAACAAGATGAACCATCAAGCAAAGCTCGTTGGGGTTTGGACTCAAAGAGCCCCGCTGGTTGGGACCAACCTGCAGCCCTCACTTGTATCGGACTTGCCGATCCGATTGAGACTCCCTGCTCTCAGCGAGGCCAACGGAACGGAACTCAGGAATTGTCCAATTGTCCGCCCTACTATATCCGTGAATGGGTCATAAGAGAGAGGGCGGAAACGCATGGGCGCCCGTCGGAGCAAGAAGGCGCGGGTGGTAGTAGTCAGAAGAGAATCTTGACCGCCAGTTGCGCCGAGCGCGGTCCGCCGATTTGATGCAGCGGATTGAGGCCGCCATTCTGGCCGCCACTTCCCAGCGATGCTCCCAGCATCTGAGTCGATTGGCCGAATAGAGGAGAACTCAGGTAATTTGTGGGAGGGCCAAAGTTGGGGTGCTTGAAGATGTTGAAGAAATCCGCTCGCGCCTGAAGGGAAAGCCGCTCCCGGATTTTGAACTGCCTGCGCAACGTCAAATCGACCTGCGTACCGCCGAATGCGCGCAGGGCATTTCGTCCCAGATCTCCTTGCACCGCGCCGGCGGGTATTGTGAATGCCGCTGGATTGATTTCCCGTCCGTCGGCCACGTTCGGATTGGCAATCCAGAGTGGTACTCCGGAAACCAGATTCGGACGCTGCACGCTGGAGGCTCCTGACAGGTAGCCACCAAAGGGATCCAGCCCGGTGACCAGATTTACCGAAGGCGCGGTTCGAGCGTAAACGATCGAATCCGTCGACCAGTTTCCGAGGATCGACTTCCAGATTCCGCTGCCTGGCGCTGGTATGTTATAGGAAACTGCGCCTGAGAACGTTTGCCGGATGTCATAGTCGGACGAACCACGCTCGGAAGGCGAGTCGCCCGGGGGCACTTTCAGATAATAGGCATCGGAGGAAGCGTCGTCGATCGAATGCGCCCAGGTGTAGGAGAGCAATGTCTGGAGACCGTGCGTCAGGCGATGGCGGAACTGGGCTTGCAGGGCCTGATAGCTTGAGTCCGCGCCATTCCTCATCAAATCAAACTCGCCGGTAAACTCAGGATTTGGCTTGTAGTAAACGTCCTGCCGCATCAGCTTCCGGCCCCCCTCGCCGAGATAAGTGACCGTGAAGACATCGGCCTTTGCCAACGTCCTTTCCAGCGCCGCGTTCCACTCATACGTTCTCGGTAAGACGTGATTCGGGTCTACCACCGCAAGGTACGAGACAGGAGGTGTGATCGTGAAAGGAGGCGGCGCGGCATTGGCAGCGCTCAGCGGGAATGAGGTGTTGGGAATAATGTTCTCCTGAGTAAATGGGAATGCGCTCGTCGCATTCGCCACAGCGGAGTATCCAAGATCGTAAAAGATGCCTGTCCCGGCGCGCAGGATCAGGTTCGGGAGCGGCTGCCAGGCCAGGCCGAGCCGCGGAGCAAAGTCGTCCTTTTGCGGATGCCACAATGGCGTGCCCGGCGGGGCGAGTGTCATAGTTGCGAAATTACTCACTTGCGTGACGGTAAAGGGAAGCTGGCCGTTGGGCACGGAGGGCGCTGCATCATACTCCCACCGCAGGCCATAGGTGATCGTCAACGTGCGCGTCGCCTTCCATGTGTCCTGGGCAAACAGGCTCCAGTTTGAGAAAAGTAGTCCATCGGACGTCCTCGAAATTACATATGCAGCCGGCACTGTGTTGGTCAGAACATTTGCGAGGGAACTGAGGACGTATTCCGCCTCATAGGGTACAAATCGTGCCTCCGGCTTGAGATGCCGATAATCCAGCCCAAGCTTCGTCTGGTGGTTGCCAATGACATGGGAAACATTGTTCGTAACGTTGATTTGTTGCTGCAAGTTGTCTCCCAACTTTCCCGCGACGAACTCAAGTCCTGAGCCGGCATAAAAAAGAAAGGCGGAGTTCTGCGGAGAAGCACCCGACGGATAGAGCAGTGAGTCCGGAGGCGGCACCGCGCCTCCGAAATTGTCGAGTGTCCAGGAGTTCGTCGCCCGGCTCCGGCTGTAGTTCAAGCGCAACTCATTGGTCAGCCGTGGGGTAAGTGCCTGGGTGCTCCCGACCGTCAGGCTCTGCGTTCTGTACTTAACGTCCTGAACATTGCTATAGCCGTAAGCGGCGCCCCCAGGCTGATCGAGGCTCGATGGAGCATCGCTGTACCTTCCGAAAATAGTCACTCTTTCCCATGGCCGATAATCGATTCGGACGCCCGAACAGTTCAGCGTTGAGGGGTTGGAATAGCCGGTCGAAAATGCGGCTGTTCCATTGCCGAGGTCCGGGCCGTTCGGTAAAGGAAAGGCATTGAGCAGTGGTTGGAGGACTGCCGGCGCGTCCTGCCGCGTGGCCAGGGAGGGCACGAAAGTATCCGCGACTTGGGGCTGGCGCACCCTCAGACCCTCGTAGGAGCCGAAAAGGAATAGCTTATCTTTCACGATCGGGCCGCCCAGCACGCCGCCGAAATCGTTCTGCCGCAGTTCGGCCCTCGCGAGCGCGCTGCGGTTGGCGAACCAATCGTTGGCGTCCAGCTTGTCGTTGCGGAAGTACTCGAACGCCGTACCGTGAAGCGTGTTCGTGCCGGACTTGGTGACTACCGATATTTGAGCGCCTGGAGTACGCCCATATTCCGGCGCAAAGGTCGAAGTTTGAATGCGGAACTCTTCCAGCGCATCGAGCGACACCAGGTTATTGGTCCCTCCCAAAACGGTGGTTGCCGGAAGCTGGCCAGCCCCGCTCTGGCCCAAATTGAATCCGCCTCCAACATTTCCCAGGTTGGCGCTCACTCCATCCACCAGGAAGTAATTTGCATCCGGCCGCTGGCCATTCACACTGAACTGGCCGGCCTCGTACTGATTTGCCGGCATCAGCACCACTCCCGGCGTCAGATCGATGAGGGAGCTGAAGCTTCGCCCGTTCAAGGGCAGGTTTTCCACGAACCGGTTGCCAATCACAGTGCTCACCGATGCGTCTGAGGTGTTGAGCAGGCGGCGTGTTCCCCTGCACCGTGATGGTTTCCGTGGTGCTACCGACGGTCAGCGCGAAATCCAGCCGCGCCCGTTGGTCCACTTCGACCACGACACCATTCTCGTGAACGGTCTTAAAGCCGATGGCTTCGATTGTGACGTTGTAAGGGCCAGGCAACAAGGCGGGGACGCTATACTCGCCTTGCTGGTTTGAGGAGACAGTGCGGGAGGCGCCCGTGTCAGGATTTCCTACAATCACCTTTGCCGCGGGCACTGGCAGGCCAGATGAATCGCTGATCAGGCCGGAGAGATCGGCGTTCTGGGCTAGCAAGGTTGGTATGAGCAGGGCAAAAGTTACTGCGGCTCGCAGACGGAAACGGCCCCGCCACTGAGGCAGATGTGGCGCTTCGAGCAGTGGGGCGGGACGGTCCGCCTGCCAAGCCGAGCGACTAAGCAGGCGGTTCTGGCCCATGTGCGCATTCTAACCTCAAAACCGGCCGAGTGCGAGATAATTGTGCGCATGGAGGGGCGTGCCAGCGGAACACAGGCTAGGGCCTACGCCACCATAGTCCTGCTGGCGTGCTGCCCGTGTGCCTCCGCCTTAAACCCATCTCTCGACGTCAATCAATACGCGCATAAATCGTGGACGGTCCGAGATGGTTTTTTCAACGGCGCCATTATCTCAATTGCGCAGACGCCGGACGGCTATCTCTGGCTCGGCACCGAATTCGGCTTGCTTCACTTCGATGGCGTTCGGTTCGCCGCGTGGCAGCCGCCCGCGGGTGAGAAACTCCCAAGCGCCTACACCATAAGCCTACTTGCCGCGCACGACGGGCGTCTCTGGATCGGCACCCGGCAAGGGCTGGCAAGTTGGAAGGACGGCAAACTGACCCGCTACCCGGAGCTTGCCGGACAGAGCGTTGCTACGCTGCTCGAGGATCGCGAAGGAACGATATGGGCCGGCGATGGACCGTCCCCTGGTAGAATTTGTGCGATTCAGAGTGGGAACGCCAAGTGCTACGGCGAGGACGGCCGCTTCGCCAGTACGGTGAGCCCGTTTCATGAGGACGGTGCGGGCAATCTCTGGGCAGAATCGGCGGCTGGGCTGTGGCGATGGAGGCCGGTCCTCCGAAACTCTATCCGTTGCCAGACCCAGCGCTCGCGTTGATCGAAAACGATAAAGGCACACTGCTGTTCGCGATGCGCGGCTGAATCAGACAGCTCGTTGACGGGAAAGCCGAGGCGTATCCGCTTCCAGGCGCTGGGCGGCTTTTCACGGCAGAAAGGCTGCTCCGGGATCGCAATGGCGGTCTCTGGATCGGAACCACGGACCGGGGGCTTTTGCATGTACATGAGGGAAGGGCGGATGTTTTTGGGCAGCCCGACGGTCTCTCAGGCGATTACATCCTGAATCTCTTTGAGGATCGTGAAGGCAATATTTGGGTCGCCACGTCTGACGGTCTCGATCGCTTCCGCGAATTCGCCATCCCCACGATTTCTGCGAAGCGGGGTCTGTCTAATACCCTCGTTGGGCCTATCCTGGCGGCCAAAGATGGCGGCGTTTGGATTGGCTCTTCTTCCGGCTTAAACAGATGGAAGAACGGCCAAATTACGATTTATCGCAAGGGAAGCAGTGGATTGCCTGGTGACGCTGTGGAGTCCATCTTTCACGATTATCGCGAGCGAATTTGGGCCTCCACGAACAGCGGGGTTGGTTACTTTGAGAATGGCCATTTTATTCCCGTAAGCGCCGTACCCGGTAGATACGTGCATTCCATTGCCGGCGACAGTGCCGCCAAGTTTCGGCCGGACCTGTTCTACCGGTTGAACGTTTTCCCGATCCACGTTCCTCCTCTACGCGATCGGCCCGAGGATATCCTTCTTCTCGCAAAATATTTCATCGACCGCTATGCCGCTAAACTGGCCAAAAGGATCAGACAGGTGGAAAAGCGGACCGCGGAGCTTCTCGAGGCATACGACTGGCCGGGAAATATCCGTGAACTACAGAACGTGATCGAACGGGCTATGATCCTTTGCGACTCCGACACATTGTCTGTGGAAGAGTCTTGGCTGCGACCTGAGTCGGAGAGTGATGCCGGCTTGCGACCTTCCCTATCGAATCACCAACAAGAGATCATTGAAGCTGCATTGGCCCAAACTCATGGCCAGGTCGCGGGCCCGCACGGCGCGGCCGCGAAGCTCGGGGTCCCGCGAACAACCCTGGAATCCAAAATTAAGACCCTCCACATCGATAAGAATCGCTATCGGTCGGGAGATGGCAACTTCTCATCGCATATGTGACCTTTTTATGAAGTGCCGCTTCAGATGGTCACAGCGACACAACAGCGGCTTGTGGTTGATGGCTGGTCATGGGAACGAACATTGATACCAGCGCTCTCCTCCTTGCTAAGGGCAAGCGGCAAGAATGTTCGCCTGTTCCACTTCTGGTGCGGGTTTCCTCAGTTTCGAGCGGGACGACACGCCAGCTTGCCTGATCCTAGACCTTAAGATGCCTGGGCTGAATGGACTCGATGTCCAGCGGTTCGTTTCGGCGACAATCCCGATCATCTTTATTACTGAACGCGGTGATGTCGATTCGACTGTTAAGGCAATGAAAGGCGGAGCAAGTGACTTCCTGACCAAACCTGTTGACGAAGCTTTGCTTTTGGCCGCGGTCGAACGCGCCCTCGACCAGCATCGAATTGCCAGACGCGACGTGCTTCCCATGCCGATCTCCTCGCGCGCTATCGTTTGCTTACGCGCGCGAACAAGAGGTCCTTCCACTTCTTGTGAAGGGCAGGCTGAACAAACAAATTGCGGCGGAACTGGGAACCGCCGAGTACACGGTTCAAATACACCGAGGCAATATCATGCGGAAGATGAACGCGGATTCATTCGCCGCCTTGGTCAGACTGGCGGAACCGCTTAAGCCTGAATGGGTCCAAACCGACTAACAGGAAGCGATGGTTGAAATGCACGCGCAACCGCGTGCACCTATCCGCCAGATGGCGCTTCGGCGCTGATCGACCAAGGCAGTCCACACGACGGCACGCATTTCCCTCGAATCGACGGCGTGCCAGGTTGCATCTGGTGGCAGACGCGACAGCGCAGATTGTCTTCGCAAATAAGATGGCTCTTGCGACTCTGGGTCGACCATTACAGGATCTCTTGGGCCAGGGTTGGTTCAACAGTCTCGATTCCTCCTGCTTGGTAGAGGCGCAGTCCCTATGGGCTCATTTCATACGCACGAAACAGCCCTTGAATGGGATCTGGAGATTCGGCAATACGACGGCCCCTAGCTCGACTTGAAGGATGTCAACCTTTTGGATCGACCCAGCGTTCGATTTCTGATTCAGTGTCAATCACAAGGTATACAACCCGTCAACTGCCCTCTCTTCATCCAAGAGTGGATTACATGTGAGCGTCGCCGAGCAGTTCCGCCGCCCAATAGCGAGTAGAATACAAACACCGCCGATCGTCGTGATGCGAAAGGGCAGATGTCTCC
>Ga0182024_10026990_pt1 | contig 10070 bp, 5 predicted proteins | sample P32metaG_FD_120480 | JGI IMG/M metagenome (GOLD analysis project Ga0182024, IMG submission 120480) | Permafrost microbial communities from Stordalen Mire, Sweden - P3-2 metaG (Illumina Assembly) | ecosystem: Environmental > Terrestrial > Soil > Wetlands > Permafrost | place: Sweden: Stordalen...
CCCACCCCGCCGAAGACGATCTCGCCCATCATGATGTTCGCCAGGGGAACCATGCCGCCCAGCGGCATGAACGAATCGTGCATCGAGTTGACCGCGCCGCAGCTTGCGTCGGTGGTGACGGTGGCGAAGAGCGCCGAGTTGGCGACGCCGAAGCGCACCTCCTTGCCCTCCATGTTGCCGCCGGGAGAATGCGCAGGCCCCGACACCACGCGCTGGTCTACCCCATGCAGCAACGGGTTGGGCTGCGCCTCGGCCCAGTAGCAGGTCAGCACGCCGGCAAACCACAGGATGGACATGGCCGCGAAGACGGCCCAGCCGTGCTTCGGCGACCCAACCATCTTGCCCAGCGTGATGCAGAGGCCAGCGGGGATCAGGAAGATGGAGACCATCTCCAGCAGGTTGGAGAGCGGCGTTGGATTCTCGAACGGATGCGCTGAGTTGGCGTTGAAGAAGCCGCCGCCATTGGTGCCAAGCATCTTGATCGCCTCTTGCGAAGCGACCGGGCCCTGCCCGATGGTCTGGGTGGTCACGATCGTCGTCGCAGGCTTTCCATCCGGCCCAGGCGCGGTGACGGACTGCTTCTCCAGCAGCGTGGCGGAGTCGTATGGCTTGAAGTTCTGCACCACTCCCTGAGAGACAAGGGCGAGCGAATATACCAGGCAGATCGGCACCAGGACCCAAAGCGTGCCGCGCGTGAGGTCGACCCAGAAGTTGCCCAGGGTCTTCATCTCGCGCCGGGCGATGCCGCGGATGAAGGCGATCGCGAGCGACATGCCGACGGCCGCCGACCAGAAGTTGTGCGTCGCCAGCCCAACCATCTGGGTCAGGTAGCTCATCGTGGTCTCGGGCACATAGGACTGCCAGTTGGTGTTGGTGGTGAAGGAGGCCGCGGTGTTCCACGCTAGGTAAGGCTCGACGGCAGGCCAATGCTGCGGGTTGAGCGGCAGCCACTGCTGCGTTCGCTCGATGACGTAGGTGAACAGCAGCGTCGCGAGCGAGAAGATGAGCATCGCCGCGCCATACTCCGTCCAGCGCATCTCGGCGTTGGGATCGACGCCGGTGATGCGGTAGAGCAGCCGCTCGATTGGCCCCAGCACGGGATCGAGCAGCGTCTTCTGGCGCTCATACACTCGCGCCATATAGAGCCCCATCGGCTTTGCCGCAAGCAGCACCAGCGCGAAGAAGACCGCGATCTGCAACCAACCGTTCGATGTCATGTCAGAACTTCTCCGGACGCAGTAGTGCGAAGACCAGATACACCAGCAGAGCCCCGGTGAGAACGAGTAAGAGGATATTTTCAAGCATCGTCGCGTCCGCCTCTCAGTGATTGGCAACCATGCTGATACGCAAGCGCAATGATGAAGAAGACCAACGAAGCTGCGGTAAAGATTAAATCGTTCATACAGGACTCCTGCGTCCGCGGCGCCGTCTGTTCCCGCGCAGCCGCAAATCACGATTCCCAGTGGAACAGCGGCGGTCGTAGGAAAGCAGTAGGAATGACGTTAAGATTTCATAAGGGAGCTTCGCGGTCCAATGTTTCGACCCGGTCGGCGCCCCTCGGACTGAACCGATACCCAACCCAGGGCTCGTTCAGAATGTACCGGGGCTCGCCACTTCGGTCCGCGGCGCTTCCCTCGATCTTCTTTCGCAACTGTGCCACAAGCACCCTCAGATACTCCGGCTGGTCGACTCCGGCGACGCCCCAAACTGCCCGCAGAAGCGCCTTATGCGTGAGCACGCGGTCGGCGTTGCGCGCGAAGTAGACCATCAGATCGAACTCCTTTGGCGTCAGATGGATCTCCGTGCCTCTCACCAGCACCTTGCGCCGCTCCACATCGATGACAAAGTCTCCGACGTCGATGGAATTCTCCTGCAAAGGCGCAGCAGCGCGCCGCGCCTGCACCCGCACCCGCGCCAGCAGCTCCTGGATGCTGAAGGGCTTGGTGATGTAGTCGTCGGCGCCCTCATCGAGTGCGGCCACCTTTGCGGCATCGTTGTTGCGCACGGAGAGCACAATGATCGGGACCTGCGACCGCTCCCGGAGCTCGCGGGTCAGCTCAATGCCGTCCATGCCAGGCATTGCCGTGTCCGTAATCACCAACTCCGGTTGCGCTTTGATGAACTGCGCAAGAGCGTCCGCGCCGTCGCGTGCAACCATTACCTCGTGCCCGTTGCTCTGCAGCGTCGTTCGCAGCACGCGGGTGATTTGAGGCTCGTCGTCGACCACCAGGATACGCATCGTGACTCCAGACTCTATAGTGCTGACTTCACATTACTCCGTGATCTGCGTCACGATGTGCAGGTCTACATGCGGAGCGTCGGACATGAACTGCTGCAGCGCGCGATAGTACAGATATTTCCTGAGCCCCTTCACCGCTGAACGGCCGAAGATTGCCTGGGTGATCCGGTTCTTGGCCACGAAGTCGGCAGTCGCCTGGGGCACGCTCTTGCCCTTGAGCCGCACCACCTTTGCGCCAACATTCTCGGCAAACTGGATATTGGCTTCGAGCGACCTGCGCCGCTTCTCCGGCAGCTCACTGTCGCCGTCGACGTGGAGCACAAACAACTCCCCGCACATGGCCTCCGCCATTCTGGCGCCGCGGGCGATCAGGTCGCGCGACTCCGGGTTGGCGCTGATGCACACCGCGACCCGCTCGGCGATGGTCCAGTTGCCGCTGAGCTGCTTGCGCTGCACATAATCGTCCAGGGTGCGGTCGACGGCGCGGGTCACCCGCTGCAGCGCCATCTCGCGCAGGGCGATCAGGTTGCCGCGACGAAAGAAGTTCTGCAGCGCCCGCTCGGCGCGCTCTACCGGATAGATATCGCCGCGGCTCATGCGGTTCGCCAGCGCCTCGGGGGTCAGGTCGCTGAGCACAATCTCGTCGGCGCGATCGAGCACCCAGTCGGGCACTGTTTCCCGCACGGTGATGCCGGTGAGGGCCTGCACCCGCGGCGTGATGCTCTCCACATGCTGGATGTTGATGGTCGAGAGCACATCAATCTCGGCCTCCAGGATCTGCAGCACGTCCTGGTACCGCTTGCTGTGTTCGCTGCCCTCGATATTGGTATGGGCCAGCTCGTCGATCAGCACCACCTCGGGGCGGCGCTTGAGGATCGCATCCACATCCATCTCGTCGAACAACGTCCCTTTGTACTCGATCTTCTTGCGCGGAACCTGCTCGAGCTGCTCCGCCAGCTCCGCGGTGCGCGCGCGTCCGTGGGTCTCCACAATGCCGATCACGACGTCGGTGCCGCGGCTCTTGCGGCGCAACGCCTCGCCCAACATGCTGAAGGTCTTGCCCACGCCGGGTGCGTATCCGAGGAATATCTTGAACCGTCCGCGCTTCTTCTCCTCCGTTGCATCCAGCCACTCTTCGGGGGTCTTGACACGCGGCTTTGAGGAATCGTTCTGGCTGGACATGGCTTGGCAATCCCACTATACAATCCCGCTTGTGTACACCAAGCGCATGGTCGAGGCCGTACGGTGGGTCATCATCTTCAATGGGCTTGCCGGCATTGTGGCTCTATACCGCCATTTCTTCCGTGCCGCCAACCCGACTACAGTCGCGCTGACCCTGCTTCTGCTGGTCCTGGTGGTTGCGGCAAACTGGGGCCTTCGGTATGCGGTCGTGGGGTCGATCGTGGCCACCGCGCTATTCAACTATTTCTTCCTGCCGCCGATCGGCACCTTCACCATCGCCGACACCCAGAACTGGGTCGCGCTCCTGGCCTTCCTGGGCACAGCGATCTTCGCCAGCCATCTCTCCAACCGCATCCGGGAGGAGACCGACGAGGCCAATGCACGCCGGCGCGAGGCCGAGATGCTGTACCGGCTGGGACGCCAACTGCTGCAGCCCGAGAGCGTCGCCGATCTGCTGAACTTCATCCCTTCCAGCGTTGCCAGCGCCTTCAACTCCCCCGCTGTCACCCTCTACTTCGCGGGGGGCGATCGCATCTATCTCTCCGACCCTTTGCGCATCTCCAGCCCTCACGTCGCCTGGAAGCTGGACGACACCACGAAACCACGCAGCGGGGCCCAGCGCGATCCCGACCGCAGCCGCGCGGATGTCCTGCGCGACCTGCGCGAGGCCATGCAGCTTCCCGCCTACAAGCCTCCCATCGACGGCTTCCCCAGCGCGATTCCGCTGCATACCGGGGTGCGCCCCTCAGGCGCGCTGCTGATTGAAGCCACCAGCGTCTCGCGCGAGACCGCAGAGGCGCTTGGCGGACTGATCTCGATGTCGATCGAACGTGCCGAGGCCCTGGAGAACAGCGCCCGGTCGGAGGCCGCGCAGGAGACCGAACGCCTGCGCACCGCCCTGCTCGACTCAGTGACGCACGAGCTTCGCACCCCGCTGACCTCCATCCGCGCCTCGGTCACTTCGCTGCTCTCACAGCGCGGTCTATCGGACGAGGAACGCAACGACATGCTCACCGTCATCGACGAGGAGTCGGACCGCCTCAACCACCTCATCGAGCAGGCGGTGGAGATGGCCCAGCTGGACGCGCACAAGGTGCATCTGGAGGTCAAACCGCAGCCGGTTGTGGCGTTGGTGAACACGGCGGTCGACGAGTGCCGCGAGGCCCACCCCGCGCGGGAGATTCGCGTCTCCCTTGCCAGCACCCTTCCCAACGTGCTCGCCGACGCCGAGTGGATCCACAAGGTCCTGGGAAACCTGCTCGAAAATGCCGTGAAGTATTCGCCGGCGAGCCAGCCCATCTTTGTCTCGGCCGACCGCCAGGGCGCCATGGTCGCGATCAGCGTCGCGGACCGCGGCGCCGGAATCGAACCGCTGGAGCAGGAGATGATCTTCGACAAGTTCTATCGCGGACAGGGCCAGCGCGAGCGGATCAGCGGGACCGGCATGGGGCTCGCGATCTGCCGCGCAATTGTCGACGCGCATGGCGGCACCATCGGCGTCACCAGCCAGCAGGGGCACGGCTCCGTCTTCACGTTCACTCTGCCGGTTGCGCGCTCCTGAGGCTTGTCCGGCGCCCGGTTTTATTCTTCCAGCCGCGTAATCCACGCCACGGCACTCCGCGTCTATTAGACCCGGACGGGTCTGCATGTAGGCCGGATGGCGCGCCAGGACCCTGCACGTCGATCGCGAGTGGGCAGCAAGCTTTCCCAGGCCTGTGACCGAATCGCGCATCGAACCGGGAGCCTGCCAACGCGGGCTTCCGGTTTTCTCTTGGTACCCGGAATCGTGGCTGCTACGCAGCAGGCGTTGCGACGCGAGGGCCGTTCGCCGGCACATTCATCTTCGGATTCGAGCGCACCCACTCCTGGGGCACATAGTCTGGCCCTACCGACTCCAACACGAAGCTCAGCGACTGGTTATAGATGTCGTGCATCAACGAGCGCGGGTTGCCGAGGTCCGGCTTGCGCTGTAGTTGGCCCAGCGACACGCGATAGCAGCTGAACTTCTGCGCGGGGTTGTACTGGAAGAGCTTGGGCGCCTCAGCCTCGATCAGGTCGTAGGCCGCGGCCAGCTCCTGCATCTGCTTCGGATCGGTGGTCAGCTTGGCCGCCAGCGCGCGCAGATAGCGGAAGCGCCACAAGCTGACATCGAGTGAGGTATTGCAAACCGCGAAGTGACGAAACCAGTCGAAGCGCGTCGTGAGCTCGGCCGCCTGCGCCTCGGTGAGGTGCGGACGCGCCGCCTCGAGCGCTGCCGCCATCTCGTCGATGCGCTTCATGCAGTCGGCCTTCTCCTTCACGATGCGGTCGATGTTCTCCAGCGTCGGCTCAAGGTACGCCGCGTACTCCGGCAGATAGTTGCGGTTCATATAGCGCAGCAGCACCTCGCGCCGCGCAATGTTGCCGGCGAAGTCGGCGTTGGTGGATGACCCGTGCCCCAGCGGCGACCAGCACCATGTGCAGGCGTCCTCCGACGCGCGCATGAAGGTCGCGATGGCGGGCGCGGCGTCTGCGCCGTAGATGCCCGCGGCCCACATGTGCCATAGATCGTCGAGATTGGCGTTGACGTTCCAGGAAAGCTGACGCCAGAAATAAATGCAGTGATTGTTGACGATGTCGGCGACGATGTCGAAAGTCGCCGGCTGGTTGGTCCCGCCCGCATCGATCTGCGCGCCACCTTTCGTGCCCACCAGCTTCAGCGCGTGCTGCATGGTGGTCGCGGTGTAGTTGACCGTGGATGCAGGAAAGTACTGCCGCCCGATGAACTGCCCGACCATCTGATACTCCACAATCTCCGTATGCGGGGCACATTTCCCGAGGAGAGTCGAGAAGCGCGCGTTGGGCTCGCAGTCCGAGTGGTAGACCTTGGTTTGCATCAGCACATCCGCAGGCGTCTCGCGGATCACGCGTCCCCACAGCTCGGGATGGCTCAGGCCAAACTGCCCATAGCCGGGCGCGTGCACGTAGTTCGGCCCAAGCCAGTGCGGACACCCCGACGACCACGTGCGCAGATGAAGCCGCTGACCCATCGGCTGCAGCAGCGCGTGGTAGCGGCTGATGAACTCGTGCAGCTCATTGGGAAACTTATCCAGCCCCGATTGCTTGCAGCGCGCATCCTGGCAGTATGCGCTGTAGTTGTCCCAGAAGGTCGCGGAGATGCCGTCGGACCCGGTCTGCTCGGCCCACTCGCGCACGAACGCCTCCAGTACCTTCCACGTCAGCGGGTCGGACGGACACAGCGCGGCAGACTCATGCGAGTTCATCTCCGGCGTCCCCTTGGCGGACGGATACGCCTTCAGCACCGCCGCATAAAGCGCAGGCGACCACGTGGCAAAGTTGTTGCCATAGGGCAGCAGCGCAAAGACATCCACATCGGCGTCGTGAAACTCCTTCACCCGCGCGGCGTTCTGCGTCTTGTGCATCTCGCCGTCCGCGATCAACTGATGCTGTTGAGCGGGAGTGAGCTGCGCAAACACATCGGGCAGCGCCTGCAGCGCGGGAGACGCACCCAGTGCAGCGATGAAGAAGTTTGCGCCGAAGATGGCCACCTGGTCGGCGACCGGATAATCCTGCTTCCACGTCGAGTTGCGGATCGCGAAGTCAGGGTTGCGCCGGTAGGGCGTGGCACGCGGCGCAGCCCAGTGCTCCGGCTCGCCCGCCGCAAAGAGCAGCGACCGCGGTCGCGCGCCATAGACGACCGTGCCGCCCGCGTAATGCACCGTATAGCCGTCCTGCTTCGGCATGTCGATCACCGGCAGATGTCCGGCCGAGGCGAGCGCGAGGACAATGGCGCCGGGGGTCGGCATCGGCGCGCCATCGTAGGTTTGGATCGACGACTCCGGCAGATTCAGCCGCACCGCAAGAATGCGCGCGGCGGAGTGGACGGCAGGATGGGCATCAATAGGGACGCGGATGGACTGCGGCGCGGTGTGGCCTGTATCAGCAAAGAGCGAGCCGGGACGCGCAAGGGACGCGCCCGCGGTAGTCATACCGGCGAGGAGAAGAAAATCGCGGCGGGTCGGAGAGAGATCGGCAGGTTGGTTGGACATAGGTACTCTGTGACGCGCGCTCGTGTGCAAAAGTCTCGACAGTCCGCCGCGGAGGGCAATCCGCCCACAGAGAAGCAAAGAAACAGCGAATATAATGAGCGGCACGGAGGTGCGATGCCTGACGACTCCCAACCCGATCGCTTCGGCTTCCTGCACATCGATCTCAACAGCTTCTTCGCCTCGGTCGAGCAGCAGCTGCATCCGGAGTATCGTGGCCGCCCGCTCGCCGTCGTGCCCACGCAGGCCGATACCACCGTCTGCATCGCGGCCAGTTACGAAGCTAAGGCGCTGGGCATAAGGACCGGCACGCTGGTGGGCGAGGCCAAGCGGCTTTGCCCGGAGATCGTGCTGATCGAGGGCGAACATAGCGAGTACGCGAAATACTCGCATCGCATCGCGCAGGCGGTCGAACGGTGCTGCCCGGTCGCCCACACGCCTTCGATCGACGAGATGGTGTGCCAGCTAATGGGCCGCGAGCAGGAGCCGCCACGGGCGCGGCGCATCGCGCTCGCGATCAAGCAGGCAATCAAGGACGATGTGGGCCAGACCCTGCGCTGCTCGATCGGCATGGCGCCCAACCGCTACCTAGCCAAGATCGCCAGCGACATGCAGAAGCCGGATGGCCTGATCGGCCTGCTGCCCTCGCAGATGCCGCGTGCCATCGCGCACCTCGAACTGCGCGACCTGCCGGGCGTCGGCGCGAAGACTGAGGAGCGGCTGAACGCCAAGGGCATTCGCACGATGGAGCAACTGCTCGCGCTCGACCGCGCTGGAATGCATGCGCTGTGGGACAGCGTCTGGGGCGACCGGCTGTACCACTGGCTGAGGGGCGCGGAGACGGGCGACGACGGCGCGACGGTCACCTCCGGGATCCAGAAGTCCCTCGGCCACTCGCACGTTATGGCGCCGGAGCATCGCACGCCCGAGGGCGCGTGGGCGGTGGCGCACAAGCTGCTGCATAAGGCCGCAATGCGTCTGCGTATGGAGCGCTTCTACACAGGCTCGATGGGCGTGACCATCCGCTACGCGCTCAGCAAAGAGCAGGCGGCGCAGGTGACGACGAAGAAGCACTTCAGCGGGCTGCGCCACTCCGGCTGGGGGATGGAGGCGCGCTTCTCGCCCTGCCAGGACACGCTGACGCTGCTTGGGGTATTGCGCGGCGTGTGGGCCAAGCGACCGGAGGGTGCGGAGTTCGCGCGGCCCTTCTTCGTCGGCGTCACCATGCACAATCTGATTCCGGAGAGCGAATTTCAGGGTTCGCTCTTCGGCGATGAGGGCAACCGCACGGAGCTCGCGGCCACCATGGACAAGCTGAACCTGAAGTACGGCCACACCACACTGCACTTTGCGGGGATGCTGCCCGCAAAGGAGTCCGCGCCGACGAGGATTGCCTTCACCCAGATCCCCGTGCAATACGGTGTGGACTATATGTAATCGTGTACGTTACAATATAGGCAAATATGTAACCGTATTGGTATCTTTCCTACACAAACCCAAGATTTGCCGTAGAAAAGCTCCCGATGTTGGGGAAGACGTTGGGCATCTGCGCTGCGCTGACGCCGAACCACGAGGCCAGCGTGGCCGCGTACTGCACACTGCCAGTGGAGGGCACCCAGCGGCCGTTGCTGCCGGAGTCGTCTGGCCCGCTCAGGGTGAGCGTCGGGAACGTCCCATACATCTGCCCGCCCTTCACCGCGCCGCCCATCACGATGTGGTGCGAGCCCCACGCGTGGTCACTGCCGGTGTTCGAGTTCGGCTGGAACGTCCGGCTGAAGTCCGACATGGTGAAGCTGGTCACGCTATTCTGCACGCCCATCTCTACGGTGGCGTTGTAGAAGGCCGAAAGCGCGGGCGAGATACCGGCCAGCAGCGCATTCTGCAGCGCGAGCTGGTTGGAGTGGGTGTCAAAGTTGCCGATTCCGCAGAAGAATATCTGCCGCGAGACGCCCAGCGCGGCGCGCACCTGGATGATCTGCGCGATCTGCTGCAACTGGGCGCCCAGCGCATTGCCTGCCGGGAAGACCGTCTTGAGCGGCGAGACGGACTGCACTGCCGTGCTCAGCGTCTTGGCGTAGTTGTATGCGTTCGACGTGATGGTGTTGTCCGCCTGCACCAAAGTAAGCCCCGAATCGAAGCTGAGCAGCGCCTGCGCGGTGGCCAGTTGCGCGCCGCATTCGGTGGTGCCCTCGGAGCACTGCGCACCGCCCAGGTTGCCTGGACTGACGCTGACCGGCGTGCTCGCGCTGCCATTGCAGAACAACGTGTCGCCCGCCACCGAAGTCACCATCGGTACCTGCGCGCCGGTGTTGTAGGCGCCGGCCAGCTGGTCGGCGATGCGCCCGGCCCAGCCAGTAGAGGTCGACCCGCTTTGCGAGGCGTTCTGCCACTCCAACTGCTGGTCCGGGTGCGAGAAGAGGTTGGTCGGCAGGTCGATCCCTGCCTGGAACTGCGCCTTGGTCGTCGGCTCGATCAGTGTGCCGACGTTGGCGACGATTGCGGCATTCTTGTTGTTGAAGAGCGTCGCGATATCCGGCAGGTTCGGATTGAGAGAGAAGGTGGGCATCGCCGCGAGCTGGATCAGCGCGCCGGTGCCGGTCTGC
>Ga0182024_10026991_pt1 | contig 10070 bp, 6 predicted proteins | sample P32metaG_FD_120480 | JGI IMG/M metagenome (GOLD analysis project Ga0182024, IMG submission 120480) | Permafrost microbial communities from Stordalen Mire, Sweden - P3-2 metaG (Illumina Assembly) | ecosystem: Environmental > Terrestrial > Soil > Wetlands > Permafrost | place: Sweden: Stordalen...
CCATCACCCAGACCGGTGGCGTAGCCGCCCTCGGCGCTGTCACCGGCACCGGCTCACTCGTGATTGGAAATTCCTCGGGAACAGCCGCCGGCATGTCCGCGACCGGTCTGACCCAGTCTGCCGTCACCATCAACTCCACCGGTCTGCTCATCCTCGACGGGGGTTAGGCCAATACAGTCAAATCCCTCACCATCAACGGCAACGGAAAGTTCGATTTGACCAATCATCACCTCTTTATCAATTATGGCAGCGCCGCCGACCCCATCTCCTCCATCGGAGCCGAGATAATTTCCGGCTACAACGGCGGCGCCTGGAACGGAAACGGAATTTATTCCGACAACGCCCAAACCAATTCCGCCAGCTACGGCATCGGGTATGCCGACTCCGCCGATCCCGGCAATCCCGCCGGCCTGGCTTCCGGCACCATCGAGATCATGTACACCCTTCTCGGCGACGCCAACCTCGACGGAGCCGTGAACGGAACCGACTTCGCGATCCTTGCTTCCAACTTCAACAAAGCCGACGCCGTCGGTCACAGCGGCTGGGACGAGGGCGATTTCAATTACGACGGCGCCGTCAACGGCGCCGATTTCGCCGAGCTCGCCGCCAATTTCAACAAAGGCGCCAGTCAATCCGCCGTCGATTCAACTGACACGGCGGCCCTCGATTCTTTCGCCTCCGCAAATGGAATAACGCTCAATGTCCCCGAGCCCGCCGCCACGGCTCTTCTGGCTCTGGCCACATTCGGCGCCCTCCGCCGCCGATGCCGGCGGTGATCCGCATCCCGCCCGCGGGCTTTATGCGCAAAGCAAGATTCGGAATTCCACACCATCGTGGCAATCCGCCCCCGAACCGGCTATATTTCTGATCGGGGTGCGATTGGGGACGCGTGAGCCGCCTGAATCTGGTAAAACTCGGCGTCCATGGGATGATTGTCCTTCGAACGGGTATAAAACGGAGTCGATATCGATGGGCGGCCTGAAGTCTGTAGCTCTCGTTGGGTTGGGAGGTTACGGGTACATTTACGTTAACGCCCTGCTGGGCAGCGAATTCGCAACAAAAGTCTCTTTCGTCGCCGGGATTGATCCCGTGCCCGAAGCGTGTCAGCGCCTCGCCGAAATCCAGCAAAAGCATATTCCCCTGTTTCGATCGCTCGAGGAATTTTCCGCCACGAGTCGAGCCGACCTGGTCATCCTGGCCACGCCCCTTCAACTCCATTGCGAGCAAGCCTGTTTCGCCATGGCGCGCGGAAGTCACGTCCTGTGCGAAAAACCCCTCGGGGCCCACCCCGACCAAGTCCGACAGATGATCGAAACGCGCGATCGCTTTGGCGTTCAGCTCGCCATCGGCTACCAGTGGTCGTTCTCCGCCGCCATTCAAAATCTAAAGCGCGACATCGCCGCCGGCCGGTTCGGTGCGCCCAGGCGCCTCCGCACCCGCGTTTACTGGCCGCGCACCGAAAAGTATTACAGCCGCAGCTCCTGGGCCGGTCGCCAGCGCGACGCGCAAGGGCGTCCCGTTTTCGACAGCCCCGCCAACAACGCCTGCGCCCATCATCTCCACAACATGTTCTACGTTCTCGGAGAAACTCCGCAGAACAGCGATTGGCCGCGTACCGTGCAGGCCGAACTCTATCGCGCCAACGCAATCGAAAATTACGATACCGTTGCCCTGCGATGCCGAACCCAGCGCGGAGCCGAGATCCTTTTCTTCGCCTCCCACGCCACCCACGCGCAGCACGATCCAATCTTCGTTTACGAATTCGAAAACGCCACCGTCAAGTACGGCAACGAAGCCGCCGCGCATATCATCGCCGAACTAACCGACGGCACGCGCGTCGACTACGGCTCGCCCGCGCCCTCCGAATCCGCTGAAAAATTCCAGGACCTCCTCGACTCCATCCGCCTGCAGCGGCCTGTGCTCTGCGGCCCGGAAGCCGCCGGCGCCCAGACCGCATGCATCTTCGCCGCTCAGCAATCCACCCCGGCCATCGTCGAATTCCCCCGAGACCTCGTCGTCGTCGAAGGCCCGCCCGGCGATCGGCTGACCCAGGTGAAGAACCTCGCGGAGACGCTCGATCGCTGCTACGAAAACGCCCAGCTTCCCAGCGATCTCGGAATCAGTTGGGCCGTGCGCGGCGCGGAAATCGCCGTCACCGATTTCGCCTCGGCCAACAATTCCGCGGCTTCGAACACCGGCGAAACCGATCAGCCCGGCAAGCCCGCCCGCCGAATCGCCCTCAAAAACTAGCGATGGTTTGACTGCCGGCATCATTTGCGATTACATCCGTCTGGAATTGAAATGACAGGCTGATACCATCTACCTCAACTTCGGAGGAACCACTGACATGATCAAAAGAATGTTTTTTCCGCTTCTGGCTCTTGTCGCAATCACCTTGGCGTTTGCCGGCGGCAGCCCGCCCGCCAAAGCCGACGCGGGCAAAAAATGGAAGCTGGCGTTTGTCACCAACAACGCTTCGGACTTCTGGACGATTTGCCGCGCCGGCTGCAACAAGGCGGCCGAGGAAAATCCCAACATCGACCTCGATTTCGAAATCCTCGGAGACCCGACTGCCGCCGGGCAAAAACGCGTCATGGACGATCTGCTCGCACGGGGCATCGACGGAATTGCCGTCAGTCCGGTCGATCCGACCAACGAAACACCGATGCTTAACGACGACGCCAAGCAGACGCTGATTTTCTGCGCCGACAGCGACGCGGGCAGCAGTGACAGGGCTTGTTACATCGGCACGAACAACGTCGATGCCGGCAAACAGGCCGGCGGCCTGATAAAGGACGCTTTGCCCAATGGCGGAAAAATTGTTTTGTTCGTCGGCACCCTCGACGCCCAGAACGCCAAAGACCGCTACGCCGGCATCAAGCAGGTACTCGACGGCTCGAATATCCAAATCCTCGACGTCCGCACCGACGACACCGACCGCGTGCGCGCCAAAGCCAACGTCCAGGATATCCTGACGAAATATCCCGACGTCTCCGCCCTTGTCGGCCTTTGGAGCTATAACGGCCCGGCAATTTTGAACGCGGTGAAGGAAGCTGGGAAAAATGGCCAAGTCAAAATTGTTTGCTTCGACGAAGAAGATGAAACCCTCGCCGGCGTCAAGAGCGGTGATATTTTCGCCACCGTCGTGCAGCAGCCCTTTGAGTTCGGGCGTCGCTCCATGCTGAACATGGCCAAGTTTCTCGATGGCGACAAAACCGTGGTCCCGGACAGCAAGCAAATTTTCATCCCGACGCTGGCGATCAAAAAGGACAATGTGGATAAATTCCAAACGGACTTGAACAAGCTGCGCGGCCGCACCTGATCCGCCAATTAATTCATTCCCATTTTCCGCTTCGCGTGCCCGCATGGCTTCACCGCTGATTCTCCAGTTCCGGGATATCTGCAAACGTTTTCCGGGTGTCATCGCCCTGCAGAATGTCTCGTTCGACCTGTCGGCCGGTGAGGTCGTTGGCCTCATCGGCGAAAACGGCGCGGGCAAAAGCACTCTCATGAAGATCCTCGGCGGCATTCATCAGCCGGACGAGGGAAGCATTCTGATCGATGGCGAATCCGTCCATATTCGATCTGTCGCCGACGCGGTGAAGAACGGAATCGGGTTTGTTCATCAGGAATTGAACAACCTGGACAACCTCAGCGTCGCCGCCAATTTATTCCTCGGCCGTGAGCCCCTGTGGGCAGGTCCGCTGAAACTCATTGACCAAAAAGCGATGCTCGAAAACAGCCGGCCCCACTTGAAAAGGCTGGGCCTGAACATCGATCCGCGCACGCCTCTGAAAAAGCTGAGCCTTGCGCAACAGCAACTGGTGGAGATCGCCAAAGCGCTTTCGCAAAACGCGCGCATTCTCGTGCTGGATGAGCCGACCAGTTCTCTCACCGCCGGTGAGACCCGGCTGCTGCTCACAACCGTAAAGGAACTCAAGGCGCAAGGGGTAAGCATCATTTATATTTCGCATCGGCTTGGAGAAATCACCGAGATCGCCGATCGCGTCGTCGCGTTGCGCGACGGCCGCTTCGCGGGGAATCTCTCGCGAGAAGAAATTAACCACGACAACATGGTGCGCCTGATGATCGGCAGGGATTTACAGAACTTTTATCTTCCCGGCTCCGGCGAGCGCCACCCCGCCCGCCTCGAAATAAAAAATCTGCAAATCGCAACTCACCCGGGACGATTCATCAGTTTCGACGCTGCCGGAGGCGAGATACTCGGCTTTGCAGGCTTGGTCGGCGCGGGCCGGTCCGAACTGGCTGAAGCAATCTTCGGCGTCGCGCCCATTTTATCCGGCGAAGTAATCCTCGATAAAAAACGCATGAAGATTTGCTCTTCCCGCGATGCCATAACGGCGGGAATTTTCCTGGCCACTGAAGATCGGCGTAGAACCGGCCTCATTACCGAAATGACCATCCGCGAAAATATCACCCTGCCCGGTTTGTGGGGATATATTCGGATGGCGCTGATCAGTCGCCGGCGCGAATGCCGCGCCGCAAAAACCCAAATCGACGCGATGCGCATCAAAGCGCCGGGAACCGAAACCAGGGTGATGAACCTCAGTGGCGGAAACCAGCAGAAGGTCGTCCTGGGAAAGTGGCTGGCATTGAAACCAAAGGTTTTCATCGTCGATGAACCCACGCGCGGCATTGATGTGGGCTCCAAGGCCGAAATCTATCGTCTCCTTCGCGCCCTGGCCGATGCGGGGGTGGCCGTCATCGTCATTTCCAGCGATCTGGAAGAAGTGCTGGGCATCAGCGACCGCATTGCGGTGATGCACGAAGGAAATCTGGCCGGCATCGTGAACAGGCCGGATTTCTCCGAAGAAAAGGTGATGAACCTCGCGTTCGGAAAGAGCGTGGCGTAAATATTTCTCAAGCTGCCCGCGTCGCGGCTGAATCCGGAATTCGAATCGGAACATCGAAATGAAGAAAAAGGAACTGGGCATCGGAGCGCTTCTCCTCGTACTCTGCTTCTACGTCGCATGGAGAAATCCCCGCTTCCTTTCCGCCTACAATCTGCAAAATCAGGCCCAGCTCATCGGCATGTATGGGATTTTCAGCATCGGCATGGGCATCGTCATCATCACCGGCGGAATTGATTTGTCGGTCGGATCCATCTTCGCGCTGCAGGGGGTCGTTCTGTCGATCCTTCTCGTCGAAAAACATTGGTCCTGGCCGCTGGCCGCGCTGGCGGCGATTCTCGGCGTCGTCGCGCTGGGCATCTGCCACGGATTTCTCATCACCAGGCTCCGACTCCAGCCATTCATCGTCACGCTCTGCGGACTGCTCATTTATCGCGGCATGGCGCGGTGGATCGCCAATGATGAAACCAAGGGTTTTGGCGCGGGGCAGTTTGGCTGGCTGCGTCCGATCTCCACCGGCCATTTCGGGCCGCCGGATTGGGTCAGCCATCTGTTTACCGGTCTCGGAAAAATCTCGTGGCTTCCAGAGCGGCTCAGTTATCTGTGCACCTCGCTCGGCAAGGTCAGGATTCCAATGGCTTTTGATGTGATGCTGGCGATCGCATTCATCATGTTCATTGTGCTGCATCGTTCCGTGTATGGACGATATCTTTATGCGGTCGGGCGAAATGAGGAAGCCGCCAAATATTCCGGCATCAGCACGAAACTGGTCATCGGCAGCGCTTACGCGCTTTCTGGTGTTCTCGCGGCAATTTCGGGAATCATATTTGCCTTCTATACCAACTCGATCTCCCCAAGTTCGCACGGCAACGCCTATGAACTCTACGGCATCGCAGGAGCCGTCCTGGGCGGTTGCAGCCTCCGCGGCGGCGAAGGGTCTATCATCGGAATTCTCTTGGGAACCGCCGTGCTCCAGGTGCTTCAAAATTTGGTGGTACTGCTCGGCATTCCCAGTTCCCTCGACCTTGCGGTCATTGGAACAGTAATTCTTATCGGCGTACTGGTTGACGAAGTGGGATGGAAAACCGCAATGCATGTCGCCCGGCTTCCAGGCCGCATCTTGAAGCGATCACGCTAAGTGCCCCATATGCACTAAAGCATTTTCTGGACGCCCTATGAAAATCTTTGTGCTTTGCGATGGAGGCTTGGGAAATCAGCTTTTTGAGTATTCATTCGGCCGGGCGCTTTCCATCCGGACCGGCGGCGAATTGATATTAGACCCGTGGAAATCCCGCGGCGGCCGCGACCGGCCCGTTCAACTCGGCCACTTCAACATCAACGCCCGCTTCCCCACAAAATTCGAGAACGCCGTCTGCCGCCTGGTCGAATCTCAGCGCCTGCGCGTTCCCCGCGCCATCCTCCGGCGCATCGCTCCCGGCATGCTGCCCGCCCACGTCCGCCAGAAAAAGCACGTCTTCGACCCAAGCGTTCTTGAAAACCGCGGCTCCGTTTTTCTCGACGGCTGGTGGCAAAGCGAACTCTATTTCCGCGATCATCGTGAGGCAATCCTGTCCGAATTAAGTTTCCGCAAACCTCCCAATCCCGAAAACAAGCAATGGCTCGAACAGATTCGATCCACAAACGCCGTCTGCGTTCACGTCCGCCGCGGCGATTACGTAACTGATCCCTTCGTTCTAAAAAACTTCGGCCTGTGCGGCCTCGATTATTATGCTTCGGCCCTTGACCTCATCCGCCAGCGCGTCGAATCACCCACTTATTTTGTCTTCTCCAACGACCCCGAGTGGACCCGCCAAAACCTCCCCATCCCCAAACCGCGCCATTTCATCAGCCATAATTGCAAAGTCAGCGATTGGGAAGATCTGCGACTGATGTCCGCCTGCAAGCATTTCGTCATCGCCAACAGCACATTCAGTTGGTGGGGCGCCTGGCTATCAACGAATCCAGAAAAAACGGTCATCGCCCCCAAGCGATGGTTCACCGCCGAAAATGCGTCTGCTCAGGACATAATTCCCGAGAACTGGATTACGCTCTAAATTACCCACGACAATCCTTCGAACCGAACCGGCAGCCCCCCATCCTGGGCCGCGCATCACCATAATCGCATTACGCGCCCCTACAGTCCGGAAACTCTTTCCAGAATACCGCAGCCGATCACTGCTTAATGTTTTGGAAAATCCGCCCGGATCGATCGCGCTACTCATTAAAATGGGGTCACCGTCGTAAATTTTATGCCAAGTTAATAAAAACGCCGTGCTTGAAGATATTATTGCCCTTAATCTGAAATTTTCTTTTTTTGTGACAAATTATTGGTATTGTACGCGCCCATTCGGTTGACTGGATTCTATTTCAGTGACACATAAGGTGGCTTGGATTTCTGAATCGCTTTCCACCCTATGCAGTTTCCGTTTTTTAAGTGGGAAACGGTCGGGCTCACGCCCCTGCTGAGATATCTCGCTGAGAAAATGTTGTGTCCTTAGGAGGCTTGTCGATGCAAGTTCAGAGTCGTAATCCCGGAAATGGCCGTAACAAAAAGCGCACTTTTACCCAAAAACGAGATTCAAGAATTGCCCTGGCTGCCGCCGTCGGAGCCATCGGTTTGCAATTCTTCCCCATCTTCGGCATCGGCGGCCCAGTCGGTGCTCAAGCCTCCACCTACACCTGGGATCCCGCCCAAACCCCCACTACACCCAGCGGCGGACCCGGCGCCTGGAATCTCAGCACAAGCCCGCCCTTGCTCTTCTGGTCCAATGGCGCCACCGACACCGCCTGGACCGACACCAGCACGACCGGCGTCGACACCGCCATCTTCGACGGCGCCGCCGGCGGACTCGTCACCCTCGGTTCCAATCTTTCCGCCCTCGGCATCGTCATCGATAGCACCGGCTACAAAATCAGTGGCAGCAGCACTCTCACGCTCGGCGTTAATGGCATCAATACCAGCGCATTGAGTTCCGGCACCACAACCATTGCCGCCGCCATCGCCCTGGCCACCAACGACTTTTGGAACATCGGCACCGGTTCCAACGTACTCGATAATTCCGTGATCTCCGGTATCGGCTTCGGCATCACCGAAACCGGTGGCGGTACGGTTAAACTCGGCGCCTCCAACACCTACACCGGCACAACCACCCTGAACGACGGCACGCTCCTGCTCAACTTCACCGCCGGCAGCGCTCCCGCTTCGAATATTCTCTCCTCGTCCTCCTCTCTCGCGCTCGGTGGCGGCCAGCTCACGCTTAACAACGGCGCTGCCAGCACCTCCGCGACACAGACCTTCGCCGGCACAACGCTCACGCCGGGCGCAAGTTCCATCACCATTACCAATACCGGCACCGGCGTCCCCGTCATCGCCCTCGGCGCCATCACCGTGCCCAGCACCAGTGCCGGTTCCGCTCTTGTTCTTACCGGCCCGGCCACTATCGGCGCGGGCGGTGTGCTCGTTCCCGCCATCGGAAAAATCACCATCGGCACGGTCAACACCGGTACCATCGGTGCGGGGAAAATTCTCGAATTCAAGACAGACGCAAACAACCCCAACGTCGGTGGAGGGGATTTTGCCACCGTCGGACTTTACGATTTCGCCGCGGTCGATCCCGGCGGCAATTTTGTCGAAGGCGGCAGCCTCATTTCCGGGTTCTACAAGACCTTCAACGCCAGCAACAGCCCCGCCCCCCTCACCGGCAACGCCGATGTCTCCGGCACTTTCACCAATAAAAATATTGACACCCCCACCTCCGTCCGCTTCAACGGTTCGGCTGCCACCACGCTCACCCTGGCTAACTTCGTCCAGACCGGCGGAATTCTCGTCACCCCCACACTCGGCGCCAATAACGTCACCATCAACGGCACCGCCGACGATCTGGTTCCGCAGCAAGGTTCCGCCGTCGCAACGGAACTGATCACCTATCAAAACAACACGCTCGGATTCCTCAACATCACCACCGGAATCGGCGACGTCACCGTTTCCGGCGGGGGTTCCTACACCCAGGTCGGCGCGGGAACCGTCGTCCTCGGCACTGCCGCCAACCAAAGCACCTACACCGGCCAAACCTATCTCGATGGCGGCGTCACCGAAATCTCCGTCAACGGCGACATCGGCGCTCCAACGACCGACGCCGCGCTGAATCTTAATGGCGGCACGCTCCTCGCCGGCGCATCCCTCACGCTCGACAACGGCGGATCGAACCCGCGTCCCGTTAATATTCTTACTGGCGGTGGAACGTTGGCAGCCGCTGGAACTACCACCATGACCGTCGATGGCGCCATCACCGGTTCCGGCGCGCTCAACATCGGCGTCGGTAAAATCGCCGGCTCCGGCGCCGGCACCGCCAACACCACCATCGTCACCGGCGCCGCCGGAACGGTCATCCTCAGCGGCGGAGCAGCCAACACCTACAGTGGCGGCACCAGCATTACCACGGGCACCTTGCGCATCGACTCCCCCACCTCCAGCACCGGCTCCGGAGCGGTCACCGTCAACAAGGGCGGCTATCTCATTGGCGCCGGATCCATCGGCTCTGCCGTAACGGTTCTAGGCAGCGGCCATATCGATCCCGGCGACGGTGGCATTGGCACCCTCTCCATGGCCGGCCTCACACTCCAAAATAACGCGATTCTTGATTACGATTTCACCGCCGTCAGCAATGATCTCATCAATATCACCGGCGCGAATGGTCTTATTCTTAACGCCACCGCCGGCATCAATGTGGACCAATCCGGAACCACCACCGCCTTCAACACCCCCGGCACCTACGACATCTTCCAAGTCGCCGGCGGCACCACTGCCAATCTCGCCGACCTGAAAGTTCTCAACCCCATTGCCGCCTCAACATACACTTTCGGCACCAGCGGAAACGACGTCACGCTCACCATCACCAGCCAGTCCATCAACGCCTCATGGAATAACACCGGCAGCGGAAACTGGAGCGATGGTGTTGCCGATCAAAATGGGACCGATCCCAATTGGACCGGCGGAATCGCGCCCTTCCAGGCCGGCGATGTCGCCAATTTTGTCACCACCCCCGGCATCACCGCCCCCAGCACCGTCACCTTGAACATTTCCGAAACTGTCGGAACAATCAATTTCAATAACGCCGCCTCATACACCATCAGCTCTACAAGCGGCAGCATTCTCACGCTCGATTCCGGCAGCTCCGGCCCTGCCGCCATCATCGACAG
>Ga0182024_10026992_pt1 | contig 10070 bp, 3 predicted proteins | sample P32metaG_FD_120480 | JGI IMG/M metagenome (GOLD analysis project Ga0182024, IMG submission 120480) | Permafrost microbial communities from Stordalen Mire, Sweden - P3-2 metaG (Illumina Assembly) | ecosystem: Environmental > Terrestrial > Soil > Wetlands > Permafrost | place: Sweden: Stordalen...
AGCTCGCGCGCAACGGGCAGCGTGAGCGCGACGACGCCGCCCTTTGAGGCTGCGTAGGCCGCCTGACCAACCTGGCCTTCGAATGCCGCGATGGAGGCTGAGTTGATGATCACGCCGCGTTCACCGTCGTCGCCGGGGGCTTCATTCGCAATAGCCGCAGCGGCAAGGCGAATCATATTGAAGGTGCCCACTAGGTTGATGTTGACGGTCTTTGCGAAAGTGTCCAGGCGATGCGGACCTTCGCGGCCAACGACTTTTTCGGAGGGAGCAATTCCGGCGCAGTTGACGAGCGCGTGCAAGTGGCCAAACGAGTTGATCGCGAGATCGACCGCGGCCTGCGCGTCGTGCTCGCTGGTCACGTCGGTAAGAGCGAAGCGGGTGCTGGCGTCCAGTTCCGAGGCCAGGGCCTCGCCTGCTGCGCGATTGGTGTCGGCGATGACGATGGAGGCGCCTTCGCGGACGAGGAGCCGCGCTGTAGCTGCGCCGAGGCCCGATGCGCCACCAGTGATAAGAAAGATGTGATTCGCGATCTGCATAAGCCTGAGCGGGATGTTCCACGTCCCGAGCGCAGCATATCATTCAAAAGAGCATCCGTGATCAGGCTGGTCACTGGTTCGCGAAATGGGGTTCACGAAATGGAAGTTCGAGGCATCCGGCGATGAATTCAACGACATCAGGCACGCCCCTCACGCAGTTGAGCGAAGAAGAAGCGCTTTTCAGGGAAACCGTTCGGCAGTTTGCCCATGATGAGGTTGCGCCTCTGGTCCGCCGCATGGACGAAGAACAGCATCTGGATGCAGGGCTACTGCGCAGGCTCTTCGAGCTTGGGTTGATGGGGATCGAGATTCCGGAGGAGTTCGGAGGCAGCGCGGGATCTTTCTTTGATTCGGTTCTGGCGGTGGAGATGCTTTCGGCTGTCGATCCCGCAGTGGCGCTGGTAGTGGACGTCCAGAACACGCTGGTGGCAAGCGCGCTGCTGAGTTGGGGCACTCCCGAACATAAGATCAAGTATCTGCGCAGGCTTGCGGCGGACACGGTTGGCGCCTATGCGTTGAGTGAAGCAGGTTCCGGGTCAGACGCGTTTGCGCTGGAGGCGCGCGCGCAGCGGCATGGCAGCGAATATGTGCTGACCGGCCGCAAGCTCTGGATCAGCAATGCCAAGGAAGCAGGACTGTTCATCGTCTTTGCAACGGTGGACGCGAGCGCCGGCTACAAGGGAATCACCGCATTCCTGGTGGAAAAAGGCGCAGCGGGTTTTACCGTCGGCCGTAAAGAAGACAAGCTGGGAATTCGCGCATCGAGTACGTGCGAGCTGATTCTGGAGGAGTGCACGATTCCAGCGTCGCAAGTCCTGGGCGAAGTTGGTAACGGCTACAAGATTGCGATGGAGTCGCTGAATGGCGGCCGAATCGGAATCGGCGCGCAGTTGCTGGGCCTGGCTGAAGGCGCATTAGGACACGCCGTGAAGCACGCCAAGGAGCGCAAACAATTCGGCAAACCAATTGCGGAATTTCAGGCTATGCAGTTTCAGCTTGCGGAGATGGCCACGGACATCGAGGCCGCGCGCCTGCTCGTCTACAACGCGGCGCGACTGAAGGATGCGGGGCTGGAATTCCGAAAGGAAGCGGCCATGTGCAAATACTTCGCGTCGCAAGTGGCGGAGCGCGTGGCGAGCCTCGCAATAGAGGTTCTGGGAGGGGCAGGGTTCGTTAAGGATTCCCCTGTCGAGAAGCTCTACCGAGACGCAAAAATCGGGAAGATTTACGAGGGAACATCGTTCATGCAATTGGCTGCAATTGCGAAGGCAGTTTTATAGGTTACCTGGCACCAGTGGGTGTGGCGTCCGTCACTCCGCGGTTGGCAGGCCAGGCCCAAGGTCAGCCCGAAGGCCCTTCTGCAGCTCCGGATCCGTCTGTCCGGATTAATGCTGTTGTATTCGATAGATTCTGAATAGACTTTCGCGCCAAATCCCCAAAATCTGAGACGTCTGAATCTGCGACTGCTGTGTCAGTACAGAGCAACTAACACAAATGTGGCATTACCTGTCCGACCTCATACTACACAATAGTAACGCATAGTAATCTTCATTAGTACCCTCACTTACGTCTATAGTTGTCCACATTAGTAATCCTTAAGATGATTACCTTTGTGTGCCTTGGCGTTAAGTCTCGCACGCGCGCCGATGAGGTTTTTGGCGAGCGTTCGGAGGGATTATGCGCCTTTTAAAATCTAGTCTGATTGGGCTGTTAACTTTTTCCAGCGGCCTTGTAGTCAGCGGTTGTGGCGGAACTCTTGCCGGCACGAATACCGCATTTGGAACGCTCGCGGTATCATCCAGCACAGTCGACTTTGGTCAAGTTGCTGTTGGCAAGACAGTCAGCACAAATGTCACCGTTTCAAACAAAGGAACGGCGGCAGTTCAGATCTCTCAGCTGAATTTGACTGGGCAATCCTTCTCCCTGGGCGCGGGAAACAGTTTGCCTGTGACTGTCGGCGGCAACGATAGCATTACGTTTAACATCCAGTTCGACCCCGCGGCGTCAGGCCCGGCATCAGGCCAGCTGACGATCGCCAGCAATGCAGCGAGCGATTCTTCGGCATCAGTCGCCCTTAGCGGCATGGGCGTGCCGGTTTTGACCGGGCTGACTTGCGTGAACGGATCGATCACGGGAGCGGCTGCGGACTCCTGCTCAATCACCTTGAACGCCGCTGCTGGAAGCAACGGCCTGGCAGTTAACTTAACGAGCAACAACAACGCGATCGCAGTTCCTGGTTCGGTAACCATACCGGCGGGAGCGATCAGCGCGGACTTTACCGCAAATGCATCCCCAGTTACTTCACCACAAGCCGCGAATTTGACCGCCAGCGTGGGCGGTGTGGCGGAGACCTTTGCCCTTCAGCTGGATGCAGCCTTACAGATTCTTGGCATCAGCACCTCGAGCGTGGCCTTTGGCAGCGTACCGGTGAACTCTCCGGTTTCGCAACCCGTGGTTCTTTCCTCAACGGGCACCGTGCCGGTGACGGTAAGCGCAGCGTCACTATCGGGAACAGGTTTCTCGATCTCAGGTGCGACTCTGCCCGTGACCCTGGCGCCGGGCCAAACGATCGCGCTAAGCGTGCAGTTCGACCCTACGGTCTCAGGAGTAGCAGCAGGACAACTTTCCCTGGCCAGCAACTCTTCCGGCGGAAGCTCGATGGTTGTCGGGCTGAGCGGCACAGGTGTGCCGGTATTGAGCGGAGTCACTTGCGTCAACTCGTCGATTACGGGTTCGGTAGCGGATAGCTGCATTGTGACACTGAACGCTGCTGCCCTCAGCGGAGGGTTCGCAGTAAATCTCGCCAGCAGCAATCCGCTGGTCAATGTGCCAGGCACGGTGGTTGTGGCTGCCGGCGCAAGCAGCACAAATTTCATCGCGAACGCTTCTCCCGTCACTTCACCCCAGTCGGCGACATTGACGGCCAGCGCGGGGGCAGTGTCGAAAGCAATCACCCTGCAGCTTAGTTCTTCGATCTCCACCCTGAACGTGAGCGCGAACAGCATCGACTTCGGGGATGTGGCAGTTAGTAACGCGGAAACGCAGACGCTGACACTGTCTTCAACCGGAAATGCGGCGGTGACCATCGATTCGTCGTCGCTTTCGGGAACCGGCTTCACGACTAGCGGAGCCAACTTCCCGCTTACCCTGAATCCCAATACGACTGCGACGCTCACCCTTCAGTTTGATCCCTCTGCGACGGGGCCGCTGACAGGCGAGCTCGACTTAACCACTAACGCCGCCAACGGATCTCTGTGGCGGATCGGCCTGCAAGGCAGGGGCGTGCCCAGGTTGACCAGGGTGAACTGCGCCAGCGGATCGATGACTGGGGCGGGAACGGATAGCTGCGCGGTGACGCTGAACTCCGCTGCGCCGGCCGGAGGCCTCACAGTAAACCTGACGAGCAGCAACGCAGCCGTAACTGTACCGGCTGTCACGAACGTCGCCGCAGGAAGCAACTCAGCCAACTTCACGGCCAATGTTACCGCGGTAAACACCGCACAGTCCGCGACTCTGGGTGCCAGCGCCGGCGGAGTATCCCAAGCTACTGCCCTGACGCTCAACGCTGCCTCGATCACGCTGAGTGTGAGCGCAACAAGCATCGGGTTTGGAAGCGTCAACGTAAATTCGCCAGCGAGTCAGACTCTAACGCTGTCCTCGACCGGCTCTTCGGCCGTGACCGTAAGCGCGGCCACCGTAGCCGGTGCCGGCTTCACGGTTTCTGGAGCGACCTTCCCACTGACAATCAACCCGAATTCGACCGCGACACTGACAGTTCAGTTCGATCCCACTGCTGCCGGCGCGGATTCCGGCTCGTTGACATTGACCAGCAACTCCACAACTGGCACTTCGACCTTGATCAGCCTTACTGGCACAGGTGTGCCGGTGTTGAGCGGACTGAGCTGCAGCAAAGGATCTATGACCGGTGTGGGAACCGATAGCTGCACCGTGACACTGAACGCAACTGCGGTCGGTGGAAGCGTCCTTGTCACCCTAGCCAGCAACAACTCGGCTGTTATTGTGCCTGCCTCGGTGACCGTCGCCACGGGAGCGACCACGGCCAGCTTCTCAGCCACCATTTCGTCGGTCAGTACCGCTCAGGCCGTTACGTTGACCGCGAGCGCAAACAGCGTGGCGAAGACTTTCGCACTGCAGCTGGGATCGGGCGTGCCGACACTGAGTGTGAGCGCAGCGAGCATCACCTTTGGAAACGTCAATGTAAATACGCCTACGACGCAGACACTGACCTTGTCCTCGACGGGCACTGTAGCCGTCATCGTCAGCGATGCCACAGTGGCTGGGCCAGGCTTCACGGTTTCGGGAGCGACCTTCCCGCTGACCCTTAGCCCGAATGCGACCCTGACACTGACGGTGCAATTCGACCCCACGGCCGCGGGCGCCGATTCCGGCTCGTTAACTTTTACCAGCAACTCATCGAGCGGAACATCGACCTTAGTAAGCCTGAGTGGCTCCGGTACACCAGCATTGAGCGGTTTGACCTGCGGCAACGCATCGATGACCGGCGCAGGAACGGATAGCTGTACTGTAACTCTGAATGTTGCGGCGGCCAGCGGTGGGTTCGCAGTCAGCCTGGCCAGCAACAACTCCGCTGTCACGGTGCCGGCGTCGGTTACCGTGGCCTCAGGAGCAACCACCGGCAGCTTCACCGCCACCGTTTCGTCGGTCACCACCGCTCAGACCGTCACATTGACGGCCAGCGCCAGCAGCGTGGCAAAGACCTTCGCCCTGCAACTGGGATCAGGCGTGCCAACATTGAGTGTCAGCGCCGGAAGCATCGGATTCGGCACCGTGAACGTAAATACGGCTACAACGCAGACCGTAACTCTATCCTCAACTGGCACGGTGGCCGTGACCATCACCGCTGGAACAGTGGCCGGGCCAGGCTTCACCGTTTCGGGAGCAACCTTCCCGCTGACCCTTACCCCGAATTCGACTGCAACACTTACGGTGCAATTCGATCCGACTGCCGCGGGTGCGGATACGGGGTCGTTGACTTTGACCAGCAACTCATCGAGCGGAACATCGATTGTGGTGAGCCTGAGCGGGTCGGGTAGGCCGGTGTTGAGCGGGTTGAGCTGCGCCAGCGGATCGATGATCAGTGCGGGGACCGATAGCTGCACAGTAGCGCTTGATGTCGCGGCGGCCAGCGGCGGATTCGCAGTTGGCCTGGCCAGCAACAACTCCGCAGTCACGGTGCCGGCCTCTGTGACAGTATCTGCAGGAGCCACCACGGCCAGTTTCACCGCCACCGTTTTGTCAGTCACCACCGCTCAGACCGTCACTCTGACCGCCGCCGCCAACAGTCTGGCTCAGACGTTTGCCCTGCAACTTGGCGCGGGCGTGCCCACGCTGAGCATTAATGCAACGAGCATTTCCTTCGGCGATGTCCTGGTAAATTCACCGGCAACCCAGTCAATAACTCTATCCTCAACGGGCACGGCGCCCGTAACTGTGAGTGCGGCGAGCGTGAGCGGCACAGGGTTCACCGTCTCCGGCGCAACTTTCCCCCTCACTCTGAACCCGACTCAGACCGCCACCCTCAGCGTGGAGTTTAATCCGATATTGGCCTTGCTCGGGCCGGTGACCGGCTCCATGACCGTCGTCAGCAATTCCTCAATAAACCCGACGGCTACGATTGGCTTGAGCGCCACAGCGGAGACAGTTGAGGTCAACTTGACCTGGGCTGCGCCCAGCAGTTCTGCCGATCCGGTTGCTGGTTATAACATCTACCGCGCACCCACCGGCAGCACTTCATATCAGCTTCTGTCTTCGGTGAGCAGCACCCAACTGACGTTCACCGATACCAACGTTCAGGCTGGCCTAACCTACGATTACATTGTCGAGAGCGTGGACGCCTCCGGGGTTACCAGCACCCCTTCCAACATGGCCAGCGTGACGCTTCCATAAGTACCGAATAACTACAAGAGCTGTCGGATTCAAGTGCGATCGCGGTTGAAACGCAAAGGGCAGGAAATATAAGCTGCAACCACAGCTAACATTTCCTGCCCTTTGCGTTTTCCCCTTCGCGCTTAGGTTTATCGACGAGTCACTCCGGTCTAATAATGCACCAAATCTTGAGCAAAGCGATGTTCGCAGGCGTGAAATAAACTCTCGCTTGAGAAGAAATTACATGCCTCAATTCGACTCAAGCCAGATTGCGGAGTTGCCTTCTCATCCTCTTCTTCGCTTAAGTGGTGGAAATTGATGAGGATATTGAAATCCACAGGATCCGATTGTTTTGGTGAGACGATTGCTTGCACTGTGCTAAAGATTAAACCAAGAAAGTTCAAGCACTTGATCTATGGCTTGCAGCTTTGAGTCCCATGCGGCAAATGGAATTTAGTCGTAGGTAAAGATTCGGGGGAGACCTTATATATTCTCCGCGCCTCGGATAGATATTCGTCCAGATGCGATATTCCGAAAAAGAAGTGGTCTTGTTTGCCGTTAGGATTGCAATTTTTCCTCAACTTAGAAATCCACAGCCCCGTCAAGGGGCTTGGACGTTAAGAATGGTATGCACTCCCCTGCAACGAGGTTTGAATGGCCTCGGCGCTTACTCATTTCTGACTGCGTTGTTGAAATGGCACGCTCTAGTGCTTCGAGAGATGGTGTGCCCTTTCAACGGTCGCACTAAGTCACCGACTCCCTGAGGGTCACTGTGACCTAAAGGCGGCGGCTTCACGACACAGCAACCCCGGAATCGATTTGGTTTCGTGATTTACATCACTATGGGTGCGAAATTATTGGTGCAAAGTAAGCCAGTCAACTGAATATGAACGATTCGTTGGTCCCTGGAATTCTGCGGGACTTCCGGCTCACCGATAGAAGGTTGCGTGAGGGACTGTTAGCTTGATGGGGTTGGGGCACATCTTTTTTTGTGGGCCATTGAAGCATGAAGTAACGACGGCAACTGCGGTTCGTGGCCGTTTTTTACAGCTCAATTGCCGCGATACGCATTCTCGTGCATGCCTTGTGCAGCGAGACTGTGACCGCCCATTTCTCCTTTTCCCTATTCTTATTTTGCTGTCATCCTGTTTGCCACTCGCACTATGCGGGTGCCTCGGTGGACAGCTTATTGGCGCACCTGTAGCAACTGCAAACGCAGGATCCCTGCAAGCAACTCCGAACTCCGTCAGTTTTGGTGCAGTAGCGACGGGCACGACGGCAAGCACAACTGTGACTGTTGTGAACCAGGGATCGGCAGCCGTGAACGTTTCGCAGATCAGCGTGTCGGGACAGGCGTTCTCTCTCAGCGGCGAAGGCAATCTTCCTGTCACGGTGGTCGCCGGTGGCACGTATAGCGTTAATGTGAACTTCGTTCCCACCGGAATCGGCGCGGCGGCGGGTCAGTTGACAATCGCCAGCAACGCCGGGACCGATGGAACGCTGGTGGTAACGCTCAGCGGCACGGGAATGGGGACCACAGTTAGCGCGACACCTAGTCCAGTTTTGACGTCGCTTAGCTGCGACGTTAACGGTGTGACCGGATCCGCGAATGACAACTGTACGGTGGCTTTGAATTCGGCAGCGGCCAACGGCGGCTTCACGGTCAGCCTTTCCAGCAACGACTCTGCCGTAGCCGTGCCAGCTTCTGTAACTGTGGCCGCAGGATCGACCACTGCCAGCTTTACGGCCATTGTTTCGCCGGTGAGCTCAGCCCAGACGGCAACGCTGACCGCCAGCGCGAGCGATGTTGCTGAGACATTTGCTTTGCAATTGAATGCCTCTTCTCTCAGTCAGGGGAGTACAGCCGATCCGACTTTGAACGGCTTCAGTTGCACTTTTGGGTCAATGACTGGTGGAGGAAACGACGGCTGCGCGGTATCGTTGAGTGCCGCAGCCACCGGCAGTGGTTTTGTCGTGAGTCTGGCCAGCAACAATGCTGCAGTGGTTTTGCCGGCAAGCGTAACCGTGGCCGCTGGGTCGACTTCAGCCAATTTCACGGCCACTGTCTCCCCGGTAAGCTCAATACAGGCAGTGACGCTAAGTGCCAGCGCCAATGGCGCAGGGGTAGCATACGTTTTGCAATTGAACGCCTCCACTTTTGGCCAGGGGAGCACAGTAATTCCAGTATTGAGCGGTCTGAATTGCACGATTGGGTCAATGACTGGAGCGGGGACTAATGCCTGTACTGTGACGTTGAATACCGCAGCCCCCAATAGTGGTTTTGTTGTAAACCTTGCCAGCAACAACCCTGCTGTGACACTACCGGCTACTGTAACCGTTGCAGCAGGATCGACCATTGCCAGTTTCACGGCCACTGTCTCGCCGGTAAGCTCAGCACAGACGGTGACGCTGACAGCGAGCGCGGGCGGCATAGCGGAAACATTCGCTTTGCAATTGAATGTCGGCGCAGCGGGATTAGGCGCCGATGCCACGAGCATCGCCTTCGGGATGGTGCCGGTGAATACGACGGCAACGCAATCGGTGGAATTGACGTCTTCGGGTCTGTTGCCGATTACCATCGTCGCAGCAACGGTGCAAGGAGCCGGCTTCTCGATCGCGGGCGCAACATTCCCGCTCACGCTGGCAGTTGGTCAGCCGGCAACGATCGAGGTCACCTTCGATCCCACTGCTCCGGGTGCAACGACGGGCCAGTTGAGTGTTCTCAGCACCGCAGTTACAAACGGCGTCGCGGTGATTAACCTGAGCGGAACTGGCGAATTGGTAGAGGTCAATTTGAGCTGGGATGCACCTAGCAATTCTCCCGATCCAGTCGCGGGTTATAACGTCTATCGCGCACCCGACGGAACCGGTTCCTATGTGCAATTGAATTCTTCAGTGGTAACCCAGACATCCTATCTCGACACAACGGTAGTAAGCGGGCAGGCCTACGACTACGTCGTCGAGAGCGTTGACTCTTCCGGCAACAACAGCTCTCCATCTAACATGATTAGCGTAACGCTACCGTAGGCGTTGCCTGAACTGCGAGGCGACCTCTGCAACAAAAAAAGGCCGCAGTCAGAAGACTGCAGCCTTGTGCCTCACATCGCAATTCAAAAAAGCTTTATAAACTACGTTCACTAAGAGTGGCGGAGATTTCAGGCCAACGAACGCCTAAGCGATATGCCTGTACACGAGGCGGCCCATTCTTGAAAACACGAAGCCGGGAAGGAGCGGCAATAATCTTCGCTGCATGCCAAGACGCGAAAGTTGTACGCCGCTCGTCTTTTCGGTCCGCGGAAAACGCAGGTAGCTCGTCTTCGATTTGGTCGTCCCCATCCGGTCTTTGAACTCGATCAGCCCAACGTTATCGAGCTCGGTGCGGCCCAAATCGATTCTCTCGGCCCCTTCCAATTTGCTCTCCTCGATCATCTTCCAAAGCAAAAACGGCATCCCAGCCAGGCGATGGAATCGCCCGTCTGAGGATCCATACTTGTAGACAACCGAATTGCGATGACGCAAGGTAAGAATCGCGGCAATGGGGCTACCATCCTTCCGCGCGACCCGGATTTCCGCGTTAGGTCTCAGCTCAGCGACGATGTTTTCGAACCACTCGCGGGGTTGCGGTAG
>Ga0182024_10026993_pt1 | contig 10070 bp, 7 predicted proteins | sample P32metaG_FD_120480 | JGI IMG/M metagenome (GOLD analysis project Ga0182024, IMG submission 120480) | Permafrost microbial communities from Stordalen Mire, Sweden - P3-2 metaG (Illumina Assembly) | ecosystem: Environmental > Terrestrial > Soil > Wetlands > Permafrost | place: Sweden: Stordalen...
CATCTCGCCCAGCAGATTCAGCACCGCCGCGACCGACTCGCGCTTGCATTCGATGCTGAACGTCACTTGGCCGCCGCTGCCGCCCGTGTTCAACTTAGCCTTTAGTTTGTCCAGCATGTCCTCGATTTCCTGCCGCGTGTGCTTCTTCGTGCCGCGAGTCAGCATCGTGCCGAGGAACTGCGTGGCGCTGACCTGACCCTTGAGCGAATCGGCGTTGCCGTAACGCAGCGTCAGCTCGAACCTGGCCAGCTCGCCGCGCGTCTTCTTCGGCAACACCGCCGTCTTGACGCCCGTGGCCAGTTCGCCGAACGTCGTCCGCTTCTGGATGTTCTCCGCCGACGGGTCGAAGAACTCGCCCGACGCCACGGCTTCGCCTCCCTTGATGCCCTGGACCAGCTTCTCCACGTCGGGCGTCGGCGGGACGTCGGCCCGCTCCGGGTGGTCGGTCGGCAGGTAGACGCCGGCCGTGCGGTTGCTGCGGATGAAGTATTTTTGGGCCACGCGCGTCACGTCGGCCGCCGTCACCTTGGCCGCCTCGTCGCGGTCGAGGAAGAACAGCCGCCAGTCGCCGCGGGCCTGCCACTCGCTCAACACCCGCGCCAGTCCGTTGCTGTTGGACATCTGCAACTCGAACTCGCGCGCCAGCTTGGTCTTGGCCCGCTCCACCTCGCCCTCGGATGTCTTGGCCTCGCCCAGCCTCTCCATCACGTCAATCAGGGCGTCGCGCACCGCCTCGGGCGTGTTGCTCTTGTCCACCTGGGCGTCCACTTCAAAGACGCCGGGGTCGTGCAGCGGATAGGCGTAGGAGGAAACGCTGCTGGCCTTTTTCGTCTCGACCAGTGCCTTGTACAGGGCGCCCGACGGCTCGGCGTCGAGCATCGCCCCCAACACTTCGAGCGGGGCGAAGTCGGGGTGGGCGGCGGCCGGGATGTGGTAGACGAGGCCGGCCATGCCGACCGAGCCGACGCGGCGCAGGACGACGAAGTGTTCGCCGTCCTGCGGCGGCTCCTCGGTGTAAGTGGTCGGCATGACGCGCGTCGGCCTGGGGATGGGGCCGTAGTAGTGGGCGATGAGGCCGAGCGCTTTTTGCGGGTCGAAGTTGCCGGCCACGATGAGCACGACGTTATCCGGCTGATACCACTCGTGGTAGAAGGCCTGAAGGCTCTCGATCGGCACGCGCTCGATGTCGCTGCGGTTGCCGATGGTGGCCTTGGCGTAGTTGTGCCATTCGTAAGCGGCCGACATCAGCCGCTGATTGAGGATGTAGGAAGGGGTGTTTTCGCCGCGCTCGAATTCGTTGCGCACCACGGTCATTTCGGTGAGCAGGTCTTCGCGCTTGACGTTGCTGTGGATGAGGCGGTCGGATTCGAGGTTGAGGGCGAAGTCGAGGTTGTCCTCGTTGGCGTTGAGGGTCTCGAAGAAGTTGGTGCGGTCGAGCGAGGTGGTGGCGTTGAACTGGGCGCCGCGGTCGCGCAGGTCTTTCGGGATGTTCGGGTGTTTCGGGGTGCCCTTGAAGAGCATGTGTTCGAGCAGGTGGGCCATGCCGGTCTCGCCGTAGCCCTCCATGCGCGACCCGACCAGGACGGTGGAAACGACCGTGAGCTTGGCGGACGACGGGTCGGGGAAGAGAACGACGCGAAGGCCGTTGTCGAGGTGATATTCCGTGATACCCTCGACGGAGACGACCTTTTGCGGCGCCGCGGGGGCCGGGGCCGATTCGGCGGCGCGGGCGGGCGGGAGGAGGAGGGCGAATAGCGCCGGCACGAGGCCGGCCAGGGCGATCCGTGAGGAAAAGGCGGGTGGCGTCATGCGCGTCATGTTGGTCGCTCCGAATCCCGATAAGGAGAAGAGGCGGGTCATGCGGATCGGCCGGGCTGAGGGGCGCGGTTGACGCCGGGGTCCGCTTTTGGTACGAGCCGGACGCGCGGGGCGGCGCGTCAGCGCGCGGCCCCAAGCCGCCCGGGACAGTGGAGGGGATGTTGTATGCAAGGCACTTACAAGCGCGTAGGGGCGGGGTTCGCCCGTTCCTGGGTGTGGAAGGCGTTGCTTGGGACGGCCCTGACGCCGCTCCTGCTGGTGGGGGGCTGTGAGACGAACGCGGGCACCGGGATGTTGGCCGGCGGCGCCATCGGCGCCCTGGCCGGCGGCGCCATCGGCGCCGTGACGCACCACCCGGAGGCGGGCGCGCTGATCGGCGCGGCGGCGGGCGCGACGGGCGGCGGCCTGGTCGGGGCGGCGGTGGACAACCACCAGGAGAAGGTGGCGGTCCAGGCCGCGGCGCAGCGTCGGGCGATGGGCCTACAGGACGTGGTGACGCTGACGCGCCAGGGGACGAGCGACGACATCATCATCAACAATGTCCGCACGTCCGGGACGATCTTCCGCCTGAGCGGCGACGAGATCGTCTGGCTGAAGCAGAACCAAGTTCACGACTGCGTGATCGAGGCGATGCAGGCGACGGCGGCCGGGCCGCCGGTGGTGTACGTGCGCCAGCCGCCGGTGTACGTGGAACCCGCTCCGGTCGGCGCCGTCTTCATCGGCGGCGGGCGACGGTGGTGAGAAGCCAAGGCGATGCGACCGGGGGGCGAGATTCGCCCCCCGGTTTGCGTTTGGGGGAAGCGGCGGCCGTCTAATCGCCCGGCAGCTCCTGCCGGCTCGGCTCGTCACCGGCCAGGCGCACGGCCAACTTGCCCGGCCGGCCGACGCGCAGTTCAACCGCCGTCCCCGGACTGCGCAGCCAGCCGTCGGCGCGGACGGCCTGTTGCTTGTAGCGCCCGCGTTTCAGGACGTGGATTTCCGGCTCTTTCGTGTCGCGGTGGATGATCCACACCTCCGGCACGCCCAACCCGGCGTAGAACGACAGCTTCTCGTAGGCCTCGTCGCCGGGACTATAGATTTCGACAGCCACGTCCGGAGCCCCTTCCAAATACTGGCGGCGGTCGATGGCGAAGCGTTGCGGCAGCAACAGCACCAAGTCCGGGACTCGGTAATCGTGGGGCCAACCGCCGATCGGCGCCAGGGCGACTTGATGATACACCTTACCTCCGGACCCCGGCGCCCAGCGAACGCGCAGATAGGCTTCCAGCGCCCCTTCCAAATCTTGGTGTTCGAGGTTCGGCGGCGGCGGCATGTGCAGGACTCCTTCCCACATCTCGTCCCACTGGTCCGCCCCGTTGCGCTTGCGCGACGCCAGAAACTCCGGCGGGGCGGCGGCCATGACGACTTTCATGACGGACTCCTTCGCGTAAATCGAACGAACCGCGCTCACTGTACCGCCGAAGGGGCGGCGGCGTCCAGAGCGTCGCCGGCGGCCTGGAGCGCCGATTGGAACGGCTGCTTGTGGCAGAGGCTCTTTGCCAGGGAAGGGAAGCGGCCGCTGGCGTGGGTCGCCAGGGGGCCGCGGTAGTGCGTCTTCCAGCCGCGGGTCTCGAACCGCTTGGCCCCGCTCAGGATGAGCGTCGCCCACGGCTGGAAGAGGGAAAGGCACTTCATGGCGCGCCTCCTGGGTTGGAGGCTCGACTGTAGCAGGAAGGGGCGGATTTCAAGAGGGGAGTTGCGGCAGCGCACGGAGTGGGGGTGGCGGCAACGACTAAAAATGCCGCCACTCCGCCCCCACCCACTGCAACTTCTCATGCGACCTGGATCGCCTGCTTGATGGCGTCCGGCATCCGATACCGTGGGTTGCCGGACGCATCCACGGTGCCGCTGGGTGCCGGCTCGAAGAACTGGACGCCCAAGCGTTGTTCTGGCTTAGCCAGGATCGCCTTGAGGCTGCACACTTTGTTGCTGGACAGTCCGATGTGCGTGCCGAGTTCGGGCAGCGAGTATTCGGGCACGTTCAGGTTGGCGACGCGATCTAGGAAGCGCCAAATTTTCTTGCTCTTCATCTCCACCATCGCCTGCGCGAGTGGCTGCTGCGGGGCCGCAGGCGGGGGTGCCTGCGGAGGCTGCGCAGCGTGGTTGAGCAGCCGCGTGAGGATGTCGAGGCCGACGCGCGCGTCGGCCGGATCAGACAGATTGACCTGAAGGACTGGCATAGGATGGCCCTCTGGAGTTATTAGCGGGCCCCATTGGCCTGCTCTAAGGGCATTCTACGCAGTAGGCAGGGCGTAGGCAATGCGTAGGAAAAAATTTTTGCGTGGGCGGATTCAAGCCGAACAAACCGACCCATTTAATGGGGGAGCGCGCAGGAATTGGGGTGGGCAGGAGTGCGGTGTAAAGAACCGCCTCCACCGTCTCTTAATCCATCTCCCTCATCCCGGCTGCTTCATGATCGCCACCAACATGCCGGTCAGCGGGCCGAGGGCGGTGCCGCCCAGACGCCCGCCATGTCCGGCGCGTTCCACAGGCGGTTGACATTAGGCCGGCCGTTCATTTTACAAAGCTTTACAAGCAAGCGTCTTTACATTGACTTTGTAAAAGGCCGTGCGGATAATGCTCAAGGAGGAAAGCGACCCAGCCAGATAGGAATCACGTCATTCGCGGCTCCTCGCCGCCCCACCACCGCGGAAGCAAGGAGTGACCCATGCCTCAGCCTGACACGCTCGACCCCCGCATTGTGGGCCAGCGGATCGCCGGGGCCAGGAAAGCCCGTGGAAAAACGCAGGAGGAAGTCGCCGACTTCTTGGGGTGCAGCCGCCCCACCTACATCGCCATCGAGAAAGGCGACCGCCTCGCCAAGTCGGAGGAGATCGTCAAGCTCGCCTCCTACTTGGGCCGCAAAGTCAATGAACTGGTGCGCCCTACCGAGCCGGTCGTGGACCTCCAGCCGCACCTCCGCGCCGCCATCGAGAAGGTGAAAGGGGCCGACGTGGAGGCCCTCAACGCCGCCATCGACGAGCTTCAGCGGTTCGCCGAGGACTACCGGGACTTGGAGAAGTTGATGAGCGCGCCGTTGCGCTTCAATTATCCCCCGGAGGTCACGCTGACCCCACGGATCGACCCGGCCGAACTGGCCGAGGGCGTGGCTCAGCAGGAGCGGCAGCGGCTCGGGCTGGGCGATCAGCCGGTAATCAACCTGCGCAACACGCTGGAATGGGACGTCGGCCTACGGATCTTCTATTGGGGTCTCCCCTCGGCCACCGCCGGAATGTATGCCTACACGGCGGACCTCGGCTGTTGCATCCTCGTCAACCGCAAGCACCCGCCCGAGCGGCGGCGGGTCTCGATGCTGCACGAGTACGGCCACCTGATCGTGGACCGCTACAAGCCGGGGATCGACTACCTAACCATAATGGGGCGCAAGCCCGCCAACGAGCGGTTCGCGGAGTCGTTCGCCCTCAGCTTCCTAATGCCGACGAGTTCCGTGCGGCAGCGGTTCCACGACATCGTGACGACCACAGGCGACTTCCAAGTGGCCGATCTGCGACGGCTGAGCCACTTCTATTACGTCTCGATGGAGGCGATGGCCCTACGGTTGGAGCAGTTGGGCCTCATCCCGAAAGGGACCGCGCGGTTCTTGAAGGAGTCGAAGTTCTCGCCGCGTGAGGCGGCGGAACTGCTGGGTTTGCAGCCGCAGCCCGTGAACGATTTACCCTTTCCCGACCGCTTCAAGTACCTAGCCGTCGCGGCCTACGAACGGGGCGAAATCGGCGACAGCGACCTCGCCAACTACCTGCGTTCTGACATTGTGGAGGCCCGCGAGATCGCGGCGGCGACCCTGACCAGCCGGGAGATGGAGTCCACGGGCGAGGCGAGCGCTTGGCGGCTGAATTTCGGCAAGTCGCTGCTCAGTGCGACTCCCTGATCCGACAAGGACTCGTCATGCCTCCCGCTGTTATGGACGCCTGCTGCCTGATCGACCTGCTGGCCTCGGGACGCGCGGAAGCCATCCTCCGAGCCGGCGGCTTCACGTGGCAATTGCCCTCCGCCGTGCAGGGAGAAGTCCAGTACCTTCGTCAACACGACCCGGCTGCGCCGGGGAAGGTTGTGAAGGTTCCCGCCGACCTATCGGGCTTGATCTCCTCCGGGGCGTTGACCGTTTGCGCCCCGGAGAATAAACAGGAGTTGGACCGCTACACGCACTATGCGACGCTGTTTCGTTCGGACGGCGAGTCGATGTGTCTGGCCCTTGCCGAGCGGCGCGGGTGGGTAGTCGCTACGGATGATCGGAAGGCGATTTGGGTCGCCAAACAAGCGGGCCTGAAGGTGGTTTCCTGCCCCGAATTGGTCAAGGCGTGGGCCGATGCGGCCGGGCCGGATCAGGCCACATTGAACAAGGTCTTGCAGGACATTCATGTCCTGGCGCAGTTCAAGCCGAACCCGTCCATGCCCGAGTACAAGTGGTGGGTCGATCGGCTCGCGAAAACCAACCCGTGAAGCATGATGCTTCCCTCCGGATCGCGCTTTCCGTTTAGCCGAGCCGGGGTCTATAATTAACTCATCCGTCCATCTCCGCCTATCCTCGCCGGCGCGACCGTTCCTTCGCCGACGATTCGACCCCGGGAGCACCCGCGCCATGTCCACCGCCATCCTCACCGGCCGCAACCTCATCGCCGGCCAATGGCGTCCCGCCGACGGGACCGCCTTCGACAGCCGCAGCCCCGCCCACAACGATGAAGTCGTCGGCCGCTTCCCCGCCAGCTCGCCCGAAGAAGTCCGCCTGGCCGTCGCCTCCGCCCGCGCCTCCTACCCCCTCTGGCGGCGCGAAAGCCGCATCCATCGGGCCGAACTCTTCGACAACCTCGCTCAGCTCGTCAAGCGCGACGCCGACGACCTCGCCCGCCTCATGGCCCGCGAGTGCGGCAAGGTCGTCAGCGAGTGCCGGGCCGAGGTCATCGAAGGCTTGCACATGATTCAATACGTCTTCGGGACCGGCCGCTGGCCCATCGGCAACGTGGTCGCCTCCGAGATCGCCGAAAAAGACGCCTTCATGCGCCGCAAGCCGTGGGGCGTCGCCGCCGTCATCACGCCGTGGAACTTCCCCTTCGCCGTGCCGCTGTGGATGCTCGGGCCGAGCCTCCTCGAAGGCAACACCGCCGTCTTCAAGCCGTCCGAAGACACGCCCGCCGTCGGCCAACGCCTCGTCGAACTGTTCGTCGAGGCCGGCTTCCCGCCCGGCGTCCTCAACCTCGTCCACGGCGCCGCCGAGGCCGGCGAAGTCCTCGTCCGCGACCCCGACGTCAACGTCGTCCTCTTCACCGGCAGTTACGAGGTCGGCAAACACATTCAGGAAGTTTCCGCCTCCTTTTACGACCGTACCACCGCCTGCGAAATGGGCAGCAAAAGCGCCGTCATCGTCTGCGCCGACGCCCGCCTCGACCTGGCCGTCAACTGCGCCCTCATCAGCGCCTTCAAGACCAGCGGCCAACGCTGCGTCTCGGCCGGGCGGATCATCGTCGCCGAGTCGATCTTCGACGCCTTCACCGAGAAACTGGTCGCGGCCGCCCGCCGCCTCCGCATCGGCGACCCGCTCGACGCCGGCAACTTCACCGGACCCGTCATCCACAAAGCGGCGGTCGAAAAGGTGTTATCCTACAACGACCTCGCCCGCAAGGAGGGCGGGACGGTGCTTCTCGACGGCGGCCGGTTGGCCGACGGCGGCCGCAGCGCCGGCTGCTACCTGGCGCCGTTCGTCTACCGCATGGAACACCGGCCTGGCGTGCGTTCGATCCGCGAAGAGGTTTTTGGGCCGCACCTCGCCCTGGTCCCATTCAAGACCAATGAAGAGGCGGTAAAGATCTATAACGACACGGAATACGGCCTGTCGATGGCCGTGGTCACGGAGGACTACCGGGCGATGCGGTATTTCCGCGACGAGTGCGACTACGGCATGGGCTACGTCAACCTGCCGTGCATCGGCGCCGAGGTGCATTTGCCGTTCGGCGGCGTCAAGAAGAGCGGCAACGGCCGGCCGTCGGCGGCCGGCCTGGTCGAGGCGGTCACCCACCAGACCGCGTGGACGGTCAACCACGGCCTGGAAGTGAAGATGGCGCAGGGACTGACCACCGATGTCGCCGGCGGGCCGCCGTGATTCCGCTTTTCCGGGCCGGAAGCGCGAGCGACGGAGTTTGCATCCATCGCTCGCGCTTCCGGCCCGGATCGCTTACAGCGTCTGCACCGAGCCGAAGTCCGAGAAGATGACGTCGCTCACGTCCGTGCCCATGCCGGTCGCGTCGCGGTAGGCGATCCGCTCGTCGTTGTGCGCGGCGTCGTAGGGCAGCGTCTGGAACGCCGCCATGCCGCTCTCGTCGAGGAAGAACAGCTCCTCGCTGACGTCGGCCGAACCGCCGTCCACGAAGAAATTGCCGTACAGGCTCATCCTGGTCACCTCAACCTTCACCGTGTCGCCGCCGCCGCCGCCGTTGACGTCGAGCTGGCCGCCGTCGGAACGCTGGCCCGCCACGGTGATGGCGTCGGCCCCGGTCCCGGTCAGCAGCGCCACCGACCCGAACGCGCCGCCCGTCGCCGTGTAGCCGAGGGCGAACGGCGACGATCCCTGGCCGACGATGGCGGTCGCCGTCAACGTCAGCGTGTCGCCGGCCGTGGCGTTGGCCTCGCTGACGGACAGCGTGTTATTGCCCGTGCCCGCGTCGATGTTCAGCGGCCCGGACAGCGCCCCGCCGAGCAGGCCCGTCTGGGCCGCCACGCTGATCCGGTCGTCGCCGGCCCCGGTATTGATGTTGGTGGGGTCGGCCGTGCCGAGGACGGTGACGAGGTCGGCGCCGGAGCCGGTGGTCAGGCCGACCACTCCGAACTTCCCGCCGTAGGCGATCTGGAAGGCGGCGGCGTCGGGCGCCAGCGACGACGGCCCCTGCCCGATGATGTGGTCGGCCGTGACCGCCACGGCGTCGCCGGTCGAGTTGTTGTTGGCCTCGGAGACGGCCAGCGTGTTGGTCGCGGCGCCGCTGCCGACGCCGACCGTCAACAGCCCATGCAGGGCGTTGCCCAAGAGGCCGCTGTCGGGCGCCACCAGGATGCTGTTGACGCCCGGCCCGGTGGCGACCGACGTGGCGACGGCGGTGCCGTGGACCTCGACCGTGTCGCCGCCGCCGAAGGCGGTGAGTGTCAGGAGGTAGAGGCCGCTGTATCCGATAGGCGCGGCGACGCGGCCGACGGCGGCGGCGGTGACGGAATAGGTCTGGTTCGCCGCCGGATCGACGACGAACAGCCGGCTGGTGCCGTCGCCGGTGAAGGAGACGCCGTCGGCCGCCGTGAAGAAGCCGTTGCCGTAGTTGACGGTGAGGAAGTCCGAATGGTCCGTTCCCGTGTCGGTGACGGTGTAGGTGTCGAGTCCGGCCACCGGCCGCGAATCTAAGACGACGACGGAGTTGTCGGGCAGCACTTGTAGCAGTTGCAGCGTCGAGGCGTCGGTGGGGCTGAGTTGGAGGACGAGGTTGTAGCCGCCGGCGTCCTCATGGCCGGCCTGGGCCTGGAAGGCGCCGATGTCGCTGGGGCTGCCGACGGGCCGGCCGGCGCCGCGCTGGTCGGTCGTGGCCGTGGTGAAGGTGAAGCCGGTGCCGAGGGCCGCGCTGCCGGGCGACAGGGCCAGCGTCTTGGTCGGGCCGCCGTTGTCGGCCAGGGACCCCAGCTTCGGGTCGCCGGTCATTGGCGTGCCGGTGATGCCGCTCCCCGACGACGTGCGGACGATGTTCGGCCCGGTGAGCGTCACCGTGGCCGTACCGAGGGCGCTGGCGTCGGTGTCGTTGACGAGGTCGCTGGTCCCGCCGGTCGAGTTCGCCAGGATGCTGTTCAGGATCGTGGCCGTGGCGTTGACGCTGGTCCCGTCGGGATACTTGCCGTAGGCGAGGTTGTACAGCTCGCCGCCGTCGGTGGTGACGCTGTCGCCGGCGAGGGTGGCGCTGGTGAGGCTGACGGAGCCGTCGAGGTTGAAGATTGCCCCGCCGTAGCCGCTGCCGGCGCCCGAGCCGGAGCGGCCGCTGCCGCCGTCGGCCGCGTTGGCGGTGAAGGTGGAGTTCAAAACGGTCACCGAGCCGTACATCGAGAAGACGGCCCCGCCCAGGCCCGCTCCGCCGCCGCCGACGCCGAAGCCGCCGCCGACGGCGCCGGCGCCGCCGCCGAAGCCGCCGACCGCGCCGACAGCGCCGACATAGCCGCCGCCGCCGCCGCCG
>Ga0182024_10026994_pt1 | contig 10070 bp, 6 predicted proteins | sample P32metaG_FD_120480 | JGI IMG/M metagenome (GOLD analysis project Ga0182024, IMG submission 120480) | Permafrost microbial communities from Stordalen Mire, Sweden - P3-2 metaG (Illumina Assembly) | ecosystem: Environmental > Terrestrial > Soil > Wetlands > Permafrost | place: Sweden: Stordalen...
CTGCGGAACGTTCTTGATTATAGCAACGGGAGTGACTTCACTCAAACCTCGCTTCAGAGTTCTAGCTGAGTTCGGGATGAGCCTTGCTCGATCGTCACGATGAAAAAACAGCGCAACGCGTACTGGCCAGTTTACCCAGCACCAGTACACGTTGCGCATTAAGGAAATATTGTTGATTATTGTCCGCCCACCGAAGAGCCATGCTGTCCCAGCCACGACGCCAGTTGCGGTTCCTGTCGCGACTTCAGGTCGACGCAGTTGTTGATGCGTTCGATCGATTGCCGATACGTCCGCTCCGCCGCTTCGACCTTGTGCGCGGCGAAAAACTCCACGACCTGGTCGCGCATGTGGGCATCGCAGAACGAACTGGTCGAGCCCACAATCCGCCCGCTGGCAAATGGACCTCCAACTTTCTGCACCGCATCCCAATGCGCCAGCACAAAGTCCCAGGCCAGTTTCTGCCCTTCCGGATTGCCCATGACGCTGCTGATCACTCCCAGCGTGTCCTGCGAACGCACGTCCGGTGACAGCGCATAGTCCAGCGTCCGCTGCAAAAGTTTCGGATCGCTAAATTGCGGCAACGTGAACAAGTACATGTAGTACTCTTCCGGAGACTTCGGGTTTTTCAGCGCCGTCATCAAACGATCATAAAAATCCTCCCCGCCGTTCAACGCCGCCAGCGCCATGGCTCCGCCCGCGATCTGCCGGTCAACGGAAGACGGATCGTCCAGCGCCTTGTCCGCAAGCTTGCGCGCGTGTGCCAACACTTCGGGATCGCGTGCATCGTATCCAGCCGCGCTGAAGAAACGAGACCGCAGCGTTCTCTGCTCGTCGCTCTCGCCCGCCTTCGCTTCCCAACCCACATCTTTCAGCATAGGCGCCAAATAGCTCCGCATCCATGCTCGATAGGAGTCACGGTCACTCTCCGTCACCAGGTAGCGGCCAATAAAATCCAGCCGGCCCAAAACATCATTCATCACCGCGCGATTGCGGTCGCTTGCCAGGCCCTGCGCGAGCGCGAGATAGTCGCCCACCGGCTCGCGGCCCACGCGTACTGAGGCCCAAATATCCGTTTGCAATGCAATCCGCTCGGCGGGCGAAAGCTTGCTCTCGGCATCATTGGCCAGCGCTCGCACCGCATCGGCCTGATAGCCTGCGCGGTAATATCCAGTCGCGCCGGCGTTCGCCAAAACCCACGTCGAACACCCCGGCAACGTGAACGTCGCTTCCTTCTTGGTGAGCAGTTCGCACTTCTCAGCTCCAGTCGACGACTTCATGCACAACGGAACTTTCCACAGCTGATCACTAGCCGCCTCAAACTTTTCCCGGTTATAGAAATAACGACGCTGCTCCACACTCACGGTAGTCGAGGCGCCTGAGCACTGCGACTTCACATTGATGATCGGAACCCCTGCCTGCTTCACAAACGTCGGCATGATCTGGTCCACCGGCTTCTTGGAAGTCTTGGTCTGCGCATCCCAGAAGTCGGCTTCGGTCGCATTTGCATATTGATGTTTCTGAATATATGCGTTCACGCCTGCTTGGAACGTTTGCTCGCCCAAATACGCTTCGAGCATGCGCAGCACGGCCGCTGCCTTGCCGTAAGCGATTCCGTCGAACAGTTCCTGAATCTGCGCCGGAGTTTCCGCAGCCTGATGAATCGGACGCGTGTTTGCCAGCGAATCCGTATTGAGCGTTCCACCGGTGTTGCTCACATCGTCGAGATTGAAATTCCATTCCGGCTTCCACGCCTGTATCGGCTTGCTCGACATCCACGTGGCAAAACCCTCGTTGAGCCAAATATCGTCCCACCATTTCATGGTGACCAGATCGCCGAACCACTGGTGCGCCATTTCGTGCGCAACCACTGAAGCGATCGTCTTCTTCAAATCGACGGAACCTTGCTTCTCATCGATTTCAAGCAGCACTTCGCGGAACGTAATGCAGCCGGCATTCTCCATCGCACCCGCGGAAAAGTCTGGGATGCCAATCAAATCGAGCTTCCCGTAGGGATACTTGATGCTGAAATATTTATCGTAGTAGCCGAGCACATGCTCGGCAGTCTCGAGAGCAAACTTGCCCATCTCTTTCTTGCCCGGAGTCGTGTAGACGCGGATCGGAATGCCGTCGGCCTCGCCTTCGATGTATTCGAATTTTCCCACCACCAGCGCCGCCAGATACGAAGACATCTTGGGCGACGTGGCAAAGCGAACCGTGTGCCGGTCGCCGGGCCCGGGCGTGTCGGAGAGAACTTTGGAGTTCGAAATTGCCACCTGCCCGTTATCGGCGACCGTGCTGATGTCGAACGTGGCTTTGTATGCGGGTTCGTCAAACGATGGAAACGCACGGCGCGCATCCGTGGACTCGAACTGCGTGGCGGCGTACTTGCGGCCCTGTTCGTCCTTTCCCAAATAAAAGCCGCGCATCTCGCTGTTGAGGATGCCGGCGTAAGTGATGTGAATGGTCGCCGGACCTGCGGACAGAGACCTCGCGACCGTCAGAACCACCATCTCCTTCTCTTTGTCATAAGTGCCGGAGGCCTTTTGGGTGGCGCCGCCGCTGGTGATGGTGACCTCGTGGAAATCGATATCCGCCGCGTTCAGCGTAATTTCCGAAGTCGGCTTCAGGACGCGGATGGAGATGGTTTCATCACCTTCGAATGTAGCCTTGTCGAGATCGGGCGTGAAAGAAAGTTTGTAATTCTCAGGAACGGCCACTTCGGGCAGCCGCTGAGCCGCTGCAAGAGATAATGTCGCTAACGCAAACGCGAGCACCGCAAGAATTCGCTTCATATTTTCCTCAGGAGACTCCCTTAAGTTCACTTTGTGATGAACCGACTTCTGGATTCGACAATTTCTCAGGGCTTTTGATTCGTATCAGGGCATCCGCTTCAGCGATGCCGAAAACACCCTGCAATGAAACCGGCTTCAGCCGCTGCGGAAGCCGCCACCATAAACAGTATTGTCCCGCACTTCTATACGAAAGCTCGACCGCAAAAGTTCACTTCGAATATGCGACGGCGCCGTTAATCACCGTCAGCGAGCACCGGTTGTCCCCGAACCAGTAAGGGATCTCGCGATAATCATCGACCGCAAACACGGCGAGATCCGCATCTTTTCCCGGCTCAATCGATCCCTTCCGGTCCGCGACTCGCAGCGCCCAGGCACCGTTAATCGTGGCCGCGGCAATGGCCTCCGCCGGAGTCATCTTCATATGCGTGCAGGCCAGCGACATCGCCATCGGCATGCTCAGCGTCGGTGATGTGCCGGGGTTGTAGTCCGTCGCCAGCGCCACCGCCACGCCCGCATCAATCAGCTTGCGCGCCTGCGGATATTCCTTTAATCCCAAAAAATAATTCGCTCCCGGCACCAGTGTTGCCACCGTGTTTTGCCGCGCCAGCTCTGCAATATCTGCTTCGTTCACATGGTCCATGTGATCAAGCGATGCCGGATTAAATCGCAATAACGGCCGCAGCGCAGTCTCAGAAAGTTGGCCCACGTGCGCCCGCACGCTGAGCCCGTGCTGCGTAGCAGCTTCAAAAATCTGCTCCGCCTCCGCCGCAGTAAACGCCCCTTTGTCGCAAAAAACATCGACAAATTGCGCAAGCTTCCGCTTAGCTGCCAGCGGAATCATCTCCTTACAGACGATCTCAACGTATTTTGGTGAGCGACCCTGAAATTCTTTTGGAACCACATGCGCCCCGAGCAGAGTAGCGATCACAGTTCCCGGCCAGCGAGAGGCCGCATCGCGAATCGCTTCCAGCGACTTCATTTCCGACTCGACCGTCAGCCCATAACCAGACTTGGCCTCTACGGTAGTAGTGCCGTGAGCAGCCATGTCATGCAAGACGCCTAGAACTTTTTCACCCAGAAGCCGCTTCCCTGCGGTGCGCACGCCCTCCAGGCTCGACCGGATGCCGCCGCCAGCCGCAGCAATCTCTTCGTAAGAAGCGCCCTCGATGCGCTTCTCAAAATCCACCAGCCGCGGGCTGACGAAAACCGGATGGGTATGCGAATCGACGAACCCGGGCAGAACGACCTTGCCCGCGCAATTGATCTCAGTAACTTTCTTTCGATTCTTCTTCAGCCAGGGATCGCGCAAGGCATCTTTAGTCGTGCCGACAGAAACGATCTTGCCGCCAAGGCACAGAACCGCGCCGTCTTCGATGATGCCGAGCTCTTTGAGGCCCGAGCCGCGGCGCGGGCTGGGCTTGCCGGGAGGCGATTGGAGAGTAAGAAGCTGGCTGATGTTGATAAGGACGAGCCCACGATCGTCTGGGGGGCTGATTTTGCTGGATGAACTCACGCGCTCACAGTTTAGCAGCCACCCGGAGAAGGCTGGAAGCGCTCGGTTAGGAGCGAGCGAGTGTTATTGCACATTAAACGCGTAGCTCCCGGACTGGGGGTCGTAAAAAAGCCGCCATCTCAGGCCGCCCTGGGTCGCGGAGATAGTAGAAAGGGCACGACGGAGAACGGCGCGTGTCGGCTCTTCTCTGCCTGCAACCGTAACCTTTATCTCTCTCAGAAAGTTGTTTTCTCCAAACGAGCCATTGAAAACTTGTGCGCCGATCCGCTGGGCCAACGCCTGGCGCATCAATTCAATCGTTTCGCTCATACTTCTTTCTTCTACCGCAACGGTGATCGCCACATCGAGCGCGGGCTTTTGTTGAGCGAGATCGCCACGATTGTCATAGGCCGCAACGCCCACCACGTCGACGTTCCCTTTATCGTCTCTTCGGAGCTCAAAGCGTCCGGGATTGCCGCTGTGGTTGTAGGCATCAATAATTACTAGAAGCGTCGAATACTCGTCAGGCGGTCTGTCCAGCGCAGGGCCGGCTGGAAAGTCGACGCTGAATGCTCCGCCGCCAGAAATCATAGCTCGCGCGCCCGGATGAGCTGCTAGATATCGGGGACCGACATCATCTACAAGATCGAGATCGGAGGTAAGCCGGGGATCCTCGTAATTGACCTTCCACCAGTATTTCTTTTCGAGCACATCCAACACCTGTACCAATGGCCGGGGAGCGTTCGCGAAAATGTGAACCGTATCACCATTCTGGGAGATGATGGCTTTATCGAGATACGACTTCCTGCTGTGCTCCTGCGGGAAGGCATGTGAAACAATCAGCAACGCACCGACGCTGAACACAAACCATCGAGTCAATCTCATTGGATCGCCTCCGACCTTAAGCAGCGATTACTCCCCCATCGGCACCTTCACGCCATTCTTCTTCGCAAACTCCTTCGCCTCTTCATATCCCGCATCTACGTGCCGGATCACGCCCATACCCGGATCAGTCGTGAGCACGCGCTCGATGCGCTTTGCCATCTCATCAGTCCCGTCGGCAACAGTGACTTGGCCGGCGTGAAGTGAGTATCCAATGCCCACGCCACCTCCGTTGTGAATCGACACCCACGAAGCGCCTGCCGCCGTGTTCAGCAAGGCATTGAGTAGAGGCCAGTCGGCGATCGCGTCTGAGCCATCTTTCATGCTCTCAGTCTCGCGAAATGGAGACGCTACCGAGCCGCAATCGAGATGATCGCGGCCAATCACGATCGGGGCTTTGATCTTTCCTTTCTTCACGAGATCGTTCATCGCGAGGCCGAACTGCGCGCGCTCGCCGTAGCCCAGCCAGCAGATGCGCGCGGGCAGTCCTTGAAACTTGATGCGCTTGCGAGCCAGGTCAATCCAGCGCCGCAGGATGCGGTTCTCGGGAAATAATTCCAGAACCAGTTCATCGGTGACATGAATATCCGACGCTTCGCCCGATAGGGCGACCCAGCGAAACGGACCGCGTCCCTCGCAAAACAGCGGACGAATATATGCGGGCACGAACCCTGGAAAATCGTAAGCATTCTTCACGCCACGCTGAAAGGCAAACGTTCGGATGTTGTTGCCGTAATCAAAAGTAATCGACCCCATCTTCTGCAAGCGCAACATGCCTTCGACGTGCGCTGCCATGGCATCGAGCGATTTTTCCTGATAAGCCTTGGGATCATTTTTTCGTAACTCGACAGCTTCCGCGAGCGTCATCCCATTCGGAATATATCCATTCAACGGATCGTGCGCCGACGTCTGATCGGTCAAAATGTCAGGCACGACTCCGCGCGCGGCCAGCTCTGGAATCACGTCCGCGCAATTCCCTACCAGCCCGACCGAAACATTTTCTTTCTTGCGCACAGCATTCTTCAGAATGCGCAGTGCTTCATCGAGCGTGGTCACCATGAAGTCGCAATAGCCGGTCTTCAGCCGCTTCTTGATGCGCTCGGGATCAACATCAATCCCTAGAAACGCCGCGCCTGTCATGGTTGCGGCTAGAGGTTGCGCGCCGCCCATTCCGCCCATTCCTCCGGAAACGATCAGCTTGCCCGCGAGGTCTCCACCAAAATGTTTTTCGCCCGCCGCTGAAAATGTTTCGAACGTTCCCTGCACAATTCCCTGTGAGCCGATGTAGATCCACGATCCTGCCGTCATCTGCCCGTACATCATCAAACCGGCGCGCTCCAGTTCGTTGAACTTCTCCCAGTTCGACCAATGGCCAACCAGATTCGAATTTGCAATCAGCACGCGCGGCGCGTGGTCGTGCGTCTTGAACACGCCGACAGGCTTGCCCGATTGCACCAGCAAAGTCTCGTCGTTCTCAAGCTTTTTCAGTGTCGCAACGATCGCGTGATAAGCCTCCCAACTGCGGGCTGCGCGGCCGGTTCCGCCGTAGACGACAAGATCCTGCGGACGCTCGGCAACGTCGGCGTCGAGGTTGTTCATGAGCATGCGCATGGCAGCTTCCTGCTGCCAGCCTTTGCAAGTGATGGTGTTTCCGCGAGGCGCGCGGATGGAAGCGGGGAGCTGAAGTTCAGTTTCGACCGGCATAAATAGATGGTATCAAGACAACTTGCCAGGAACTAATTGGGAATGGGGGCAAATAAATTTGCGCTGTAGCGCAAATCCCGGCTTTGCGAGGGATGAAGATTTCCGCCTGCTTCATTTAGCTTCTCGATACCCCCTCCCTACCCCGCTATATTGGAATCATCGGGTTAGCAGGAAATTGCAAAATAATATATTGGAATCAGTGACTTACGGGCAAAATCTTGGATGCAAAGGACTAGGACCTGATCCGCGCTTCGCCGCGCTCCACTGCCGCACCACCTCTGGCAGGGCAATCATGGGACATATTGGATTCGTACGCAAGGTCAGATGTCACAATGGGTCTGTGACGGTTTCAGCGGTGAGGCGGTTTGGCGGTTTGGCTCAAGCTGGGGCGGTTGAGCGGGATGCCGTCTTCTAATTCTTTAACACAGAGGACACAGGGTCACACAGAGGAAAAAACACGGCGTTTTTTCGGGAGCCAGTTTACCTACCAGGTACTATAGGCCGTGCCGTCGCTTGAAGTCATGTTCGACGCCGAATGCACGTCGTCGATGCCGGGGTCTTGCTGGTCTGGGCTGGAGATGACGTTCTCTTCCATCTTGGGCTCCCAGTTTGATTCGTGCGTCATCGGATCTTTGGGAAGCTCTTTCAAATAGCCCGCCTGCACGAGGTCATCGAGCGACTGCGGCGCTTTCTGCTTGTCGAGCGTGTACTGCGAGATCAGCTTGCGCAGTTCGAACAAGTCATTGCGCAGGACTGCCTCGCGCGCCCTCACCACCGCCTGAGTGTAAATGGGAACCGTAATCGACATCAGTATCAGCATGATGATCATGACGATCATCAACTCGAGCAGCGTGAAACCCTGCTGCCGCTTTATGCCGCGCCCGATTTTTAGCCTGCTTGCCATTTACCAGTCCTTATACTTCGTGCCGTCGAGCCCCGTGCCTTGCGACTTGGTGAACACATCGAACACGCTCTGCCCGCCCCAGGAATCCGAATCCGGATCATCCTGCATCGAACGCATGCCCCACTCTGTAGTGCCGGTCATGGGATCGGTTGGAATCTGGCGCAGAAATCGCAGTTTCTTACCCTGCACGTCAACGCCCTTCACCAGCGTTTCAAGGTCGGGCGGATAATTTTGGCTATCCACTTTGGTCTGAAACAGGTTCCGGTCGGCCGCGTCCTTATAGCGGTCGATGGCGTCGCGCATCTCCCATAAGTCGGCCCGCAGCAGGCGCTCTTTTTCTCGCTGGATGGTCAGCCTCGCCAGCGGCACCGCCATGGTCGAGAGAGCGATCAGGATGGTGGTGGCAATCATCAACTCAAGGAGCGTGAAGCCCCGTGATGACTTCGCACTCCGCCCGCGCATAAATGTTTGCAGCTTCATCTCAAAAAAATCCTGATAGAAAATCCTGAAGAACTTATGAATCCCGACCTGCCCTTTCAATAGCGCCTATCCTTATTGCACGGTCACCGAAGCCTGCGCTCCATTCACTGTGATCGACTTCTGCGTGGGATCGAGCGCTCCACCGCGGGTAATGGTCAGAGGAGTTTGTCCGCTGGCCTTCGCCTGGAATGTGAGCGTGACCACAGTGCCTTGCCCGGAAACTCCACCCGAGCCCGGCGGACGCGTCGCGGTGATCAGCAACGCTCCAGTAGTTTCATCTTCGCGGTGTACCACGGCTACAGCCTGGCCATCCTGAGCTAGAAATCCTCCGCTTGAAATATTCACGAGTTGCAGCTTGGTCATGTCGTAATTCATCTGCACCGGCACAGAGTAAATATTCTGCGCCCCAGAGATCATCAGGTTCACCACGAATGTGTTGCCCTTCACTGCCGTGATCTGTCCCGGATCAAACAAGAAGTTTGGAGCGGCCGCCGCAGTCACAGCCGGATTCGGAGCCGGCGCCGGAGCACCCGGCACCTGACCAGCCGGAGCCTGCGCCGCCGCAGTCTGACCCGCAGCAGCCGGCGGAGTCGCGTGGCTGACATGCCGCAGTTCGATGGTGCTTGCGGTGCCAATATCGATTGGCCGCTGGTTCAACTCGCTCACGCTGGCTGCACGAATAATATGCGGAGTAATCGCAAATACCGTCTCGTCCTGCGATTTATCCTGCGTGGTCTGCCCAAAAAGATATTTCAGGATTGGGATAGAGGCCAACCCCGGGATTCCGCTCAACGACCTGGTCGACGCATCGTCAAAGATTCCGCCAATCAGGCTCGGCTCGCCATCGGCCAGGCGGATTTCGTGCTCGATCTTTTTCTGCCCAATAATCGGCTGGCTAATGCCTCCGATGCTCGACTGCCCGACCACCGACGAAATTTCCATCGTGATCTTCAGCGTCACTTCGCGGTCCGCATGCACGTGCGGCGTGACGTCGATGTTCACACCGACATCGAGATATTGAAACTGCGTATTCACCAGCGGGTTGATGCCCACGCCGCCGATTCCGGGCTGGAACGACCCCGTGGCCACCGGCACTCGTTCGCCGATCTTCAGAGTCGCCTTCTGATTATCCAGCGCCCGAACCTGCGGGTTCTGCAACATCTTTGTATCGCTATCGCCCATTACCGCCGACAAGTTGGCGGATCCAATCGAAACCTGAAAATCCGTCGCGTTCAAATTGCCCAGAGTATTTAACTCCAGCCCGCCAGTGCTTGAAGGCGTGGTCGTGCCCGTAGTTGAGGTCGTCGAAGTAGTGCTGGTGTTGATGTTACTTTGCAAAGTAACCGTGGCACTACTCGGCGGTAGAAATCCTAAGGTTCGCGATCTGTCTTTGCTCACCTGCAAGACGGCGATGTCAACCACCACCTCCGGACGCGCCTTATCCAGGTCATCCACCAGCTTCTCAGCCAAAGCGATCTGATCAGGCGTGCCGCGCACCACCAGCGCATTCTGCGAGAGCAACTGCTGCACGCGCTGCACGTCGAGCACGGCGCGGATCGCATTCACCACATCCTGCAACTCGGTAGGCGCCGATAGATTCGATAGATAAAAAGTCTTGAGGACGCTCTGCTCCAGTTCCTTGCGCTTGGCCGCATTATCCTGCGCGACAAAAATCGTATTCGCCGTCACCGGCCGCCAGAAAGTTTTCGATTCCAGCGCCGTAATCTTCAACGCTTCTTCCAGAGTCACTCCATTCAGTTCGACTTTAATGCGCCGCGAAGTGTAGTCGTAATCGAACAGAACGTTAATTCCAGCC
>Ga0182024_10026995_pt1 | contig 10069 bp, 8 predicted proteins | sample P32metaG_FD_120480 | JGI IMG/M metagenome (GOLD analysis project Ga0182024, IMG submission 120480) | Permafrost microbial communities from Stordalen Mire, Sweden - P3-2 metaG (Illumina Assembly) | ecosystem: Environmental > Terrestrial > Soil > Wetlands > Permafrost | place: Sweden: Stordalen...
CCCGCTTTCCGGAGGGGGGTCCGGGAAGGCGTTTCAGGTTGGCCAGGCTAGGCCCTACTCGATTACTGGCTGAGCAGGAAGGAGGCGGGAACGGTGGCAGTAAGGCCCTGGTCTGTGTTGTTCGCAGTCCCGTTGTCGAGTTGCGTGGTGACCGTCAGCGTGGTGCTGGCTCCCGCCGCCAGTGCGCCGAGGGAGATGGAGGCGTGACCAGCGAAGGTGGAAAGCGTGCCGAGTGCGCTGGACGGAGCCGTGCAACCGCCGGTGACCGGAACGGTGGTGCCACCGAAGATGCAGACGGCCGATGCGCCGACGCCCTGAGCGATGGTGGTGTCAACCTTGCCACAGAAGGCAGCATCCGAACCGGAGTACGGGCTGGTTGCCACGTTCGCAGCAGAGGTGCAGCTCGCACCCGGGGTCAGGGTGAAGGTAGCAGCGTTGATCGTGCCGAGGTTCGTGAGAACGACCGTGCTCGAAAGAGCAGGCCCGCCCGGAGCGTTGTTGCCGACGGTGTCGTTGAAGAGGTTGGCGGCACAGTTCGGGTTGGCGTTCGTTGAGATCACGTTGCCGGCTGCGGTGGAGTAACAGGTGGTGGCTCCGGCCAGTTCCTTCAGGAAGATCGTGCCTGAACTGAACGTGTTGGTCGGGTTGGTGATGGCGGCGTTGAAACCACCGAGAGCTGCTGTCAACGAGACTGCAATTCCCACGGCGGAACCAACCGCCAAGAGAACCGAGAGAGTCTTGCGATAGTGACGGCGCATTTTCTGAGCCTTTCCTTGTTAGATGGATTTACGTAAAGGCCAGTTGGAATGTCTGACCGTCAATGGGAACCGATGGGCGGTTCCTCGTTTGGAACTGTATCTGGGCGTTTATCGAGGTCCAGGCGGTTTTTGGGACATTGCTACTTGCGCAACTACTTTGCAACTGGCGTGCAACCGGGGTGCAACGAGGCGGCAACCATCGGCGGTTCTGGAGCCCAAAAGAGGGCTGATTTTCCGCAAATGAACGTTGGGCTCTTCTCGGCTCGTGACCGATGAAGCCGGCGAGCGAGGCCCACAATTGCGGCTGAGCCGGCCCTGCGAACCGCACGGCAGGCCCCGCTCCAGACGGTACGCCTGAGCCCGTGCCCTGGGTGTTCCGACCACATCGGGCTACCGCAGCGATGCTCTGACCCGACCCGCCGGCGGCGTCCTAGCCGGTAGGGCTCGACTGTCATAATGCGCCGGATAACAGCGCGAAGCCCGACGATCGTCGCTACGAGCATCGGATTCTGGCCCGCCGGGCACGGCGCGATGGATTGGCGGCTAGGCCCGGCTTACGGACACGCGGCTTCTCTTGCGCGCGCCGGCGACAGCCCTCGGGTCTGTCTCGTGGGAACGGCCTTGGGGGACGCAGGCGACACGCTGATGGCGATATTCGCCGCCTTCGGTCGCGCCGGGTGGCGAGTCAGCCACCTGGCGCTCTTCCCCGAGCCGAACGTCGGCGACGTCACCGAGCATCTGCTCGCCCAGGACGTCGTGTGGGTGGCTGGCGGCAGTGTCGCGAACTTGCTGGCCCTGTGGCGGGTGCACGGGATCGGCCCGGCGATGTACGAGGCATGGCAAGCCGGAGTAGTGCTCATGGGTGTATCCGCCGGCTCGGTCTGCTGGTTCGCCGGCGGAACCACTGACTCCTTCGGCCTGCCGCTGCGCCCTGTGACCGATGGCTTGGGTTTCCTGCCGTACTGCAACAGCCCCCACCACGACGCCGAGGAGCAACGGCGACCGGCCATCCACCAGTTGATCGGGGCGGGAATCCTGCCCGACGGCTTCGCGACCGACAACGGGACTGGCCTCGTCTTCGAGGGAACTGATCTCGTCGACTGTGTGAGCGAGATCGAGGGGGCGACGTCGTGGCGCATCGTCCGCCGCCCGGACGGGAGCGTGGAAGAGACGCCGCTCGCGACCCGGCTGCTGTCGAAGCCCGGCGAAGGACCCGTCTGAGACTGCTCTACGGCGGCGGCGCTACCCCTTCGCCGGGGTGTGGATGAGCTTCTTGTTGACGAACTCATCGATGCCGGCCGGACCAAGCTCACGCCCGACGCCGGAACGCTTGGTCCCACCGAACGGGAGATCGGGCCCTCCACCCTCGGCCTCGTTGATCCAGACCATGCCGGTGTCGAGCTTGTCAGCTACCTCCAACGCCAGCGCCTCGTCCTTGGCGAACACCGCGCCTCCGAGCCCGTAGGGCGAATCGTTGGCGAGCGTGACGGCTTCGTCGACGCTCGCGACGCGATAGACCACCGCGGCGGGACCGAACAGCTCTTCGCGATAGGCGCGCATCTCAGGCGTGACGCCGCTGAGCACGGTCGCCTCGACGAACGCGCCGGGCCGGTCGACGCGTGTACCGCCCAAGTGCACCTTGGCACCCTTGTCGACTGCGTCGGTGATCTGGTCCATGAGGTTCTGAGCGGCCTGCTCCGAGGACAGGGGACCGAACGTCGTGTCCGGATCGGTCGGGTCGCCGGTGACCTGCTCGGCCATGGCAGTGGTGAACTCCTCGACGAACTCGTCATAGACACTGTCCATGACGATCATTCGCTTGGAAGCGTTGCACGCCTGCCCAGCGTTCTCCATGCGGGCCGCCACTGCCAACCGAGCGACGGAGCCGACATCGTCGGTGTCGAGCACGATGAATGGGTCGGATCCGCCCAACTCCAGGACGACCTTCTTCAGGTGCTGGCCGGCAACGGCAGCCACCGCCATACCGGCCCGCTCACTGCCGGTGACTGAAACACCACAGATACGGGGGTCGGCGATCATGGCCGCCACCTGCTCGTTGGAGGCGAAGATGTTGATGTAGGCATCCGCGGGCAGGCCGGCGTCGTGGAAGATCTTCTCCATCGCCAATGCCGACTCGGGGCACTGGGGCGCGTGCTTGAGCAGGATCGTATTGCCGATCATCAGGTTCGGCGCCGAGAACCGGGCGACCTGATAGTAGGGGTAGTTCCAGGGCATGATCCCGAGCAGGGCGCCGATCGGCGCCGTCCGCACCCACGCCTCGCCTGCGGAGGTCGACGCAAGCGGCTTGTCCTTGAGAAGCTCGGGACCCTGCTCCGCGTAGTACCGGTAGATGGAAGCTGTGAATTCGATCTCACCCAGAGCTTCGGCAGTGGTCTTGCCCATTTCCCGGGTGATGAGCGTGGCGAGCTCGGCCGCCCGGTCGTCGTAGAGCTGCCCGACGCGTACGAGGATCCTCGTTCGCTCGGCGTAAGGAGTGAGCCGCCACGCCTGGTAGGCACGATGGGAGCGCTCGAGGACACCGGCGAGCTCATCGTCGGTGGCGGTGGGAAACTCGTTCTCGAGCTCACCGGTTGCTGGGTTGATGACGCTGTACATGCTCAACGTGACTGCTCCTTCGTGGGCAACGTGGATTCCCGGCAACCCTGAAGTCCCGGCGCCTCTCGAAGTGTAGGCGCAGCTGTTGACGCCGATCGTCACGTCCCGAACCACTGCTCGCGCCACGGGAACAGGTAACGGTCGGTCACGGCGTTGAGGACCCGGCGGGCGTCCCCGAAGTGGTCGGCCATGTGGCCGGCAACCGCCAAGGTAGTGGTCACCGGGCGACCCGCCGCCGTGGCGGATGCCACCGCCGCACGGTACCGACGGGCTCCGAGCAGCTCGAGGAGGGCTGCGTCGCCAAGCTCTCCGCTCCGGTCGATCGCAAGACCCGACAGTCTCAACAGCCGGTCGGTGGCCGCTCCGCTGCTGAGGCCCCCCGGGTGATCAGGGAACACACCAAGGAGAAACAGTGCCAGGTCGCCCAGCCGGCGGTAGATTCCCGGACGCTCGTTGGCTTCGACAACCTCGAGCAATTCGGCCAGCCGCGCCGGGTCGAGCTCGCTGAAGCGGCGGCGACGCCACCCTCGGGCGGTGCGGGTCCAGGTGACCCCGCTCGTGACTCGCGTGTACGAGGCCAGCAGCTCCACGAGGAAGTAGCGCCGCGCCGGATCGGACAGCAGCGCCCGCAGAGCTGCCACGTCGAACACAGGGATGCGCACCCGCGGCGTCCATCTCTCCTCGACGAAGGTCGCCGTCTCCAGCGCGGCGGCGGTGCGATGCACTGCGGTGGCGAAGGCGAGGAACGGCGAGACCCCGAGCGAGACGTCGGCCCGTTCGGCGGGACCGAAGACCAGGGCCTCCAGGGCCGGTGACCCGAGCGCGACAGTGACTGGCACCTCGGCTCCGGCAGTGGCTCGCAACAGTCGGCGGTCGGCATCACTCAGCTGCTGCCGGTAGAGGAGCTCGACATCGACCATCGAGCGATCGATCGTACCGCTCCATTCGGCGCCCTCGGCAGGACTCGAACCTGCGCACACGGCTTCGGAGGCCGATGCTCTATCCGCTGAGCTACGAGGGCGGGCCGTAGGGGCGCCGGGCAGCAATCGCCAGCCCGGCGGCCGCATCGCTGCTTGCATGCTACCCGTAGTTCGGCCATCCTCACTTCTGCCATGAGCATCGCTGACGTCCTCGCCGAGTCCATCACCGCCGAGTTGAGCACCCTCGGCATCGAGACGCGACCCGAGGACGTCCATCTGGAGCGCCCGGCGCGCCAGGAGCATGGAGACTGGTCGACGAACATCGCTCTCGCGTCCGCCAAAGACGCAGGCCGCAATCCCCGCGAGCTCGCCAATGCGCTTGTGGCGGCCCTCACCGCCGGCCCGCCCAGGCACGTGGAGAGTGTGGAGGTGGCGGGGCCGGGTTTCGTGAATTTCAAACTCCGGCCGAGTTGGCTACACGAAGCCCTCACCGAAATCGTCACGGCGACCGAAGCAGGGTATGCCGCCCCTGATCTCGGGCACGGCGAGCGGGTCCAAGTCGAGTTCGTATCGGCGAATCCGACCGGACCGCTTCACGTCGGCAACGGATGGTTCGGCTCGTATGGCGACGCCCTCGCCCGGATCATGAGCCGCACCGGCTGGGACGTCAGCCGCGAGTTCTACGTCAACGACACGGGCGGGCAGATTCGTCTTCTCGGCGAGAGCATCCTTGCTCGGCGGCGCCGCGAACAGCTGCCGGAGGGGGGGTACCAGGGCGAGTATGTCGGCGAGATCGCCGCCACTTACGACGGGCCCGAGGACGTCACAGAGGCGGGTCGCTTCGCGGCGGAGCAGATCCTGACGAACATCCGCCAGACGCTCGACCGGCTCGACATTCACTTTGACCAGTGGTATTCACAGGCGTCCATCGAGGAGAGTGGCAAGGTCGCCGAGACCATCGCCGAGCTTCGCTCCCGCGGGCACGTGTACGAAGACGGCGGCGCTACGTGGTTCCGCGCCACCACCTTCGGCGACAGCCGCGATCGCGTACTTATCAGGTCGAACGGCGAGTTCACCTACCTCGGCGGGGACCTGGCGTATCACCGGAACAAGTTCTTGGAGCGGGGCTTCGAGCGTGTCATCGATGTGTTCGGTGCCGATACGCACGGTCAGGTGGCGAGCCTGCTGGCAGGGATGGAGGCGCTGGGCGTCGACCGCAACAGGCTCGAGGTCCGGATCGGCCAGATGATCTCGCTCGTGGGCGGCCGGATGTCGAAACGCAGCGGCAACTACGTTCGCCTCGACACCCTCATCGACGAGTTCGGCCCTGACGCCACGCGCTTGCTCTCATTGCTGGCATCGATAGATCAGGCATCGACGATCAATCTCGACCTCCTGAAGGAGCGTTCGGCGGAGAACCCCGTGTTCTACGTGCAGTACGCGCACGCTCGCATCGCCTCAATCAGCCGCGTGGCCGCTGAGCGGGGGGTCGAGCGTCTTCCGCTCTCGCAGGCGGACCTTGGTCTGCTGCAGCACCCGAGGGAGCTCGAGGTGCTGCGCACGCTCGTGGATCTTCCCCGCGTCATCGAAGATGCCGCTCTCGAACGCGCTCCGTACAAGGTCACGAATTGGGTGCGCCGCCTCGCCGCCGACTTCCACGGTTTCTACCATGACTGCTATGTCTTGGGAGAAGGCGTGCCGCCTGAGCTGACCCAGGCGAGGCTTTGGCTCGTCGAGGGCGCGCGGGTCGGCGTTGCCATCGGACTCAACGTCTTGGGCGTCGGCGCGCCGGACGAGATGTGAGCGATGTGAACGCCGGCGTGGGCTCTGTCGCCGGCGAACCGCCTGCGGTTGTCGACCAGGAGTCTCCCGAGGCACCGGTCGCCCGCCACCTCCTGCCGATGACCGCCTCGCTGGCACCGTCGGGAGCCCTGGCGATCGGCGGCGTCGATCTGGTGGCCCTGGCGGACGAAGTCGGCACTCCCCTGTTCGTCTACGACGAGGACCATTTGAGGGCTCGTTGCAAGGAGGCAGTGGCGTGCTTCGGTGGCGGCAGGGTGGCGTACGGCACGAAGGCGTTCCTATGCAAGGCTATGGCCGCCCTTGCAGTCGAGGAGGGCATGCTCCTCGATGTCTCGACCGGGGGTGAGCTCGCGGTGGCACTTGCCGCCGGCGTAGCGGGGGATCGCCTCGTGCTCCACGGGAACAACAAGTCCATCCCCGAGCTGGCGGCTGCGCTCGAGGCGGGCGTGAGCCGCGTGGTCGTCGACTCCTTCGACGAGGTGCGCCGGCTTTCCGATCTTGCTGAAGCGGGTCTGCTCGACCGTGGCCTCGATGTGCTCGTGCGCGTGACTCCCGGCGTCGAGGCGCATACCCATGAGTATGTGATGACCGGTCAGGAGGACTCGAAGTTCGGCTTCAGCCTTGCCGGCGGTACGGCCGACCAAGCGGTGGAGGCGTTGCGCGCCGTACCCGGCATCCGTCTCATCGGGGCCCATTCCCATGTCGGGAGCCAGATATTCCGCGTCGACGTGTTCGCGCGGGTCGTGAGCCTGGTCGCCCCGTTCCTCCAGCGCCACAAGCTTCCGGAATGCTGTATCGGCGGTGGGTTGGGCGTGGCCTACCTGAACCGCGAGCACGCCCCGTCGATGGCCGAGTGGGCGGCGGCGGTGCGAACGGCGTGTGCAGTGGCGCGGCTGCCGGCGGACTTGCGGATCACGGCGGAACCCGGTCGTTCCATCGTGGCGGTTGCAGGCCTCACGCTGTACCGGGTGGGCACGATCAAGCGGCTGCCCGGAGTGCGCACATACGTCGCCGTCGACGGTGGGATGAGCGACAACCCACGGCCTGTCCTCTACGGGAGCGGTTACGAGGCGTTCTTGCCCCGGTCGCCGGGCGCCGGGCGCCCGCTGGCGGTGCGCGTCGTGGGTAAGCACTGCGAATCGGGCGACGTGCTCGTGGACGACGGTCGCGTGCCGGACGATCTCGAGATCGGTGATCTGCTGGCGACGCCCGTGACCGGAGCCTACGGCTGGTCGATGGCCTCGAACTACAACAAGCTCGCTCGTCCGCCGGTGATGTTCCTGCGAGGCGGGCAGGCTCGCGCCGTCGTGCACAGGGAGACCATCGAGGATCTGCTGCGGCTCGACGAGTGAGACGAGGGCATCGGGGACTGGGAACGGGGTCTTGTACCTTGGTGCCGTGACCGCCCATGAACCGACGCCTGCTTTCGACGCACCCCTACGCGTGGGCGTCCTCGGCTGCGGAAACGTCGGCGCGGCGTTCGTCGCGCTCGTCGACTCGGGCGCCGACTCCATCTCCGGGCGCACCGGCATAAGTCTCGAAGTCACTCGCATCGCCGTACGTGACCCTTCGCGCGACCGGCCGGGGATCGACCGGGTGGCGTTCGAGAAACGAGTCACGACCGATGCCCACGCCATCGTCGCCGACCCGGACATCGATCTCATCGTCGAGCTGATCGGCGGCATCGAACCTGCGCGCACTCTCATCCTCGAGGCCCTCTCCTCAAAGAAACCCGTCGTCTCCGGCAACAAGGAGCTCCTGTCCTCGAGCGCGGGCGAGCTGTCGGCTGCCGCTGAGTCTGCCGGCGTCGACCTGCTCTTCGAAGCGTCGGTCGCCGGCGCCATCCCACTCGTGCGCCTGCTTCGGGAGTCGCTTGCAGGTGAGCACATCGTGCGCCTGACCGGAATCGTCAACGGCACGACGAATTACATGCTCACGCGTATGAGCGACGAAGGCCTCGGGTATGAGGAGGCGCTTGCCGAGGCTCAGGCGCTCGGCTACGCGGAGGCGGACCCGACAGCGGATGTGGAGGGGTACGACGCCGCCGCCAAGGCGGCGATCCTCGCCGGCATCGCCTTTGACGCCGACGTCCGGGCCGGCGACGTTCACCGTGAGGGCATCACGGGCGTCGAGCAGAGTGACATCGCCTTCGCTCACCGCCTCGGCTACGAGGTCAAGCTCCTCGCCATCGCCGAGCGGTCAGTGGTGCCTGACTGCGGGCCCGATGCCGTAGCCGCAGTTGCCGGTGGCGGGCCGCCGTCGCACGACCGGGCGCCGGCGGTGGCGGTTCGTGTCCACCCCGCCATGGTGCCGCGAGATCATCCGCTGGCATCCGTCCGTGGCGCGTTCAACGCCGTGTTCGTCGAAGGTGATGCTGCAGGCGAGCTGATGGTCTACGGACAGGGCGCAGGCGGACGACCGACGGCGAGCGCCGTGCTCGGTGACGTCATCGATGCCGCTCACCACCTTCGCGAGGGAAGCCGGGCGCGATCCGCGCGGCGGAGGGTTCCTGATCTCCGCCCGATCGCCGAGCTCTACAGCCAGTACTACCTGACCCTTGACGTGATCGACCGCCCGGGCGTGCTCGCTGCTGTGGCGTCGGTGTTCGGCGATCACCGGGTGTCGATCCGATCGATGGAGCAGACGGGCCTGAGCGGTGAAGCCCGACTCGTGTTCATCACCCACACCGCCCTCGAAGCCGATCTCGCCGCCACACTCCAGGCGCTGAGCGAGGTCGACTCCGTCGAGCGCATCGGTTCGGTCCTCCGGGTCATCGGACCCGAGCCCGCCGGTGCTTGACGGCCGGAGCGTGAGTGGCAGATCGTGAGGCGGAGATCGTGAGGGCGAGATCGTGAGCCCCGGCTCGCAGGTCCCGCGAGCCGGGGGCGCCACGGTGACCTCGCCGGGGTTGCGCGGGTGGCGAGGGGTGATCGAGGAATACCGGACGTTTCTTCCGGTCACCGGGGCGACTCCCGTCGTGACGCTGCAAGAAGGGGGCACCCCGCTGCTGTTTGCGCCGCGTCTTTCCGAGCGTGTGGGCGCCGAGGTGTGGATGAAGATCGAAGGTTCGAACCCTACGGGGTCCTTCAAGGACCGGGGCATGACCCTCGCCATCTCGAAAGCGGTTGAAGCCGGCGCCGAGGCAGTGGTGTGCGCTTCGACCGGCAACACCGCCGCCTCGGCGGCCGCCTACGCCGCCCGTGCGGGGATCCGCTGCGCCGTCGTCATCCCAGAGGGCCACATCGCCCTCGGCAAACTCGCCCAGGCGCTCGTCCACGGCGCGAGCGTGCTCCAGATCAGGGGCAACTTCGACGCCGCCCTCCGGCTCGTCCGTGACTTGCCGAGCCGGGCGCCGGTCACGGTCGTCAACTCCATCAACCCCGACCGGATCGCAGGCCAGATGACCGGTGCCTTCGAGATCGCAGACGTGCTCGGCGACGCCCCGGAGGTCCACTGCATCCCGGTTGGCAACGCCGGGAATATCACGGCCTACTGGCGCGGTTACTGCGAGTACAAGGCGGCGGGTAGGACGTCGATGCTTCCGCGGATGTTCGGCTTCCAGGCTGCCGGAGCGGCACCGATCGTCCTCGGCAGGCCCGTCGAGGAGCCCGAGACGATCGCCACGGCCATTCGCATCGGCCATCCGGCATCGTGGTACGGGGCGACAGCCGCCGCCGCCGAGTCAGGCGGTCGCATCGCGGCGGTCACAGACGAGGAGATCCTGAGCGCCTATGAATTTCTCGCACGATCCGAGTCGGTGTTCTGCGAAGCGGCGTCGGCCGCTTCCGTGGCAGGCCTCCTCAAAACCGGTGCACCGGAAGGCTCCCGTGTCGTGTGTGTTCTCACGGGCCACGGCTTGAAGGATCCCGACCTCGCCATCGCCCGGGCGGTTCTACCTCCCGCGGTGGATGCCGAGCTCGGGACGGTGCTCCGCGCACTCGAACTCTGAGGCGACCCGCGACCGCTTCTGCG
>Ga0182024_10026996_pt1 | contig 10069 bp, 9 predicted proteins | sample P32metaG_FD_120480 | JGI IMG/M metagenome (GOLD analysis project Ga0182024, IMG submission 120480) | Permafrost microbial communities from Stordalen Mire, Sweden - P3-2 metaG (Illumina Assembly) | ecosystem: Environmental > Terrestrial > Soil > Wetlands > Permafrost | place: Sweden: Stordalen...
GAAACCGGCGTTCGGGTGTTTCGAAACTCAAGATCAAAGAGATGGGCAGCCGATACCTGTTCATTACCTTGTATTGCTGGCTGGAAAAGCATTTCAGTCGGGGCGATTATCGGAGACAGCCAAAATCCGGCAAGGCGGCGTGCCAAGTTACCGGAGCGTGAAAAGTAACATGGCTCGCCCCTTTGCTCCGAGAAGGTATTAGTGCCACTGTGGCACTTGGCCTTGGCGGTAGGGAACGGACAATGCAGCGCGACTCAATGCAGCTCCGAAGTACGGCTACCGAAACCGTAAGTCCTGGCGATCCGTCTACTCGCTCTTTTTGGCTTGCGAAGCTCCCGGCATTTTTGCTGGTCATATTCGTTACGCTCACGATGTTGGCTATTTTCATCCCGCTGAATCCAGATATGCCAGACAAAGGAATTGATCAATCATGGATTTCCGCCATGCGGGAAGTTCGCGGAAATGTGGCGCAAGAAACGCAGTTAGTGAAACTTGACCAATCATGGATGATCGCAATGAATGAGGCGGTTGCCCGACACCTAAGGTTCGGCAAGGAAATCATCTTTACCTTTGGACCCTACGCATCCATCTACACGCGATTCTTCCATCCAGCGACCGATCGCCTGATGGTATTCGGCGGCTTACTGATAGGCTTATCGTATGTAATCTCCTTACTGTATCTTGCGCGCAACAGAAAACCATACCTAATTTTTATACTCACGTTATTTCTTGCGACCTTTCCCTCCCGGGATGCTCTTCTGCTTTCCTATGCATTCCTTCTGGTGGTTTGCGCACTTAAGTTTACCAGTGATTTCAATAATGGGGAGAATCTCAGTTGGTGGCAAATTGGGCCAATAATCTTAATGTTTTCAGCTCTGGGCCTCGTGCCTCTCATAAAAGGAAGCCTTATAGCACCCGTAGGCGTGTCCGTCGTCATACTCTCCGCCTTGTTTCTGTACTGCTTCCCTTTCAAGCAGGCCATCCCTTTACTGTTAGTTCCGGCTTCGGCCACCATGGCGTTTTGGATGATCGCGGGCCAGAAACTGTCTGATTTTCCCGCATATCTGCGCGGTACCTTCTTGTTGACTTCCGGCTACACGGACGCCATGTCTCTCCCGTGGGTTGGTTGGCCTAACATGATCGGGTATGGTTTTGTCATCGCTTACTGGACGGTGTCAGCGTTAATATATCTGTCGCTAATTCGTTCTACCGAACTAACTGTCTGGTCGAAATGGTGGCTGGGCTTTCTCTGTGCGCCATTCCTGATGATCGCGTTCAAACATGGATTTGTAAGGACCGATCACATATCGATTGCATTCAACTCGCTGGTCATTATTATTTCCATGATTTCCTTCCTTTATGCTGACAAATACCTAATCGGATCATTGTTGGTTTCTATAGTTCTAGTGGTCGCTATTAATTTTCGGCAAGATCCCATGCTCGTCAGAGATGTAAGAGAGGAATTTGGCGCCGGCACGGTTGCAAGACAAGGCGGTAAAACGGCGATATTGGCCTTTATCTCAAGAAAGGCACTCGGCACACTTTCTCGAATCGCCTACCAGAGCACCTGCAATACGTACGCTACAGCGTGGGAGGGGATGCGCTTAAGACTTGCCGACAGTGGTGGCTTGCAGAATAGGTTTATGAGAGCTATGGCGAACCTCGGGAGCGAATACCCCTTACCTGCGCTCAAGGGTACCAGCGACATCTATACGTATGAACAAGCGGTTATCTTGGCGTCCAATAATGCGTGGAATCCGCGCCCTATCTTTCAGAGTTACTCGGCATATACTCCAACACTGGCTGCACTGAATGCGCAACATCTCCGCGGCGCTAATGCTCCAGACTGGGTGCTGATTGATCTCCTGACCCCGGATGGGCGACTCCCCTCGCTAGACGATGGGATAAGTTGGCTCGCCCTGCTTGAGAATTACTCATTCGTATCATTTGATGGTCAGTTCGTTCTTATGCGCAGGAATCAAGTCATGCAAACCACGAGTATGTTGAGTGTGATTCGCCAGGAAAAAGACAGGACAGGTCTGACAGTTGCTCTTCCCGACGTTGAGAGACCATTGTTTGCTGAAGTTGACCTTAAGCCAACGCTGCTAGGTGAGTTACTCATGACAGTATTTAAACCACCTCAGCTGAACATCACATTGAATTTAAGAAATGGGGAAACCAGGAGTTACCGAGTTATTTCGAACATGATGGAGACTGGTTTCATATTGTCGCCGTTGGTCAGCAATACTAAGGAGTTTGGATATCTAGCTTCCGGAGATCGACATTTCCTGGATGAGCGGAAGGTGCAGGATATCTCTATCGTGCCATCTTATGGAGGCTCCGTTCTTTGGTCAGCTACATATACGCTGACGCTCAAGGCCTATCGCGCACAAACTGCCGGAGGATCATAACCACAGCCGTTTGGGCTTGCAATTCTAGGTCGGACTGTCCGGACGCGCGGCCCATCATTATTATTTCTCCCATGATACGCCGGGGTAAAGGCTTGGAATACGGTACGCGCGGTATGCGTTTCCTCCGGTGATGCCAAGTTGCCAAACGACTTGCTGACTTTCGCCAGGAGCGATTTCAGTGACAACTGAGGAGGCAACATCGAAGGGATCGCACATGTCGAATTCCACATCGTTGTTTGCCAATTGAAGAATGGAGCCACCCCAGTAGGAGTACACTCCTGCTGGGTCGTACTGCCACGTCAGGGTAGCGGACTTAGCGTCTTGATCTACATCGAAAGTGGTGGCTCGGCTGTAGCAGGGGTTCGGAGTGGAATACGGGTTGCACTCTCCACCACCATCCACCACGCGGTCATCTCCATTGTCCATGACGGCCAAGGTCAACTGCGAACCGTTCGCAGCCACCAGAGAGGGGAAATGCTGGGCAAAAAACCACTGGGTTGAATCTCCCTGGGTCAAAGTAAAGTCCCCTTGATATCCCAAGCGCCAGAGAATGTCGCCGCTGCCGGCTCCATTTTCGTAGTCGAGTTTCATCAGCCAGCTCTGGTGCCGCGACGACAAGAGTAGGTTGCCGTCCGGCAGGTAGACTAAGGCATTGCTATGAGTCCAGTCGGGGAATTCAAAGGGGTGCCGATTAATGTCCAAGTGGTCAAATGACGACCACACCCAAACCGGATTCCAGTCGGGATCGAGATCGATCACAAAATCGCCCAATACCTCAGTTACGCCGGGATACCCCGGCAGATTGGTGTAAGATTTCGTCGTATTTGCCAGGACAACCCAATGGTCGTTCGGCAGTGGCAGGATCTCATGGTGGAAATTAGCGATTGAGATCGAATAACCGTTTGCAGCCAATTGCTGGTTGAGGGCAGCCGTTGTCAGTTGCCGGATGATATTGCCTGCTAGATCTATTTCGACGAGCTGGCTTCCGGTCGAACTGCTGTCGATAAGTCCAACGTGACCGTTTGGCAGAAGTTTCCAGGGCACTGCCGAGTGGCCCGCGCCGCCGTAGTAGTACCAGATAACGTTGCCATCAAGGTCCGTGACCATGGCTTCCATAATTGGAGCATTGGCGGGCGCAACGACGTCGATGTATTCAACACCGGCTTGCGGGGACAGTCCCGGAGTAGGCCGGGTAACGGTTAGCCCCGGCGGAGAAGGGTTAGCGAACGTTGGGGAAGCCAAACCTTGGCTTGGCAAGGGGCCCGTTGTGAAGGTCTGATCCTGATCCACCCAGGATCCACCATCGCTCCAGTCGACGTGCGCGCGCATGTGGTAGGTCGTGCTCGGCTGCATGCCGGCGACTAAAATGGGAACGGTTTCGCCAAAAGTCTTCGATGGTGCCGTCGCCGCAGTCTGTCTTCCATAGGTAGTGTCTGGTCCAAATTCTACCCACGCAGTAGCCTCTTTCCGCGATAGCGCCACGTTGTACTGGGCTACAAGAGGGTTTTGGGTTCCGGCGATCGAGCTTTCGGGATTCTGATACCCGGGTCCGGAACCGCAGCCTACAGTCAGAAGAATCAATAGAGCTAACACGAAAAGAACAAACCCCGCCCTGAGGCTACAATTCTTCATAGCTTTTGTTTTCCCCCTCTAAGCTGGAGCCGTCACGCTAATGGAAGACATCTGCCTGTTTGCACACATGTCCGTGGATCGAGTTGAAAAATAATACTACGAGATCATAAATAGTCAACAGTGATTTTTACGAGTCCTGACGTGGCATCGCTATCTGGTTGGGAGGTAGGACAGTACATTTGCGCGGCATTTGTCATTGTTGCCTGCGCAGGAAAATATATCGCGGACTTCACGAACTGGTTCACGTGCGGAGTAAAAGACAGCAAAGGGCGACTCGCAAAAGGTTCAACGCTGTTGCTTATAGTTGCCTTGTCGTTAGAGCTTATATGCATCGTCAGAACCAATATCCTCTCGGGAATGTTAATAGGAGAAAAATAGCTCGGTAGAAATAGTGCACATGCCAAGCACAAGACCGTGGCCGAAAATGGTACCATTACTGGGAAGACGAAGTAGGGCTAGAAAATTTAGCAAAGAATTTACGTCGCACGACTGGTAAACGACTTACCTACAGCGAACTGACGGGCAAGGATACCGACGCGCTCCACTCAGAGACAGGGCTGGGGGAAAATCAAGTCCCTTTCTAGTCCTTGTCGGAAGATTTTGGTTTCCTCTGGGAAGCTCTAGGTTTATCCTTCTGCTTCCCTTTTTTGTTGGCTCCAACGGCTGCATATCAGCCATGGCAAAGCGTTCAAGTATTGGGACTAGTAGGACTGATTGAGTTGCGACCTCAGTTATTAGTCTCCATAGGAGAGTCGCCATGGAATAGCCGACCATTTTCAGCCCCTTTTCGCATCCAGAATGCTGGATATTTGTCCGTCCCCCTGACCCACGTTTATTGCTACGCCCATGAACTCGAAATCAACGGGAACCGGTTCCACGGTGGCACGGTTGTCCATTCGAACGACTGGGACGATAAAGTCTTGGATGGTGGAGAAAGCGTGACTGAGCCTTGTCCTTGCATGCTTACTACAATTCCGCCGACAAAGGCTGATATTGCCGTTGTTGTGGATGCCACTGTGCATGGAAAAGCAACGTCCCGCCGATATTTTCACTTTGTTGGAGTTTGTGTTCAGAATCGTATATGGACTGAACAACCATCCGAGGATATTCGAGAGGCCGCGGACAAGGCTTTCGCCAAGCAGTTTCAAGCCAATCAAGGGTCGCAACAACGACGCCCTATCGCGTACTCGATTATGCAAGAAACTACAAATGTGTGTCGACTATGTTAAATACCGGGATTCGTGACACCATGAACCGCTTAACCATCCCGCTCATATTTGCGATGCTTACGCCCGTGTCGCTCGCGCAAGGCACTCATATTGGAGTTGGAAATCTGAATAACACTCAATATGCCGATCAGTTCCCAAGTGTGCAAGCAGCCATCAATGCTTTGCCCGTATCCGGTGGAGAAGTGAGGGTCTCCGCAGGAACGTATGCGGGGCCGACCAGCATTCCAAACAACAATACCAGGATAGTTTGCAGCGCTTGGTTGGCATGCACATTCACTTACACGAGCAATGTTACCTTTGGAAGCGCTGTTTCTGCCCTTAACAACTTAGATATCGATGGAATCGTATTCGATTTCAGCGGCACCGCTGCCGGCTTGACGTTAAGCGGCGGAACTTCCGGTCACTATCGGATGCAGCTGCAAAATACAACGGGGACGGCCCTTACTCTGCTAGGAACCGCCGTGGCAAATGTGACGGGCAACACGTTTGACTGGATCAAAATTTCAACTGCCGGAATTGGCCTGGTTCTCAACGGCGATGCCAATCTTACAGGCTGCGGTGGAACTCAAGTCGCCAATGGAGCGGTATACTACAACTACTTCAAGGTAGTCGAGATGGACCATATTTCGGGCGCGTACGGTATGCAGTTCACCTCGGGCGATGACTCAAACAGTTTTGGATTTGTCCAGATTCAGATGGGCGCGGGCAACACGGCCGGAAATGCGATTATCTTCGGGTCCCGGTGCCCATCGAGTTATGGGGATGTAGTTTTTGAACACTTTTCTACGATTACTGTCGATGCCATTCAAGCTGGATATGTCGGGCCATTCCTTCAGATGAATCAATCCGAAGGGATAATTGATAATTACGTCTGCGGAGTAAACTGCGTTGGTGGCGCGACGACATGGGGATTCAACACGACGACAGCAGTGGCTGGAAACGTGAATTGGCAGATTGGGTGGATGGGGGGTAACCCTTACTCTCAGCCGAGCCCGCTGTTGCAGACAAATGGCATTTTGAATACTGGTCAATTTTTTGAGTATCCACTGCTTAGAGCGACGGCTTCCGCAAATTACCCGGCTCCAGGAGCGAAATTTCTCAGCTCGGAGTGGAATGGATCATCAGCACAGAATTCATCTTGGGGTTTTGTGCCAACTCTCGCCCCTTCAGGGGTGCCACCGTATGAGAACTTCAGCTTAACAAATTCTGGCAGCGTGACTCGCAATCTTAACTTCATCCTTCAGTATCCCATCAGGCTAGGACTCCAGAATGCCTCCGGCTTCAATACCTTTTTTGTTGCAAATCCTGGCGCCCCCAGGGCTGGGGTGACGGTTACGGGTCCAGCCGCGAATGGAACATTAAGCACGGGCGCTATTTGCGGAACGATGCCTGCCAATGGAGCTTGTTCCAATACGATTGGCAACGGTATTCGTTCAATCGCTGGAATCGCGGTATTGTCCGATGGAACCTCGACAATCACAGGAATTTCACCAGCTTTCACCGGTGCTTCATCTTATTATTGCGTTACGAGCGATATCACCAACATGGCCAATCCGTCGAAAGGCGTCCCAACGAACGCAAGCGCCGTAACATTCACGGGCACTGGCGCGGACCAGATCCAGTTCATCTGTGTTGGAAATTAGCAGAAGGTTGCTAATAGCTTCAGCAACATCACGCCAAACCCGCCACTCGCCAGATGGACGTACAGCCGATGGATCCGTACTCTGCGGCTATCGAGAATTTGACACGGAGGGCGACTGCCACTCATCAACATCTAGCAACTTCTGTAGTGGTGCCTTTTGGCGTCATTTTATACCTTGGCTGCTCTTCTGCGCCTGCCTTTTCCTTTCTGCTTCTATTTGAGTTTCGCTCCCCCTTGCAGGCCATCCGGCCCAGCACCCACTCGAATAAAAACCATCGCTCCCGTTGGATTTTAAGTTGGGATTCGGTACTGAGTCCCTCTCAGCGTCAAATCCTGGTGATATCAAATTCTTTAAGTACCATACTGGCGGCGTCATTACCGCCCGGTGAGCTAGAGACGGCTACCGGAGTGACACGACGATGCCAGGTGGCAGCAAATTGAATTGTGCGTGCGGCGGCAAAACGCCCCAGTTAGGCACCTTGATCAGAGAAGGGTTATATCCGCTGCAAACAATGCTGCCTCTGCGTTTGGATCGCGATATCATATTTGTTTAAATACCCATCTGACACGAACTCTCCGATCACGCCCAGCACGATTAAAAACATCCCACCGATGTAAGCACCTTCATAGGACTAATAGGGCCGTATTCTCTCCGGTATATAGAAGGTGCCAACCAGTAGAGAAGTTCTATTGATTTACGTGGGAATATTCCGTATAAGTCATGGAAGATTTCTGGCCCATCCATAAATAAGCCCACGGCAACAATCGCCGTGCAAACTAAGAGAGAATTGAACCACCAGTCCCTAGGCTTCTGCAAGTCCGCTTTTTGCCAACTCGATGGTGTGCGCTACTACGTTCGGCGATTCACTTAGTAAGTACATAGCAAGATGAAGTGAGCAATGATAGACGTGCCCGAGCCTGAACCTGCTTATACATTTTAAAGGTTTTCCCTTCCAAACCATTCAAGTTCCGTCGACATCGTAGCTCTCTAAGATCCTCTGCTGAGGCCTTTCTAAGTCGGACAGGAGCGAATAGGTTCGGGCGCGGTCCGAACTGTCAACACCGATGCACCGCACCGTGGCATGCAGTGCAGAGAGTGATCAGGTTCTGAGTAGAATCATCACCGGATTGACTGCGAAACTGTTTGTGATGTCGAGATTGCACATGGTACCGCACGATTGACATCTCCAGCCGTCGCGGTGAAGCACTTGGTTGCGAAGCTGGTCGTACGGGTCTGGGTTCAAGGGCAGGCGTGAGTGCTTGGGTCGAAGCTCGTTCACGACGCTTTCTCGATCACTTGATCAAGAAACGAGCTTTTTTCTTCGTCCGTAAGGAATTTGAACAGTCGCAGGACGGAATACGGAAGTACATTCGAGTTGCCGGAGTCTAGGCTGGCTCCCGCGAGGAAGTCAGCGCAGATCATCTCCAGACATATCCTCGTGACTTATCAGTTCCCAGCATCAGACCCGCAGTCTCAATTGCCTGCTCGATCACCGGAATCTGACTCTTGTAGAACTTGAAACAGATGATCTCCGTCGGTTCGCTGTCGACCCCAGTGAGCTCTTTTTCTACCTCGTGCTTAAATTCTTCCTTGGGCATTTCCCGCGCTTTGTGCAACCAGGTTGCACAATCGAAGCCCTGCCGTCCCTGCGTGCCAATTTTGCTTGCTCGACGCCCTTTGTCCATCCGACTTGTTTCAGCTCTCGGCGGGCCTGCGGCGGAAGATGTTCGTGGATTGACATCAGGTAGTAAGCTTTTCTTCTCGATTCTGGAAACCGTCGTGCCAGGAAATCGTCGAACGAGGCTAGTTGCTCAACACGCCAGTACTGTCCCGCTCGCACTTCGCACAGATAGCGCCCGAGTTCAACGAAACGCGTGTCGCGTTCTGCTTCATGCTTCTTTTCCCACGACAGAATCTCGTCAATCTTCGTGAGGACGAAGAGCGCTCGGCGCTGGTTGAGTTTAGGCAACACCGGCGGATTCCTAGTAAGCAAGCTCGTCAAGCCAACCAAGGTTTTCTGCTCCTGGGCATCGCACGAGATGAGTTTGGGCGATCTGATCTTTCCCGAGGCAAAACCCGACATAGGGGCAACTGCTGCAGGGATTCTGGGGAAAACGGACTCCACTGTGCGGCAAGAAGTGAGCGGACTCGATTCGTCCAATCGTGTCTTCTGCCAACTGACCGACCTCACGGCGTTGTTCATCGGTAATTGTTGTGCGCAGGTACTGGGCCTCAACCAATCGCTTGCGAACAAAAACAACTTGAGCGACTTGCGGGACGCCGGTCATCCAGGAATAACTGCGCCAGTGTCCGGAAACCACCCCGCGTACCACCTCGTTGCTCAACTCGGTTACGTCATGACCGTCCCGGACCCATCGAAGCCCACGGTCGAGCTCGAAGCGCGCATCAGCAAGCGGCCGGGCCGCCCTTAGCGTGGCCCGATTCAGGACGTGTCTGCGAGCCCAGGACTATCGGCGCCTGCGCAGCGCGGGTTTCATCTACTCCACCGTCCAGCCCAATACGCAGCCGTTATACTGCTGCTCGTCAGAAGCCGAGCACTCTCACTTCGCCTCAAACGTCGAGGACTGCCAGACATGGGAAGGCGCGAGGCTTTGCTAGGTTATGACCTCAAGCAATGAGTTCTCGGCAGAGCTTACCGCTTCTGGCGGATCATGTTCCTCAAGGTAGATTAGCGTCTTGGCGCGACTTGGCTGGAAGGCCAGCGAGCCAAAGGCACGCATGCTTATGATGCACCCATGCGTCTTCTCCTCATTTCCGTCACACGGCGGGTCGCTATTTTTGTTCCAATATTAATAAGTCGTCGGGTACAGCCTCGGCATCCCAGACTCTAGTCTCGGAAATTAAGGTGGCTTTCTATGGAACCTCGAAACGCTGGGGCAATTGAAATCTCAGCGCCGCTCACTCCCGAAGAGCTGCGCAAGCTGCATGCCTATTGGCGTGCCTGCAACTATCTGTCTGCGGGCATGATCTATCTTCGCGCAAACCCGCTGCTCCGCGAACCACTGCAGCCGGAGCACATCAAGAATCGGCTGCTCGGTCATTGGGGCTCTGATCCGGGGCAGTCTCTGATTTGGGTTCACCTCAATCGGCTGATCAAGAAATATGATTTGAATGTTATGTACATCTCCGGCCC